>SMEN01000054.1_pt1 | contig 40274 bp, 42 predicted proteins | sample 2456271 | NCBI WGS metagenome assembly SMEN01 (sample SAMN10132593, study PRJNA489261) | soil metagenome | isolation source: day1 control-loamy sand soil ammended with raw manure from dairy cow... | place: USA | collected 2015-04-01 | reverse complement strand
AAATAGTTGTTAAGTATTTAAAATTCAGAAAGTTAAATATACAACTATTTCTTTTTTTTACCAACTATTTTTCTTGATTTATTAATCGAACTCAGGTTATTAAGGAAAATAACGATGAGGTTAATGTTTTAGAATATGTAAAAGGTGAAGAAACTACTGGTTTTATGTTTAGTAAAAAACACGATAAAATGTTTTACTATGTTATTTCGCCTCAATTGGAAGTTTCTATTTTTAATAGAGAAGGAGTAAAGCAAAATGAAAAAGAATTCAATTATAAGTTGAAAGAAATTACAAAAGAAGAACAACTAGCAAAGCTTTCGTCTATAAAGGACGAAAGTTCAAATAAGGAATCTGTTTTTCTTCAATATGTAAAAGGTCAAAAGTCTTATGGATATATTAAGTTTCAGAATGATTCATATTACTATATTATTTCACCTGAATTGGAGGTTTCAATTTATAATCGATATGGTGTAATTCAGGATAAAAATGATTTTAAATATGATTTGAAAGAAATTTCTAAAGAAGAAAATGAATCAAATTTAGTAGCTAAAGAAATTGAATCTTTTTTTAATATCAGAACTGAAGTACTAACAAAAAATCCAGATATTACGGATGGTAAATCAATGAAAGATGCTGTTTCTGCTAATGATATCATAAAAGCTTCACCAAAAGAAGGAATGATGTATTTCTATAAGAGTTTTATGAGAAAAGTAAATGCGCCTGATGTTGATGATATTTTAGAAGTAAAGGTAGTTATAAAAATGCTTATTGATGAAGAAGGAAAATTAACCAATTTTGAAATTGTAAACAAGTCTGCTGCTAATGAATCTTTTGAAAATGAATTTTTACGAGTTATGAAAACGATGCCGCAATGGAATCCTGCAACTAAAGATGGTAAAGCTATTTCTAGTGATTTTTATCTCCCAATTACTATGAAAGTTAATGGTAAATTGAATTCCAATAACACTTTAGTTAATCAAAAATAATTAAGTTGCTACTTTAATTATTTAAGAAAGTGATACATTTAAACAAAAAAACCGAAGATTATAAATCTTCGGTTTTTTTAAACATCAAGTTTTGCTTTTTTAAGTTCCAACTCGTTTTGTTGTAATTTTATTTTAAGTTCTTTTACTTCCGTGTCAAGTTTTAAAATTTTTGCTTTTGCTTTAATTTCTTTTTCAACTGTTAGTTTTCTATTAAGTTTATCTTTTTCAAATTGAGTAGAAGATTTTTTAAGTTTATTTTCAGCGTTTGCTAATTTTTCTTTCGTTTTTGTAACATTTTTTTGACTCTTTTCAATTGAATTATTGGATTTAGATAAACGATTCGCTTCTTTTAATAAAGATTTTTGAGCTTTTTCTAAGTCTTTTAATTCATTTTTTACAAGTTTTACTTCATCATCTGCTGATTTTTGAACTCGCTTTGCATCTTCTGTTTTGATTTTATCTTTAAGACTTTTAGCTTCTTTTGTTTGAATTGCTAATTGCTTTGCCTGACTATCTTTTTGAATAAATTCTTGTTTTTTCAATTCAATTTTTTTTCCAATTTCTGCAGCTTCAGAATTTAACTCTGTTATTTTTTCTTTTGAAGTTTTTATTATTTCTACAGTTGTTTCAATGTTTTGAGCGTGTATTTGTGAATTGAAAATCGATAATAAAAACGCGGTAACTAAAAATAATTTTTTCATTTTGTTGTTATTTTGTGAATTTACTAATAATTCAAAATTCATGCCAATTACCATTCGTTTACTTTATTAGAATCTAATTTTAGAAATATAAAGAGCATTATAGTAAAGGCAATTAAACTTGAACCACCATATGAAAAGAAAGGTAGAGGAACTCCAATTGTTGGAAATAGTCCAATTAACATAGAAACATTCACAAAAAAGTGCATGAATAAAAATGCAGCGACGCAATATCCATAAATTCTAGGAAAGGCTGTTTTTTGTTGTTCAGCTAAATATAAAATTCTAAAAAATAATGTCACAAATAATCCAATGACAACCATACAACCTGCAAATCCCCATTCTTCTCCAACGGTTGTGAAAATATAATCGGTATGTTGTTCTGGAACGAAACCGCCTTTAGTTTGTGTTCCTTCAAGGAAACCTTTTCCTGTCCAGTTACCAGAACCAATTGCTATTTTAGATTGATTTAAGTTGTAACCTTCTTTTTTCATATCCACATCTTCTCCTATCAAAACGTTGATACGGTCTTTTTGATGCGGTTCTAAAACTGAATCATAAACGTAATCAACGCTGTAAACAAAACCAATCATTACGACTGTTACTATCAAATAAATGAATGGATTCCTGTTGATTTTCTTGTTTGTAATAAAATGTATTATCACAGCAATTGCGATTCCTATTAGTATAAAAAGTGGTTCAAATAAAAGAGCAAGAAAGAATAATATTATAGCTACAAAACCAGTCCAAAGATACCAACCTGGAAAACCTTCGCGATACAAAACTAAAAATAAAGTCATGAAAATCATGGCGCTTCCCATGTCAGGTTGCATTAAGATTAACAATACTGGAAACATGAAAATTCCCATTCCAATGGCTTGTTCTTTTAGAGTCTCGAAAGTAGGTTGAGCTTCTGCAATGTATTTTGCGAGTAATAATGCGGTAGCAGTTTTTACAAATTCTGATGGTTGTAAACCAAATCCAGCAAATTGATACCAGTTGGTTTGACCTTTAATACTTTTTCCAAAAACAAATAATCCTAATAAAGAAAGTATTCCAATGCAATAGAAAACGACTGCATATTTTTCGTAAAATTTTGCATCAATGGAAAGAAGAACAATGATTAAAGGAATTGATAATCCAATAAATAATATTTGTTTTCCATAAATCTGACCAAGATCAAAAATTGAAGTAGCTTCATCAGGTAACGATGCCGAATAGATATTTAACCATCCTAAAAAAACTAGGACAGCATAAATAAAAATGGTAAGCCAATCAACATTGCTTATTACACTTTGATTCGCTAAATGCTTCGTTTTAACCATTGATTCTTTTTTGTTTAGCTTTTAATTCTGCTTCTAATTTAGCTTTTGCTCTTTTTTCTGCTTCAACTTGATCTTTCAATATATATTCTGATTCTAATGTTGAATCTAATAATCTTTTTTCTAAATCAGTTCTTGTAATGATTCCTTTTAAATATTTTTCTATCATTAACGAAGCGATTGGTCCAGCGATTGTTGCTCCAAAACCACCATTTTCGATAAACACGGCAATTACGATTTTCGGATCTTCTTTTGGTGCAAAAGCTAAGAAAACAGAGTGATCTTTTAATTGTTTCTTTTGACCGTCAACTTTTATGAAATTTTCTACAGTTCCTGTTTTTCCACAAATATTAATATCCGGTATTTGTAATCTACTAGCGGTTCCGCTTTTATAAACTTCTGCTAGACCTTCAATGACCGGAAAAAAATGTTGTTTGTCAATAGTTGTCGTTTTTTTCTCTACAAAGTTTTTATCGATTTTGTCGTCTTGAATTGATTTGATAATATGAGGCGTATAATAATAACCTTGATTTGCAACAGCACACATTACATTTGCAAGTTGAATTGGAGTTACTGTAATTTCACCTTGACCAATTGCATTTGAAATAGTTGTTGTTCCTTTCCAGCCACCTTTTGGATACCAGCGATCATAATATTCTGAATTAGGAATTTGTCCTTTACGACCAATTGGTAAGTCATAACCTAAAAATTGTCCTAAACCAAAACTTCTTAAATGGTTGTACCAAGCATCCATTCCTAATTTAGGATTTTTATATTTATCAATGATACGTTTGTAAGTTTGTGCAAAATAGGTATTACATGATTTGGCTATTGCTGGGTGTAAATTCCAACTTCCAGCATCGTGACATTTCATAAATGCGCCTCTTGCGTAATAAAATCCATGGCTGCACGGAAAACTTGTATGTGTATCAATTACTTCTTCTTGAAGTCCAATCAATCCTGTTAAAATCTTGAAAGGTGAACCTGGAGAGTATTCACCAATTAAAACGCGGTCAAAAAAAGGATCACCAGGTAATTCTGCTAATGCTTGGTAATTTTTTGAACGTTCTCTTCCGACTAATAATTTTGGATCATAATTTGGCGATGCAATTAACGCAAGAATTTCACCAGTTTTTGGTTCAATAGCTACAATTCCTCCGCGTTTGTTGACCATTAATTTTTCGCCATATTCTTGTAAAGCGCCATCAATAGTAATCGTAATATCTTTTCCTTTTTCTGAAATTGAATCGTAAATTCCTTCTTTGAAAGGTCCAATTTCTCTATTGTGTTTATCTTTTTGGATGTATTTTACTCCTTTTTGTCCTCTTAAAACTTCTTCATAAGCTTGTTCAACTCCCTGAATTCCGATTAAATCTCCACTGATATAATACGGATTTCTTTTTACGTCGTTTTCATTTACTTGACGGATATATCCAAAAACATTTCCTGCAAAATCAACTTGGTAATCTCGAAGATTTCTTTTTTGAATATAAAATCCTTTATAATGACGAATTTTCTCTTGAAAAGCTGCAAATTCTCTTTTTGTTAATTGAGATAAAAATACAGATGGTAGTCGTGGACTGTAAACCTTTGCTTTTTCAATCTTTTTATCGAAATCTTCTCTGGTTATATCTAATATTTTACACAAAGCTAGTGTGTCAAGATTTTTTATTTCTCGAGGTATAACCATGATGTCATAACTCGGTTGATTGGCTACTAAAAGCTTACCAGTTCGGTCATAAATATATCCTCTTTCTGGATATTCATATACAATTTTTAGAGCGTTATTATCTGATTTTTTTAAGTAAGAGTCATCTATTATTTGCAAATAGAATAATTTAGCAACAATGGCAATTGTCGCTAGAATTATGATAATGGGAAATAATAATTTTCTCATTTTTTTGCAGTCTTAGTTAAGAAGATTAAGATAATAATAAATATTAAAGTTAGTGCTGATGATAAAACGGTTCTTAATAATATTTCTAATGTAAATTGTAAATTAAATATTTCTAAACTATAAAAAATTAAATGATGAAATAAAATAGAAATCCCAAGATAAGTTAATAATTCGGTTGATATTTTATCTGTAATTTTCATCATGTGATACTCGTAACTAATCCCGAATGAAAACTTCAAGAAGGATTCTCTGAAATAAGCTAATGAAACACAAGCCGCAGCTTGAACTCCTCCTGAATTATTAAATCCATCTAAGATCAAACCAAGAAAAAAACTTGCTAAAATAAGTCCTGCACGATTTGAATTTAAAGGATAAAGTAAGATAAATAAAATGTATGGATAAGGTGTGACAAAACCGAATAAATCAATATTGTCAAACAAAACAACTTGTAATAAAAGTAAAGATACAAATCGAAAAATATTTATAATTAATGTACTATTCATCGTTTAAAGTTGCTTCTTCTAGTTGTTTTATTTCTTGTAAATTCACATTTTCTATCAAATATATTGAACCAATATTGGTCATGTCGTTAAATAAGCGAACACTAATTGTATAGAAATTGGATGTTTTTGATGCATAAACTTTATCAACTACTCCGATCGGAATGTTTTCTGGAAAAATAGTCGATTCTCCTCCGGTTACAATACTGTCACCTTTGTGAAGTTTAGCTAATTTTGGAATATCAATTAACTGAACAAATCCTGCATTTTTACCATCCCAAACTATTGTTCCAAAATGATTTGAGTTACTAACTTTTGCATCAATTCGCGTTTTGGAATTTAAAATACTTTGAACCGTTGCATAATGATTTGAAACATTTTCTACAATACCAATAACTCCACGAGAATTAATAACTCCCATGTCTTTTGTAAAGCCATTTTTTGCTCCACCTTTGATAGTCAAATAATTTTCTTTTTTGTTGTAATTATTACGGATAATTTTTGTTTGGAATACATTATAATCTGTTGCAATTCGCAATTGAGGATTTACCTTGAATGCAGAATCAATAATAATTTCGCTATTATAAAGAGTTTGTTTAAGTCTTGCATTTTCTTTTGCAAGCATTTCATTTTCAGATTTTAAATGAAGATATTCCTTTAAATTGTTGGTTTCTTCGTAGATAGTTCCTGAAACAACGTTTGCTGAATTTACAAACTGGCTTTTATGAAAAGCGTGCGATTGAATAGTCATATATAATGAAATGACTAAAAGCAGCAAAAACAGCAACTTCGTGCTGTTTTTTGTAAAAAAAGATATGATCTGCTGCATGCTTTTTCTTTAATTATTTGATAAGAATACTTCTGTATTTATTGATGTCTTTAATTACCATTCCTGTTCCACGTACTACGGCTCTTAATGGATCTTCTGCAATATAAACTGGTAAATCTGTTTTTTGAGAAATACGTTTATCTAAACCTCTCAATAAAGAACCGCCTCCTGCTAAGAAAATTCCTGTGTTATAGATATCTGCAGCTAATTCTGGAGGAGTTTGAGATAGAGTTTCCATAACAGCATCTTCAATTCGTTGAATCGATTTGTCTAAGGCTTTAGCAATCTCTCTATAAGAAATATTGATTTGTTTCGGTTTTCCAGTTAATAAATCTCGTCCTTGAACTAACATATCTTCTGGACCTTGATCTAAATCTTCGATTGCAGCTCCGATTTGAATTTTAATTTTCTCTGCGGTTCCTTCTCCAACAAATAAGTTATGTTGCGTTCTCATGTAATAAATGATGTCATTTGTGAAAACATCACCAGCAATTTTTACTGATTTATCACAAACAATTCCACCTAATGCAAGTACAGCAATTTCAGAAGTTCCTCCACCTATGTCAACAATCATGTTTCCTTTTGGCTGCATGATGTCAATACCAATTCCAATAGCTGCTGCCATTGGTTCGTGAATTAAGTAAACTTCTTTACCATTTACACGTTCACACGATTCTTTTACCGCACGCATTTCTACCTCCGTAATTCCAGAAGGAATACAAACAACCATACGTAGGGCAGGAGTGAACATTTTTTTCTTTAAAGCTGGAATACTTTTAATAAAAAGACTAATCATCTTTTCAGAAGCATCGAAATCTGCAATTACTCCGTCTTTTAACGGGCGGATGGTTTTAATGTTATCATGGGTTTTACCCTGCATTAAACTTGCTTCTTTACCTACTGCAATAATTTTTCCAGTAACTCTATCACGAGCTACGATAGACGGGCTGTCTACCACAACTTTTCCATTGTGAATAACAAGTGTATTAGCAGTACCAAGGTCCATTGCAATTTCCTCGGTCATGAAATCAAAAAATCCCATATTCGTTAAAAGGGTATTAAGTTAATTAAAATTTAAGCTTACAAAAATAACAAATTAATGTTTAAAATGACGAATTCCTGTTGTAACCATTGCAAGATTATTTTCGTTGCAGTAAGTAACACTTAACTCATCTTTGATTGAACCTCCTGGTTGAATAACTGCGACTATTCCTGCATTATTAGCAATTTCAACACAATCTGGGAATGGGAAAAACGCATCACTTGCCATAACTGCTCCTTTTAATTCAAAATTAAAAGTGTTTGCTTTTTCAATTGCTTGATTTAAAGCATCTACACGTGATGTTTGTCCTGTTCCAGAAGCACACAATTGCTTGTTTTTTACTAAAACAATTGTATTCGATTTTGTGTGTTTGCAAATTTTAGATGCAAATAATAAATCTTCAATTTGTTCTTCTGTAGGTTTTAAGTTTGTAACGTAAGTTAAATGTTCTCTTGTGTCAGTGATATAATCTTTATCTTGAACCAAAATTCCGTTTAAGCAGCTACGAACTTGTTTATTTGGTAATTCTACATCGTTAATGATTAGAATAATTCTATTTTTTTTGCTTTGTAAAATAGTAATAGCTTCGTCATCGTAAGAAGGAGCGATTACAATTTCACAGAATAATTTATTTATTTCTTCTGCAGTTGCTACATCAATGTTTCCATTTGCGATTAAAACACCACCAAATGCAGAAGTTGGATCACCTGCTAAAGCTGTTAAATAAGCATCAACCATAGTTGGTTTTTGTGCAACTCCACAAGCGTTATTGTGTTTAAGGATAGCAAACGTAGGAGCTTCATTTCTAAACTCTTCCATTAATTTTACACCAGCATCAACGTCCAATAAATTATTGTAAGATAACTCTTTTCCGTGAACTTTTGTAAACATTTCATCAAAATTCCCAAAGAAAAATCCTTTTTGATGTGGGTTTTCTCCGTAACGTAAAGTTTGACCGTTTGCTTCACTGATTTTTAATACTGTTTCGTCTGTATTAAAGTAGTTGAAAATAGCGCTATCATAGTTAGAAGAAACATGGAAAGCGCGAGTAGCTAACAATCTTCTTTCTTCTAAAGTTGTTGAACCATTACTTTCTGTAATCATGTTTAAGAATAATTCATATTCATCAACAGAAGCAACGATAACTGTATCTTTAAAGTTTTTAGCAGCAGCACGTATCAAAGAAATTCCACCGATGTCAATTTTTTCTATAATATCAGCTTCTGGTGCTTTAGAAGCTACTGTGTTTTCAAACGGATATAAATCAACAATAACTAAATCGATTTGAGGAATAGCAAATTCTTGCATTTGTTGTACATCACCTTCATGGTCTTGACGGTTCAAAATTCCTCCAAATATTTTTGGATGTAAAGTTTTAACGCGTCCGCCTAAAATTGATGGGTAAGATGTAACGTCCTCAACAGGAACTACAGGAATACCTAAATCTTTGATAAATGTTTCTGTTCCTCCAGTAGAATAAATAACTACGTTGTTCTCGTGTAATTTTTTTACGATTGGTTCTAAACCATTTTTATCAAAAACTGATATTAATGCAGATTGAATCTTTTTAGTTGTTGTCATTATAGTTGTGTCTTGTGTTTAAGATGCAAAATTACTATTTGTTATTCATTAAATAAAAAAAAAATGAATTGATTTTCAAATATTCATACTTAAAAATATTTTACAAATTTATTGTAACAATATCTCTTGTTTTTCTACTTATATTTATATCAATTTCTATTCAATCTGAATGATTTATTTAAAGCTAATTAAAGAAAGTTTATTGTTTGCACTCAATGCATTGCGAACAAATAAATTGCGAACTTTGCTTTCTCTTTTGGGAGTTACAGTCGGGATTTTTTCGATTATTGCTGTTTTGGCTGCAGTAGATTCTATGGATAAAGGAATTCGTAAAGATTTAGCAGGAATGGATAACTCGATGTTAAACATTTTTCAATATTCTTTTTCACCAACTGATGTTCCAAAGTGGAAAATAGAACAATTTCCAGATATGAAATATGATGAATATGATTATCTAAAACGAAATGTAGCTAGTATTGACCGTATTTCTTTTAATTATTTTACCAATTCGCAAAATATAAAGTCAGAATTCGCAACTGCAAATGATGTTTCGATTTCTCCTTGTAGTTTTGATTACCAATATATAGATAATATAAAAGTCGAAAAAGGGCGTTTTTTTAATGAAAGTGAAGATGCATCTGGAAGTTCAGTAATTGTTTTAGGTTATGAAATAGCAGAAGTTTTGTTTCCGAATGTAAATCCTATAGGTCAAACTGTTCGATTGTATGGAAAACGATTTGATGTCATAGGTGTTTTAGAAAAACAAGGTTCATCTTCATTTGGACAATCAAAAGATTTGCAGGTTTTTATTCCATCAAATTTTCTAAGACAATATTATGGAGAGAATAGTAATTATCTTACTCCAGTGATCGTTGCAAAGCCAAAAAAAGGTTTTGATTCTGATATTTTCAAAGATGATATTACTTTAAAGTTACGAACATTTCGAGGGTTGAAACCTTCGGATATCGATAATTTCTTCTTAAACGAATTTGCCGGTTTGACTCAATTTATCGATAATATTGTAGGTAGCTTAAATTTAGTTGGCTGGATTATTAGTGCTTTTTCTTTATTGGTTGGAGGATTTGGTATTGCGAATATTATGTTTGTTTCGGTTAAAGAACGAACACATATTATCGGAATACAAAAAGCATTAGGCGCAAAGAATCATTTTATTTTATATCAGTTTTTATTCGAAGCCGTAATTCTTTCTTTTATCGGAGGATTGGTTGGAGTAGTTTTGGTTTATTTAATTGCGATTGTAGTAACGTCATTATCTTCATTTGAATTTGTTTTAAGTTTTACGAATGTAATAATCGGATTGTCTTTAGCAAGTTTTATTGGTTTGATTTCAGGAATTTTACCAGCGCTTTCAGCTTCTAAATTGGATCCAGTTGAAGCAATTCGTTCTGGAATGTAAACTCAAATTATTCTATAAAAAAAGCATTTTCAAAATCGAAAATGCTTTTTTTATTTTATCTAACTGGACGATTTAAAATCAAATCGATATATAGATTAACGTTATCTTTTAATTGTTTACGATGTGTAACAAAATCTAAGAAACCGTGCTCTAATAAAAATTCTGATGTTTGGAAACCTTCTGGTAAATCTTTACCAGTTGTGTCTTTTACGATACGAGGTCCCGCAAATCCGATTAAAGCTCCAGGTTCAGCAATATTAATATCACCTAACATTGCATAAGAAGCAGTTGTTCCTCCAGTTGTAGGATCGGTACATAAAGAAATATAAGGGATTTTTGCTTCTGCTAATTGAGCTAATTTCGCAGAAGTTTTTGCCATTTGCATTAAAGAAAAAGCAGCTTCCATCATACGTGCACCACCAGATTTGGAAATCATCATAAAAGGAATTTTATTTTTGATTGAATAATCAATTCCTCTTGCGATTTTTTCTCCAACAACAGATCCCATTGAACCACCGATAAAAGCGAAATCCATACAAGCAACTACTAAATCAGCTCCTTTAGATTTTCCTACAGCAACACGAACCGCATCTTTCAATTTGGTTTTGCTTTGTGCTTCTTTTAAACGATCTGTATATTTTTTTGTATCAACAAAATCTAAAATATCTTTTGATACAATTTTTTCAAATAATTCTGTGTATTTGTTGTCGTCGAATAAAATTTTGTAATATTCGTTACTTCCAATTCTAACGTGGTAGCCGTCTTCTGGGCTTACCCATAAGTTTGCAGCAAGCTCATCTGCATCAACAATTTTACCTGTTGGAGATTTGTACCATAAACCTTTTGGTGTGTCTTTTTTATCTTCAGTTGGGGTTTGAATCCCTTTTTCAGTTCTTTTAAACCAAGCCATATTTTAATTTTTAATAGCTTCAGCGATTTTATTACAGCGTGTTTACGTTGTTTAAATCAGAGAAAGCTTGTTCTAATCGTTTGTTGAATGTTAATTCTGATTCGCGTAACCATTTACGTGGATCATAATATTTTTTATTTGGAAGTTCTTCTCCTTCTGGATTTCCAATTTGTGTTTTTAAATAATCTATTTTAGAAACCATGTAATCTCTCGCTCCTTCTGTGAAAGCAAATTGTAAATCGGTATCTAAATTCATTTTGATAACTCCGTAACCAATAGATTCTCTGATTTCTTCTAATGTCGAACCAGAACCACCGTGAAATACAAAGTCAATTGGATTAGCTGTTGTTTCGTACTTTTGCTCAACAAATTTTTGAGAATTGTCTAAAATTTTTGGAGTCAATTTTACGTTTCCTGGTTTGTAAACACCATGAACATTTCCGAAAGCTGCTGCGATTGTGAAACGAGGAGAAACTTTCATTAATTCTTCGTAAGCGTAAGCAACTTCTTCTGGTTGTGTGTATAATTTCGAAGAATCAACATCTGAATTGTCAACTCCGTCTTCTTCACCACCTGTAATTCCTAATTCAATTTCTAAAGTCATTCCCATTTTACTCATACGCTCTAAATATTTTTTAGAGATTTCTAAGTTTTCTTCGATTGGTTCTTCTGAAAGATCAATCATGTGAGAAGAGAATAATGGTTTACCAGTTTCAGCAAAGAATTTTTCGCTTGCATCTAATAATCCATCAATCCAAGGTAATAATTTTTTTGCACAATGATCTGTGTGTAAAATTACAGTTGCACCGTATAATTCTGCTAATTCATGTACGTGTTTTGCACCAGAAACGCATCCTGCAATAGCTGCTTTTTCATTTTCATTTGACAAACCTTTTCCAGCCATAAATAATCCTCCTCCGTTAGAGAACTGAATGATAACAGGAGCATTTAATTTTGCAGCTGTTTCCATTACACCATTGATATTGCTAGAATTTGTTACGTTAATTGCAGGTAAAGCAAATCCTTTTTCTTTTGCATATCTGAAGATTTCTTGAACTTGATCACCTGTTGCTACTCCAGGTTTAATGTTATGTGCCATATTTTAGTTGTGTTTTTTTTGTTTAATTTAAATGTTTACAAAAATAGTAATTTTATTAAAATGGATAGTTAATTCCTACATTTAAAACAGCATCGCTTAAATTAAATTCTTTGAACCATCTTTCACCAGGAGATTTTCCTGGATTGTAAGTCTTAAATCCTACGTCACAACGGATTACAAAAAAACCTAAATCATAGCGAATTCCAAGTCCAGTTCCAAGAGCAATCTCTTCTAAAGATTCGAATCCTTTAAATTTCATTGCATCGTCTTGAACATTGTCTAAAACATTCCAAATATTTCCTGCATCTGCAAATAAACCAAGGTTCCATTTTCCTGTTAAATTAAAACGATATTCTGCAGAAAATAATAATTTCATGTTTGCTTCGTTAAAATCATTTATTCCGCCACTACTTCCAGGTCCTAAACGATATGATTGCCAAGCACGGTTGTCATTTGAACCTCCTGCGAAATAACTTCTTGAGAAGGGAATACTTTTTGAATTTCCGTAAGGAATTGCAATACCACCAAATGCTCTAAACGCTATAACTTTTTTGTTGCCTAAATCTATATATTTTATAAAATCAACTTCTCCTTTTATATATTGTGAATAGGCTACGTCGAATAAAGTTTTTGAACCGTCTTCGCGAATGTTGTTTTTTTGAAGTTTAGAAAGTAAACTTGCTATATTTCCTGCTGATTCAATTTTAGTTTTAAGGATAAAAAACTCATTGTCATCAATATTTGTTCTTGACGATTGCGTGAATGTAATGTTTGACGCAAGTATTAAGTTGTTTTCAGTAAGTCTATTTTTTCGTTCATTAATGCTACTTACCGTTTTGTATTCTGGAGAATTATCTGCAATTGTTGTGTCTCCAGCTAAAACGTCTTGTATAAAATGATCAGGGCCATCATTACCAATATCCAAATTTCCTTGATTGTTTAAATAATTTGGATTAGTATCTGTGCCTCTTGAAATTGCGTTTAATGTATTGTAAGAAGATTTGTAAACATTAAAATAATTTCCAGGATTTAAGTTTCGAACATATTGTAAATTCAATAAATCCAAATTGAAATTTGTTCTTCTGCGTGGACTCCAATTGTAGTTGTAAACAGCAGTTAAGTTTCTTTTGTCAAGACCGATATTTTGTTGACTTGAAAATCCTAAACTTATATTAGTGACCGGAAACATTCTTCTAGGTAGAATTTTATCGGTATCTGTGAAGAATACAAATCGCGGAAACGATAACTTAACATCGGCTCCATATTCTAAGATGTCAAAAAAAGAATTTTCGACACTTCTATATTTACTTGCAGACGAACCAATACTTCCGCGAACACCAACACTTAAAATTTCTGCTCCTTTAAAAACGTTGTTGAAATCATAGTTTAGACTTCCTAGAATTCCAAAATCTTGAATGTTTGAATGTGTTACGTCTATTGATGGTCTAAAAACCGCTCTTTGTTTTGGAACTAAAGTAATGTTAGTTATCAAGGATTGTCCCGTACTATCTGCTGGATCTTTTACAAATTCGATTGATGGATAATTGAAAACTCGTAAATTACTTAATGAACGAGAAGTTAATAATCTTCTGCTATCGCTATATTTTGTTTCTGGCTCTAAGAAAATGGTATTTGTTAAAACTTTAGGGCGATAGTTCAAAGGACCTTCACTTAAAATTTTAACTCCATTATAATCAATCGTGTCCGTTAACATTCTTCGATTGCTAGCGGTTTTGTTTAATGTGTAAACATTAACTTTACTTAGTGTATATATTTTAAAAGGTTCTTTTATTAAAGAATCACCTGTTTTTACTGTTTTGTCATTGATTATTAGGTTGATGTCTGCTTTGTGATTTTTTCCAATTGTATCAATTTCATAATTAATAAATGTTTTCTGAAAATCGTAAGCACCATTATCTCTAAATAATGTTGTAATTCGCTCTCTCTCTTCGTCTAAAACTGCGCTGTTATATTGTTTATTTAATTTGATTAATGAGCGTTTTTCATTTAAATTATACAAAGTTTCTAAATCTTTAGAATATACTGTTGAATATAAACTATCAATATAAAACGGTTCTCCTGTAGTAATTGTGTAATCAACCTTAGCTTCTTTAAGTTTAATTGAGTCGATTTTATAATCCACTTTAGTGTTGAAAAAACCACGGTTGAAATAGTAATTTCGTAATCGTAATGTTGATTTTTTTGCTTGATCTTCATTCAAAAGAACCGGTTTTTCTCCAAGATTTTTCAAAGAATTGCTAATTCCTGAAACTAAAAACGACTTTCCTAAACGATCGGTTTGTTTTTCTGACAAAACAGAAATTAAAAAACGATTGGTATTTGGATTTCTTTTTAACCAAGCGTTATATGAAGAGTCTGCATTTACCTTTGCTAAATTATATAATTGCAAACGAATTCTCATCCCAAATAAATTGGAATTCGGATGTTGGTATAATTGACCTTTTATGGCATCAGAAGATTCCTTTTTGCCATTTTTTGAAATCTCATTTTTCATTAAAAGTTGTTCGCCATCTGGTACTCTTTTTGTCAAAGAGCAAGAATACAAAATCATGCTTGAAATGATAACTATTGCTGTTTTAGAGATGTATTTTTTCAAAGTCGTAATAAAATAGAATGTAAAAATACAATTTTTTGTTTACTAAAAGATTCTATTTTTTCGAGATTATGATATTGTAAAAACATTATTTGTTTTGTTTCTATTTATTATGAGTTTTACTTTATAAATTTGCCTAATATTAAATAGAAAATATGATAAGTAAAAATCAAATAAAGCAAATCAGTCAATTGAAGCAAAAGAAATTTCGTGAGATTGAACAGAAATTTATCGCTGAAGGAATTAAAGTGATTCAAGAACTTATTGCATCAGATTTGAAATTAATTCATATTTATTCAACAGAAGATTTTGACTTTGGTGTTCAACCAAACTTAATAAGTCAAATTTCTGAATCCGATTTAAAGAAAATTTCTGCATTAACGAATCCAAATACTTGTTTGGCAGTTTTTGAAATTCCAGCTTTACCACAACCAAAAACGGAAGGTTTGCAAGTTGCTTTGGATGATATTCGTGATCCAGGAAATTTAGGAACTATAATCCGACTTTGTGATTGGTTTGGAATTTCTGATTTAATCTGTAGCGAAACAACGGTTGATGTTTATAATCCGAAAGTGGTTCAGGCAACCATGGGTTCTATTACTCGAGTTAATATTCATTATGTTGATTTAAAAAAATATCTCGAACAAACGGATTTACCTATTTATGGAACCTTTATGGATGGAGAAAATATTTATAAAGAGAAATTAGCAACAGATGGAATAATTGTAATGGGAAATGAAGCAAATGGAATTTCTGTTGAAATTGAAAAATTGGTAACCAAGCGAATATCAATTCCGCGATTTGGAACTTTACAAGTGACAGAAAGTTTAAATGTAGCTACAGCAACAGCAATTACTTTGAGCGAATTTAGAAGATAACAAAAAAGCTATATCGTTTTGATATAGCTTTTTTTATGTTTTTATTGAAATGTAAAGTTGACTAAGATTGCTCTTGTTTTCATCGATTCGATACCTCCAGTCCATGGACTTTGTGCATTTCGGTCTCTTACCAATTCGTCGCCAATTCCGAATGAGCCACGTACTGATGGAGTGAATTTGAAATGTTCGAAATAAAAATCGATTCCTAAACCAAGTTCATAATTAGAACTCCATTTTTTTACACGAAATTTCCCTGCGTAATTATCGTCTTTAGAATCTTGATTACTTCCTAAATTTAAAGATTGAGAAAAACCACCAAGAACAAACGGACGAATATTTCCAGTTCTCATCGCTGAGAATTTTAATAAAAGCGGAAAATTTATGTAAGTTGAATTGATTGTTCTTATTTTAGATAAATTATTTCCTTCTGCTAGTTGTGGAAAAAAAAGTGTTTTTTTTCCGTAATATAATCCAGGTTCAAAGCGTAAGCTTAAATATTCTGTTAATCTCAAATTGGTGATAAAACCAACGTTAAATCCACCAGTTGTATTTACTTGAATTTCTTGTCCATTGTTTTTAATTTGGTAACCTTCGGTATAATTAATTTTATAATTATATGTGTTGAAACCAAGAAAATATCCCCAATGAACTCTTTGTTTATCCATTTCTTGTTGGTTTTTGTATGGATTTTTTCCAAACATATTTTGAGCAACACTTGTTACCGAAATAAAAAGACAAGCAATTACAATTAGTTTTTTCATAGTTTACTTTGATGATTCATAAATTGTAGCAACTCCCATTGTTTGAGGATGATGCTTTACATTCTTAAACCCAACTTTTCTCAAAATATTGTTTAACTCTTCCCCAAAAGGAAAGTTTTTTGCAGATTCTGATAAATATTCATACGCCTGTTGATCTTTAGAGAACATTTTTCCCATAAAAGGAACCACAACTTTTGTATAAAAATTATATCCTTGTTTTAAAGGAAATTTAGTTGGAACTGAAGTTTCTAATATAATAAAAATTCCGTTCGGTTTTAACACTCTTAAAATTTCTGCTAAACCTTTTTCTAAAGTCTCGAAATTTCTAATACCAAAGCCAACTGTTATGGCATCAAAAGTGTTGTCATCGAAAGGTAAATTTTCTGAATCTCCCAAAATCATTTCGATTTGTTTGTCCAATTTCAAAGCTTTTACTTTCTCTTTTCCAACATCAAGCATTCCTTGTGAAAGGTCTAGGCCTACAATTCTGCTTGCATTTGTTTTAGATAAAAAAATCGCCATGTCACCAGTTCCAGTTGCAATATCTAAGATAGAATTCGGTTTTTTATCAGCAACCATTTTCAATACATTTCTCCTCCAACCTTGATCTGTTCCTAACGAAATCATTCGATTTAAGTTGTCGTAATTACCAGAAATGGTGTTAAACATTTGGGCAACTTGTTCTTTTTTACCCAAGTTAGAATCTTTATATGGATTGATTTGTTTTGACATTTTCCTTTTTAATTTCTACAAATATAAGGAATTCTTAAAAAGGAAATTTAATTTTCATGATTGTTCTACTGATATATAATAACTATTTTAGTATGGATTTTCTGTGTTGAGTTTTTTATTGTTATTTAGCAAACAATTAAATGATTTTAATTTATATGAAAAAGAAAATTAATAAATATTCTTTGTGGTTTGTGAATGTTTTGGCTGTTCTAAATATATTTTTGTTAGTTGCAGATTTTACTTTTCCTAAAACGCAAACCGAAATTTTTCTTGATAAAATTACTTCTAGAGGAGTTGATGGAAGAAAAAGTAAAAAACAAATTATTATCAAGTTTGATAAGCTTGTTTTTTATGGTAATACAAATGTTTCAAAAACCTTGAATGGTAAATCTAATAACTCTTATTTTTTGGAGAAAAATAAATTTTTGCAGAATAATGTTTTTGTAAAGGTTGTAAATAAGGATAGTGGATTTTCTGATAGTGTTTTTATTGGTTATCACTGTTACAATGCTTATTTTTTGTATTTGTTATTTTTGAGTTTATTTTGTTATGCTTTTTTGCTTTATAATTTGAGAGCTAGTGATTTTTTTAATTTGATTCCTTATTTTTCTATTCCAATCGGAATCGTATTTTTGATAAATATTTTAGTACAATATTCATAAAAAAGCCAGAACTTTTGTTCTGGCTTGGTATTTTTTAGATTGCGAATGAAGCTTGTTTTTCAGCGTCTAAAGCATTGAAACGAGCTTGACATTCTTCGATTAAAGCAATTGCAGCTGCTTTATCTCCGAATCCGTTAGTTTCTACTTTTTTCTTTTCTAAATCTTTATAAACTTGGAAGAAGTGTTCGATCTCTAATAATTTGTGTTCGTTAACATCTTTTAAGTCATTTAATTTATTCATGATTGGATCTCCCGTAGGAACACAAATGATTTTTTCGTCTTGTCCTTTATCGTCAGACATATAGAAAACACCAACTGGTTTTACTTCTACGATTAATCCTGGAATCATTGGTTCTGTTACTAAAACTAAAACGTCTAATGGATCGTTATCTAAAGCTAAAGTTTCAGGAATGAATCCGTAATCTGCTGGATACATCATTGAAGAGAATAATAAACGGTCGAAACGCATTTTTTTCAATTCAAAATCAAATTCGTATTTGTTTCTGCTTCCAGTAGGTATTTCGATAAATGCATCGAATTTTTCAAAATTTGCCATAATGCTTTTATGTGTAATATTTAATTGTCAAAAAAATTGGATGCAAAAGTAAGCTAAAATCCAAATTATTACAACTTTATCTGTGAAAATAGTCTTAAAACTGAAATCCGAAACCAATTTTTGCTCCAAATTTATGAGCTCCCGGATTTTCTAAATAGTTTCCTCTCCAAGTAAAATCGACTCTTATTAATTTGAAGATGTTTCCAACTCCAACATAATATTCGTAATATATTTTATCAGTTGGCGCTACATAATGAATGTTTGAAGCGTTAATTGCTTTGTTTGCATCTGATACCGTTCCGTAAGCTCCTCTAAATCCGATGATTTCTCTAAGATTTAAATCTCTAACATAAGGAATTCTAGAAAATAAACGCCCTTCGAAATTATGTTCTAAATGTAAAGTGACATACGTATCAGTTACAAATTCGTAATAGTTTAATTGACTGAATGCGTTTTCGATTCTAAAATACGATTGGTTACCAGGAATTACGCTCATTAATCCTAATGGAACGGTTCCGAATGTTTTTCCTGCTTCAATAATAGGTGTTAATCTTCCGAATCCACCAACCCAAAATGGATGTTTGTAGAAAACTTGAACTTTCTTGTAATCAAAATCACCATCAAGCATTCCTTTTACACCTAAACTATAATTCACGAATAATCTTGCATAATCATAATTGACATCAATTCGGTCAACTCCATAACCAATATATTTTCTTTTTGGAGTATAATCAACAGATAAATTTATTTCTGATTGTTTTAATTGTTGTTCAATAGTTCCAGTTTTTAAATCTAAATAATCTAAACTAAATGTTGGTGAAGCTGTTTTTAAGGTTTTGTAATTTAAAGACGTTGAGAATTTTAAATTTTTTACAGGTTCGATTTCTAAACCTGCCGTACTTGTATTGATATTAGATAATTTTGAATTATCTCCACTTGCAAATAAAGCACTTGAAGCAAAACTTCTTCCAAGTACATCAACAATTGGCGATAAACTTGCTCCAATTTGTTCTACATCTCTACGATTTCCTGCATATATCATGAAACGATTTCTTTTGTTTAGCATGTATTTTGCAGAGATTCCATACTTGAATTTGTCATCTTTAATACCATAGGCAAGAAAACCTTCTAAACGCCAATAATCATTTGGGCCAAAATAGGTTCTTCCGCCAACTCTGATTCTTGTTCCTTCAACATCATTAAATCCTAAAGAAGAGAAAATAGGACCGTAGTCAAAATTCCCAAACTGGATATATTCACTAGATAGTACACTTACTAAATTCATGTAACTATTGAATCTTTTGTTTTCTTTTAGCGCATCTAACATTTCATAGATTCCCATTTCTTCTTCAGAAAGAGGTTCAAATCGATATGATTCCCAAAAGGCATCGTCACGAGCCATTATATTTTCATCATAAGTGTTGATTTCACTAGTGTAGAAGTTTTCTGGACGTTTTAGATTGAATTTATGGTCTTTATAATAAGTAGTTCTTTTCCCATAAACACCTTTAGATTCGTCTTTTTTGCTAATGCTAAAATCCGTCATCATGTGGTCTTTAACTAATAAGAAAACGGAGTCGTCAAAAACTTCAAATTCTTGTTCTACATAAATATCTTTCACCCAGTTGATATTTACACCTTTGCTTACTGCTAAATTTATTTTTTTGATTGCCCAAGTTGAATCATTAACCCAGAAATCTCCTTTGAAGGTAAGTTCACCTTTTCTTCTTGGATAAAAAACGATGTTGTAACACCATTTATTTCCAATAAAAGTACTGTCAGCTAAAACATAATTGTAAACATTTATACCCGTAGTTGAAAGTGGACTTACGAAATCTTTGTCGTAAAAACGGATGTAATTGTCATAGATATTATAATCAACATATAAATCATTAATAAATGAAATTATGTGTTGATTGTTTTCAAACCCAGAGTTTTTATTTCCTTTTAATAATTCTTTCTTTCTTTTTTTTATATTATCGCCATAAATCATAGAAGCTTTTTCATTGATGAAAATGGGAAGGTAAGTTTTTCCTGTAGTTGAAGAAGTGTCAACATGATTGAAAATAAATTCCATTCCATTAAAAATGCGATTTTTCATAAAAGCACTGTCAATAGAATTCATGTCAAATTCTACTTTTTCGTATTTTGAATATTGATATTGGTCGTATTTATAAAGTCCGTTTTTACGTTTATTTGCCCAAATCTTGCGTAAAATATCAATTGCTGGATTGTCTTTTTTTGAAGTTTTTCCAGCATATATTTTCATTTCTTCAAGCGTGTTGTCTTCTTCGAGTTGGATGTTTAAATTAAGTGTTGAAGCAGATTTTAAAGGGATAAATTTATCCGCATATCCAACATAAGAGACAACTAAAGTATCGTGTTTTGAATTTGATTCTAGATAAAATTTTCCAATTTCATTAGTAATAACTCCTTCAGATGAATTTTTAAAATAGACACTTACATATGCAAGTGGCTGGTTATTATTTTCTTTTACAACTCCACTAACTTTAGTTTGTGCATAAAAATTAAGTGAAAATATTAAGAAAAATAGATGTATAAGTGTTTGTTTAAGTGGCTTCATAAAAAAAATACTCCAATGTTTAGATTGGAGTATCAAATATATTAGTTTTTTTTCTATTTATAAGCTACTTTTTTAACAGCTTTTATTACGTCGTTTGAATTTGGTAACCATTCTTTTAATAAAACTGGAGAGAATGGAGCAGGTGTATCTGCTGTCGTAATTCTTTGGATTGGTGCGTCTAAGAAATCAAATGCTTTTTCTTGAACGATGTAAGTAATTTCTGATGAAACTGATGCGAATGGCCAAGCTTCTTCTAAAATTACCAAGCGATTTGTTTTCTTAACCGAGTTGATAATACAATCAAAATCCAATGGACGAACCGTACGTAAATCGATAACTTCGCAAGAAATTCCTTCTTTTTGTAATTCTTCAGCAGCAATTAAAGCTTCTTTGATGATTTTACCAAAAGAAACAATCGTAACATCTGTTCCTGGTCTTTTGATATCAGCAACGCCTAACGGAATTGTGTATTCTCCTTCAGGAATTTCTCCTTTATCACCATACATTTGTTCTGATTCCATAAAAATAACTGGGTCGTTATCACGGATTGCAGATTTTAATAAACCTTTTGCATCGTATGGAGTAGAAGGAACAACAACTTTTAAACCTGGAGTATTTGCATACCAATTTTCAAAAGCTTGTGAATGTGTTGCTGCTAATTGCCCAGCTGATGCTGTAGGTCCACGAAAAACCATTGGCATATTAAATTGTCCACCAGACATTTGACGCATTTTTGCTGCGTTGTTTATAATTTGGTCGATTCCAACAAGTGAAAAGTTGAACGTCATAAATTCTACAATCGGACGTAAACCGTTCATAGCCGAACCAACTGCGATACCTGCAAAACCTAATTCTGCAATTGGAGTGTCAATAACACGTTTTGGTCCGAATTCATCTAACATTCCTTTTGAAGCTTTGTAAGCACCATTATATTCAGCAACTTCTTCTCCCATTAAATAAATGGTTTCATCGCGACGCATTTCTTCGCTCATCGCTTCGCAAATTGCTTCTCTAAATTGTATAGTTCTCATATTGTATTATCGTAATTAATAGGAACACAAAAATATAAAAATATAATTTGTTTGGCTTGTTTTTGAGAATAAATTATAATTAAGGTTTTTTACTTTAATCTAAGTTTTTGATTTTATTTAATTCCGTCATATTTAAAATTTGAACCATTCCATTTATAGATTAAATTTTTCTTAGTAACTGTTCCTTCTTTATTTATTAACGGAATATACAAAACGTTGTTTTTTAAGGTAATTAATTCAACTGGACGTTCAGGTCTGTCAACGACGCTGAAAAAATTAAACTCACAATGAATCGATGAAAGTGACTGTCTCTTTGTTTTAAAAGCTTTTGTAGCGACTAATTTTTGATTAGAAATTATATACGCAAAAACGCTTTGCGATGCATCTTTTGTAGAATATATGGAATTGTTTATCGTCAAATAAATTGTTTCTTTTTTGTTGGTTTTTATTGAATATATTTTTGAAATAAAAGATTGTGCATCTTCATTTACTGTTTTTAGATTGGAATTGATTTTTCCGTTATCGTTAAATTGAATAATTTGGTCGAAGAAACGCATTGTTCCACCTTGATTATTATCCCAGCTGTAAATTCTTAATTTTTTATCAGAAGAAGTTGCAATTCGAATATCGGTTTCTTCTTGTAGTTTTTTAAAGGAATATTCTAAGCTTCTTGGATTTTTTTCAATAATTTGATTAAATTGCTTAGCAAATGAGCTTGAAAGTTCAGCATTTTCTTGCATTTGTTTATATGCTTTTATCAAATTTTCTTCTAGAGTTGCTAAATCATTATTGTCTTGTACGATTTCGTGCTGAATTAGTTTTGATTCTTGATTGCTGTAAACATTAAAGTTTAGTAATGAGATAATTCCGAAAATAAATGTAGTTTTTGACATAAGTTTTTTTGTTTGGATTCAAAAATATCTATAATTTTCTTTAATTCTAATTTATTTTAATGAAATCAATATTTTTTATATTAAATCAAAATGAGCAGTTGATAATAAAGAAAAAAATCTCATTTGTGATATTGTTAATTTTTTTTACGTATTTTCATTAAAACATATTTTAATGTTGTTATTTCGGATGTAAAATGAATTTATTTTAAAAAATTGGATTTTCTACTAAAAAATATTATGCACGCATACTATTTATATAAATAAATTTTTTATCTTCGTTTTTATTAAAACATTAATCTAAAAAACTTACAATAAATGAAAATATTAGTTTGCATCAGCCACGTGCCTGATACTACTTCGAAAATCAATTTCACCAACGGAGATACAGAGTTCGATACAAATGGTGTTCAGTTTGTTATCAATCCTAATGATGAGTTTGGATTAACTCGTGCTATTTGGTTCAAAGAAAAACAAGGTGCTCACGTAACTGTTGTTAATGTTGGTGGTGCAGAAACTGAAGCTACAATTCGTAAAGCTTTAGCTATTGGTGCAGATGAAGCTATTCGTGTTAACGCTAATCCAACTGATGGATTTTTCGTTGCAAAACAGTTAGCTGAAGTAGTTAAAAACGGTGGTTATGATTTAGTAATTGCAGGAAAAGAGTCTTTAGATTATAATGGAGGAATGGTTCCGGGAATGTTAGCTACAATTTTAGGCTATAATTTTGTGAATTCTTGTGTTGGAATCGAAGTTGATGGAAATACTGCTAAAGTAACTAGAGAAATCGACGGAGGTAAAGAAATTTTATCTGCTGGATTACCTTTAGTTGTTGGTGGACAAAAAGGAATTGTTGAAGAGAAAGATTTGCGTATTCCAAATATGCGTGGAATTATGACAGCTCGTACAAAAGCTTTAAATGTTGTTGAACCAACAGGTGATGCAGCTTTAACTAAAGTTGTTAAATACGAAAGTCCAGCTCCAAAATCTGCTTGTAAAATCGTTAGCGCAGATAATTTAGATGAGTTAGTAAGCTTATTACATAACGAAGCTAAAGTAATCTAATCACTTCAATTTATTTATTCATTACAAAATTAAAAGAGTATGTCAGTTTTAATATATGCTGAATCAGCAGAAGGAAAATTTAAAAAAGTTGCATTAGAATTAGCTTCTTATGCAAAAAAAGTTGCAGAATCTTTAGGAACAACTGTAACTGCTGTAACAATAAATGCAACTGATGTTTCTGAATTAGGAAACTACGGAGTTGATAAAGTTTTAAAAGTATCTAACGATAAATTAAATAAATTCAGTGCTAAAGCTTACGCTGATGTAATCAAACAAGCTGCACAGAAAGAAGGAGCTAAAGTTGTTGTTTTGTCTTCAACTACAGATTCTTTATACTTAGCTCCAATCGTAGCTGTTAATTTAGAAGCAGGATTTGCTTCAAATGTTGTTGCTTTACCAGTTTCAACAAGTCCTTTTCAAGTAAAAAGAAATGCTTTTTCTACTAAAGGATTTAACGTTACTGAGATTTCTTCAGACGTAAAAGTATTAGCTTTAGCTAAAAACTCTTTCGGGTTAGTTGAAGCTTCAGGAGCTGCTGCTGCAGAAGATTTTGCTCCAGCTTTAAATGATGCAGATTTTGCTATCGTTGTAGAAAGTGTTGAAAAAGTTACAGGAAAAGTAACTATTGCTGATGCTGAAATCGTTGTTTCTGCAGGTCGTGGGTTAAAAGGTCCGGAAAACTGGGGAATGATCGAAGAGTTAGCTGCTGTTTTAGGAGCTGCTACTGCTTGTTCTAAGCCAGTTTCTGATTTAGATTGGAGACCTCACTCTGAGCACGTTGGGCAAACAGGTAAACCAGTTGCTGCAAACTTATATATTGCAGTTGGTATTTCTGGAGCTATTCAGCACATTGCGGGTATCAACTCATCTAAAGTAAAGGTAGTTATCAATACAGATCCAGAAGCTCCTTTCTTTAAGGTTGCTGATTACGGAGTTGTTGGTGATGCGTTCCAAGTTGTACCAGCTTTAATCGCTAAATTAAAAGAGTTCAAAGCTAAAAACGCATAGTTCTTTTTAAAAATATAAAAACCCATTTGGGCTATTAAAATAAAGTAGTATCTTTGTTTTAATAGCCCTTTTTTTTGGTTAGGAAATATATGAGTTTAGTAAAATTAGTTATAAAGGGAATTTCGTACAGTCATACGCAGAATGGTGCTTATGCGCTGATTTTAAACGAAGTTGATGGCGATAGAAAACTTCCGATTGTCATTGGAGCTTTTGAAGCACAATCAATTGCTATCGCTATTGAAAAAGAATTAAAACCACCAAGACCATTAACACACGATTTGTTCAAAAATTTTGCAGATCGTTTTGATATTGTTATCAATCAGGTTATCATTCATAAATTGGTTGATGGCGTTTTCTTTTCAAGTATTATTTGCGAACGCGATGGGATTGAAGAAATTATCGACGCTCGTACATCAGATGCTATTTCATTAGCTATTCGTTTTAAAGCGCCTATCTTTACTTACAAAAACATTTTAGATAAAGCTGGTATTTATTTGAATGATGGAGTTGTTGATGGAAATGAAGAAGAAGATGACGATATCGATGATGTTCTTGAAGAAATTTTTACAAATATCGAACCATCAAAACCAGTAGAAAAAGTAAATGAATATGCGCATTTTTCTCTTAAAGAATTAAATGACTTATTAGCAAACGCTGTTGCAAACGAAGATTACGAAAAAGCAGCTCGTTTACGTGATGAAATTTCTAGAAAACAAGAATAAATAAAACTTATGAAGCAATATTTAGATTTAGTAAAACACGTTATTGAAACTGGTGTTCAAAAAGGTGACCGAACTGGAACTGGAACAAAAAGTGTTTTTGGTTACCAAATGCGTTTTGATTTAAACGAAGGTTTTCCGATGGTTACCACTAAAAAAGTTCACTTAAAATCAATCATTCACGAATTGTTATGGTTCTTGAAAGGTGAAACAAATATTGCTTATTTAAAAGAAAATGGCGTTCGTATTTGGGACGAATGGGCAGATGAGAATGGTGATTTAGGTCCGGTTTACGGTTACCAATGGCGCAATTGGAACGGTGAAGAAATCGACCAGATTTCGGAATTGATTGAAACTTTAAAAACAAATCCAAACAGTAGAAGAATGTTAATTTCTGCTTGGAATCCAAGTGTTTTGCCAGATACATCGGTTTCGTTCGCAGAAAATGTTGCAAATAATAAAGCTGCATTGCCACCTTGTCACGCCTTCTTTCAGTTTTACGTAGCCGAAGGTAAATTATCTTGCCAGTTATACCAACGTAGTGCGGATATTTTCTTAGGAGTTCCATTTAATATTGCATCTTATGCGTTGTTTACGATGATGGTTGCCCAAGTTTGTGGATTAGGATATGGTGATTTTATCCATACTTTTGGAGATGCTCATATTTATAACAATCACATCGAACAGTTGGAATTGCAATTGTCACGTGAACCAAAACCATTACCGACGATGAGGTTAAATCCTGAAGTGAAAAATATTTTCGATTTTACTTATGATGATTTTACCTTAGAAAATTACGAACCGCATCCTGCAATTAAAGGTCAAGTTTCAGTTTAATATGGAAATAATTCTTGTTGCAGCTGTCGCTGAAAATAATGCGCTAGGAAAAGATAATGCGATTATTTGGCATTTACCAGATGATTTTAAACATTTTAAAAGTTTAACCACAGGTCATTTTATTTTGATGGGAAGAAAAACGTTTGAAAGCTTTCCAAAACCATTACCAAATCGCACGCATTTGATTATCTCTAGAAATACAAATTACCAAGTTCCAGAAAATTGTTTTGTTTTTCAATCGATTGATGAAGCTATCAAATTTGCAGAAAATCAAAATCAAGATAAACTTTTTGTAATTGGTGGAGGTGAAATTTATAAGCAAACCATAGATTTGGCTACTGAGCTTTCGATTACAGAAGTTCGTGAATCGTTTGATGCTGATGCTTATTTTCCTGAAATTGATAAAAACATTTGGAATTCAGTTGAAGTTGTTCATCACGAAACGGACGAAAAACATAAATATGCCTTCGATATAATTACTTACAAACGGAATAATGCATAAATTTTTCATCATCTTATTTTTGAGTTTTTCGAGTTTGATTCAAGCTCAAGATTTAGATGTAGAATTAGTAAAAAGTATTCCAAATTCAAAAGGTATCCAATTTGCTTCATTTGACCATTTAGATGATTTTTATTTGGTTAAGAATAATCAATTAACCAAACAAACGAAAGAAAAAAGTTACAATTACAGTAATTTACTTTACGGAGAAGTAACTTCGATTGATATTCGAAATCCCTTTCAAATTCTTGTTTTCTATAAAGATTTCCAAAGCTTTGTAGTTCTAGATAATCAATTAAACGAAATTTCGAATGTTAATTTTAGCGTTCAATTTCCTGAATTAGATGTTATTTCGGTCAGTGCTTCGAACAAAAATCAGTATTGGGTTTTGGACGGAATCTCAAGACGTATTTTTATTTTTGATGCAGGACAAAATATATTGAAACCTGTTTCTGTTCCTTTCGAAAATAAATTTTCTGATTGGAATTCAAATGCAAATTCGTTTTTTATAGAATCAAATCAAATCATTTATACTTTTGATATTTACGGAAAAGTTTCTCAAAATCCTTTTTCGACTAAATTTGATAAAATTGATTTGATTTCATCCACAACTTTTATCAGTCAATACAGTCAAGATTTGTTTTATCATAATTTAGATTCAAATCAAAACTTAAAAATCAATCTGAAGAATAATAACATTGTTTCATTTCAAATTAATAATGAAATTTTAACTATTTTTACAGATACAGAAATTAATATTTACAAATTAAAATTACCATAAATGCAAGTTGCAATAGCAGGGAATATTGGAGCAGGGAAAACAACTTTGACTCGATTACTTTCAAAACATTTTAAGTGGGAACCGCATTTTGAGGATGTAGTTGACAATCCATATTTAGATGATTTTTATCATTCGATGGACCGTTGGTCATTTAACTTACAAATTTATTTCTTAAATAGCCGTTTTCGTCAAGTTTTAAAGATGAAAGAAAGCGGAAAAAATACCATTCAAGACCGTACGATTTACGAAGATGCACATATTTTCGCTCCAAATTTACACGCAATGGGATTGATGGGAAATCGTGATTACGAAAATTATAAATCACTTTTTGAATTGATGGAACAATTGGTTGGAGCTCCAGATTTGTTGATTTATCTGAGAAGTTCAATTCCAAATTTAGTTGGTCAAATTCACAAACGTGGACGTGAATATGAAAATACAATTTCCATCGATTATTTAAATCGTTTGAACGAGCGTTACGAAGCTTGGATTCAAACGTACAATAAAGGAAAGTTATTGATTATAGATGTTGATAATATTAATTTTGTTGATAATCCTGAAGATTTAGGAAATATCATCAATAGAATCGACGCAGAAATCAACGGATTATTCTAAAAATATGCAGTGTTTAAAAATGTTTTTTTCGAGCAATTGGAAAGGTGTTTTTAAACACTTTTTTTTTGCTATTCTGTTTTTTTCTACAAATGCCAATGCGCAAAATTTTGATGATTGGTTTGTAGAAGGAAATTATTACACAGGTTCGATTCTTCCGCATAGCGAACAAATTTCACATTTGATAACTGCAAAACCAGATGGTTTTCTTTTAAGTTTTAATCGAAAAACGGTAGGAGCAAAGCCTTGGGAAAGTTTTTATAATTTTCCTGATTATGGATTTACGCTTCATTATCAAAACAATCACAATCCCGAATTGGGTAATTTATATGGAGCTTTTGCACATTTGAATTTTTATTTTTTCAATCGAAATTTACAACTTCGAATCGCACAAGGAATTGCTTATGCAACTAATCCGTATGACCGAGAAACCAATTTTAGAAATTTAGCTTACGGAACTAAATTTATGCCTTCTACTTTTTTTTCTCTGAATTATAATAAACAAAATATTTGGAATGGAATCGGATTTCAAACGGGTTTGGTTTTTATTCATCATTCAAATGCAACGTTCAAATCTCCAAATACAAGTACAAATACGGTCGGGTTTCAAATTGGTTTAAATTATGCATTTGACCATCAAGAACCAAATCGACGATTCAATTCGCAAGCCGATAATTTTGATACAAAAATGAAATATGTTATCAGTTTCAAAACGGGTGTGAACGAAGGTCATATTATTGGAATGGGACAAAAGCCTTTTTATCATATCAATGCTTATGCAGAAAAACGTTTGAATCGAACAGGTTCAGTGCAATTGGGAACTGAATTGTTTTTGTCAGAAACTGTAAAAGAGATTATTCCTCTTTTAGCGAGTTCGTTTCCTGAAGCGAATATGTCTGCAGATACCGATTATAAACGAGTTGGTGTTTTTGCAGGTTATGAAATGTATTTGAGTAAGTTTAGTATTGAAGGACAACTGGGTGTTTATGTTTTTGACCAATACAAAGTCAATGGTAGTTTGTATCAACGTTTGGGGTTGAAATATAATGTTACGGAACGTATTTTTGGCTCCGTAAGTTTGAAAACGCATTTTGCAAAAGCCGAAGCTTTGGAGTTTGGTGTTGGGATTAAATTTTAGTTTATGAAATATTTTGTATATCTAGTTTTCGTTTTTCTGATTTTTACATCTTGTAATAACGGCGATTCGTGTTTTACAAATTCCGGAGATTCAGTTACTCAAACTTTAGGATTGCCTTCTTTTGATGTGATTGATATTCCGAAAGGATTTACTGTTGAAATTATTGAATCTTCTCAGTCAAAAATTGAAATTGAATCCAAAGAAAACTATCTATCAAATTTAGATTTTCAAGTTCAAGATTCGCAATTGACTATGACCAATGCGATGAGTTGTTCAATGTTTCATAGTTATGAAATTGCAAAAATTCGGATTTACACACCGACTTTAAAAAAGATTATTTCAAGAACACAATTAAAAGTTTCTTCTGTTGGAACTTTACGATTTCCAGATTTGTTTGTTATCACTAGTATTGAAGATGGTGCTTCATCATTAATTGATTTAAATATCGATAACAATGTTTTACGAATTGAAGATAATCAAGTTGGTTATTTTAAAATTTCTGGAAAAACCACTTGGTTAGATATTGCACTTTATGGTGGAAATGGTCGTGTTGAATCTCAAAATCTAAATGCTTATGATTGTACTTTCTTTCAACGTAGTAATAATGATATTTTAGTTCGTTCTGAAAATAAATTAGTAGGAACAATTTATGCTACTGGAAATGTAATTTCATTTAGTAAACCGAATGAAGTTGATGTAAAAGAAATGTATAAAGGAAAATTGATATATAAATAATTTGATTTTGAATTTAAAAACTAAAAAAAAGCCCAGAAGAATCTGAGCTTTGATATTATTTCTGCGTAGTTTTTTCGCGGAATAACGTTTCTAAATCCTTATTTTTCAATTGAACCGATAACGTTCGAAGTCCGTTTTCTTGTGCAAAATCAAAAATTGCAGGACGCATATCTTCATCAGCTTTGAAAACTAATTCCCACTGATTATCGTGAATGTTTTTAAACGAAACTAAATTTTTAAGATTTGAAATAAATTGTTCTTCAATTTTAAAATCGAATTCAACTTCAATTACTTGTTCATTTTCTGACGAGAACGTTTGATTTAATAAACGATCGTCAACAATTTTTCCTTTATTGATAATGATTACGCGGTCGCAAATGGCTTCAACTTCTTGCATAATATGTGTAGAAAGAAAAACGGTTTTATCTTTTCCGATGTTTTTAATCAATTCACGAATCTCAACCAATTGATTCGGATCTAAACCTGTCGTTGGTTCATCTAAAATCAAAACATCCGGATTGTGTAAAAGTGCCGTTGCTAAACCAACACGTTGACGATATCCTTTTGAAAGTTGACCAATTTTCTTTTTCGATTCGGGAGTTAAACCAGTAAGTTCAATCACTTCGTCAATTCTGCTTTTATTTACTTTATAAACATCCGCATTGAATTCTAAATATTCTTTAACGTACAAATCTAAATACAACGGATTGTGCTCTGGTAAATAACCAATAGATTTTTCAACTTGTTGTGGTTGTGTGTTTACATCGAAACCGTTTACTAAAGCCGAACCTGAATCTGCTTCAATATAAGTAGTTAATATTTTCATTAAGGTTGATTTTCCGGCACCATTCGGACCTAAAAATCCAACAATTTCTCCTTTCTTAATAGAAAAAGAAACTGCATCTAAAGCTTTTTGCTCCCCGTAAATTTTCGAAATATTTTTAACTTCTATTGACATCGTTCGTTTTAATTTGAATTCCAAAGATAATAAAAGATGTAAATAAGTTATATCAATTGATAAGAATTTGATAAGAAAAACTTATGTAAGCTCTACAATATTATTCGTAAATTTGAATTTTGGAAATTTATGTGTTTACTACACAAATTTCCTTTTTAAAAATAGATACGATACATGACAAATTCTTCAGAATTAAAAACCTGGTTAAACGATTTTCAATTAGCACATCCGTTGGTAATTGCTGGTCCGTGTAGTGCCGAAACCGAAGAACAAGTTTTAAAAATAGCACATGAATTAAAAGATTCTGACGTAAGTATTTTACGTGCCGGAATCTGGAAGCCAAGAACGCGCCCAGGCGGATTTGAAGGCGTGGGCGAAATTGGTTTAAAATGGTTGAAACGTGCCAAAGATGAAACCGGTTTGTTAATTGCTACAGAAGTGGCAACGGCAAATCACGTAAAATTAGCATTAGAATACGATGTTGATGTGCTTTGGATTGGCGCTCGTACAACGGCAAATCCGTTTGCGGTTCAAGAAATTGCAGACGCGCTTCAAAATACAGATAAAATTGTTTTGGTAAAAAATCCGGTGAATCCTGATTTGTCTTTATGGTTAGGCGGAATTGAACGTTTATATAATGCCGGAATTAAAAAACTTGGAGTTATTCATCGTGGATTTTCTTCATACGAAAAAACCAAATATCGCAACATTCCCGAATGGCAAATTCCGATTGATTTAAGAAATCGTTTTCCTGATTTACCGTTGATTTGTGATCCGTCTCATATTACCGGAAACAGAAATATGATTCAGGAAGTTTCGCAACAAGCGTTGAATTTGAATTACGATGGATTGATTATTGAAACACATATCGACCCAGATAATGCTTGGAGTGATGCGGCTCAACAAGTAACTCCAACTACTTTAAAACAAATTTGTAAAGATTTGGTTGTCAGAAAAAAGAATGACGAATCAGATGATTACAATACAGAACTTGAAAATCTTCGTTTGAAAATTGACGATTTAGACGATAAGATAATAGAAATTTTATCCCAACGAATGCATTTTGTCGATGAAATCGGAACTCTGAAAAAGCAACATAATGTTTCGATTTTACAAAATGAACGTTGGCAAGCGATCGAAAATCGAGTAAAATCTATTTGTCTTGAAAAAGGTTTAACAGAAGATTTTACAGAACAATTGTTTAAATTGGTTCATCAAGAAAGTATTTCGCATCAAAATAAAATCATCAATAAATCATAATTTTAATGACAGAATTATATATAAACTTTCATATTCCTATCAATAACAATATCTTTGCCTTATGAATGGAATAGTTTACAAATCTACAGGAAGCTGGTACACGGTGAAAACCGAGTCGGGAGAATTTTTAGAATGCCGAATCAAAGGTAAATTTAGAATGAAAGGTATCAAAAGTACCAATCCTATTGCTGTGGGTGATTATGTCGAATATGATTTAGATGAAACTTCTGATGCAGTGACAGGTGTTATAACAACAATTCACGATCGTAAGAATTATATCGTTCGTAAATCGGTAAACCTTTCAAAGCAATTACATATTATCGCATCGAATATTGATCGATTATTTATTTTGGTAACGATTAATAATCCAATTACAACCACAAGTTTCATAGATCGTTTGTTGGTAACTGCGGAAGCTTATGGTATTGAAGCAATTATCGTTTTTAATAAAGTAGATACATTTAATGAAGAAACTTTAGACGAACAATTGTTTTTGCAACACGTTTACACCGAAATTGGTTATCAATGTATTCGCGTTTCAGCTTCTGAAGGAAAAGGTTTAGATAAATTAAAAGATTTAATGCGCGATAAAGTTTCGATGTTCACAGGCCATTCAGGTGTTGGGAAATCAACTTTAGTAAATGCATTAGAACCTTCTTTAAATTTAAAAACCAAACAAATTTCAGATCAACATCAACAAGGGCAACACACCACGACGTTTGCCGAAATGTTTGATTTATCTTTTGGTGCTCGAATTATCGATACGCCTGGAATCCGTGGTTTTGGAATTGTTGAAATGGAAAAGCAAGAAATCGGAGGTTATTTTCCTGAGTTTTTCGCTTTAAGAGATAAATGTAAATTCAATAACTGTTTGCATAAAGAAGAACCTCATTGTGCAATTAAGGAAGCCTTGGATAACGATGAAATTTTCTGGTCGAGATATAAAAGTTATACGCAAATTTTGGAAGGTGATGAAGAACATTATCGTTCAGATATTTATGCAGACGGACGTAATCAAGAAGAATAATGAAAATAGTTATACAACGTGCGTCAGAAGCTTCGGTAACTATTAACAATGAAAAAGTTGCAGAAATTAATCAAGGTTTGGTTGTTCTTCTTGGAATTGAAGATGCCGATACAGATGATGATATTAAATGGTTATCTAGTAAAATTGTAAATCTTCGTATTTTTAACGATGAAAACGAGGTGATGAATTGTTCGGTTAAAGATGTGAATGCTGATATTATTTTGGTATCACAATTTACACTTCATGCTTCAACAAAAAAAGGAAACAGACCTTCGTACATAAAAGCATCAAAACCTGATTTTGCTATACCGATGTACGAGAAATTTATACATCAATTAGAAGTTGATTTAGAAAAGAAAATTCAAACCGGACAATTTGGAGCCGATATGAAAGTTGCCTTAATCAACGATGGACCGGTTACTATTGTGATTGATTCGAAGAATAGAGAATAATTTTTCTAAATAATATTCTTATCTTTAGAAAGTTATTAATTCAGAAAATATGAAGAAAAAATTATCTTATATCACAGCTGGTTTTATCATATATTCTATTCTTGGAATAATTATTAGTTATTTTTCATTCTCTATGTTTGATTGGAGTTTTATCTTTTTTTGGACTTTATTCATGACTTTAGCTGATTTTTTTATCATAAGAAATTTAAAAAAATGGCTTTCAAAAAAACAAAATAATCATGTTTAAAAAACTTATTCTTTATACAGCAATTTACGCACTAATTACTTTTTTTCTTTCAACCGATTGGAATTGCATTCTCGATCCAGATAGTTATTGTTTAGTAAACGTTGGTGCAAAGTATGTTGTTTTTATGGTCTTAATCATAATTTTCGACAAGTTTATTAAAAAGAAAATATTTAAAAATGAAAAGTAGAATACTTTATTTAGTCATTAGTTTTGTAGGATTTTACTTAACAGGTTTATTTTGCTCGTATTTTATTAATGATCAAGTAAGTTGGATTTACGCACTTGTTTTTGCAATTTTTGCAATTTTGTTAGAACCATTTGTAAATAAATTAATTAAAAAATTCATACCATCTTTAAATAAACAAAATGAAAAGTAAACCGTTACATTTATTATTAGCCTTATTGGTTTATGGATTTTTCTACGGAATTATTTTATATTATTTCGGAGAAGGAATCCCAACGCAAATTTTCTGGGCACAAGTTTTTATCTTCGGATTTTTCATGGCTTTGGCAGAAGTTTTTGTATTTGATAAATTAAGAAAAAGAAGAAAAAAGAAATAAAATGGATTTGAAAAACGCACAGTTAGATGTTGATAATTGGATCAAAGAACACGGCGTTCGTTATTTTAACGAATTAACAAATATGGCACAACTTACAGAAGAAGTAGGTGAGGTTGCCAGAATCATTGCACGTCGTTACGGTGAACAATCTGAAAAAGAAAGCGATAAAAATAAAGATTTAGGTGAAGAATTAGCCGATGTCGTTTTTGTTGTACTTTGTTTAGCAAACCAAACAGGAGTTGACTTACAAGCTGCTTTCGATAAAAAAATGGATTTTAAAACCAAACGAGATCACGATCGTCACCACAACAACGAAAAATTAAAATAATACATATGAACATACGATTGCATCCTGACTCATTTAAACCGAATCAAACTTTAGTTTTATCCGGAAGTAAATCAGAAACCAATCGTATGTTTTTACTTCAAGCACTTTTTCCAGAGATTAAGATCGAGAATGTCTCAAATTCCGATGATAGTTTAGCAATGGAAAAAGCCTTGAAATTTTTTTCTGAAATTGTTGATGTACATCACGCCGGAACAGCAATGCGTTTTCTTACTGCTTTTTTTGCAACTCAAGATAATCGTGTTGTTGTTTTAACAGGCTCTTCACGAATGCAAGAAAGACCCATTCATATTTTGGTCGATGCATTGAAAATTTTAGGTGCGGATATTCAATATTTAAACCAAGAAGGATTTCCTCCCTTAAAGATTAAAGGTAGAAAACTACAATCAAATAAAATTGCAATTCCTGCAAACATCAGCAGCCAATACATTTCGGCATTATTACTTATTGCCCCAAAATTAGAAAATGGTTTGTTACTGGAATTGGTTGGTGAGCAAACATCACTTCCTTATATTAAAATGACGTTGGCTCTATTAAATGAAATTGGAGTTGAAACAACTTTTGTAGGAAATCAAATTCAAGTCCTTCCAAAACAAAAAATCGAACATAAAACAATTACCGTAGAATCAGATTGGTCTTCGGCTTCTTATTTTTTTGAGTTAATAGCATTTTCCGAAATCGGTACTTCATTAAAAATTCAAAAACTAAAATCGAATTCCCTTCAAGCGGATCGTGCCGTGGTTGAAATTTTTGAACAATTTGGAGTTAAAACCCATTTTCTTCCGAATAATGAGATTCAGATTACTAAAGCAAATAATCAACTTCCTTCAGAAATTAATTTAAATTTAATTGAATGTCCAGATATTGCTCAAACCATTGCAGTTACTTGTTTCGGTTTAGGAATCCAAGCTAATTTAACTGGACTTCATACTTTAAAAATAAAAGAAACCGATCGTTTAGTTGCTTTGAAAAACGAATTAGAAAAATTCGGTGCAATTGTTGAAATTACAAAAGATTCACTTTTCTTACATGAAAGAAACTTACAAACTATTTTGCCAAAAAATATTTTAGTAAAAACCTATCAAGACCACAGAATGGCAATGGCTTTTGCTCCGTTGGCTTTATTTACAGTATTAGAAATTGAAAATGCTGAAGTCGTTTCTAAATCATATCCAAAGTTTTGGGATGATGTTTTTTCTTTGTTTTTATAATTAATTTAAAAATCTGTCTGTTTTTCTGAATAAATTATTACATTTAAAAATCTTAAAATCAGATAAATTATGAAAAAATATATTTTATCCTTAGCTGTTTTATTTGCTTTAGCTTCTTGCAATAAAACAATAATAGAAGATGAAGAAATAATCCCGACACACGTTTTAACCAAAGAACAACAAGAAAAATTAACTCCAGATGAAGTTATTGCCGACTTAAAAGCCGGAAATAAAGACTTTGTTGATGATAATTTAACCGTTCGTAATTCAACTAAATTAGTTCGCGAAGCAGCTCTTGGTCAATATCCAGAAGCTGTTGTGCTTTCTTGTTTAGATTCACGTGTTCCAGTAGAAGATGTTTTTCATAAAGCAATTGGTGAAATTTTCGTTGCTCGTGTAGCTGGTAATATTGTTAATCACGATATTCTTGGGAGTTTAGAATATGCTTGTAAAGTTTCGGGTTCAAAAGTAGTGGTCGTTTTAGGTCACGAATATTGCGGTGCAATCAAATCGAGTATCGAAGGAGTTAAACTTGGAAACATTACAACTTTATTGGAAAAGATTGATCCGGCGATTATCGCAGCTAAACAGAGATTCCAAGGTGACGCAACAGCTAAAAATCCAGAATTTGTAGATGAAGTTTGTAAATTCAATGTTTTTAATTCCATAGAAGAGATTCGTAGAGACAGTCCAATTCTAAAAGAAATGGAAGCTAATAATGAAATTAAAATTGTTGGAGCAGTTTATGATATGAAAACGGGTGAAGTGAAATTCTTAGATTATTAAAAATCAAAAAGCCCTGTAGGTAACGCTTTTCAAACGAAGTTTAAAATAAATCGCTTTTTACTTGACAACGCCTATTTTGAAGTCGTATATTTGCAAGCTTGAAGTTTCAAATCGGAACTTCATTTTACAAATAAATATAAAAGCAACAATAATATGAAGTTATCTAATTTCAACTTTAACTTACCGGAAGAGTTGTTGGCTGAATTTCCAGCTGAAAACAGAGATGAATCTCGTTTAATGGTTGTAAACCGTAAATTAGGAACAATCGAACACAAATTATTCAAAGATGTGATTGATTATTTCGGAGAAGGAGATGTGATGGTTTTGAATAATACCAAAGTTTTCCCAGCTCGTTTATACGGAAACAAAGAAAAAACAGGTGCTCGTATTGAAGTTTTCTTGTTAAGAGAATTAAATGAAGAACAACGTTTATGGGATGTTTTAGTTGATCCAGCACGTAAAATTCGTATCGGAAATAAATTATATTTCGGAGATGACGATTCATTAGTAGCTGAGGTAATCGATAATACAACTTCACGCGGAAGAACTTTACGTTTCTTATACGATGGTTCTTATGAAGAATTTAGAGCTAAATTAACAGAACTTGGAGAAACTCCAATACCAAAATACATCAATCGCGAAGTAACTCCAGAAGACGAAGAACGTTACCAAACGATTTACGCTACTGAAGAAGGAGCTGTTGCTGCGCCAACTGCAGGTTTACACTTCTCTAAACATTTGTTAAAACGTTTGGAAATTAAAGGTGTTGAATTTGCAAAAGTAACTTTACATATTGGTTTAGGAACTTTCAATCCAGTTGAGGTTGAAGATTTATCTAAACACAAAATGGATTCAGAAGAGTTAATCATTACTGAAGAAGCTTGTGAAATTGTAAACAGAGCAAAAGAGCGTAAAAGTAAAATTTGTGCAGTAGGAACAACTTCTATGCGAGCATTAGAAAGTTCAGTTTCTTCAAACAGAACATTAAATTCTTTTACAGGTTGGACAAATAAGTTTGTTTTTCCACCTTATGATTTTAGTATCGCAGACTGTATGATTACAAACTTCCATATGCCTAAATCAACTTTGTTAATGATGATTTCAGCTTTCTGTGGTCACGATTTAATGATGGAAGCTTATAAAGAAGCGATTAAAGAAGGATATAAATTTTATTCTTACGGGGATGCGATGTTAATCATCTAATCTTTGAATAATATAAAAAAAACTCATCTTATTAAGATGAGTTTTTTTGCTTTAATCTATTTTGTAAACCAGTTTAATAGTGATGGTTGCTGTTTTGTTTTTCGCAGAAGTATTGAACGAACCTCCCCAAGAATAATCTTCGGATGAATTTTGCGCTACAATTTGAAAAACACCCATTTCAGATTTTTTTAAATCACCCAAACTACTACCTGCATTTTCTGAGATATTTTCAGCTCTCAATTTTGCATCTTTTGTTGCTTCAGCAACCATTTTCAATTTTAATTCCGAAAGTTTGGTGTAATAATATTCTGGGGCACTTGAATATAGTTCAACTCCAGAGTTGATTAATTCTGTAACTTCTCGTGAAATATTTTCTACTTTCGTTACTTCCTTGCTTTCGACCTGAACACTTTGAGTCAGATTATAACCCGTAAAAGTTTCGGTTCTTGTGTTGTAATTCGAATCTGTAATGGTAGTGAATTCTTTGTTGATAGATACAGATGAGAAAATAATTTCCGATTCTTTAACTCCTTTGCCGATTAAATAGTTTTTGATTGTTCTTCGGTCGTTTTCCAATTCCGTGTAAGCATCTTTAAGGATATAGTTTTTTTTAGAAAATGAACTATTCCAAACAATCAAATCTGATACAAAATCGGTTGAACCTAAACCAGTGACGCTAATTGTGTCATTTGTGTTATTTCTTTTTTTGTAAGCGTTTGTTAATAAAAGCGTACAGGTTATAAAAGAAATTCCAACGATTGCAGCAGTAATATAATTTTTCATATAATTTTTCATATAATTTATTTTTACATAAAGATATAAAATTTTGGCGTTCCCTCGCTCATTATATATAAGAGTAAAATGATATTCTGCTGAAACCGCTCGGTCGGGCTTTCTGCTAAATCTTTTTTGTTTCTATCGGTTATTCATTTTATGTCATTCTGAACTCGATTCACAATCTCATTTTTAAATGACATTCCGTTTTTAAACAAAAAAGGATACCGCTCCAATCCCTAACGCAATCCGAGTTGCAAAGTAAGAAAGTTTAAAGTTTTAATGTTAACCTGCGAGGTTTTCCAAAACTTTGTAGATTTATTTTTATCTGTTATTCCGACGATAGGATGAATCCTTCACTAGCTTCAACAGAGTTTCAAACTCTGTTGGAGTTTTTATTTTCTTTTGTAAGTAAACCTGCGAGGTTTTTCAAACCTTGTAGGTTTATAGCCAACTTGATTAACTTCGTTTGGTCATAAGCTCAAGTTAGAATCTCATCCATTTTGTCATTCTGAACTTGTTTTACTTCGTAAGATTCGCAAGCTCGAGTTTAGTTATGTCATTAAGTTTTGAAGCTATTAAAGTTCAAAGTTAACCTGCGAGGTTTTCAAAACCTTGTAGGTTTATATTAAAATAAGCTTATTCAGAAAACTCAATTTTAATCATCTTTATTATTTCATTTTAAAGCATTATTTTTTCAAATGAAAATATCATCCTTTCATCAGTGGTGTGTTTGATTCAACTCTGACAGAGTTTCAAACTCTGTCAGAGTTTTTATTTTCCTTTATACTTTAACCTGCAAGGTTTTATTTATATATAAAGTGATTACTTGGAAAACGAAGTTTTCAACATCCGCGTTTGTGTTTATTATAAAATATCTGGTATCTGTGGTATATTATTATTTATGGATTTTGATTTCCAAATCCTCGAATAAGCAAATTTGCAAATCATCAGGCCAAAAATCTATCAATCTTTAATTTTTTCAATCCTTAAATCTTTTAGCATCAGTAAACTAAAAAATAATCAAAAATTAACTTCAAAAAAGCTTGTTTGGCATGGAAAAAGG
>SMEN01000143.1_pt1 | contig 40931 bp, 40 predicted proteins | sample 2456271 | NCBI WGS metagenome assembly SMEN01 (sample SAMN10132593, study PRJNA489261) | soil metagenome | isolation source: day1 control-loamy sand soil ammended with raw manure from dairy cow... | place: USA | collected 2015-04-01 | reverse complement strand
TGGGATTACAGGAGCCAGCATCAAGACCAACGGGCCACGCTGGCTGCGTGGCCCCGTCAGCCTGTACACCACCGTTGTTCGCAGTATCCCCGAGCTGCTCATCATCTATCTGCTGTTTTTCGGTTCCGTGCAAATAGTCTCGGATCTGGCCGATGTGCTGCGCATGGAAGATGTGATGACCCGCTGGTTTCCCGCCCTGGTCGGCATTTTGGCCATTGGCCTGATTGCTGGTTCCTACAGCGTGGAAGTCTTTCGCGGCGCCTTACAGGCTATTCCGGAAGGCCAGATCGAAGCCGCCAAAGCCATTGGTATGTCTCCTTGGCAACGCCTGCGCCGGATCGTCTTGCCACAAATGTTTTGGTACGCCCTGCCCGGTGCTAATAATGTCTGGCAGACCGCGCTAAAAGACACGGCCCTGATCTCCTTGGTAGGTCTGGTCGAGATCATGCGTGCCGCCACCCTGGGTGCCGCCAATACGCGCGAACCCATGGCCATGTACCTGATTGCAGGGGTACTGTATTTTCTGATTGGTGCCTGTAGTCAGGCCCTGTTTTTGCTGGCCGAACGATACACCGGCAAAGGCATGAGAGCCCGGGCATGATTGATCTGGAATTGTTCAAGACCACCGTCGAAACTCTGTTCAAAGGGTTTGGCTTAAGTGTGTATATCGGCCTGTGGGGCATTGTGCTGTCGCTGTTCATCGGCCTGTCTTTGGCCTTGATGCGTCAGTCCCACAGCCGTGCCTTGCGCAGCTTTGCCTTCACCTACAGCACCGTTTTTCGTGGCACGCCGTTGCTGGTGCAATTGTTCCTGCTGTATTACGGCGTAGGCACCTTGGGTTTTGTAAGGGAATCACCCACGCTGTGGTGGTTATTTAGTGATGGAGTGCGCTGCGCTATCCTGGCCATTGGCTTAAATAGCGGCGCGTATGTCAGCGAAGTGTTTCGTGGCGGTTTCCAGGCTGTGCCCGTCGGCCAGATTGAGGCGGCTAAATCTATAGGCATGTCAGCCTGGATGCGCTTTCGTCGCGTCGCCTTTCCATTGGCAATCCGCCAGGCCCTGCCGGCCTACAGCAACGAAATCGTGCTGGCCATCAAAGGCACCAGTCTGGCCTCCACCATTGCCGTCATGGACCTGACAGGCCATGCCAAGCGCTTGATGAACCAGAACTACGCCATCATCGAGACTTTTGTCATCGCAGGTCTGCTGTACCTGCTGATCAACTTCACCCTGCTGTCGGTGGTGCATCTGGTCGAGCGCTGGTTGAACGTGCGCCGCTAAAACGGCCTCATCCCAGACTCTCTGCACCCCATAGCGCAACGACTGGACGCGGAGCACTGTCATGCCGACACGCCCCAAACTGGCCCTGTTAGGTACGGGCGGCACGATTGCCGCCACCACCCAATCCAATACTGGCCTGACTGATTACGACATCACCCAAGGGGTGCAAACCCTGCTGCAAGCGGTGCCGGGCATTACCGAACTGGCTGATCTGGAATGCCACCAGGTTTTCAATGTGGACAGCCGTGCCATGGGTTCGCGCATGGTGCTGGAACTATCTCAAAAACTGAATGAATTACTGGCACGCCCGGATATAGACGGAGCCGTCATCACCCACGGCACCGATACGCTGGAAGAAAGCGCCTTTTTCCTGCACCTGACCCTGAAAACCGACAAGCCCGTAGTCATGGTCGCCGCCATGCGGCCGGCGTCCGCCCTGAGCGCAGACGGCCCTTTAAATCTGTACCAAGCAGTGCAAGTGGCTTGCTGCGCGCAGGCACGGGGCCAAGGCGTCTTGGTTCTTTTGAACGATCAGATCCACAGCGCACGCTTTTTAAGCAAGCAGCACACCACCCTGACCAATGCATTTGGCTCGCCCGATGCGGGCCCGCTGGGGCTGCTTGCGGCAGGTCAAGTTAGATTCATGATGCGCTGCCTGCTACCGCATACCCAGGCTAGCCAATTTGATGTTCGGAACATTTCCAACCTGCCCAAAGTCCAGGTCTTCTATGACCACCCGGACACACTGGCTGAGCTCTATCGCCACGCTGCGCAAAGTGGTGTGCAAGGAATTGTGGTGGCCGCTACGGGTAACGGCAGCCTGACTCCGGGAGCGCTGGAAGGTGTCAGCCGAGCGCACAGGCTAGGCGTGGTGTGTGTACGAGCATCCCGCATTCATGCTGGACCAGTCAGCGATAGTGCTTATGATCAGGACCATCACACGATTGCAGCCCATTATCTGCCCGCTCAAAAAGCGCGGGTCTTATTGATGCTGTGTCTGGCCGCCCAAATGGAACACAGCGAGATAGAGGCGGTATTTCGCACGTACTAGGCATCACTAGCTACTGTCCCTGTCCCTGTCCCTAGCCAGAGCAAATCACAAGGACACACAGAGGATTTCTGCCAGGAAAGTGTGAAATAGCAGCGATACGCGCTGAAAGTAAGCGGCAGACTCTACTATCTTCGTGGGCAGTCAGTCGGAACTATGCTGCGGCCATCTCAGATCAGGCTCAGCTAGCCTAAATGGCTTCTATCCAGCTCCAGCTGCCGCTCACTGCTGAAACGCCTTGGCTGCCCTGTCACCGGGTCCTCGAACGCGATGTGCCGGGCCAACAACTGCAATGGCTGGCTGAAATCATCGGCTGGCCGCTCCGGCAGCAGCTCGGGATAAAACACATCGTTGATGATGGGTGCCCCCAGACTGCTCAGATGGACCCGCAACTGATGCTTACGGCCAGTTTGTGGCCGCAGACGGTATAGAGCCAAGGGCTGACCCTGCTCACTTTGCCAACGATGCTCGCACAGAATCTCGGTACAGCTATTCGCCTCACCCGGCACTTCCTGCATCACAAACCGGCCCGGCAGTTCCTGCATGCGGCTGCGGTAGACCAAACCATCAGCCAGCTTTTCTTGAAAAGGAGCCACTGCTTCATATTCTTTCTGGATACGAGCCTGCTGAAACAGGGACTGGTAAGCACCTCGTGACGCCGGGTCGCGGCAAAACAGCAAGATACCGGCGGTTTCGCGGTCCAGCCTGTGAATGGGGGTAATACCGTCTTCCCCGAAATGACGCCGCAGCCGTGTCAGGGCTGTTTCGTACAAATAGCGCCCGCCCGGCGTCGTTGCCAGAAAATGTGGTTTATCCACGGCAATCAGGCGTTCATCCGCGTACAGAATCGGCATATCGAAAGGTACGGTGGCCTCGTTTTCAACCATGCGGAAGTACCACAGCCAACGATCTGGCTCATACAGCGCACCGGCCTGCTGGGGCACCCCGTTGTGATCCAGAATATCGCCACGACCCAGCCGCTCAAGCAGCACCTGCGCACTGAGGTGGGGGAAACGCTCCAGCAAAAACTCCTCCAGCAAGCGCCACGGGCCGCCCGGGCACCACACTTTGCTAGGGCTGACCCCGTTGCGCGAAGGCAGGGGCGGAGTATGGGTCATCGATGTCATAACAGGAACCACACAGAAAACGGCCCTTGCACAGGGCCGACACATATCCAGATCAATGGACTTCTACACGAAAAGCCGTATTATGCCCGGCAGCATGACGGCCAGTCGGGCTGCGTTCAGTCAGGGTGCGACCAGCCGAGCGGCACTCAGGCAGGCTGCGTCCAGTCGGACTAGCGAATTTCAAAAAAATCGTAGCGTTTATCGGTATAGGAGCGCTGTATCTCTACCTGTTCCACCACAGCCTGTTCAGGGCCGATATACAGCCAGCTGACAAGGCTATCGATAGCATCCGGGCTGCCCTGCAATATCAATTCCACCGAGCCATCAGCCGCATTGCTGACCCAGCCCTTTACTCCATACAGATGGGCATGGCGCAACGTGCTGGCCCTGAATCCCACACCTTGCACCCGGCCTTTAACACACACCTCTACCGTTTCACAATCCGCCATTGGCCTGCTCCTGCTATTTATTCCCGAAATGCGCTGCGCTTGCGCCCCGCCTCTCGATATTCAGTTAAATTAGTCGCATCATTGTTGCATGACCGCACCCGACCCTGACTCCCTGTTTGCTGCCACGCCCCTACTATGAATTTGCCCCGCCTTCTTACTTTATCGCTGCGCAGGGCACTATACATGCTAGGCATGCTGGCAGCCTTGGGGTTTCTGTCTCCGGCCTCTTTTGCCGCTCCCCACTCCCAACAAAAAATTGTACGAGTCGGCATCTACGAGAACCCGCCCAAGCTTCTGCTGGATGGCCAAGCTCGTCCTGGCGGCATTATGGGCGAGCTGCTGCTGGAGATCGCCAAGCGTGAAGGCTGGACCCTGGAAGCGGTGCAGTGCGACTGGCAACAATGCTTAAATGCCTTGCAAAATGATCTGCTGGACTTGGTGCCTGGCCTGGCCTATTCACCTGAACGCGCGACGCTTTACAGCTTTCATAGCCGAGCCGTACTGGAGGATTGGTCGCAAATTTTCACCGGCAAAACCACCCATATCGGTGCACTCAATGACTTGAACGGCAAACGCATTGCCGTGATGGCCGGCACGCTGCAATTGACCCAGCTCTACAATATTTTGCAGAAACTGGAGCTAGGCTCCAAGCTGGTTATTACTGACTCGCAATACAGCGCCTTAAAGCTGGTGCAAAACAGGCAGGCCGACGCAGCGGTGGTGGGCCATTTATTTGGGGTCCGTCACGCAGGCGAGCATGGTTTAAAAACCGCCCCCATTCGTCTGGAACCCACCCATTCCTATTTCGTTACCGCCAAGGACCGTCACCTTGACCTGCTGGCCACCATTGATAGCCATATCAAGAAGTGGCAAGACAATAACGACGCCTTTTACACCGAAACGCTGAACCAATGGGGTTTGCGCCTGATCGAGAAGCCCACCAAGCCGTGGATTATCCCTGCGCTGCTGATCTTGGGTGTGCTATTAACGATGGCCTTGCTGACGGTGAGCCTGATGCGTATTGGGCTGCGTCGCCAACGCAAGAAACTGGTGCGTACCGAACACCACCTGCATACGGTGCTGGACGCGATTGATGCCTACGTCTTCATCAAGGACGACCAGTTCCGCTATCAATACGCGAACCGCAAGCTGTGCGAGGACCTGAACTACTCCACCGTCAGCATTGTGGGAAAAACCGACCAAGATCTGTACGCCAATAAGCAGACCATCAACGAATTCCGTCGTAACGACGAGCAAGTGCTGTACAGCGGCGAGCGACTGGCCGTTGAAGAAGTTGTGCGGGACCGCAAGGGTGATGTCCGCGCCACCTTCTTTTCCATCAAGATGCCGGTCAAAGACCCCGAGACACGTCAAACCAGCCTGTACTGTATTTCCACCAATATCTCGGCTCTGAAAGCCACCCAATCTGAAAATTACCGGCTGGCCTTTTACGATCCGCTGACTGAACTGCCCAACCGCCGCCTGCTGCTCCAGCGCCTTGAGCGCCACTTGCAGACCATAGAGCCTTACAAACGTCCAGGTGCTCTGTACTTTCTGGATCTGGACCGCTTCAAGCACATCAATGACGCCCGCGGCCACGCTATTGGCGACGCCTTGCTGCGCAAAGTGGCACGCCGTTTGTCCTTGATTATTGACCCCCAAGACATCGTGGCCCGTTTGGGTGGCGATGAGTTTGTGATCCTGAAAATCCTGCATCCCGGCACCGTGCGGGAGTGCTACAAAGAGGCGCTGGAATTTGCCGAACTGGTACGCACGCGCCTGGAAGAGCCCTATAACATCGAGGGCCACTCCTACCTGAGCAGCAGCAGTATCGGGCTGGCTTTGATTACCGACAGCACCCTGACGTCCGAAGACTTGATGCGTCAGGCTGATACGGCCATGTACCGCTCCAAAGAAAACGGCCGCAATCAGATCACCTTGTACGAACCCGGCATGCAAGAAGCTGTGGAAGAACATCTGAACCTGCAGCACGACTTGCGTTTTGCCATTGGGTCGGACCAATTACGCCTGTTCGTTCAGTCTCAATACGATAAACAAGACCGTATCTGTGGTGCAGAGATCTTGCTGCGCTGGTTGCATCCCACGCGCGGGATGCTGACTCCGAATCTATTCATCCCTCTGGCCGAAAGTACGGATTTGATCACCCCGCTGGGCGACTGGATCATGGCCTCGGTCTGCGATTTGCTACTGCAAACCCAGGACTCCAACTTTCCGATTTCCATTAATGTCAGCCCGATTCAGTTCCGTCGGCCCGACTTTGCCCGCCGCACTCGGCAGATTCTGGAAAGCAGCGGCGCTCCTGCCCATCGCCTGATCTTTGAAATTACCGAAGGCGTGTTGATGGAAGACTTTGCCTCGGCCAACAGCATGATGCGCGAACTGAAGGACCTGGGCATCCGCTTTTCCATGGATGACTTTGGTACGGGCTATTCGAACCTGGCGGCCATCCGCCGCTTGCCGCTGTATGAACTGAAAATGGACCGCAGTCTGATACTGGGCGTACCCCTGGAGCAAGAGGCCAACGCCATCGTGCGCACCGTCCTGGCCATGGCCCGCCAACTGGGCCTGCATGTTGTGGCGGAAGGGGTAGAGAATGAGCAGCAGAAAGCGTTTTTGCTGCGTCGTGGTTGCCATGCGCTGCAAGGCTATCTGTTCTGTGCCCCGCAGTTGGTGGAGCAATGGTTGGAGGTTATTCAGCGGGACCTGGATTCTGACTCCAGCGACAAGGGCCCCAAGACTGAATAAGAGCAACATTGCACCAGTCCCAAATTGGGACTAACATAAACCTATGCGAGTTATAGCCCTAAGCTCCCTTCGCCAATTCTGGGAACAACACCCGGATGCAGAACAGCCCATCAAAGCATGGGTGGATGAAGCAGTAAAAGCGCAATGGACGCAACCCGCTGATATCAAAGCTCAATATCGCAGCGCCAGTATTCTGAAGAATCGGCGCGTTGTCTTCAACATCAAGGGCAATAGCTATCGCCTGATTGTTGCAGTGGCATTCAAACTTGGCATCGTTTATATAAAATTTGTAGGCACTCATGCAGAGTACGACAAGGTCGATGCCGAAACTATTGAAATGGAGTAAACATGGAAATCCGCCCCGTACATACAGAGGCCGATTACAAGTCGGCTCTAAAAGAAATCTCCAGGTTGATGGAGTCTGACCCCGAGTTAGGCACACCTGACGGCGATAGGCTGGATGTTTTGACCACACTGGTATTGGCCTATGAGGCCAAACACTTCCCTATTGATTTGCCAGATCCAGTCGAGGCCATCAAATTTCGTATGGAACAAGGTGGCCTGACCGCCAAAGACCTGGAACCGATGATCGGCAAACGCAATCGCGTCTATGAGGTACTTAATCGCAAGCGCAGCCTGACGCTACCCATGATCTGGCGCTTGCATACCGGACTCGGCATCCCAGCCGAAAGCCTGATCCGTCCTCAAACACTGGTTTAAGTCACCATCACGCATCCGGCTCTTTGTTTTGAGCCGGCTCTGACTCCTCCGGCAACACCCAGTCCAGCCGTTCGTGCTCGATATCGGTGTGCAAAGGCTCGATGCCGGGCTGTGTGCGTTTGGCCCGTGCTGATAGCTCGGCAAAGCGACTGACTTTGCCATACAGGCCTTGTTGCCCAGCCAGCGCGGTGACGGTGCTGTTGTAGTGTTTACTGGCCTGCCCCAAGGTTTCACCCAGCTTTTTCAGGCGCTCCGCCAAAATGGATACCTGGTTATAAATATCACCGGCTCGCTGGCTTAACTCGTGGGCCTGCTCATTGCTGCGCACCATCATCCAGACATTGGCCACGGTACGCAAAATAGGCAGCAAAGTGGTATGCGAAACCATCAAGACGTTCTTTGCCAAGCCGTAGTCAAACAAACCATGCTGTTGCTGCAAGGCCTGCATATAGGCGGCTTCAATGGGAACGTACATGAATACAAAGCCGGGGCTGTTCAGTCCCGGCAAGGCGCTGTAATCCTTGGAGGCCAGATCATCAATATGATTGCGCAGCGCCTGCACATGGGCTTGCAGACTTTGTTGATGCTCTTGCTCGGTCTCGGCTCGAATGGCGCGATCGTAATCGACTAAAGACACTTTGCAGTCGAGCACCAGATGCTTGTCCTGCGGCAAGTGCACAACGAAGTCGGGATAACGCAGACGACCTTGCTCATCGCGCGCCTGCCACTGCGTATCAAAATGAACACCCCGCACCAAGCCTGCCACTTCAAGTGTTCTCTCCAGCTGGGTTTCACCCCAATTACCGGTGGTTTTCTTGTCGCCTTTCAAAGCGACAGCCAGGGAGTGGGCCTCAGCACTCATGCGTAGCCCCATCTCTTGCATACGCTGCAATTCCAGACTCAGGGCGGTCTGCCCTTTTAGGGACTCGTCATGCACTTGGTTAACGCGCAATTGAAAGCCAGCCAATTGCTCACGGAAAGGCCGCAGCATTTCGTCCAGGGTGCGTTGGCTATCTTGCCGCAAGGTCTGCCCTTTGGACTCCAGAATCTGCTGGGCCAGGGATTCAAACTGCAACCGCATTTGCTCGCGGCTGTGCTCCAAATCCTCTTGTATGGCCTGATTACGCGTCTGCTGAGCCTGTAGCTGGGCGTCCCGACGGATCAGCTCCTTGTCCAATTCGACCGCTCGGTCCTGAGCATCCTGGGCGTGTTCCTGGGCCTGAACCAGATCCTGCTCCAGGCGTGCGCAGCGATCTTCCCATGCCCGCTCGATGGGAGCATTCATACGCCCCCGCAGCCATAGGCCGAGCAGCAAGCCCAGCGCCAAGGCGACCAAGGCAATCAGCACATCCATTCCCGTCAAATCCAGCTCCATCCGCCCTACTCCTGCCCAGCAGCCAAACCAGGAGTGCCCTGGTTGATCTGACCTGGTAAGCCTGCTATTTAACCGTATAACGCTGGTATTTTATACACCCTTTTCCACTTGGCCCTGAAAGCTGCCAAGACAAGATCTTCCACCTTCTCCACGCCTACAGACACATCCCGTCAAAACTGGACGCTAAATCCCGTATTTGGGGGACAAATCAGAAACGTCTTCTGGTTAGGATGGGGAGGTCTGCGACTTTTATGGCTTGTCATGAACTGGATTAGCAATGCACGGATCGTGGCGATTTTCTCTGTCGTCTGCCTGCATATTGCCGCCTACGCTGTACTGAATGCCGAATTGGGCAGCGCCAATTGGTGGAGCGGTAATCTCTACGATGCCGCCACCCGCTGGTGCGTGCCCGTATTTGTGATGGTCAGCGGAGCACTGCTGCTGGAGCCACGCCCCCAGGAAGGCATGAAGCTCTTTTATCGCAAACGTGCCTCTCGGGTGTTGCTGCCCCTGCTGTTTTGGACCGCGTTTTATCTGGGGTGGACCGCCTTCAAGCAACATTGGTGGACGCCGGAGGCCGACCCCTATCCTTACCTGGAACGCTTGTTGCAAGGCAGGCCCTATTTCCACTTGTGGTTCTTGTACATGATCGTGTTCCTGTACCTGTTCACGCCCTTTTTACGGCGCATGGTACAGACAACCAATCTGCGGCAGCTAAGTGCCTTAACCGCCGCCGCCTTTGTACTGTCAGCGCTGAGCACTCTCAGCAATCCAGATTTGAATACGCACTCGGCACCGTTTTTTACTTGGTTTCTGTCTTACCTGCCCTATTTCTTGCTAGGCTATGTGCTGCGCAAGGTGCCGGTCAATCTGCCGCGCAGCTTATTACTTAGCGTGCTGGTAGCCAGCATTGCGGCCACCGCCTGGGGTTTTTACGCGCTGGCCGTATCGCATGACAGACAAACGGCGGCGTATTTTTATGATTACCTGAGCATCACCGTCATCCCAATGTCCATCGCCCTGATTTTGTTGCTGCGGGACTGGAACCAGCCTTTGATCAACTCCCGCATCAGCGCCCATCTGGCCGAGCTGACCTTGGGCGTGTATCTGATCCATCCCTGGTTGATCGACTTGATGTATCGCTACTTGTTCACCGCGCTGGACTTCAATGCCCTGTGGTCCATTCCCTTGCTGGCTGCGGCCATTTACGGTGCCTCCTTGCTGCTGACCGCGGGTTTCAAGGCTACGCCAGGCCTACGCGCCACGGTCTAACGCGCAAGAAAATGGGCAAGCTTCAACAGCTTGCCCATTCTTATTTATCATTTTGCCCCAGAGCGTAGCCCGGACTTAGGGACGAAATGGCGTATCGTCGATCGGTACGGCCTCACCGGTCAGATGAGCCGCCAAAATGGCGGCGCTACCGCAAGCCAAGGTAAAGCCCAAAGCGCCATGGCCTGCATTCACCCACAAACGACCCGCCAACTTGCTGGCACCCACCACAGGCTTGCCCGACGGAGTAGCGGGACGCAAACCCGCCCACGTCTGCGCCTGCTCCAGCGGCAGACCTGGAAACAAATCCTTCACCTGTTGCTTTAAGGTCGCCATGCGTGCAGCAGGAATATCTAGACTATCAAAGCCAATATCCACCATGGCTGCCATACGCAGCACCTCGCCCAATCGGGCGTAGACAATGCGCTGCTCGTAATCGGTCACGCTGATAGCGGGGACTGCTTGGTTCAGACCTTCCAGTGGCAAACTCAGGCTATAGCCTTTCAAAGGGTAAATCAGCGGACGGCCACCTAACTGGCGCAGCAAAGGCACGGTGCCCATGCCGCTGGCCACCACGAACTGATCAGCCTGAATCTCGCCTTCCGGGGTTTGCACGGCGCGAATATCACGCCCTTCCATCACAAAGCGCTGCACCGGCGTATTCAGTTTGAGCTGATAGCCGCTGTCATTTTGCATACGCTCATGCAAGGCCATCGAGAACAAATACGCATCTCCGGCTTCTTCGCTAGGCGTGTAGATCGCCCCCTGCAAACGCGAACCCAAAGACTGCAAGGAGGGTTCCAGTTCCAAGACCTGTGCGGCTTCCAGCACTTGCTGTGAAGAACCCATATCAGCCTGCAACTGCGCCTGCTCACGGGCATGCTGGAAGGGGCCGGGGCTACGAAACACAATCAATTTGCCATTGCTTTGATGGGCAAACTCCAGATTGAAGCGCTCTTGCCAGTCGTGCAGAATATCGCGGCTCAAATAGGACAGCGTCAACATCTGGGCCGTCGTACGGCGAACCACATCGCCACGGCAGGCCTTCAGGAAATGCAGTAGCCAGCGCCATTGCTGCGGGCTTAAAGCAGGCTTGAAACGCAAGGGTGAGTCGTTTTTCAGTAACCAGCGAGGCAAATCCTTGAACACGCCAGGATCGGCCAAGGGGGCCACATAGCTGTAGCTCAGTTGTCCGCCATTGGCAAAGCTGGTCTGCCCGGCCACTTGGGAGCCGGCCTCCAGAACCGTGACCTTCACCCCTTTCTGGCGCAACATAAACGCAGTGCTCATGCCAATGACACCGGCGCCAATAATACATACATGCATGGAACATACCCCCGATAACTGAGCTCTATTGTCTTGGGGGCAGCCTCAGTGCGCCAATGAATACTTGGCGTAGTCTATAACCCTGGGTTATGGACTCAGGGTCAGTTCAATCGGGAAAACGGCATTCCAGCAGCGCCTCGCGGATGTGATCCAGCACGCGTTCACGCGATCCGGAGCCGGCATCGTCATGGGCCGTCAAAATGCTGACAGGAATAGGCAAAGGTTCTGGCAAGCGATGTAGGCACAGGCCACGCCCTTGCATGGCACGGGCGGTGACCAAATCTACTAATGCCTCGCCCACGTGCTGCAAGACCAGACCGCAGGCCACGTAGTGCGTCTGCACCCGCATGAAAGGAGCCACATCCGGTGCATAGCGCTGCAGCAGATCTTCCACCATGGCCCCCACAGGATCATCCGCATCCAACGCGATGAACGCACGCTCCGCCATTTCTTCCCAACGACGCATAGGCGCAACACCCGGCAAGGTGACATGCACCAGCTCGGTATGAGCCAGAACCTGCTGCTGCACACCGGAGGATTCGCCCTGGTCAAAGCTCATCACCATGTCTAGATCGCGCGTTTCCAAGGCCTGCAATAACTCGCCGCTGTGGTGCGTGCGCAATTCAAAGCTCATGGCCGGATGTGCCTGACGGCAACGACTCAAAGCCACGGGCAGCAATTCCAGGCCAAAGGCCGGGCTGCTGCCGATGCGCCATAAACCTTCGTGATGAGAGCGCAGATTACGGGCCAGACGGCTGACATCGTCCAGGTTTTGATGCAAACGAGCCACATAAGGGGCCAGAATGCTGGCCTCCCGGGTGGGGATCAGGCGCCCCCGCACACGGTCAAACAAACGAAAGCCCAGCTGCATTTCCGCGGTGGCCAGCATCTTGCTGGCGGCAGGCTGCGAGACGTGCAACAACTGCGCCGCCTGCGTCAGGGTGCCTCCACGGCAGATCGCATCAAAAATTTCTACATGCCGCCACCGCATAGCCTGGCCCTCCTGACGCGTGCTGGTCTGAAAACACCTCATTATCCAGCAACTTGAGCTGCAAATCTGGACTGACATGAAACACATCAGCCCCCTACGCTTACTTGGTATCCTATAGCCCTTTGAGTCTTTTGCCGTGCGCCAGACGCCGGGTGAGCTTATGGCTGCCAATCCCTACAAAAAACGCGAACCCAATATCCGAGAACAGGTCTATGGCATGCTGCGCCAGGATATTGCCTTAGGCAAAATCGGCTTTGATGTGCGGCTAGTAGATAACGAAATTGCCGCCAGCCTGAATGTGTCACGCATGCCGGTGCGCGAAGCCTTGCTGCAACTGAAAAACGAAGGGGTGCTGGACGGCACTTCCCGTGGCTTTGTGCTGCGCGTCTACACCGCTCAGGACATTGAAGATATTTTCTCGGTGCGGCTTTTGCTGGAGCCGCCTGCCGCCAAACTGGCCTGCCTGAATCAAAGCAAGATAGGCATGCTGGCCATGGAACAAGCCTTGAGCCGGATTGAAGCCACCCATCAGCAAGGTGACCCTATCGACAATATCCAGGCCAACTGGGCCTTTCGCAGCGCCTGGATCAGCATGGTGCCCAACAAGCAGTTAGTCGACACGATGGCACGCCTGCATGACCAAGCAGATCAGGCGCGGATTGCCTGTTTGCAGGATGCTCAATTCCGCCTGGAAACCATGCAACGGGCCAAGGCGATTTGCCAGGCATTCAGCGAGCGCCAGGAAGAACAAGCCGCCCAGCTGATTATGGAAAACCTGGTTATTTGTTGCTCGGCGTATTGCCTCAAGCAAGCAGAGCTGCTGGCTTAACAAGCAAAAAAAGCGGGGGTGATTGAGGTGCTGCATTTAGCACTCAGAAGCCCCACACGCCAGTCTCTGCCCAAGTAGGGCTGAACACATGGCCACAAAACTCAGACCATAAAAAAGGGCGCCGTAGCGCCCTTTTTGTTTAAGCCATCACGGCTTAGTCCAGCGTGATTTCCAAAGCCTTGATGGTTGGGCCCATGGCCTGTGCATCCTGCTCGATCAAGTCCGCAAACTCCTGGGGAGTCGATGGCTCGATCTGAATACCGAAGTCCACGAATTTTTTGACTACGGATTCCTCTTTCAGCACAGCGGTCAACTGCTCGGTCAGGCGTGCCACGTCTTCATCCGGTGTACCTGCCTTGGCAGAGATACCCCACCAGATGGTGAACGCCACGTTAGGAATGCCACTTTCGGCAATCGTAGGTACATCAGGACGCAGTGGGCTACGTTCAGTCGTTGCGGCAGCAATCGCACGCAGACGGCCATCTTCCAGGAAGCCACGGCTACCGGTCAGAACATCGAAAATAAAATCGATCTGGCCGCTGACCGCATCGATCAACGCAGGGCCAGCCCCTTTGTAAGGCACGTGCACCAAGCGGGCATCCGTCTCTTTACGCAGCATCTCACCCAGCAGGTGGGTGCCAGTACCCATACCGGGCGAACCGTAGGTCAGTTCTTGCTTCTGGCCTGCAGCCACCAGGTCCTGCACGGTCTTGAAGGGGCTGTCTTTATTCACCAACAAGAACACCGGAGCCTTGGCCGCCAGCGTCATGGGAATCAGGTCAGTGGACACGTTGTAATTCAGACGCTGATACAGATGGCGGTTCAGGGAATAAGCCCCGCTATCGGCCAGAAACAGCACCGTACCCAAAGAGTTGGGATTGGCATTTTTTACTACGTTCATGGCAACCTGGGCGCCGGCGCCCGGACGGTTTTCCACGATCACTTTCTGATCAAAGCGTGTCCCCATTTCCTGGGAAATCACACGCGCCAACTGGTCTGCCGCACCGCCCGGTGGGTAAGGTACAACCAGCGTCACATTCTTTGTCTGTGCATGGGCCTGTGCACCCAACATCAGCGCACAACACGTTGCCAACTTAAGCCATACCTTCATTGTTTTATCCCCGTTGCCCATCTGGGCTTATTCAAAGTCATTGTGAAGCACATTTGCTCAAACCCGAGGGTCTGGCTTGTTTATTGCTGATCGTAGGTTCGTCCCGAACTTGATCATGCGGCTCGCTGCCCTCGTCGCTTGAATGCGCCTCCAGCCCACGAACCACCTCCTTTTCTCTCCTCCACCCTTCCCATTAATACGCCTGAATACCGCGCTTGGGCAGCCTCTGACACTTCGGGTTTTTCCGGTGACGGACAGGAATTTATAAATAATATATTGCAGTATACTGTTTGCACGATATTAGTAATTTCACCCATGCACATCGGCTTGCTGCCTTAATCGCGCTGGCCGGGAGATAGACGATGAACGCCCATTCCATTCCTGCTTCTGAACTGCCGCTGCACTCACTGCCTGCCGCGCAACGCACGGTGCCTGCACTGCTGCGCCTGCGTGCAGAGCGCATGGGGGATGCGCCATTGTTTTCAGACCGACAAAGCAGCTATACCGGTGCTCAGACCTTGCAGGCTGCCGCCGCCAGTGCCAGCCGCTTACGTCATGCCGGTATCAAGCGTGGCGACCGTGTTGCTTTGCTTTGCACCAACCGACGTGAATTCATGGACATGGTCTTGGGCTGCGGCTGGCTGGGTGCCATTGTGGTGCCCATCAACACCGCCTCGCGCGGTGCACAGCTGCAACATATTCTGAGCAATAGCCAGGCCAGCCTGCTGGTCATCGAAACCGATCTGACCCCATTGCTGGCGGACGTGGACCTGGGTGCCACGGCCGTGCAACAGGCCTGGCTGATCCAGGGGGAACAAGCCGCAGAAACGCTGTCGGTTGCCACCTGCGAACTCCCCCCTTTGGGTGACTACTGTGAGCCTGCCGATATCGGCCCCGGCGACACGCTGGCCATTCTGTACACCTCCGGCACCTCCGGCCCTTCTAAAGGCGTGCAATGCCCGCACGCTCAGTTTTACTGGTGGGGCATCTACACCGCCAGCAAGCTGGGCATGAAGCCGGAAGATGTGCTCTATACCTGCTTACCCCTGTTCCATACCAATGCCTTGAACACCTTCTTCCAGGCCCTGGTCAGCGACGCCTGCATGGTCGTGGACAAGCGTTTTTCTGCCAGCCGTTTCTTTGACAATCTGTGCCAGACTGGCGCGACCATCACCTACCTGCTCGGTGCGATGGTGCCTATTTTGCTGTCCAAGCCAGTCACTGCAGCTGAAAAGCAGCACAAGACCCGCATCGCCCTGGGCCCTGGCGTGCCAGAACAATTTCACAGCCAGTTTCTGGAGCGCTGCCATATGCACCTTCTGGACGGCTTCGGTTCCACTGAAACCAACTATGTGATGGGCCGCGGCATTCAAGAGCAGCGCAATGGCTATATGGGCCGCGTCTCTGAGGGCTTTGAAGCCTTGGTCGTTGATGAGAATGACAGCCCTTTGCCAGACGGTGAAGTGGGCGAATTGTTGCTGCGCGCCGATGAGCCTTATGCTTTCGCACTGGGTTATTACGGCCAGCCTGACAAGACAGTGGAAACCTGGAAAAACCTGTGGTTTCACACCGGTGACCGTGTCGTGCGCGATGCTGATGGTTATTACCGTTTTGTGGACCGCCTAAAAGACATGATTCGCCGCCGTGGTGAAAACATTTCTTCTTATGAGGTCGAGCAGGCTTTGGCCAGCCATCCCTCCGTGCACACTGTGGCCGTCTATGCGGCTAAGTCTGAGCTGGCCGAAGACGAAGTTATGGCCATGATTGTGTTGCGCCCGGATTGCGCGGTCAGCTGCGAAGAACTGCTGCAACACTGCGAACGCCGTCTGCCTTACTTTGCCGTGCCGCGCTTTATTGAATTTGCACACGTGTTGCCTACAACGGAAAATGGCAAGATTCAAAAGTTTGCCCTGCGTGATCGTGGCATTGGTCCCGACACCTGGGATAGAGAAAAAGCCGGCTACCAAGTACGCCGCTAATCGCTGCCACGGGACTTCACTATGACGCCTAGTTTCAATCTGGATACGGTGCGCCTTCTAGGCGCTACCGAAGTCACCTATACACGGCGCGGTCAGCGCAGCACATCCGAGCTCTTGGCCCAGGCTTTCAAGCAATCCATTGCGGTAGCCGGTGTTCAGGCCAGCGATATTGACGGGCTGGGCGTGGCTTCATTCACGCATGCGCCGGACCGGGCAATTGATCTGGCCTGGAAGTTGGGTTTGAAGGTGGGTTGGATTATGGACGACAGCAATGGCGGTGCCAGCGGCCTGAACATCTTGCAGCACGCCAGTCGCGCCGTACAAGCAGGTGATGCGCGCTGTATTGCGATTGTGGCGGGCGATCACTTTCAGGCCAAAGATTTCCAGCAACTGGTTGAGAACTATAACCAGACAACATACGAGCATTTGCGGCCTTTAGGGGCGGGTAGTCCCAATCATCGCTTTGCGATGCTGACCGCTAACCAGATGCGCAAGCTGGGTTTGGAGCGGGAAGATTATGCAGCCTTGGTGATGCGCCAGCGCCTGTGGGCCAGCCTGAATCCTGATGCCGCTTATCGCTCACCCATGAGTCTGGACGAGTATCTGAACGCGCCTGTGGTGGCTGACCCCTTGACTCGCCTGGACTGCGTGCCCGTGGTGGATGGGGCCAATGCCTTGATTGTGATGCGCGCGGACCATCCGGCGGCGCAGAATCAACCCGCCATTACGGTGAAGGCTTTACGCAGTTTTCACAATATTGATGATCAGCAGGGCGACGGCCTGAGCACCGGATTGGCTGCCCTGGCACCGGCTTTGTGGGCGGATTCGGGTTTGAGTCCAGCGGATATGAATGTCGTCAGCATTTATGATGACTACCCCGTCATGGTCTTGGCCCAGTTGCAGGATTTGGGCTTTTTTGAAACTGATGGAGCCAAGCGCTTTATTCACGAGTCGATCGCAACGGGACGTTTGCCCCTGAATACCTCTGGCGGGCAATTGTCCGCAGGTCAGGCAGGAGCAGCATGCAGCTTGCATGGTCTGGTGGAGGTAATGCGTCAGTTAAGCGGTCAAGCTGGGGAACGTCAGGTGGCGCAGGCCCGCTATGGCTTGGTAACGGGCTACGGCATGGTGGAGTATCGCTATGGCATGTGTTCGACAGCTCTTGTTTTGGAGGCCCTGTGATGAGTCCTACTGTATTTCGTTGTGCGCAGTGTGATCATCGCGTTTTCCCAGCGCGGTTTTTATGTCCCTCGTGCCATGGGGATGTGTTTGAGGCGCAAGAGTGTGGTTCAGGGACCGTGACAGAGCTGACTCACAGTGTTTCGCCTGCGCCGGACGGCGAGCAAGCGCTGTATATATTGGCGACGGTGGCCAGTGATGCCGGGCCGATGCTAATTGCCCGTGTGCTGGATGAGACGGTGAGACGGGGAGATAAAGTAGTGTTGGTTTTGCAAGATGGCGGAATTTACGCGGATACCGTGAAAAGCTAAAGCATGCTCTCTCTGGGATTTATATGCCCCTTGGGAGAAAACTTTTTAATGTGCCATGGCAAGACAGGAGCGGTGCAGACGGAGTGCATGCCAGCACTCTGACGCGCCGTCCATTCGAGAGTAAGAAGGTGGCTATAAGACGCTGATTCAGGGGCCATTGAGGCGTCCGGGCTGAATGCCTGCAAACTCTTGCAAGGCAGCGTTAACAGACAGACAGACGACGGTAAAAACCGATCGACACTATCAAGCACAAAAAAAACCTGAGCTTGGCTTCTGCCGAACTCAGGTTTTTTAGTTTGAAAGCCGTTCCAAGATCTCGACTTTCTGCGTGGGACAAGCTGCTTGTTATGCCACTTTCAGGCCGACTGTTCTGCCTTATCCAATCAAGCCGGGCAATCCCACTGCAATCCAAGGGATGAACAGCACCAGTGCCAGTACCGCGACTTCGATCACCAGGAAGGGGACGGCAGCACGATAGATGTGCGGCAGGCGGATGGAAGGCGGGGCCACACTTTGCATCACGATCAGCAGCAAGCCAAAGGGTGGGGTCAGCAGGCCAATTTCCAAGGCGATCAAGATCATCACACCCAGCCAGACGGTGTCCACGCCAGCGGCCAGAGCCAGGGGCATGAAGAAAGGCAAGGCGATCATCATCATGGAGATTTGATCCAGCACCGTGCCAATCACCAACAAGACCAGCAGCATGCAAATAACCAGCGCGAAGGGCGACAGGTTGTAGTCTTTGATCATGCTCAGAAAGCCTGCGCTGGCACCGGAGAAGCTCAGCAACTGAGCGAAGGTGGTGGACGCAGCCAGGATGAACAAAATGACCACCGATACTTTGGCGGTTTCGATCAGGCTTTTCCACAAAGCTTTCAAGGTCAGGGCGCGGTAGGCAATGGTGGCAATCACCGAGGCCAGCACGCCGATGGCTGCCGATTCGGTAGGCGATGCCCAACCTGCCAGCATGGAGCCAACAACTGCGATAAAGATGCCCAGCAAAGGTACGACGTTCAGCACGAAGGGTTTCCACAGCGCCCAGCCTTTCAGGCGGGTTGCGGGGTCTTCGTCGCTCATGGGTGCGTCTTGCGGGCGCAGGCGGCTGCGTACGATCACGTAGGCCAGGAAGCCCAAGGCCATCAGCATGCCGGGCAAGATACCGCCAATCAACAGGCGTTCGATGGAGATTCCAGCCAGGCTACCCAGCATCACTGCCAGCGCGGAAGGCGGGATCAGCATGGCGATACCACCCACGGCCATGATGGGGCCCATTGCCATGGTGGGGTGATAGCCGCGACGCAGCATTTCAGGCAGCATGACGCCGCCCATCATGGCCGTGTTGGCGATAGACGAACCAGACAAGGTGGCGAAGGTGGTGCCGCCCAGAATACTGACGATAGACAGCTTGCCGGGAACACGCGAGATCATGCGCTCGATGGAGTCGATGGCTTTGAAGGCCAGCCCGGTATGGAATAGAACCTCACCCATCAGAATGAACAGCGGGATAGGCGTCAGGGAAAAGCTGCCGATGGAGGCCGTGGTGTTACGCGCCCACTGGGCCAAACCGGCGGCCTCGCCCAGAAACAACCAGGCGCCCAGCAAGTTAACGGACAAGAAGGCGAACACCACGGGGGTGCCAATTGCCATCAAAAGAAAAAGTGATCCGAGCATCAGGATCAGTGCCATTTGCCATTCCATGCTCAGGCTCCTTGCTCAGTGTTACGGGAGACCAGACGGCGCAGGAATTCCAGTGTCAGCAGACCAGCCCCCACCATCAGCGGCAGGTTCAACCACCACTCCGGAAAGACCAGCGCTTTAAATACCATGGCGCCTTGCTCATGCGAGTCCAGGGCGACCAGCGCACATTGCCAGGCCAGCACGCCGCAGACCACCAGGCCCAAGAGGTTGGAGATCGTATCCAGCACCTTCTGAGCCTTCAGGGGCAGGTTGTTGCACAGCACATCAATGCGAATATGACCGCCCAGATACAGCACCCAAGGCGCTGCCATGAAGGTGGCAATAATCAGCATGTATTCAGTCACTTCCACGCTGGTGGACAGCAGGTCGTAACCCAGGTTTCGCAGAACGACGTCAGCGCAAACCAACAGGCTCATCAGCCCAAAAGTCAGGGCCGCCACTGCGCCGCAGGTGTTCATTAACAGGGCGTAAGGACGCCCCCAGGTCTGGTTGGAAGGCAAGCCTTCCGGGGAAGCTGCAGCAGACATCTCGTCTTCTCCGCAAATCAAGGTCACTGAACGGAACTGCACTATGCAGCCCAGGAGACACCATCAAAAAGTGGACACCGTCCCTAAAGGAGCAATGTCCACCGTCAAGCACTAACAACAGCAGTCGTGTTTAAGGCTGGTAGCCACCAAACAGTTCGCGCAGTTGCGCGGCATATTTGGGGCTGGACTTGTCGATACCGGCCCAACCGGATTCGTAAGCCTTGGTACGCAAGGAACGAGCCACTTCAGGCTCCAGCACCAGAGCTTGCACACCAGCTTGCTCGGTAGCGGCTTTTTCGTCGATAGCCATCTGGTGTTCAGTCACGTTCTGCGACTCCATCCACTCGATCTGCTTACGCATAAAGGCTTTTTGTTCTTCGTCCAGCTTTTCCCAGCTTTTTTGGTTCATGAAAAAGCCCACTTCCACGTTGTAGAAACCAGGCTCTACGCGATACTTGGTTTTTTCATGCCAGCCCATTTCCATCACACCCACCGATGGCCAGCCATAGCCGTCCACCACGCCACGCTCCAGCGCGGTGTAGACCTCGCCGGGTGGAATTTGCAAAGGAGTCGCGCCGATTTCACGGAAAAAGGACAGGTACACCGGTACGCCACGCAGCTTGAAGCCGGACAAGTCTGCCGAGGTGACAGGTTTGTTGGTGTAGATGTGGTATTGCAAGCCGTCGCTTGTGCGTGCCAGCCAGGTGATATTGGCTTTTTCACGGTGAATCTTGTCCATCAGCTCGTAGCCGCCATTTTGGCGCAGCTCGCTCATGGGCTTTTCTGTCAGCGTCAAAGCCAGCGCTTCCGGCACCAGATTGGCGTGAAACACAGCCGTGGTATTGGCAAAATCGATCACGCCGGAGCGCAGGGCATTGCCCACCTCGAAAGGAGGAATCGCCTCTGGACCACCGATAACATTGATCTGCACCAGGCCCTTGCCTTCTGTGTTGACCTTTTCAACGAACTGCTTGAATCGCTTGGTAAAAAAGGTGTCCATCGTAAAGACAGATACCGCTTTAAGCGTTACTTCCGCTGCCTGAGCTCCAGCCATTCCCATTGCCAGCAAAGCTGCTGCCACCACCCGAGTTGTTTTATGCACCATGACGGAATTTCCGCAGAAAGGTTTATTATGAAATTTTAGTTTAGATATAAATATATCAATAATCAATTATTTATGAGTCGGGGTTTTCACTAGGCACACTCAGGCCCCATAGGGCGCGGCCTGCACCGGGACGCTCAATCCTGACCCTGGTCTGCCTGCTGTATCATCACAGTCTTATAGTTTTGTTGGCTTAAAGGTATTACCGATGACATTTTCTGCTGTGCTGTTTGATTGTGACGGGGTGCTGGTGGACAGCGAACCAATCACGGTTCGTGTACTGCGGGACATGTTGCAAGAGGAAGGCTGGGTCATGAGCTACGAGCAGTGCTATGACTGGTTTATAGGCAAAGCACTGCCAGATGAAATGCCCACCGTGCGCAAGATGACAGGCAAAGACCTGGATATGGAATGGGTGATGGCCTTTCGCATGCGCCGCAATCACGCCCTGAGCAACGAGGTCGTAGCGATTCCCGGCATACAAACCGCCTTGGACACCATTTTGCGTGACAAGCCCGGCATGATTGCCTGCGCCTCCGGTGCGGATCGGGCCAAACTGGTCCTGCAATTGGGGCAAACCGGCCTGCTGGATTACTTTGGCAGCCACATTTATAGCGGTGCCGAAACGCCCCGCAACAAACCCTACCCGGATGTTTATCTGGCCGCGGCCCAAGGCCTGGGCGTAGACCCAAAGCACTGTATCGTTGTGGAAGACAGCGTGACCGGTGCTACAGCAGGTCTGGCAGCAGGTGCAACGGTCTTGGGCTATTGCCCCGTTCCCGACAAAGAACAGGACTTGCGAGAAATCGGTGTGCACGACACCTTTCGCCGCATGGACGAATTACCGGCACTGATTGCCAGGCTGGAGCAAGAGCGGGTACAGGGTTGATAAAAAAGGGCGCTGAAAACAGCGCCCTTTTTTAATCTTCCAGATGGAAGGTATGCAGTATTCGATGCAGCACAGGGGCAATGATCAAGCCGAAAGTAGCGGCCAATACCAAGCTGACATACGCCCCATAAACAGCAAAAAACACTTTCCCTGCCCAGGTCTCGGGCAAGGCCATTGGGCCTAGCCCCCCTACCATCATGGCCGCGTTCAGAGCCGCATCGTGCCAATGAACATTATCTTCAAACCACATATGGCCCAATGCACCCAGCATCAGGGAAAAAGCCACAAACACAATGCCGATCACACCATGACCCAGCAGCCGTTTGGCAAACTGAACACTTGAAATCAAAGGCTGATTGCGAGACTCATACATGTCATTAAAGTGGTGGGTTTTGAACCGTCAAAGAGCCTAACCACTGGGTCACTTGCTGAGACAAGGTGTCGGTAGCGGCACCAAAGGCCTCCACCACCTGCGGCACAGCCGTGCCATCCACGTTCTGTTCCACCAAGAAGCGGCGGGTCTGGATCAACTGGCCTGATCGCAGGTCACGCAACAAGGCGTCCAGTTGAACACGTACTCGCGGGGCGCCCTGGACATACTCCACCTGGAAGGCACTTAGGGCTCCGCCCAGCTCCCAGTCGGCAATGACAGACTCGCTATCGAGTACAACGGCGCGAAATTGGGCAGCGTCACGCAAGGCATCAGCCAAACGATTGCGCAGCAAAGCAGGTACATCATCGCTCCACCGCACGCCCTTATAAGCACTCAGCTCATTGCCTTGAGGCAGGACGGTAATGCGTGAACTGGCCAACAAGCGATCCGCATGAGGCCGGTCCACCTGGATAACCAGATTCTTATGCGCGGCAGAGCTCGTCTGGGCACTCAGATCTGTCGCAGGAAGCTGGTAATAAGTCAGAGATTCGGCCTGGGGCAAGATCGAGCAAGCGGCCGACAAAGCAGCCAAACCAAGGACCGATGCCTGCAGCAAACGACGCACAACGATGGGCATCATGGTGTGAACTCCTGTAATTTGTCGCGACCCAAGAGGTAGCCAGCGGGATTATCTTCCAGCCTGGATGTCACGGCCCGGAAACCGGCCAGCACCTGACGCAGCTCTCGCAAAGCGGGCTCAATCTCGGTCAGGCCCTGAGCGCCTCGGCCAATCGCCGCCGAATTTTCTTGCAGCAGCTTGTTCAGGCTTTGCGTTGCACGGCTGAAATCTTGCATGGATTTCTGCACAGCATTCATGGCCTGTGTCCCTTGTCTATTCACCAGACCCTGGGTGGAGGCCAGCAAGGTCGTGGCCTGCTGACTGGCCTGAGACAAGTCTTTCACCAAAGCAGGTACACCTTCACCCGCCGTCGATAGCTGCCCCATCAAGGTCTCCAGTTTTTGCAAACTGGCCGACAAAGACTGGGAGTTCTCGGACGACAGGAAGTTATTGGCGTTATCCAGCAGCATGGAAATTTGCGTCATCAGCTCTTCACCGCCCGCCATCAACTGAGCCAGCGGAGAGGGCGAGGCCACGATCATGGGCAGGCCTTCTTCCGTCGTAGCTTGCAGCAAGGGGCTGTTAGGTGTGCCGCCACTCAGCTCAATGACAGACTGGCCCGTAATGCCAGCTAAGGCCAGACGCGCCTGTGTGTCTTCATGAATGGGGATGGAGGCCTGAATCGACACTTGTGCGCGTACACGCTGCAAGTCGTTCGGGTCCAGGCGCAGCAAGCGCACTTCACCGACACGCAAGCCGTTGTACTGCACGGCACTGCCACGGGACAGGCCACGGACGCCTTCCAAAAAGACGATATCGTAATCACGGGTCTCGGCATCCTGTCCTGCCTTGGCCAGCCAAAGCGAGAACAAGACAGCAGCCACAGCCACCACTAAGGTGAAGACCCCGATCAATACATGACCATTAACAATGCTCCTGACGACGGTTTTGGGCCTGTTGGGCGGCCCGTCCCCGTGGACCGTGGAAATATTCCTTGATCCAGTCGTTATCAACTTGCTCCACACGGGCCAGTGTGTCGTTAACCAGCACGCGCTTTTGCGCCAGCACGGCCACCCGATCACAAATGGTGTAGAGCGTATCCAGATCGTGTGTGACCAGAAACACAGTCAGACCCAGCGCATCACGCAAGGTCAAAATAAGCTGGTCAAAATCACCTGCACCCACCGGGTCCAGACCGGCAGTGGGTTCGTCCAGAAACAGAATTTCCGGGTCCAGTGCCAAGGCTCGGGCCAAGGCAGCACGTTTGATCATGCCACCGGACAGCTCAGCAGGATATTTGGTGGCTGCATTAGCCGGCAAACCGGCCAGCGCCATCTTCATGGCGGCAATATGTTCGGCAGAGGAGCGCGACAAGCCTATGTGTTCGATCAAAGGCATCGCAATGTTCTCCACCACGGTGAGTGATGAGAACAGGGCGCCTTGCTGAAACAAGACCCCCAAGCGACGCTCCAGACGCGAGCGCTCTTCGGGCGACAAGCTGCCGATTTCCTGATCGAAGATACGCACTGTGCCACCAGTGGGCGGGCGCAGACCCAGGATGGAGCGCAAGAGTACGGATTTCCCGGTCCCCGAGCCCCCCACCACACCGACGATTTCGCCGGGGTACACATCCATATCCAGATGTTCGTGCACCACGTGATCGCCAAAGCGATTGTCCAGATCGCGCACTTGGATAATGGCATGAGCGCTTTCCTCTACCATCCCATCTCCATGAAAAACAGCGCTGCCAGCGCGTCGATCAGAATCACGATAAAGATGGATTGAACCACCGCGGAAGTCGTGTGTTCACCCACCGACTGAGCACTGCCTGTGACTTTAAAGCCTTCCTGACAGCCAATGACGGCAATCAAAAACGCGAAGATCGGCGCTTTGGACATCCCCAGGACAAAGTGCCGCAAATCAATATCCTGATTGAAGATATTGATAAACATGGTGGGCGAAATATCCAGAATCAGAGCACAAACCAATGCACCGCCGAAAATACCGGCCACCATGCCGACAAAAGTCAGAATGGGCATGGCCAGCAGCATCGCCAGCACACGCGGGATCACCAGAATCAAGATGGGATTTAAGCCCTGAGCACGCAAGGCATCGATTTCCTCGTTCGCTTTCATGGAGCCAATCTGTGCGGTAAAGGCACTGGCCGTACGGCCGGCCATCAAAATGGCGGTTAACAGCACCGCAAATTCGCGCAGAAAGGAAAAGCCAACCAAGTTGACGGTGTAGATGGTGGCCCCAAAATCCGCTAAGACAGTCGCCCCCAGAAAGGCGATCACCGCCCCCACCAAGAAGGTGAGCAAAGCCACAATCGGAACAGCGTTAAAGGCGGTTTCTTCCAGTTGCGCCACAATGGACGTGACGCGCCATTGGCTGGGTCGCAGCATATTCAAAACCAGCGTTTCCAGCGTCAGACCAATAAAGCCCAGCAGCTCACGCACATTGCGTGTGATGTGCACCATGGCCAGACCAACCCGCTCGAACAAATCCAGAATGCCCCAGCGCGCTGGGGCCAGATGCTTCTGGTCCATACGGCTCATTGCCTTGGCAACCGTGTTCAGTAGTTGATGACGCTCTTTGGACAGACCTTGTGCGCCGTCCAGGGCAGCGTGGACGCGCTCGGCGCCCAGCCATTCACACAGGACTTGGGCACCCGCAGTATCCAGGGATTTGAGTTCGCTGAAATCCAGCGACCACTGGTCCTCTTTGTCACTGAGCGCATGCAAACTGCTTTGCAGAGCTTCATAGTGACGCAAGGACCAATCGCCCAGCAATTGCAGCTGGCCGGGAGAATCTGTACGAACATACAGAGGCGCGGACGTATTCATGCGCATAGTCTAATGGATTTGCTTTGCGAGCTTGCATAACAAAGACTACTTTTTCATCCTTTGTGGACGATTAAGCTGACTGTAAGCAAGTCAGGCAATCGGGCAGCATTTCCGCTATATAAATTCGCCCGTCCAAACCCGCAGCCAAGCCATGCCCATACACGCCATAAACACGGCAACGGCCAAGCAAACTGCCCGAATCCGGGTCAAAAAGGGATAGGGCAGCCGTTTGGTCACTAACTAAAACCGAGCCGTCCGTTTGTACCGCCACTGCCATAGGCTTGTGCATGGGGCGCAATTCACCCAAATAACGGCCTTGCCCGTCCAGATGTTGAACCCGGTTATTTTCCCGGTCTGCCACCCAGACTGAGCCATCGGCTGCGCTGGCCAGCATATGGGGCGTACTGAACTGCAAAGGCCCGCTGCCTGGTGCCCCCAGGGCAGCCAGCCATTGACGTTGCGGGTCAAAGCGATGCACCACGGTGTTGCCGTAGCCATCGCTGACCCACAATCCACCGTCCGCACATTCAATCGCATGAGTAGGGTGATTAAAAGGCTCCTGCCAGCGTGGCTGGTCCGGCTGGCCCAGTCGCCATTGCTCATTGCCTTGATTATCCAAGGCAATGATCTGATGCCCGTCCAGATCCGTGATCAAGACACCGCCTTGCGGACGGGCGCTGATGTGGTGCGGGCATAGAACCTCGTCCAGCGCCCACCGGGCGGAAACTTGACCGTCCGGCGCCAGCACCAGCACGCAGGCCGGACGCCGCAGCAAGGCTGCAATACGCCCATCGGCCAGGACCGCCACGCTGCTGATGCTGCTGACATCGGCTTGCGTCCAGACACGGTCCACCCGATAACGCTGCGAACCCAAGACCACATACGACGTTGTCATCCCACCTCCCCCTTACATGGCATTGGGCAAGACCATGACGATTTGCGGAAAGATCGTCACTAGCACCGTCGCCAGAACCAGCACCAAGAAGAACGGAAAGGCCATGCGTACCAGTTCAAACAAATTGCGCCCGGTAATGCCCTGAATCACAAATAGATTGAAGCCAATGGGCGGGGTAATCTGGGCCATCTCCACCGTCAAGATCAAGTAGATACCAAACCAGATCGGGTCAATACCGGCCGCGATGACAGCAGGCAAAAGCACCGAGGTAGTCAGCACCACAATGGAAATCCCGTCCAGGAATGCGCCCAGGATGATGAAGAAAACGGTCAGGACCGCGATCAAGCCATACTGGCTCAAGCCCAAAGAACCAATCCAGGCAGCCAGATTCGCGGGTAGGCCGGTAAAGCTCATGGCACTGGTCAGATAAGCGGCACCGATCAGGATGAAAGAGATCATGCAAGAGGTGCGAGCCGCGCCCAGCAAACTGTCCGTAAAGTTCTTCCAGCTCAAAGAGCGTCCAAAAGCAGCAATAATCAGCGAACCAACTACGCCCAGCACAGCCGCCTCGGTCGCCGTGGCAATCCCACCGTAAATTGAACCGATCACCGCCATGATCAACAAGACCACCGGCAAGAGCAAACGCAGGCGGCGGATTTTCTCGCCCAGGCTCAGCTCCTCGGTAGAGGCCGGAACACGGTCAGGATGACGGATAGACCAAATTGCAATGTAGAGCGAGAACAGACACATCAGCATGATGCCCGGCAGCACACCCGCCACAAACAGGCGAATGATGGACACCTGCGCCGCCACGGCGTAGACGATCATGACGATGGAAGGCGGGATCAGCAGCCCCAGCGTTCCAGCCCCCGCCAGGGAACCAATGCTGATGCTGTCGTCATACCCCCGCGCTTTCAGTTCCGGCAAGGAAATACGGCCGATGGTCGCGGCTGTGGCAGCAGAAGAGCCGCTAACTGCCGCAAAAATACCGCAGCCCAGCGTGTTGACGTGCACTAGGCGACCAGGCAAACGCTGCACCCACGGCCCCAGCCCGCTGAACATGTCTTCAGCCAAGCGGGTGCGATACAAAATCTCCCCCATCCAGATAAACAGGGGCAACGCCGTCAGCGCCCAACTGGCCGAGGAATCCCACGCCTTGGTGGCAAAAATAATGCCCGCTGGTGCATCTGCATACAAAATGATGGACAAAATACCGCAAGCAATCAGAACCAGCGCCACCCACACGCCACTGGCCAGCAAGGCAAGCAGAACCACAAACAGCACAATTGCCTGAGATAAATCAGCCATGTTCAGTTGCCTCCAATTCTTGACCCTGGATGACACGCAGCAAACGCCGCAGCAGCATCAAAGTCAGCAATCCCAAACCAATAGGCATGCCCAACTGCGGTACCCACAGCGGCACCGCCACCATGCCCTGGGCCACTTCCTTATAAATAAAAGACTCGTACACAAAATGAGCCGTTTCCCAGGTACACCAGGCCGACAAAAGCAGACCAAAAGTTGTGGCACCCAATTCATAGGGACGGTGCAGGCGCTGGGGGATTACCTGCAGCAACAAGGACACGCGGATATGATCGCCGCGCAACATGGCATAGGGCAGCGCCAGAAAAATGGACGCTGCCATAAACCAGCCTGCGAAATCATCCGAGGCGGGTATTTGCATGGAAAACAGGCGCGCCACGATCTGCGCGGTCACCACCACCCCAATCAAACACAGAAAGAAGGCGGCTAGTGCGCCGCAACATCTGGCCATACGTTCCAGCAAGATCATGGACGCACCTCTTTTTAGGGTTGACGGTAGTCGTCAAGCAGCTTTTGGCCATCAGCACCGGCCTTGCCCAGCCACTCCTCTGTCATGGTCTTGCCAATCGCGTGCATCTCGCCTGAAAGCTTCTCGCTCAGATTGCCCACCACCATGCCCTTATCCGCCATGGTCTGAGTCAGCTTGGAGGTCTGTTCGCGCGACATGGCCCAGCCCCGTTCCTCGGCACGTGCACCGGCGTCCAGCACGGCTTTCTGAACATTTTCAGGCAGGCGCTGGAAAGCACGCTTGTTCATGATGACAAAGCTCTGGGGGATGAAAACCTGCGCATCGTAGTAGTACTTCACGTAGTCCCAGGCTTGGGAGTCCACACCCGTGGCGGGCGAGGTCAGCATGGCATCAATGATGCCGGTGGAAAAAGCCTGTGGTACTTCCGGCGTTTGCACCGTGGTAGGCACAGCGCCCATCAAAGTCGCCAGACGACTGGTGGCTGGGCTGTAAGCACGAAAGCGCACGCCTTGCAGGTCTGCCAACTGCTCAACCGGCTTTTTGGTGTAGATACCTTGCGGTGGCCAAGGCGAACCGTAGACCAGAACAATGCCCTGCTTGTCCAGGCGCTCGGCCAGGAATGGACGGGTCGCTTTCCAGAGTTTTTCTGACTGATCAAAAGACGAAGCCAGGAAGGGGACGCTATCGACCTCGAACAAAGGATCTTCGTTGCCAATGGCTGCCACCAGCATTTCACCAAGCTGCACCACACCTTGCTGCACACCGCGCTTTACCTCGGGGCGTTTCAGCAAGACGGAGTTTGATTGCACATTGATGTTCAGCTCACCATTGGTTGCCGCTTTAATGTCCGCCGCAAACTCGCGGGCGTTTTGCGTCAGGAAATTGCTATCGGGCTGTTCAGCCGTCATATTCCAATTAGTGGCTGCCTGAGCCGTACCGGCCAGCGCCACGACGCAAGCAAGCGAAAGTAGTTTTTTAATCATAATGGTGCTTCTCCCAAGAATTGAGGTGATGACCGCCTTATGGGCGGCTCGCATTCAGATCCGTTGATCGCAGATCCCACAACAAAGAAAACTCGGATACATCATTGCTCGCTACTCCCAGGTCCTTTTGCAGTTGCGCAGCGAACGTGCGAGCTGCCGCCGCGGTGGTCAGATCTGCCACCAGATACGGTTCCAGACGACGCTGCTGCGTATCTTCGGACGGCAAGGGGGTAGATAGGTCTGGGTCAGGTGTGAGCACACGCAAGGCCAGCAAGCCGTCGGTGTGCTGCAAGAACTCAGCACTTTGCTGAGCCAGTTGCTGGAGTTGAGAAGAATCAGGCATGCGTACCAGCAAGACGACAGCCCCGGTGCCTGCACCGCCTAACAAGGACACTGCCATCACGCGGCGCTGGGTATTGCTCATGCGGCCAAAATTGGCGATGGACCAGTCCGTTTGCTGCTCGAAGGCCTGGCGATAGGCCTCAGTCCCAAACACTCTTAGGGATTCAGTGCGATACAAGGCCAGATACTTGCGTCCGGCCCCCTGACGCACATAGCGTCGAGACCACTGAAAGCCTGGTATGGCCGCACGTTCTGCCATGTGCTCGCGCTCATACCATTGATTGAAATCCTGCTCATGCTCCGGCGCGATATCTGTCCAGATGAACAGTTCCCCCGGTGCATCACGATCAGTACGTAAGGTAGTAGACACAAAAGCTCCCCGAATCAAGGTCATTGCACAGTCTTTATGGGAGTGTCCAATGGCGGCTAGGCAGATTCCAAACGTTTTTTTTCAGCCTGGAGCAATCGGAAAAAGCGATCAGTTACAGCGAGTGGCGCGGTATATAGCTTATCAAGCAAGCCTGCGCTCAGTACACATGCACAGGCAAGGGGAAAACCCTCAAAGGCTAAATGGCGAAGACACGGGTATCGGGTGGGGGCAAGGCCAGTCCGGGATGTTCTTGAGCAAAATGATGCATGCGTTCCAGGGCAACACCAATGACAGCCTGAGCGGTCTGCGTCAGCGGGTCAGGGCGCCAACTGGCCACCAGGCGCAAGTCGGGCAAGGTATGTTCACAAACAATTTCCTGATACAGGCCGCTATTTAATTGACGGCTGACCGCAGCCAAGGGCAAAGTCGCCACGCAGGGCTGGGCTTCAATCAACTGCATACTGGCCGCAATCGAGGACACATAGTGAATCCGGGCCTGGTCCACGGGCAAAGGCTCAAGCAACTGCACCAAGGCCAGATGCGGCTGCGATCCACGCGGGAATGTCACCAAGGGCCAGCGTTGTACCAGCTCCTGCAAGCCACTATGAGCCGGCATAGTGTCGCCCGCCATACATACCCAACCCATGCGCATGGAGCCCATGGGCAAGTTGCGAATGCCATCGCCCATAATCGGGTCCGTCTGCAAGGCCACATCGATCGTGCCGCGCTTTAACAAGTCGTGCAGGCGCAGGGTGGACTCGGCCGTCAGTTCAATTTCCAGCTCGGGGTACAAGGCATGCAACTGACGAATCAAATCCTTGAACCAGGTATGCACAATGGATTCCACTACGCCCAGACGCACTCGCCCACTCAAGCGACTGGAGCCCGCCAAGGCTTCACGCAAGTCATGTTCCATAGTCAGCATCTGCTCGGCATACTGGATGAGCTTGCGCCCGGCGGGCGTCAATCGCAGATCCCGATGGCCCCGCTCGAACAAAGTCTTTTGAAACTCGCTCTCCAGAGCCGCAATCCGTCCGGACACGGCCGCTTGCGTCAGATGCTGCTTATTGGCTGCTGCACGAAAGCTGCCCAGGCGGGCAATCCAGATAAATGTCTCCAGAAAGCGGATGTTCATGCGCCCGTCCTTTCAGGGTTCACCGTCGCAACCACATGATATTGGCTGCGCTGCTCGCCCGGCACTGACACAATCAGACCCACGCCTTCCCCCACAAAGGCCTGGACGGGTAAGGGATGGCAATGTGATTGCTCCGGAGCAATACGGGCATGGCGCAGCAAGGACACGTGCGGGCGAAAACGGCGTGGCGGCTGAGTCCAGCCCAAGGCGGTCAGCCTGTCCCAAATCTGCTCGTGCCATTGCTGTAACAAAGCCTGCGCCTGACTCTGCGACTCATCCGGCCCCGCCCAAACTACCTGGGGTTTTTCAAACACATCCCGCAGGTTCAAGTCCATCTGAATATCAGGCACCGTCCAGTGCGCCATGTCTGCCGCCAAAGTCTGCAAAGAGGAGCCAGAACTGCCGTCCAGAAAGGCGAGCGTCAAGTGAAAGTGATCGGTCTGCATTACCCGCCCGCCATACACGGCGTGCGCCTGAAGCGCTTGCTCAGCCAGATAAGCGCGGGTCTGCGCATCCGGCCACCAGCCGATAAACGCACGCAAAGATTGCTCGGAGCCTAACTGTTGCAGGTCCAAAGTGGGTAAGGGAATCGTCATGAGCCAACCCTGTAAGAAGGCGAATCAACAGACAGCGACTGGCTTAAGTCGCACACAGGCGGCGTGCCAGATCGTAAACAAGATCCAGAGCGGGCAGTTGAGTCCGCCCTGATAAGCGCACCAAGGCGTAATGGCCAGACAAAGACGCCGAGAACAGCCCCAGCGGCACCAGATCACCCGAATCAATATCGCGACGCACGGCGGCCAACACGCTCATCAAGACCATATCGCTATCGAGCACCACATCACGCTGAATACTGAAGCTATCACAACAAAAGCGCACGAAACCTTCTGGATGTCCTTGTGCCCCGAATTCAGCAATCAGACGATCCGTTAAATCATCACTGATGACCGAGCAAGCAACGGGATATTGGCTGACCGCAGCCAAATCCGGCGGCTGGTGTTGCAAGAGCGGGTGGCCTTTGCGCACCAGCATGTCGCCCTGCATAGCAGGCAAATACTCAATCTCCAGACCGCGAACGTCGGTAACGGCGCTGACATCCAGCACGACCATATCGTAGCGTTCGCGCCGTAGGCCTTCGATCAATTCCAAGGTGCGGCCAATGACCGCATCAACACGCAAACGCGGGTATTCGCCCAGTAAAGCCACCATGCATGGATGCAGCAGAACCGCCGCCGGTGTGGAGCTCAGCCCTAAGCGCAAACTGCCCGCGTCCTCGCCCTGAATCAAGGCCAGCTCGCGCTGCAGGGCTCGCCCTTCTTGCAGCAAACGGTTGGCGCGCTCCAGCAGCACCCGGCCATACGGGGTCAGAAAGCTGCGCTGGCTGCTGCGATCAAACAGCGGCACCCCCAGTTCCTGCTCCAAAGCCTGAATGCTGCGGCTAAGCGCCGACTGACTTAAATGGACGGCTTGTGCAGCCCGGTGAAAAGTACCGTGCTCGCACACGGCCACGAAGTGGCGCAGCTTGCGAAAGTCCATGCTTGTCCCCCTGCTGACGCTTGTACCGGCTTATGCACAGACCGCATCAACTTGATGATTTTTTGGCGTTTGAGCCGCGCATTGTACCTGCATAGAATGGCTTGGCCACTTGATGGCACACGCAAAAAAAAGAACACCTGGAGACAAGATGACCGACACACTGACGCCCCTGAGCGCACGCCGCCGATTTCTGAAAACAAGCGGCTTGCTGTCACTGGCAAGCCTGACCCCGATCCTGGGGCGTCACGCCATTGCCAAGCCCGTCCCCGGCCCTGGGCAGGCGCAAGACATCATCATGGCCGATGCTTTGACACTGTCTAACTGGATAGCACAACGCCAAGTGTCCTGCCGTGAAGTGATGGTGGCTTATCTGGACCATATCGAACGGATCAATCCCAAGGTCAACGCCATTGTGTCTTTACAGGATCGCAGCGGTTTGCTGGCCCAGGCTGATGAGCGCGACAAGCAATTACAAGCCGGTCAGTACTTGGGCTGGATGCACGGTATGCCGCAAGCGCCGAAAGACCTAGCTGCCACCGTTGATATTGTCACCACCAATGGCTCCCCCATTTTCAAAGACTACCTGCCCAAGCAAGACGCCATCATCGTCGAACGGGTTCGGCGCTCGGGAGCCATCTTGATCGGCAAGACCAACACCCCGGAATTTGGCCTGGGCTCGCACACCTACAACAGCGTATTTGGCACCACCGGCAACGCCTACGCCCCCGATCTTTGCGCGGGGGGCAGTAGCGGAGGCGCGGCCGTTGCCCTGGCCACGCGCATGCTGCCGGTTGCCGATGGCAGCGACATGATGGGTTCATTGCGCAACCCTGGCGCATTCAACAACGTCTACGGTTTTCGACCCTCGCAAGGCCGCGTACCTTATGGCCCGACCTCCGAAGTGTTCTACCAGCAAATGGGCTACGAAGGGCCGATGGGACGTACCGTCTCCGACCTGGCCATGCTGCTGTCCACCCAAGCCGGGTTTGATGAACGCACCCCGCTCAGCATCAATCAGGACCCAAGACAATTTGCAGGCCAACTCCAGCGGGACTTCAAAGGGACACGTATCGGCTGGCTGGGCGACTTCAACGGCTATCTGCCCATGCAGGCCGGCATCATGGAACTGTGCCAAACCGCCTTAAAGAGCTTCCAGGCCATAGGCTGCACCGTCGAAGCAGCTCAACCCGACTACTCCATGGAACAACTGTGGCAAACCTGGCTAACCCTGCGTCACTTTCTGGTAGCCGGCACCGCACAAGGCCTGTACGCCAAACCTGAACTTCGCGCCCAAATGAAGCCCGAAGCCATCTGGGAGATTGAAGGCGGCATGAACCTGAGCGCTGCCCAGGTCTACCAGGCATCCGTCAACCGCAGCAAATGGTACGAAAGCCTGCGCAAACTATTCCAGACCTACGACTATCTGGTCCTGCCTACTGCCCAAGTTTTCCCTTTCGCAGGCGGCACCCACTGGCCCACCGAGATCGCCGGACGCCAGATGGACACCTACCACCGCTGGATGGAAATTGTGATTGGCGGCTCCCTGGCAGGCTTGCCCGTCATGAACGTGCCAGCAGGCTTTAACGAAGCCGGACTGCCCATGGGCCTGCAAATCATGGGGCCAGCCCAGGCAGACCTGGCCGTGTTGCAACTGTCCTACGCCTACGAACAAGCGACCCAATGGGTACAAAAGCACAAACCGGCTTTGCTGGGTTAAGCCCGCCCAAGGCAGCGATCCACAAAAATGGAGCAAACCCTGTACCTACGCCACGGGATAGGGGCGTAGAAGCGCCCTAACAGCTACACAGGCAGGCTATTGCACGAGATAGCCTGCCTGCGCTCCAACATTCCGTTTACAAAGCCTGACACTTTCAAGCGTTTGAATAGCGCAAAACGATAGACGCCTAAAAACTCCATACCTAAGATAGACGCAGCGGTCTGAACCTCTGACCGGCAAACAACACACAGGAGTAGCGCGATGGGTATTATCTCCATGATCATTGTTGGCTTTATCGTCGGTTTGCTGGCACGAGCCATCATGCCGGGTGACCAAAAAATGGGCTGGATCCTGACTACCATCCTGGGCATTGTCGGCGCATTTGTCGCAGGCTATCTGGGACAAGCCATGGGCTGGTACGTACCCGGCGAAGGCGCAGGCTGGATAGGCTCCATTGTCGGTGCCATCATCGTCCTGTTTATCTACGGGCTGGTCAGCAAAAAAGCCTGATCCCCAAGATCACCAAAAACGAAAAACGCCTGCCCGGCTCCCCCCGGCAGGCGTTTTTTTATGTCCTGAACATGCTCCCTTTGACTGCACAGGCGACAGAGCAAAAGATCGAAACAAAGACAAGGGACACCTCCAAGCCGGCACTCCCTGAACCACTGACAGAGATCAAATAAATAAACAGCCTGATGAGTAGGGGGGAGGGAGAGCAAAAACCAAATGCCATTCCTGATCTGCACACGGCATTGCAGGCGAGTCAGAGCACTTGCCGCGTTTGGGCCATAGTGACGGGATTCAAGCATCCTGCTGTTTGAGCGCGACGCTTATAGCTCGTCCGGGGGACGAGTTATCGTGCGAGTTCAGGATGCGCCCGTCGCAATGACCCAAACGTGGGACCCGGTGCGCAGCGCCGGCAAGTGATCAGCCTGCGACACCCTGTGCAGATCAGGAATGGCCTTTTAGAAACCCTCTCCAAGCCCCCGCCAGGCACAGCGTCACCGCTACAAACCAATCACTCAGCCACTACCCCAGGCGCTGCATTGCGAGCACCCAGCAAGCGTTGCACCAAGCTCTGCACACACGCCTCACGCCGCGAATCCGGCGCGTAGTCAGAACGCAAAGCAGACCACGTCGGATGAATGCGCGCCTGCGCCAACTCCTCCGGCAAGCCTTGCGCCCGCCAAACATTCAGCTCTCGTCGCAGGGCCTGATCAAAACTTTCAGCATCAATCTCGCCTAGCCGAATTGGCGTTTGCGCCGCATGCCCACGTCGTTCCAGAGCGGCAATCAAACTTAACTGCCGCACCGCCAGCAAACGCAAAACCGCGTCATCCACACTCAACTCAGTCTCGCCGCGCAGCTTGCCCATCAAACGCTGGCCCCACTTGTCCGCGCCTTGCCAAAGACCACCGGCCAACGCCCCCAGAACCGTACCAGTTCCCAGACTCAAACCACCCGTCATCACATCCAGAGTGGCCCCGGCCATTGCTCCCGCAGCCACACCCTTGCCCAACTGCACGCCAAACTCTTTCAGGGCCTGGGGGTCGAACAAATCCATTCCCCAGCGACCACCGTCAAAATGCAGCAAATCGGCCACTACATCCTGGCGACCAAAGCTATAACGCTTGAGCAAAGCCTGCACACTCTTGGACTCGCGCGCCAAAACCGGTTCACGCAATTGCTGCGCCGCCAGTTCCATAGATTCCGCATCCGCAGCGCTACTTACACGCCAAGCCGCCACATCGATCAACAATTCCGCCAACAGCCGCAAAGCATCACGACGACGCAAGACCGCCTGCTGCGCAATATCTACCTTTAGCTGTTGCAACACCCCGGCCTGAGTTTCCAGGAGCACTGCCAGCTTGTCGTACAACAAGGCCTCGCCATCCAGGGCAGGGGCCACGGTGTCGAACTCTGCCATGGCGTGCAGACCTAAACGCGCCAAGGCGGCGCGCCATTCCTGAGTCCGGGCCTGCGGGCTGCGCACAAAATTCAACACCGGCAGTAAAGGCCGGCCGCTATAGGCCAGTAGCGTCAACTCATCCTTGTGCTTGCTCAGCACAGGGTCGCGCGAATCCACCACATACAAACCTGCGTCGCAAGATTGCAACTTGCGCAGTACCCGAGCCTCTTGTTCAAAACGGCCTTGAGCAGCGGGCGACTCCAAAAACCGCCGAATCCGCTCTGGCCCGTCAATGCGCTCACCGGGCTGACTTAACTGATCCATGAAATCCAGCAAAGCCATGCTGTCTTCCAGGCCCGGCGTATCAAACAGCTCCACCAAGGCCTCGCCATCCACTGTCAGGCGAGCTCCTTCCACATGGCGCGTCGTACCAGGGCTATTGCTGACCTGCCCGAAATCGGTGTCGCGCGTGAGCGTACGCAGCAAAGAGGTCTTGCCCGTATTGGTATGGCCCACCACAGCCAGCGTTAAAGCAGCGGCACTCATGAAGGCTCCTTCAGAGACAATTCAGGCCATTGATCGTGAATCTGCCCAGGCGCAAAACCCGCTGCCACCAGACGCTCATGCCAACTGCGACGGCGCGCCTGATCCGGGTCCGCCAAAGACTCGTCCAACAAGACGACACCAGACTGCTGAGCCAACTGTGCCCACTCGACCAGCGTGGCCACCACACCGCGATCCGGTGTCTGGGCCGCATCACACACCATCAACAGATGGCGAGGGGTCACGGACTGCAAACGCCCCAGAATATCCAGTCGTTCAGCCCGTGAATCCACCCGACCCAAATCCTGCATACCCGTCTTCACAAAAGAGGGTGGCCAGCTCTGCTCGGGAGGCAATTCCAGCCCCACCACACATAAAGCATCCGCAAGCAAAGGAGCCCTGGGTTCACTCTGAATCCGAGCCACTTTATCAGGCGAAGCAAGCTCATCCACACCCGTCGGTTCGCTGGCCGGCATCAGGCGCGGGCGCAGCTCGGCCAAGCCCGGCAAACTGTCATCCAGACGTAAAGCGGCGGTATGTTTACGCCATTGCCACAGGCTCCAGGCCAAGGCCAGCAAGCGGGGGATCAAACCATAAGTGACCACTGCGCCCAGCAACCAGCTGGACCACAGGGCCTGTGCTTGAGCATCCAGCATTTGCAAGCCATCGCTGCTGCGTATGGTGAGCGTATCGGGCAAAGAAAAGCCCAATAAAGACGGCAGGGCACCAATGCCTTCAACCAGCCAGACAAAGGTATCGGGCGTTAAGAGCGTGGTTTCCCAATTGAAGTGATAGCGGCGCGAAGCCAGCAGTAAAAGCAGAGTGCTCAAGGCCGACATAAAGGCCAGCACCCACAACGAGTGACTGATCAGGCCCGCCAGCCAGGACTGGCTACCGCGACGCGCCAGCACAGCGGCAAACGCCTGCGGAACCAGACTGGCATCGCCTTTGACAAAGCGGCGGCTTAGCCACCACCAGGCATCCCCCGCCCAGCTACCGGTGCCGCTACCTTTGCCCGACCAGGCCAGGCTGAACAGCCAGAACACCAAAGTCAGCACATGCAGGCCCAGCAAGGCTCCCAGGGCCGTCAGGACATTGACCGGACGGCTGCCATCACCCAAGGCTCCCGCAGCCGTTCCAGCCCCTGCCAGCAAGGCCAGCACCGCCATGACAATCAGTAAAAGGCGGGCAATCCGCCACCATCGGGTCCAGGCTTGTTCCAGGCCGTCCCGACGCGCCAAAGCCAGAGCCCGGGCCGATACACGCTGAGCAAATGAACCACCCGCCGCACGCGCACGGCGAGACTCAGCCAGATCTTCAACAGGCCCCCACAGGGTCTCGCGCAAACGTATGGCTTCAACCAGAGTTTGCTGCTGCCAGGAGCCGACGGGTTCAGACGGTTTCATGGCACCGGCCACCACTTAGAGAAGTACGGGTTCGTCGGGCAGGGCATTCACCGATGCAGAGCCCTGCGGCTGCGCCGGAGCGCCTGTTTGCAAGACAGCTTCGATGGAGTCAACAGCAGCCAGCAAACCCGATAAATATTCACGAGAGGCCAGATGCTGCTCTAGTTGCTGGCAAATCTGTGCCCATTGCCCTGGAGCGGCCTGAATCCCGCGATCTGCAATGATGTGAATACGGCGTTGGCCCAGCGCCAGGTACAGCAAGACACCGCTGTTCAAGGGGGTGTCCCAGACACGCAAACGGCCAAAAACTTCCAGCGCACGCTGGGCACTGTCCGCTTCGTGGGCTGGCAGAACGGCTTCGATAGCCACCACCAGCTCACCACTGTGATTTTGTTCGCTTTTGCGGATTTGCTCGGCTACATGGCCCAACATTTCGGCATCAAAGTAACGACGGCGCAGCCATTGGCCTTGCACCGAGGCCCAGCCAGATAACTCTTTCCAATTCATACTCATGTCGCTCTCCCTTGTGGCTTACCAGCTACCGGAAGCGCCACCGCCTCCGCTGCTGCCACCACCACCGCCGCTACCGCCGCCAAAGCCTCCGAAGCCGCCACCACCACCGCCATTGCCGCCAAAACCACCGGAGGAGTAGCCACCCAGCCCGCCAATGATGCCGCCACGACGAGAAGCACGCCCGGAGCTGGATTTACCGCCCGCCCCAAAGAGGCGGCCAATCATGCTTAACACCGCCCCGACAATGGCAGCGATCAAGGCCAGCCCGATGCTGCCCGAGACGACCAAGGTGAAAACACCGGCAGCAAACGCTGCAAACAAGGGGGAGGCAAAGAACACAATTGCGCCCACCGCCAGCAGAGGCTCCCAGAACACGCCTTCTTCACCCGAGGAGGTGACCGGAGCATTTTTAGGGGGAGGGGGCAATTCTTCACCGTTGACCAAGCCCACCAGACTATCCGTGGCGGCCTGAATACCGGCGTAGAAATTACCTTCGATAAAGCGGGGTGTCATTTGCTCGCGGATGATGCGGCCAGCCTGCAAATCCGTCACCGCGCCTTCCAGGCCATATCCGGTCTGAATGCGCATGCGGCGGTCATCCTTGGCCACCACCAGCAAAATCCCGTCATCCACTTTCTTTCGACCAATTTCCCATTGATCAAAGGCTCGCAAAGCGTACTGCTCAATCGTCTCTTCGCCCGTCGTGGGCACCATCAAGATCACGACCTGGGCGCCTTTTTCCTGCTCAACAGCTTTGAGCTGTTCATTTAGCGCGTTCTTTTGATCGTTGCTCAAGGTGCCTGTGGTGTCCGTCACCCAACCCGCAATAGCGGGAATGGGTTCCGGTTTGGCCTGCGCCTGGGCCCAGGGCCAGCACAGCATCAGCATGGCTATCAATAAGCTACAGACCCAGACCAGCCTGCCAGAACGTGCAGACCCAGGCCCAGCAGTCGGTGCAAAATCGTGCACGTTCATCATGCTATCTCCAGAAGTAATCAAGACCCGGCAGGGGCAGGAATATCAAACTTGACCTCGGGGTCACGCGTGATTTCGCTTTGACGATCCACACCGTAGTTTTCCTTCACCTGATAGCCAAACAGCTTGGCCGTAATCAGGGTGGGGAACTGGCGGATGAACAGGTTGTATTCCTGAACGGTCTGCACATAACGACCACGTTCGGTCGCGATGCGGTTTTCCGTGCCTTCCAACTGCGTCATCAAGTCACGAAACAACCCGTCGCTCTTTAACTGCGGGTAGTTTTCAGAAACCGCGATCAGGCGCGACAAAGCCGAGGACAACTGGTTTTGTGCTTCCTGAAAGCGTGCCATGACTTCGGGGTTGTCGATGTCATCCACTTTCATCTGAATGGTGCCAACTTTGGCACGTGCCTCGGTGACCTGCGTCAGCACGGTTCGTTCGTTGACCATATAGGCATTGACCGCGCTGACCAGCTTGGGCACAAGCTCCGCCCGACGTTCATATTGGTTCAATGTTTGCGACCACGCAGCCTTGACCTGCTCGTCCAGGCGCTGGATCTCGTTATAACCACAGCCAGACAGCAACACTGCAACGCTGCTGATAAAGACCCACCGTATCCATGATGTCATGATTTTTTCCTGCAAAAATAAGCAGATAAACAACAAAAACGAGTTCCGACCTAAAGGGCCGGGCGCGTGCCAAATACAGCCTGACGGTCTGTGCACGCCAAGCGTAAACCGCGTATCGCGGCATAACAAGTACGTCTATGACGACGCTTAACAATTTCTGTCATATCCCGGCCAGCATCCAGCCTGACCTTTTATGCCTGAAACAGGTTGTTTTAACGCTACCGCTCAAAATGATACAAGATGGTCAATGAGGATTTTTACTAATTTCACGCTATAATGGCAGATTGCGCAGCGCACCAATCTCTGCGCCTCTTGCAGCAGGCGGCGTTCTTGCCCCTGCCGTGGCATTGCCGCCATAACTAAAATAC
>SMEN01000076.1_pt1 | contig 40938 bp, 23 predicted proteins | sample 2456271 | NCBI WGS metagenome assembly SMEN01 (sample SAMN10132593, study PRJNA489261) | soil metagenome | isolation source: day1 control-loamy sand soil ammended with raw manure from dairy cow... | place: USA | collected 2015-04-01 | reverse complement strand
AACTTGTCTTCTCTTCGTATTCGCTCATCTTCTAAGCGGTTGCAAAAGTAGAAATTCTTTTTAAACCTCGCAAATTTATTTTAGAAATATTTTTGAAAGTTTTTCTTAGTATTTGTAGAACTTCTGCGCCTTTTCTTGTTTCAGAATCGGATTGCAAAACTACAACTCTTTTAGTTTATCTTCCAAATTTATTTTTGTTAAAATTTAAATTTGTTTTTCGTGATTTGCATGAACTTCTGTTTTTCAACGGTGCAACAAATATACCGCCCTTTTTCCATGCCAAACAAGCTTTTTTGAAGTTAATTTTTGATTATTTTTTAGTTTACTGATGCTAAAAGATTTAAGGATTGAAAATTTGTTAATTTGCTGATTCGAGGATTTGGAAATGAAAATCCACAAATAATAATATACCACAGATGCACGAATGAAAATTTAAAATTTAATGATTGAAAAATGAAATAATAAAGATATTGAATACCCCTTAATCTATGTAAACTTTGTTAGATATAAACCTATAAGGTTTGGAAAATCTCGCAGGTTAAGTTATAAATGAAAATAAAAAACTCCAACAGAGTTTGAAACTCTGTTGGAGTTTAATTAAATTCACCACAGATGCACGGATGATATCCATTATGAAATACAAAAATACGGATATTGAAAACTTCGTTTCCCATATAAATCTCATTTTAATAGAAACCTACAAGGTTTGGAAAACCTTGCAGGTTAACTTTAGGCTTTGGACTTTAAACTTTGAACTACATGACTCAGGTTGCGTTAGGGATTGGAGCGGTATCCTTTTTTGTTTTAAAACGGAATGTCATTTAAAAATGAGATTCTGAATCAAATTCAGAATGACATAAAATGAATAACCGATAAAAACAAAAAAGATTTAGCGGAAAGCCCGACCGAGCGACTTCAGTAGAATATCACTTTACTCTTATATATAATGAGCGAGGGAACGCCCAGAAAAAAGAGCGCAAAGAAAAAAGCGATTGCGGATAAAATTTCTTCTATCCTGCAATCGCTTTTTTTATTAATTAAAAGTGCTTACGCTTATCTTTTAATGATTTTTACAAATTGTTGTTTTGTATCAGTTTTTAGTTGAACTAAATATGTACCTGAAGGAAGATTTGATAAATCAACTTTTACTTCATTTTCATTAGTTTGAATTGTTTTAACACGTTTTCCTAATAAGTCAAACACCTCGATTTGAGTGATTGTTTCTGAGTAAGAAATAGTTAATACGTCATCAACTGGGTTAGGGTAATATTTTAATTCGTTTTTATCGAACTGATCGCTTGATAAATAAACATCTACAGTAACTGCAAATGGTAAACTTGGACAACCATTAGTACCAATAATTACAGCGTAATATGTTTGACCGTTTAATAATGGCATATCTGCAACTAGAGGATTAACTCCGTTTTGAGAATCTAAATAAGAAGCATACCAAGTGATATTATTTTGATTTAATACTAAATCAGAAATAACAGAACCTTCAATGAAAGTTTGAACTGCTGATCCAGATGGAGCAGATGGTAATGTTAAAATATTAATTTGCACTGGGGTTCTTTGAGACTCACATCCGTATTGAACTCTTGATACAAAATAAACACCATTAGCAAGAGTTGCATCTTGTGACAATACATCTGTACTTGATGGAGAAATATACCATTTATGAGTTACTCCAGATTGTGAAGTAATAATCAAATCTGAAACATTAGCTGAACCACAGAACTCAAACGACTCTACAACTGGAGCTGCTAAAGAAACAACACGAACAGCAACTGCTTTTCTTGCAGAAACACATCCATTAATACGTTGTTCAACATAATAAGTTCCTGAAGTTAATTGTGAATTCTGATTTAATTCTACATTTGACGTAGCTGATGAGAACCATTTTAATTGTGCACCAGCTAATCCTTGAGCTATTAATTGTGAAACAGTCGCTGATCCACAGAATGTTTGTGTTGCAGCGATTGGAGTTGCTAACTCAGCAAAAGCAGAAACTACAATCTCTACTTTATTAGATTCACAAATACCAAAACTTTGTGTTACATAATAAGTTCCACTTACTACTGCTTGTGTATTTGGAATTGGAGTTATTGATGTTAGAGACGAATACCATTTCATAGTAACACCTTCTAATTGACCAACGTCTAATGATCCGTAATTTGAATATCCACATACCAGAATTTCAGTAGAAACTAAATCAACAGGAGTTTCATTAATAACGACATTAACTGCAACTCTGTGTGAAGTAGTTAAACCGTCTGTTTGATTAACGTAATAAGTACCTTGAGTTAACACCGTTTCTGGCGCTAAAGTTTCGTTACTTGTTAAATCAGCGTACCAATTTACAGTAGCACCTTCTTCACCTTCAACTTGCAAATCTGCTAAAGTTGTATTACCACAAAATTCTTGAGTTGCAGAAACAACTGGCTCATCAATTCTTGGCGTTACTGTAACTGTAACAACTAAAAATGAATCACTCTCACATGTTAATGTTTGAGTAACAAAATAAGTAGAAGTTGCTACAACAGGAGTAGAAGCAGGAACTTCGTTAAGTAAATCTGGATCCGTATAATACTTAAGATTATCACCCTCAATTACTAAATCTGATAATAATTCGTCTTGTATTAAAGTTTGAGAAGATTCTCCAACTGGTTCTAAACTATTACAGAAAACGTAAGTTGAAGCAACCTCACTCCAATCACTGAAAGAATTTACACATTTTTTTCTAATATAAAAATCATAAGTCACACCAGAAGTTAAACCTTGTAATGTATATGGTTTCGAAACATTTTGAACAACTGCTCCTGATCCAGGAGTAAAACCTGTAATACCATACTCAATTTCGAAATCGCTAGATCCTTGTCCTACCCAATCAATCACAACATAATCAAAACCTACTTCAGGGAAGTTTATTCCTGTTGGTTGAATACATGGAAAAGAAATATTAGCCATAAGGTCGATTGTGAATGAATTTACACCTGGAGTACATGGATCAAATACAGAAGCAAGTTCTCTACCGATAACTCTCATTCGATATTCACCAGAAGCATAAGTTCCTAAGTTTGGCACTACGAAACCTCCTTCTAAAATATGTGTATTCCCTTCGCCTGCACCATCCGTAACAGGTTCATTATTAGATAAAACTACTTTTTCAGAATTAGAGAAAACTCCATCATGATTATAATCTATCCAAATATGTGTATAATATTCATCAGCTCCTGTATTATATAAGAATGTGTAATCAACATTTTCTCCAGCTGTGAATTGAACTAAAGGCTCACCAACCAAACTTAAATAATTAGCTACTAATTCAACATCAACAATTTGATTAGCAAAATTCATTTCTACCATACCATCTCCATCGAAAGCGGTACCAGAAGTTTCACAGTAACTCATATCGATTGCAAATGGACCAACCCAGTTTATACTACCATCAGTACAAATTCTTCTAACGTAGAAAGTGTAAGATTCACCTAAAATTAAATTAGAAAGAATCGCAGATGGATTCGTAACATTAACTATAGTTCCTGCTCCTTGAACAAATCCAGTAACTCCCCATTCTAATTCGAAATTATTTGACGGAGCATTTGCTGGAGACATCCAAGAAATTTGAGCACTCATTGAATCGAAGTTTTTAGCAATATCAATATTGATAGGTAATGCACAATCAACATTAAGTATTGGTTCGTAAACTACATTATCTATATTAATTGGTTTACTACTTGTTTCAGAAAAATGACTAAATGCAAAATAATCAGCTTCAGTTTGTGGTAAATACACAGTGAATGTCTGATAAGTTGTTGTTAATGGAAATTCAGCAACCTCAACAAAAGTAGATGCGTCTAATTTATTTGTCATTGTTCCAACTTTAACAATTGCTCCAACAGTACCTCTAGCCCTAAACGTAACTTGATAAGTACCGTTACCTAAATTTTGAGTTTCTGGAGAAACTAACATATAGGTTTTTAAAGTAGAATTAGCATTAGTTATATAAAAATTTCTAGGAGCAGAATCGCTATTCGAGGTAGTTACATAACCTGAACCAATACCTGAATCAATAAAAGTCCAACAATCAGGAATTGTTTGATTAGTAGCAGATCCAACAGTTGTAGTATCAAAATTTTCAGTAAATCCACCAACAAATGCAGGACAAGCTGTAACAAAACTATAATTTCCTAAGAATGCTTCACTAGCAATTTCGTTACAAACTTTTCTGATATAAAAATCATATTTTGTAGATTCAGTCAAACCTGATAAAGTTGCTGTATTTCCAGTAAACGCAAATACAGTTCCTGAACCTTGAGCAAAACCAGCAATTCCATATTCAATTTGATAACTATCTGTAGAAGCACCTTCAATTTCAATAGTTGCAGAATTCGTTGTTGTATTTTTAACAACAGGAGCATTTTTTAAACCACATGATCCAATGTAAAAATTATCAAAAGCAAAAATAATATCAGACGTAATTTCTGTATTACGATTCATCACAATTTTAACCTTGATAATTTGACCTACATAAGAAGCTAATGAAGTTTCAAAATCTTGCCATCCTAAAATGTTTTGACTATTAATCGTAGTCAATAGAGTATAATTTGAACCAAAATCAGTTGAAACATGAACTTCAAAATTCCCCATTTCAGGTAAAACTCCGAAATCATCACCAAAGTCCTCAAAATAATAATTAAATGACAATTTATCATTATGTAGGATTGGACCAACATTAACTGTTGTAAGTGTTTTTAAATTATTAGTTGACCATAAATTATAACCAATTGAATTTCCAGACATGGCTATAATTGAATTATAAGTCGAAGAAATACTACTTTGCGCAGGAGTACTGGTAAATCCTTGCGGTAAAGTTGCAGTTGCAAAACCTTCAAACCAAGGTGAAGTAACTACAGTTTGTGTAGTAAAACCTCCAACAGGAGTACTCCATTCTCCAATTCCGTTTACCCCACAATTACTACGTACATAGAAATCATAAGCTGTACTACTTTGTAAACCAGTCAATAAATAATTATTAGAAATATTCTCTACAATGGTTCCTTGCCCAGGTGTAAATCCATCAGGACCGTATTCAATGTCAAAATTAGTCGCAACACTAGACCAATTTAAAACAGCTGAATTATTTGTAACTGAAGACACAGAAACTGTATTAAATAAAACATCTGAACAAGCTGGAATATCTTCGTAAAACACATCATCAATATACACATATCTAGCATTTTCTGAAGCAGCTAATTTAAATGCAAAAAAGTCATCTGTTTCGTTTTGATTAGGTAATTGAACTACGTATTCGGTATATGATGCACCTAATTGAATCGTTTGAAGTGGTGTAAAAATAGATGAATCAGATTGTCCGTTCATTTTACCCACAGTTAATTCAACTTCAGCTGTATTACCGTAAGCAAAAAAACGTAATTGTTTTGTTCCAGCACCTAAATTATTAGTTTCAGGACTAATTAAGAAGAAATCAGATTCTGTACCAGTTCCATTATACATTATTATACGTCTTGGAGTAGAAATATTTGTACCAGCATTAACAGAAACATATCCATTTGCAGTACCGTCACCATCAACAAAAGCCCAACAATTTGGGACTCTAGGAGATAAATTAGTACCTACTGGAGTATCATCAAAAGCTTCGTTAATTTCAGTATAAACACCACATAAAGTACTAAAAGAAATTTCTCTCCAAGTATCTACTGAATTTGAACCACAATTAGCTCTTAAATATAAAGTAAAATCTGTTGTATGATCTAAATTAGTTATAGTAAAAGGTGTGTTAAAATTGGTTATAAAACCTGTAGTTGCTAAACCTTCAGCACCTGAACCTGGCTCTCCAGATGTTCTAACTTCATATTCATACTGACCTGTTGTAGTTAAACCAGAAGTAGTATGCCAGAAAAGTGTAACAGCACTTGATGTTATATCTGATAAAACTAAATAATTTGGACTTGGACATGCCGGAATTGGTTCATAATAAACTTCATCAATATATATAGTTCTTGATGTAGCATCTAAACCATGTTTAAAACCAAAATAATCATTCGTACCAGCTGGTATATCAACAATATATTCAGTATGTGTTGTAGTCAATTCAATAGATCTTATCTCTTGCATTCCTACAATTGAATTTTGATTTGACAAACTAACTACTTTTAAAGTTGTAATAGGATCTACTGAAGAAGAAGTTGTTTTAGCATTAAAACGAATTCTATATCCACCATTTCCTAAATTGTTCGTTTCTGGAGATATTAATAAGTAATCACCTAAAACATCAGCACCATTAGCCAATGTAACTCCGCGAACACTTGAAGCGTTTGAAACAGCAGTTACATAAACAGAACCAGCTCCAGAATCAATTGCTCCCCAACAATTTGGAACAACTGGCAACGTAGCAGAACCATTAATTGGAGTTGTGTCAAAACTTTCGAATATTTCAGTTGCTACTTGACATGTTGTTGAGAAACTCACTCTAGTCCATAAATCTGATTCTGAACCACAAGATGCTTTAATATAGAAAACATATGGTGTAGAATGATCTAATCCAGTAGCAGTTACTTGACCTGCAGAAGCAATAACAGTACCTGAAGCTACTAAACCGTCAGCACCTGAACCTGGTAAAGAACCTACCGGTCTAACTTCGTAGTTTAAATTTGATGAACCAGCTGCACCTGCCAAAATTGGCCATGAAACCGTTACAGTACTTGATGAAGCAGCAGTAACTGATAATGGTGATGGTGATGCACATGCAGGAATTAATTCATAATGAACATCATCAATATAAATTAGACGAGAAGCCGCATTTAAACCATGCTTAAAGGCAAAGTAATCATTAGTTCCCTCAGGTAAATAAACAACGTATTCGTTATAATCTGTAGATAAACTAATAGTTTGTATCTCAACAATTCCATCAACACTATTTTGATTCGGTAAAGAAACTACTTTTAATGTAGTAGCTGGATTTGCGGTAGATGTTGTTTTAGCTCTGAAACGAACTCTTGCTAAACCATTACCTAAATTATTTGTTTCTGGTGAAACTAACAAATAATTTCCTTCAGTATCGGTCCCATTACTCAATGTAACTCCTTTCGCACCACCATATTTAGATACAGTTGTTGCATAAACATAGCCCGCGCCAGAATCAATTGCTGCCCAACAATAAGGAACAACAGGATTTGCAGCTGTACCATTAGTTGCAGTAGTTTCGAAATTTTCGTAGATTTCATTTGCTACTTGACAAGTCGTTAAGAAATCAACAGAAGTCCAAAAGTCTTCTTCTGATCCGCAAACTGCTTTAATATAAAAAACATACTGCTCTGAATGATCTAAATCAGACACTGTAATTTGACCAGCAGAAGCAATTACATTTCCTGAAGCAGCTAAACCAACCGCACCAGATCCAGGTAATGTACCATCTGTTCTGATTTCATAAGGAGTAGCACATGAAGGAATCAATTCATAATTTACGTCATCAATATATATAACCTTTGATGCAGCATCTAAACCGTGTTGAAATGCAAAATAGTCGTTTGTACCAGCTGGCAAATAAACAACATACTCATTATAATCGTTAGTAAGTGAAAAACTTTCAACTTGAACAACACCATCTAAATTATTTGCATTTGCTAATGTCACCACCTTTAGCGTAGGACTTACTCCAGTAGTAGATGTTGTTTTAGCTCTAAAACGTAGTCTTGCTGACCCATTACCTAAATTATCAGTCTTTGGAGAAACTGCTAAATAATTACCTAGAACGTCGGCATTATTACTAATAGCTAAACCACGAACACTCTGAAAGTTTGACGTTGCGGTAACATACACATATCCTGCTCCAGAATCAATAGCAGACCAACATGTCGGTACAATTGGATTAGTAGCAGTTCCTCCAGTAGGAGTAGTTTCAAAACCTTCCACAAAATAAGTTGATATTCCACATAGAGTAGTCACACTAATTTGTCTCCATTGGCTAGAACCTAATAAATCAGAACAATTCTTTCTAACATATACATTATAAGTTGCATTTCCGAACAAACCAGTAGCATTAAAAGTAGCTACGTCAGCTGCCAAAGTTCCACTTGAGGCCAAACCATTTGCTCCAGAACCAGGCAAACCAGACAAACGTACTTCATATGAATACCCAGTAACATTTGTTTCTGGTGTCCAACTTGCTGTAAATGATGTATTAGTTACATCTGAAGTCGATAAGCCATTTACCATATAACAAACTGGTACATGAGCTTCAACTTTAATATTATCAACTGAACCTGGAGGTTGAACTCCTCCACTGATATCATTCTTCCAAGTAATAATCAAACGTTTTGTATTTCCTGAAACATAGTTAACTTGATCCGCAGTTAAATCTATGTTGATATTAGACAGAGTAGCAGATGTAGCACCGGCTTTTCTATCTAAAAAATAACCTGTTGTACCATCAACGTATCCTGTCCAAGAAGTATCAGTCGTAGCTGATCCAACAGGACCAAGGTCCGAAGGTAGAATAGAAGTATCTGCAATGTAAACTAATACATTATCCCAAGTGGATTCACCAGCTTGAAAGACATCTAAGTTTATACTAACACTTTCTGCACCAACAGGAAAAATAATATCTCTATAAAAATGAACTCTAGATATAGAATGTGTGTAAGCATTACTTACTCCATTATCATTAGAAATATAAGCACCTCCATTCCCAGCAAACCAAGTAGGGATTGAACCTAAAACCCATTTATTAGTTTGAGATCCATTAACTACAGTCCATTCGTTATCTGCGAATGTTGTACCTAATTCAAAACCTCCCGCCCCAGCCGGATCCAACAACAGATGCGTTTGTTGCGCATGAATCGAAGCAGTACTAAAGAGCACTAACCCCAGTAAAAGCTGGCTATACAGCCGATTTAATCTTTTAATCATTGTAGTTTTTAATAAATTAATAATTCGTAATTTTTTTTATGTTTAACAGTTATTAAGGAAATTATTTTTTGATTTTAAAATAATACGGTTAAAAAAAAAGGAAAAATGCAACATAAAAAAAACCGCTAGTTTCCTAGCGGTTTTGAGTTAAGCTTGTCCTATTGGATTTATCTTTATAGTATTTGTTTGTTCTTTGACATCACCATATTCCTTTTCGTACTTCGAGATATTCTCTTGAAGTGCTCTAAGAAGGCGCTTGGCATGCTCAGGTGTAACAATAATACGTGAACGTACTTTTGCTTTTGGCATTCCAGGCATCACGTTGATAAAATCTAAAACAAACTCTGAATTAGAATGATTAACAACAGCCAAATTGGAATAAACTCCAAGAGCAGTTTGCTCATCGATTTCAATATTTAATTGACCGTCCTTATCTTCTTTCATACTATTAGAAATTTAAATCCGTTTTTACTTCTTGTTGAGTTCCTACAATGATATCATCATATTCACGCATACCTGTTCCTGCAGGAATTCTATGTCCAACGATAACGTTTTCTTTTAATCCCATTAAAGTATCAACCTTACCAGCTACTGCTGCTTCATTTAATACTTTAGTTGTTTCCTGGAACGAAGCTGCCGAAATAAACGATTTCGTTTGTAACGAAGCTCTTGTAATACCTTGAAGAACTGGTGTTCCTGTAGCAGGAACAACATCTCTAGCTACTACTAAGTTTTTATCTTCACGTTTTAAGATAGAGTTTTCGTCACGTAATTCTCTTGTTGTTAAAATCTGACCTTCCTTTAAATTAGAAGAATCACCAGCGTCTTCAACAATTTTCAATCCGAATAAACGATCATTTTCTGCAATAAAGTCAGAAGCATGAACCAATTGTTCTTCTAAGAATAAAGTATCTCCTGGATCTTCAATTCTAACTTTACGCATCATTTGACGAATAACTACCTCAAAGTGCTTATCATTAATTTTCACACCCTGTAAACGGTAAACCTCTTGAATTTCATTTACCAAATACTGTTGAACAGCAGATGGACCTTGAATTCTTAGGATATCATCCGGAGTTGTAGCTCCATCAGATAATGGCATTCCCGCTTTAATATAATCGTTTTCTTGAACTAAGATTTGATTCGACAATTTTACTAAATATTTTCGAATATCTCCTAATTTTGATTCAACAATTACTTCACGATTACCACGTTTTATTTTTCCGAAAGAAACTACACCATCAATTTCTGATACAACTGCAGGGTTAGATGGATTACGAGCTTCTAATAATTCTGTAATACGAGGTAAACCTCCGGTAATATCTCCAGCTTTTGAAGATTTACGTGGAATTTTTACTAACGTTTTACCAGCCTTAATTTTCTCTCCATCATTAACCATTAAGTGAGCACCTACCGGTAATGTATATGAACGGATTAATCCACCATCTTTATCATAAATTAATAAAGTAGGAACTAATTTTTTATTTCTAGATTCAGAGATAATTTTCTCTTGGAAACCAGTTTGCTCATCGATTTCAACTTGGAATGTTTGTCCTTGTTCTAAATCTTCATAAGCAACTTTTCCTGTGAATTCAGAAACGATAACTCCGTTATATGGATCCCATTTATTGATTGTTGATCCTTCTTCGATAATATCACCATCTTTAACATAGATAGTAGAACCGTAAGAAATATTATGTGTATTTAATAAAATACCAGTGTTTACGTCATATAATTTTAATTCAGTAGAACGAGAAATTACGATATCAACTATGTTTCCTTCGTTATCTTCTCCTTTAACAGTTTTAAGATCTTCAACTTCAACACGTCCTTTAAATCTAGTAACTAAAGTAGAAACCTCAGAGATGTTACCCGCTGTACCTCCAACGTGGAATGTACGTAACGTTAACTGTGTACCAGGCTCACCAATTGACTGAGCTGCTACTACTCCAACTGCTTCACCACGTTGCGCCATTTTACCATTAGCTAAGTTACGTCCGTAACATTTAGCACAGATACCTGTTTTCGCTTCACAAGTTAAAGCTGAACGAACTTCAACACGCTCTAATGGAGATGCGTTGATTGCTTTAGCTTCTTTTTCTGTAATCTCAACCCCAGCAGGAATAATTACCTCACTAGTTAATGGATTAATTACATCAGCAATAGCAATACGTCCTAAAATTCTTTCACCTAAAGATTCAATGATTTCCTCATTTTTCTTTAAAGCTTCGAATTCAATACCTCTTAATGTACCACAATCTACAGAGTTTACAATTACATCTTGAGCAACGTCATGTAAACGACGAGTTAAATAACCTGCATCGGCAGTTTTTAACGCCGTATCGGCAAGACCTTTACGAGCACCGTGAGTAGAAATGAAGTATTCTAAGATCGATAATCCTTCCTTAAAGTTTGATAAAATCGGGTTTTCGATAATATCTCCACCTGCAGAAGTAGATTTTTTAGGTTTAGCCATCAAACCACGCATACCTGTTAACTGACGAATCTGCTCTTTAGATCCACGCGCTCCAGAATCAAGCATCATGTAAACTGAGTTAAATCCTTGTTGGTCTTCACGAATGTTTTTCATTGCTAACTCAGTTAACATAGCATTTGTAGAAGTCCATACGTCAATTACCTGATTGTAACGTTCGTTGTTAGTAATAAGACCCATGTTATAGTTCATTGAGATACCTTCAACTTGCTCGTTAGCATCATCAATCATACCTTGTTTTTGATCTGGAATCTTAATATCTCCTAAAGAGAATGATAATCCACCACGGAATGCGTAACCGTATCCCATATCTTTCATATCATCTAAGAATTTAGCAGTTGTCGGAACATCCGTAGCTTCTAAAATCTTACCAATAATATCTCTTAAAGATTTTTTAGTTAAAACCTCATTGATGAAACCAGCTTTCTCCGGTACTACCTCGTTAAACAAGATACGTCCAGCAGAAGTTTCAATAATTTGATAAACTAATTCTCCTTCTTTATTAAAATCTTTTGCACGTACTTTAACTTGAGCATTTAAGTTTAAACGTCCTTCGTTGATTGCAATATTCACCTCTTCAGCTGAATAGAACGTTAAACCTTCTCCTTTAATTTCTAATTCTGGAGTAGATTTACGAATTTTCGTCATATAATAAAGCCCAAGAACCATATCTTGAGAAGGTACCGTAATTGGCGCACCATTCGCAGGGTTTAAGATATTGTGAGAAGCTAACATTAATAATTGAGCTTCTAAAATAGCTTCAGGTCCTAATGGTAAGTGAACCGCCATCTGATCCCCATCGAAATCGGCGTTGAATGCCGTACATACTAATGGGTGAAGACGAATCGCTTTTCCTTCAATCAATTTAGGTTGGAATGCTTGAATACCTAAACGGTGTAACGTAGGAGCACGGTTTAATAAAACTGGGTGACCTTTAATTACATTTTCAAGAATATCCCAAACTACAGGTTCTTTTTTATCTATAATCTTCTTAGCAGATTTAACTGTTTTTACAATTCCACGCTCGATTAATTTACGAATCACGAATGGTTTGTAAAGTTCAGCAGCCATATCTTTTGGAAGACCACATTCGAATAATTTTAATTCAGGACCTACAACAATTACCGAACGAGCAGAATAATCTACACGTTTACCTAATAAGTTTTGACGGAAACGACCTTGTTTACCTTTTAACGAATCAGATAATGATTTTAACGGACGTTGAGATTCTGTTTTAACAGCTGTTGCTTTACGTGTGTTATCAAATAATGAATCTACCGCTTCTTGTAACATACGTTTTTCGTTACGTAAGATTACTTCTGGTGCTTTAATTTCCATTAATCGTTTTAAACGATTGTTACGGATAATTACACGACGGTATAAATCATTTAAATCTGAAGTTGCAAAACGACCTCCATCTAGTGGAACTAACGGACGTAATTCTGGTGGGATAACTGGAATTACTTTTAAAATCATCCATTCTGGACGATTTTCTCTGTTTAAGTTCGATTCGCGGAATGATTCAACAACATTTAAACGTTTTAAAGCTTCTGTTTTTCTTTGTTTAGAAGTTTCGTTATTAGCAGCGTGACGTAATTGGTAAGATAAAGCATCTAAATCTGTACGCTCTAATAAATCCATAATACATTCAGCACCCATTTTAGCGATGAATTTATTTGGATCATTATCTTCTAAATATAAATTTTCTAACGGAAGAGTATCTAAAATATTTAAATATTCTTCTTCTGTTAAGAAATCTAATCTATTAATTGCTTCACCTTCTGGAGTTTTAGCAATACCCGGCTGAATAACTACATAACGTTCGTAGTAGATAATCATATCTAATTTCTTAGAAGGTAATCCTAAAATATAACCGATTTTGTTAGGTAAAGAACGGAAATACCAAATATGTGCAATTGGCACAACTAAGTTGATATGACCTACTCTATCACGACGAACTTTTTTCTCAGTTACTTCAACTCCACAACGATCACAAACGATTCCTTTATAACGGATTCTTTTGTATTTTCCACAAGCACATTCGTAATCTTTTACAGGTCCGAAAATACGCTCACAAAATAAACCATCACGCTCTGGTTTGTGCGTACGATAGTTAATCGTTTCAGGTTTTAAAACTTCACCTCTAGATTCAGCTAAAATGGATTCTGGAGAGGCTAAACCGATAGAAATTTTATCAAATTTTTTAACGGTTACGTTTTTATCTTTATTATTATTTTTATTCATCATAGTTTTTACTATTGATTTACTTGCAATTAAAAATTGATTCTTTTTAAGTCTTAATCTTAAAATTATTAAGTTTAGAAAGCTGTCATTTACTTTAAACTTTTGACTTTTTGACTTTTTGACTTAAATACCTCGGATTACTTCTCTAAACCTCAAAATTTGTTTGAAGTGCTAATTATAATTTCTTATAAAAAATCGGAACGGTTTACGGGTATAAATCCTAAAAACTTTATAAATAGGTAATCAGTCCAGATAAAATTCTGAACTGATTACTTTAATTTTAATTTATTAACTTTCTAATCTGATATCTAAACCAAGACCTTTTAATTCATGCATTAATACATTGAATGATTCTGGCAAACCTGGTTCTGGCATCGTTTCGCCTTTTACGATAGCTTCGTAAGTTTTAGCTCTACCGATAACGTCATCTGATTTTACAGTTAAGATCTCACGTAATATAGAAGATGCACCATAAGCTTCTAAAGCCCAAACCTCCATCTCTCCAAAACGCTGACCTCCAAATTGTGCTTTACCTCCTAATGGTTGTTGTGTAATTAAAGAGTATGGTCCGATTGAACGCGCGTGCATCTTATCATCAACCATGTGTCCTAATTTCAACATGTAAATTACACCAACTGTTGCTTTTTGGTCAAAACGATCACCTGTTCCACCGTCATATAAGTATGTATGTCCAAATCTAGGAACTCCTGCTTCGTCAGTTATAGCGTTAATTTGATCTAAATTAGCACCATCAAAAATTGGAGTTGCATATTTACGACCTAAATTCTTACCAGCCCATCCTAAAACCGTTTCATAAATCTGTCCAATGTTCATACGTGAAGGTACCCCAAGTGGATTTAACACGATATCAACTGGAGTTCCGTCTTCTAAGAAAGGCATATCTTCATCACGAACAATTTTCGCAACAATACCTTTATTACCGTGACGTCCCGCCATTTTATCACCTACTTTAAGTTTACGTTTTTTAGCAATATATACTTTAGCAAGTTTTAAAATTCCTGATGGTAATTCATCTCCAACAGTAATCATAAATTTCTCACGACGTAAAACTCCTTGTAAGTCGTTTAATTTGATTTTGAAATTGTGAATCAAGTCAGCAATCATATCGTTTGTATGCTCATCTGTTGTCCACTGTCCTTTCGTTAAGTGAGCAAAATCTTCGATTGCATATAACATTTTTTGAGTGTATTTTTTACCTTTTGGTAAAATTTCTTCACCCAAATCATTCATTACTCCTTGAGACGTTTTTCCATTTACAATAAAGAATAATTTCTCAACTAAACGCTCTCTCAATTCATTAAATTTCACTTCGAATTTAGTATCCATCAAAGCGATATCTTCTTTATCTTTAGAACGTTTGCGTTTATCTTTAACTGCTCTTGCGAATAATTTTTTATCTAAAACAACACCTCTTAATGATGGAGAAGCTTTTAAAGAAGCATCTTTTACATCACCAGCTTTGTCACCAAAGATAGCACGAAGTAATTTTTCTTCTGGAGTCGGATCTGATTCTCCTTTTGGAGTAATCTTACCAATTAAAATATCACCAGGTTTTACTTCAGCACCAATACGAATCATACCGTTTTCATCTAAGTCTTTAGTAGCCTCTTCAGAAACGTTAGGAATATCGTTGGTTAATTCTTCGTTACCTAATTTCGTATCACGAACTTCTAATGTATAATCATCAACGTGGATAGAAGTGAAAATATCATCACGAACTACACGCTCACAAATTACGATTGCATCCTCAAAGTTGTAACCTTTCCATGGCATAAACGCCACTTGTAAGTTACGACCTAATGCTAATTCACCATTTTGAGTTGCATAACCTTCACAAAGAACTTGTCCTTTTGTAACTCTATCACCTCTTCTTACGATTGGTTTTAAGTTAATAGAAGTACTTTGGTTGGTTTTTCTGAACTTAATTAAGTTATATGTTTTATCGTCTGGATCAAAAGAAATTAATCTTTGTTCATCTGTACGATCATATTTAATTGTAATCTTTTGTGCATCTACATAAATTACTTCACCTTCTCCTTCTGCATTAATTAAAACACGAGAATCTGTAGCAACTTGTTTTTCTAAACCTGTTCCAACAATCGGAGCTTCTGGACGTAATAATGGAACTGCCTGACGCATCATGTTCGATCCCATCAAAGCACGGTTCGCATCATCGTGTTCCAAGAAAGGAATTAATGAAGCTGAAATAGAAGCAATCTGATTTGGTGCAACGTCGGTATAGTCAACCATTGAAGGCTCAACAACAGGGAAATCGTGCTCTTCACGTGCAATTACACGATCAGCAGTGATTGTTCCATTTTCGTCCATCTGAACGTTTGCTTGAGCAATGATTTTTCCTTCTTCTTCTTCAGCAGAAAGATAAACCGGAGTATCAACTAAGTTAACTTTTCCTTCAGTTACTTTACGATATGGAGTTTCGATGAATCCCATACCATTAACTTTTGCATACACAGCTAAAGACGAAATCAATCCAATGTTTGGTCCCTCAGGAGTTTCAATTGGACAAAGACGACCGTAGTGCGTATAGTGAACGTCACGTACCTCAAATCCGGCTCTTTCACGAGAAAGACCTCCAGGTCCAAGTGCAGATAAACGACGTTTATGTGTAATCTCTGCTAATGGATTGGTTTGATCCATAAATTGAGATAACTGATTCGTACCAAAGAATGAATTGATTACAGATGATAAAGTTTTAGCATTAATCAAATCGATTGGTGTAAATACTTCATTATCTCTAACATTCATACGCTCACGGATTGTACGAGCCATACGAGCAAGTCCAACACCGAATTGAGCTGATAATTGTTCACCTACTGTACGTACACGACGGTTAGATAAGTGGTCAATATCATCGATTTCAGCTTTAGAGTTAATTAACTCAATTAAGTATTTAACAATAGTGATAATATCTTCTTTTGTTAAAACTTGCTTATCGATTGGAGTATCAAGATTTAATTTTTTATTCATTCTGTAACGACCAACTTCACCTAAGTTATAACGTTGATCTGAGAAGAATAATTTATCAATGATACCACGCGCAGTTTCTTCATCTGGCGGTTCAGCATTACGTAATTGACGGTAAATGTGTTCTACAGCTTCTTTTTCAGAGTTTGTAGGGTCTTTCTGTAATGTATTGTGGATGATTGTATAATCTGCCTGATTATTATCTTCTTTATGTAAAAGAATTGATTTTACATTAGCATCAATGATTTCTTCGATATTATCTTTATCCAATACCGTGTCGCGGTCTAAGATAATTTCATTTCTCTCAATAGATACTACTTCTCCAGTGTCCTCATCTACGAAGTCTTCATGCCAAGTGTTTAATACACGAGCAGCAAGTCTTCTTCCAGCATACTTTTTAAGTCCCGTTTTAGAAACCTTTACTTCTTCTGCAAGGTCGAAAATCTCTAGGATATCCTTGTCTCTTTCGAAACCGATTGCTCTAAATAAAGTAGTAACAGGTAACTTTTTCTTACGGTCAATGTAAGCATACATTACACTATTGATATCTGTAGCGAATTCAATCCATGAACCTTTGAAAGGAATAACACGAGCTGAATATAACTTTGTACCATTAGCGTGGAAAGATTGACCAAAGAATACACCAGGTGAACGGTGCAATTGCGACACTACAACACGCTCCGCTCCATTGATTACAAAAGTTCCACTAGGCGTCATGTATGGGATTGTTCCTAGGTAAACATCCTGAACGATAGTTTCGAAGTCCTCGTGCTCTGGATCAGTACAATAAAGCTTAAGACGTGCTTTTAACGGAACGCTATAAGTTAAACCTCTGTCGATACATTCTTCGATAGAATAACGAGGTGGATCTACGAAATAATCTAGGAATTCTAACACGAACTGATTTCTTGTATCAGTAATTGGGAAGTTTTCCATAAAGGTTTTGTATAAACCTTCATTACCTCTATTGTCAGATTTCGTTTCTAATTGAAAGAAATCTTGAAACGATTTTACCTGAATATCCAAGAAATCTGGGAAAGCTGGAATATTTTTGGTAGAGGCAAAATTTAATCTTTCAGTCTGATTTGTAATCATCAATGGAAAAAATTTTGATTAAAAAATTAATAAAAACGTACTAAACATATAATACGCAAAAATGGTTTAGGCCAATAGGATTACTCCTAAGGCCTAAACCGATAAGTTTAAAGTGAGTGAGATTATTTTAACTCAACTACAGCTCCAGCTTCTTCTAATGATTTTTTCAATCCTTCAGCTTCGTCTTTAGAAACACCTTCTTTAACGTTTGCAGGAGTTGAATCAACTAAATCTTTAGCTTCTTTTAATCCTAAACCAGTTAATTCTTTAACAGCTTTAACAACTGCTAATTTAGAAGCACCAGCTTCTTTTAATACAACTGTGAATTCTGTTTGCTCTTCAACTGCAGCTTCACCAGGTCCAGCCATAACTACTGCAGCAGCAGCAGGCTCAATTCCGTACTCATCTTTTAATATAGTTGCTAATTCGTTAACTTCTTTAACTGTTAAGTTAACTAATTGTTCTGCGAATTGTTTCAAATCTGCCATTTTTCTATCTTTTAATTTGATTTGTAAAATATAATTTATTAATGTGCGTTCTTTAGGAACAGACTAAGAAATGTATATTATTCTTCGTCTTTAAATTGATTTTTAAGAGCTGAAATAACTCTTTGAGCTGGAGATTGTAATAATCCAATGATTTCTCCAATAACTTCTTCTTTAGATTTAAGAGCAGCTAATCCGTCTAATTCTTTGTCACCTACATAAATTTCTTCGTTAATGTAAGCTCCTTTTAAGATAGGTTTATCTGATTTTTTTCTAAATTCTTTAATGATTTTAGCAGGTGCGTTAGCAACCTCTGCAATCATAATAGAAGTATTCCCTTTTAAAGTAGATGGTAAGTCACCGTACTCATTTTCTGAAGCTTCCATAGCTTTAGCTAACAAAGTATTTTTAACAACCTCTAATTTAATTCCAGCCTTAAAACAAGCTCTTCTAAGATTCGAAGTAGTATCTGCGTTTAAACCAGAAATGTCTGCTACATAAATAATTTTTGTATCAGCTAACTGTGCAGTTAAATCTTGAATCGCAATTGATTTTTCTTCTCTAGTCATACTAAAAATTTTTAACTACCAATTAAACTGCTTTCGGATCTAAAGCAATAGCAGGGCTCATAGTACTTGAAATGTGTATCGATTTGATATACGTACCTTTAGCAGCTGTTGGTTTTAATTTTATCAATGTTTGAATAATCTCGTGAGCGTTCTCAGTAATCATATCAGCACCAAAAGATACTTTTCCAATTCCTGCGTGAACGATACCAGTTTTGTCAACTTTAAAGTCGATTTTACCAGCTTTCACTTCTGTAACAGCTTTAGCAACATCCATAGTTACTGTACCTGTTTTAGGATTAGGCATTAAACCACGAGGTCCTAAAATACGACCTAATGGACCTAATTTACCCATAACTGCTGGCATAGTGATGATTACATCAACATCAGTCCAACCGTCTTTAATTTTTTGTAAGTAATCGTCTAATCCAACGAAATCAGCACCTGCAGCTTTTGCTTCAGCTTCTTTATCTGGAGTAACCAACGCTAATACTCTTACATCTTTACCAGTTCCGTGAGGTAATGTTACAACACCACGAACCATTTGATTTGCTTTACGAGGATCTACTCCTAAACGTACTGCAATATCAACAGACTCATCAAATTTTGCAGAAGCAACTTCTTTAATCAATGCAGAAGCATCTTTTAAAGAGTATAACTTGTTCTTCTCAATTTTTGAAGCAGCCTCTTTTTGCTTTTTTGTTAATTTTGCCATTTCTTCTTTTTTTGTTTTTAAAGAGGAGTATTCCTTACTTTACTGTTATTCCCATTGATCTTGCAGTTCCAGCAATCATAGACATAGCAGATTCTAATGTAAATGCATTTAAATCAGCCATTTTGTCTTCTGCAATTGCTTGAACTTGATCCATAGTTACAGAAGCAACTTTTTTACGGTTTGGTTGCCCAGATCCCGATTTAAGTTTTGTAGCTTCTAATAATTGAACAGCAGCAGGTGGTGTTTTAACAACAAAGTCAAAAGATTTGTCTTTGTAAACTGTAATTTGTACTGGTAAAACTTTGCCTGGTTTATCTTGTGTTCTAGCATTGAATTGCTTACAGAACTCCATGATGTTAACTCCAGCAGCCCCCAAAGCAGGTCCAACCGGTGGCGATGGGTTCGCTGCACCTCCCTTAACTTGTAGTTTAACTACTTTACTAATTTCTTTTGCCATTTTTAAAAAAATTTAGCACATCTCTCAGTGGAAGCGATTGATGTGGTTAAAATATGTAACAATTATATTTTCTCTACCTGTGTAAAACTTAATTCTAATGGAGTCTTTCTTCCGAATATCTTAACCATTACTTCAAGTTTACGTTTTTCTTCATTAACTTTTTCAACTGTTCCATTGAATCCGTTAAATGGACCATCGATTACTTTTACTGTTTCATTTACCTCATAAGGAATCAACCCTACATCTTCAGTAACAGAAAGTTCATCTACTGTACCAAGCATTCTATTTACCTCTGTCTGTCTTAACGGCACAGGATCTCCACCACGCGTTTCACCAAGGAAACCGATAACACCAGAAATAGATTTTATAATATGTGGTAATTCTCCAGTTAAATTAGCTTCAATCATAATATATCCAGGAAAGTAGATACGTTCTTTCGTAACTTTTTTCCCATCCTTAAGATTGACCACCTTTTCCATTGGAACTAAAACTTGTGATAAATAGTCAGTCATTTCTAGTCTAGCAATTTCAGTCTCGATATAATTCTTGACTTTATTTTCTTGACCACTTACTGCTCTAACTACATACCACTTTTTGATATTATTATCAGTCATAAAAGTAATATTAAGAATTTATCAAATTAAAAAATCCTTCAATAGCTTTCTGAAAAACTGAATCAACACCCCATGTAGCCAATGCCATAATAATAGCAAAAATAGATACGATAATGGTATATTTTTGAACTTCCGCCCAAGTTGACCAAGTAACATTTGATTTTAATTCAACAAATGAATCTGATAAATAATTAAAAACTTTTGCCATAATATTTTTATTTGCACGGGTGGAGGGATTCGAACCCCCATCAACGGTTTTGGAGACCGCTATTCTACCCTTGAACTACACCCGTATGTTAAAAAGTTGGCAGCAAAAAACTGCCAACTTATATAATTATTTTATTAGGATTATCCTAAAATTTCAGTTACCTGACCAGCTCCAACAGTACGTCCACCTTCACGGATTGCGAAACGTAAACCTACAGTCATTGCGATTGGTTGTAATAACTCAACAGTAATAGTTAAGTTATCTCCAGGCATAACCATCTCTACTCCTTCTGGTAATTGGATAGTTCCAGTTACGTCAGTTGTACGAACGTAGAACTGAGGACGGTAGTTATTATGGAATGGAGTGTGACGTCCACCTTCTTCTTTTTTCAAGATATAAACCTCTGCTTTGAATTTAGCGTGTGGTTTAACAGATCCTGGCTTAACGATAACCATACCACGACGGATATCTTCTTTAGCAACACCTCTTAATAATAAACCTACGTTATCTCCAGCTTCACCACGATCTAAGATTTTACGGAACATCTCAACTCCAGTAATAGTAGAAGTTAATTTATCAGCTCCCATACCAATGATTTCAACCGGATCTCCTGTATTAGCAATACCTGTTTCGATACGACCTGTAGCAACAGTACCACGACCAGTAATTGTAAATACATCTTCGATTGGCATTAAGAATGGTTTTTCAGTATCACGAATCGGCTCTTCAATCCAAGAATCAACTGCTTCCATTAAAGACATTACTGTATCAACCCATTTTGGCTCACCATTTAAAGCTCCTAAAGCAGAACCTTGGATAACTGGCCCATTATCTCCATCATACTGATAGAAAGATAATAAATCACGAATTTCCATTTCTACTAATTCTAATAATTCAGCATCATCAACCATATCCACTTTGTTCATGAAAACAACCATACGTGGAATACCAACTTGACGACCTAATAAGATGTGCTCACGAGTTTGTGGCATTGGACCATCTGTAGCAGCAACTACTAAGATAGCACCATCCATCTGTGCAGCTCCTGTAACCATGTTCTTAACGTAATCCGCGTGACCTGGACAGTCAACGTGAGCGTAGTGACGATTAGCTGTAGCATACTCTACGTGAGATGTATTAATTGTAATACCTCTTTCTTTTTCTTCTGGAGCATTATCAATTTGATCAAATGATTTAGCCTCAGATAAACCTGCATCTGATAATACTTTAGTAATAGCAGCTGTTAAAGTTGTTTTACCGTGGTCAACGTGTCCGATAGTACCAATATTTAAATGGGGTTTCGAACGATCAAAAGTTTCTTTTGCCATGATTTAATAATTTAATCTTAGTTATATAATTAGTGTACATTATTTAATTAACTCTATGAGCCAACGACGGGATTTGAACCCGTGACCTCTTCCTTACCAAGGAAGCACTCTACCCCTGAGCTACGCCGGCAAAAAGACTTTAATTGTGGGGAGAGCAGGATTCGAACCTGCGAAGGTTTCCCAACGGATTTACAGTCCGTCCTCGTTGGCCGCTTGAGTATCTCCCCTAACCTTATTTTAGCCGCTTTTACACTACCAGAGCCGATGGAGGGACTCGAACCCACGACCTGCAGATTACAAATCAGCTGCTCTAGCCAACTGAGCTACACCGGCAATTTAAAAAGTCCGCTATTTCTAACGGACTGCAAATGTATATAATAATTTGTACAAACAAAAGTTTTTTTAAGCTTTTTTTACACAAACTAATGAGATTTCATTTTTTCTTTACGTTTGATTAGCAATCGTTCAACTGCATCACCCGCAAGATCAACAGCCTCCTCAAATGATTTCGCTGTCTTTTTTACAACTATATCATCACCAGGAACTTTTACAATAACATCTGCTGATTTATTCTCCTTATCACTTGTGTTTTCAACACGCAAATTTACATCAATATCTACTATCTTATCAAAATATTGTTCTAATTTTTCTAATCGAATATTGATGAAATCTACCAACTTACGATCCACATTAAAATTCACTGCTTGAATGTCTACTTTCATAATAAATTATTTTAAAAAGATTAATAATTGTCACTCTTATCTTTAAAACGCGGATGTGCATTTTTGTAAACCCTCTTTAATTCAACCAAACTCGTTTGCGTATAAATCTGAGTAGAAGACAAACTTGAATGTCCTAACAATTCTTTAATAGAATTCAAATCTGCTCCATTACTCAACATATGTGTTGCAAAAGTATGCCGTAACATATGTGGGCTTTTTTTCGACTTCGAAGTAACACCTCTAAAATAGTTATTTATTAATCGATACACAAATGTTTCATTCAATTTATTTCCGTTTTTTAACAACATTAACAAACCCTCACTCTCAGAAGCAATCAAAGAACGTTTAGCCAAATATTTCTTCAACAAAAACTGTACTTCATCAACTAACGGAACAACCCTTTCCTTATTGCGCTTACCAACGACTTTAATGTTATTTGAAAAAAAATCAACATCTTTTAATCGCAAATTTATCAATTCCGATTTACGAATCCCTAAAGTATAAAACAACGCAACAACAAGAAACTTCAACATTTGATCATAATCCTCCAAATCAACTTCATTCAAAACCAATTGCATTTCGTTTTCAGAAAAAGGAATTTGCAGTTTTTTTTCAACCTTTAAAGATCTATGACCAGTCAATGGATATTCTTCAATAAATTTATTTTGATACAAATATTTAAAAAAACTTTTCAAAGAACTCATTTTACGATTTATCGACAAACTAGAATAATTACTTTCTGACAAAAAAACCACCCAAGTTCGAATTACCGAATAATCAATTTCATTTAATGATAATTTTTCTTCCTTAAAAACATAATCAAAAAAAACATTCACATCATCTGTATAAGCACGTAATGTTTTTAAAGAATATCGCTTTTCTTTAATCAAATAATCTGAATATTGTTTTAAAATTTCTTCCATAAAAAAAACCATTAATCAAAGTTAACTTTAATTAATGGTTTTATATAGTTTCGTTCGAAAAAAATTAGAATTCTAAAGATTCTCTTAATCTTTGAACGTAAGCTGCTTTTTGTAATTGAGCACGTTTTGTTACAGAAGGTTTCGTAAAGTTTTTACGCTCTCTTAAAGCACGTAATGTACCAGTTTTATCGAATTTTCTTTTGTAGCGTTTTAACGCTCTATCAATATTTTCTCCGTCTTTAATTGGAATGATCAACATAATTTATACACCTCCTCTCGTTATGGGTGCAAATATAGGAATATTTTTTTTATTATATTAGAAAAAAGAAAAAAGATTATAAAAAAAGAGAACTACTGTGATATTTCAGAAAATCATATTCGTAGGTAAATTTTTTCATCTTATTTAAACATCTATTAACCAATCACTAACAATAAACATATGTAAAGTTCCCAAAAAAAAATAGGAAAAACTAATACAGTTTTTCCTATTTTATATTTTCTAATAGAATTTAGTCATTTAAAATTTTACGAGAAATCACTACTTTTTGAATCTCTGTAGTTCCTTCACCAATAGTACATAATTTAGAATCACGGAAGAATTTCTCAACTGGGAAATCTTTTGTATATCCGTAACCACCGTGAATTTGAATCGCTTCTGTAGAAACTTTCACACAAACTTCTGAAGCATACATTTTTGCCATAGCTCCAATTTTAGTCATCGGTTTGTGATTATTCTTCAAGAAAGCAGCTTTGTGTAATAATAATTCAGAAGCTTCAATTTCTGTTGCCATATCTGCTAACTTAAATCCGATTGCTTGAAATTCAGAAATTGGTTTCCCAAACTGAATACGTTCTTTCGAATATTTTAAAGCAGCTTCATAAGCACCTTTAGAAATCCCTAAAGATAAAGCTCCAATAGAAATACGACCACCATCTAAAATCTTCATAGCTTGGATAAATCCTTCTCCAACTTCTCCTAAACGGTTCGTATCAGAAACACGACAATTGTCAAAAATCAATTCAGCTGTTTCAGAAGCACGCATTCCTAATTTATTTTCTTTTTTACCAGAAGTAAAACCAGGAGTTCCTTTTTCAATAACAAAAGCAGTCATTCCACGAGAATCACCTTTTTCACCAGTACGAACAATTACAACTGCAACATCTCCAGAAATCGCATGAGTAATAAAGTTTTTAGCACCATTAATTACCCATTCGTCACCTTCTTTAACAGCAGTTGTTGACATTCCACCAGCGTCTGAACCTGTATTATGCTCAGTTAAACCCCAAGCACCAATCCATTCTGCAGTTGCTAATTTAGGAATCCACTTTTTCTTTTGCTCTTCGTTACCGAAAGTTAAGATATGATTTGTACACAATGAATTATGTGCAGCAACTGATAAACCAATCGAAGAATCTACTTTTGAAATCTCTTCAACAACAGTAATATATTCGTGGTATCCTAAACCTGAACCACCTAACTCTTCAGGAACTAAAACTCCCATATAACCCATTTCTCCTAATTTCTTGAATAATTCAACAGGAAAAATTTGAGCTTCATCCCACTCCATAATATGTGGACGAATGTGTTGTTCTGCAAAATCTCTAATAGATTGCGCAATCATTGCTTGTGTATCGTTGTACTCGAAATTCATATAGTTTTTAGTTTATTTTCTTAAAAATCCAAATATAACGTAATTATATTTAATTTGTCAAGCGGAAAGCCCTTAATTTTTTTCATATCCTCAATTTTTAACAAATTATCCGATTTACTTCGATAAATCAATATTTCTCTCGAAAGTTGATAACTTATATAAGGAATTTTTGAAAGTTCTTCTCGTGATGCTGTATTTACATTAATTTTGTTAATAATTGGTTTTGTACCTATTCTGAAATACTTTTTTAAAGAACTAATAACATTCGGTGGTAAATTATAAATATAATTCACTTGGTCAATATGAACGAAACCTTCAAATTTTGTACGTTCGTTTAAAATTCGTTCAGCATAAGCAGGACCAATTCCTTTGATTAACATCAAATCGTCTAAAGTTGCTTTATTAATATCTTTTATTGAAATGGTTTCTATTTTAGAAACATAATTATCATTCAAAGATGTATTTTGTTTTTTCTGAGTCCAATCTGGAAATTTAAAATACGGACTATATTCAGCCAACCATTCATCTGAAACACCAGTTATTTGCTGAAATTCTTTAGCAGAATTCACATATTTATCTAATTTTCGAAAAGCTAATAATTTATCAATTTCCTCTACTTTCATTTTAAGAAAATAACCTTTATGGTCATCAATAAAATTGGGATTAAACGGATAAATGGTCCGTTTAGATTTTAGCTGTTTTAAACTATCAATTTCTTTTTGATAAAAAGCTATTGAAGCTTCATCAATTTGAAAATCTTTAAAATCTGTTGGCGTATTTCGATAATAATAAAAAGCAACCTGAATCAGGATGATTAAAAAAAGTAACACAAAAATTCCTTTACGTTGTGATGACGTAAACATTCGCATTCGATTTAAAATCTTCCACTTCATAAATCATAACTTTCATAATACCAATGTAATAAAAAAATTTGATTTAAGAAAAAAGAATTTACAAATCGAAAACAGAACTGCGTTTGGTGTAAATCATATCTTTAATCTTCAGCAAGAATGCCAAAGTCAAATAGATAGAGAACCAAATTCCTAAGGTAAAAAAAGACATATAAACAAAGAAAAAACGCACACGACTAACTCGAATACCAAGTTTTTCGGCGAAACGAGCGCAAACTTCGTAACCGTTTTTTTCGAAATAATGTCGTGTATTTTGAATAATCTTCATAGTTTCAAATTTAAACATTATTTCGAAGTAATTTCACACCTATCGCACATTGTAAACATTTTTTTTCGTCACAAAAATTTTTCTTTAAATGAATCAAGGTTTGCGAATCGAAAGCATTTTCAACTGAAATGTTCAAATCTTTGAATTTATCAATAATTGAATTTTGTTCAGGATTGAGATTTCGATACATTTCCAAAACATCATCAAAATCAGATTTGCCTAAACTCTTTAAATACACAAAACGCAAAGGCAAAATCGTATTTAACAATAACAAATCAATAAAGGAAGTAGTCAATTTTTTAGTTGTAGATTTACTTTCTTTATCAAAAACATAATGTGTTTTCCAATAATCAGAAACTGAAATTGAGAAATATTTATAAATAGTTGCAATCGATAATTCTTGTTGAATCAAATCAGTAAATAAATGTTCTTTTTGATGTAAAAGATTTGCCAATTGTGAGAATCGAATCGTAGGAAAATTATCTGGACGTAACTTAAAAAAATGAATCGGTTCTGATATAAAATTCTTTAACTCGTGCTTTTCTTTTAAATAAGAAAATTCTGTTAGTATTTGTTTGAAATAATTATCTTCTTTCGGAATTTGCAACAAACCAGAAACTCCAAAGAAAAGGGCTTCCAAATTAAAAGCACTGAATCGTTCCTTAGAAATCACTTTATAAGAAATTAATTTTGCAGTTTGTTCAAAAGCAGAACCGTTTATATTTAAACCAAAATTTTTAGTTAATAAAATAAACAAAACTTCCTCCCAATTGTTTTGCGTTTGATTCAAAAGAACTTCAATAGGTTTGGATTTAATTTCTAAACGGTCAATTAACAACTTTTCTTTCCATTGAAACCAAGTAAAATCATCAATCTCATTCAACTGATTTTCGCAATACAACCAATTTTTAGAAGTTCGTAAATTGAAATAATTCTTTATCAAAACTTCATTAATATATTTCGAAAGATTCAAAACCGGTAGTACCGAACCATCTTTTCGAAAAACATCAATATCATAATCCCAAACTACGTGTAAAATCACATTATCGTAATTAGAATCGATTTCGTGTTGATGCGCATACCAATCCGAAGCTTTTAAATGCATTTCTACATTTCCTGCCCAAAGCTGATTATCTATATATAGTTGCGCATTAAAAAAATCAGGACCAGCCATTTGAACATAATCACCAAAACGAACAATTTCGATTTTCTGATGTTGCTCAGAAATCAAATTCGTAACATCGAACTGTTTGTTGCGCCAAACAAAATGTAAAAAATCTTCTTTCATAACGATTCGTTTTCTTAAAGTTAATTATAAATTCCCGAAATACAACTCGTTAAATCAATTTATCTATATTTGTAAAAAAACAACATAATGAGATTTCTTTACGCTTTATTACTTATTTCATTTACAAGCTTTGCGCAAAAAGGCATTCAGGTTACTTACAACAACTATTCGAACGGAAATATCACAAACGACGATGTGATTTTGTTTATCGGAAATCAGCAACAAGGATTGATAACTAAAAAAGTGGTTTTTGATAAAAAACTACAATCGTTTCCGAAAGAAAAAAAGTTTATCAATTACAATAATAAAATCGTGACTTCTCAAGCGGAAGTTAGTTATAATAATTTTATCATTACCAACGATTCAACTTCGATTAAAAATGCGAAGTTTGAACTTACGAATGAGACCAAAGAAATTTTGGGCTATAAATGTAAAAAAGCAAAAACAACAATTAATTCTAATAACATTGAAATCTGGTACACAAACGATGTTCCGTTTAAAGGCGGCCCAAGTATTTTGGGACAAGATTTAGGATTGGTTTTAGAAATTAATCGAAACAATACTTACAGCACCAAAGCCAAAGAAATTATCAAAATTGCCAAATTAGACAACAAAGAATTAAGTGCAAATTCAAAAGCTACTTACGCTGATGCATTAGCTTATCAAGATTATATTTGGAAAAGCAGATTTACTACTTTACCGATTTTCAAAAACGAGGTTATCAGTTTTAATGAAAACAACAAATCAAACGATAGTATTTTAAAGTTTGGAAACGGAACGGTTATTATCAGAAAAATCAAATTCCCGAAGATTGGAAAAACCGACCAAGTTTTTGTTGATTTAGAAGAAAAATCTAACGGTGATGCGTATGACAGAACCGGAAGTGTGTTTATCATTCCAACCTCAAAAGAACAATCTTTTTTTACTGGTTTAACGAAAGGAATAAATACGTTGCCGATTTACGAAAACGGAAATGGTAAAAAATATCAAGGTGTTATCCAAACCAAAAACTATTTACCAACGGTTGAGTTGATGCGTTTTTTCACTCCGTTTGGTGTTGGTTATTTCAACGGACTTCAGCTAAAAGATAAAACGTGGCAAGAAAGTGTTTTTTATCGACAAGATATTTCAGAGTTGTATCAACAGCTTTCGGGCAAAGACATTTATGTTGGTGTTTTTATTGGGAATTATGACAAAGGTGGACACGAAGTTTCGTTAAACATTACGATTCATAAAGACGAGAAAAAGTTTTTCAATTTCAATTATTCCGAACCACTTTTCAATACAACCAATTTATTAGAAATGGGCGGACAAGAATACGGCTCGTTGTTTGATTCAGAAAAAGGATTGGAAGTTACTTTTACTTTAGATAAAGAAGTTAAAAATGCGATGTTGCGCTACATTACCACAGGTCACGGTGGATGGGAAAACGGCGATGAGTTTGTTCCGAAAACAAACACCATTTTATTAGACGATGCAGTGGTTCATAGTTTTATTCCGTGGAAACAAGATTGTGGTTCGTACCGAGAATACAATCCAGTTTCAGGAAATTTTGATAACGGCTTATCCTCATCAGATTATTCAAGAGCCAATTGGTGTCCGGGAACATTAACAAATCCGAATATGATTGCGTTAGGAGATTTAAAACCTGGAACACATAAGATCACGATTAAAATACCACAAGGAAAACCCGAAGGCGGCAGTTTTAGCTTTTGGAATGTATCGGGTGTTTTGTTAGGAAATACTGGGTTTTAAAAACCACTTGAGGTTTTGGGTAAAACCTCTTGACCTTTTACTAAAAACCTCTTGACCTTTTTGTAAAAACACCAAGAATATTTTTTAGAAATAGTTAAAACAAAAAAGGCAATCATTACAGATTGCCTTTTTGTTATTTGATAGCGTTAATGATATCGAACTTAGTAATGATATGGTGTTTACCATTTTCTAATTCAACCAAAACCGCTTGGTTTTCTTTAGTGATTAATTTAGAAACTTCTTCGATTGAAGCATTTGCTTTTACCATTGGATAAGCAGCTCCCATGATTTCACGAATTGGTTTTTCAATAATATTTGCATCAGCTAAGTATGCATTGAATAAATCCGATTCGTTTAATGATCCAGCAAATCCGTTGATATCAATCACTGGAAGTTGTGAAATTTTTAAATTACGCATTCTTTCGATAGCATGTGAAACCAATTCTTCTGTACGAACGATTGCTAATGGTTTATCAATGTGATTTTGAATTAAATCAACCGCAGTCGAGACTTCATTTGTGATATAACCTTTTTCACGCATCCAATCGTCGTTAAAGATTTTACCGATGTAACGAGAACCTGAATCGTGGAACAAAACAACCACAATATCATCTGGTCCTAATTCGTCTTTTAATTGCAATAATCCTTTGATTGCCGAACCTGAAGACATTCCAACAAATAAACCTTCTTCTAAAGCTAATTTACGGCAGTAAACAGCCGCATCTTTATCTGTTACTTTAGTGAAACCGTCGATTACATCAAAGTTTACGTTCTCTGGTAAAATATCTTCTCCGATTCCTTCAGTTACGTAAGAATACACTTCGTTCTCGTCAAAGATTCCCGTTTCTTTATATTTTTTGAATACAGAACCGTAGGTATCAACTCCCCAAATTTTAATATTTGGATTTTTCTCTTTTAAGTATTTTCCAACTCCAGAAATCGTTCCACCTGTACCAACACCAACAATGAAGTGTGTGATTTTACCTTCTGTTTGTTCCCAAATTTCAGGCCCCGTTTGTTCGTAGTTCGCTTGTGCATTTGATGGATTATCGTATTGGTTTACGTACCAACCGTTTGGCGTTTCTTCTGCTAAACGTTTCGAAACTGAATAATATGAACGCGGATCTGTTGGTTCAACATCTGTAGGACAAACGACAACCTTTGCTCCAACTGCACGAAGAATATCCATTTTTTCTTTAGACTGTTTGTCCGTAATTACACAAATTAATTTGTATCCTTTAACAACAGCTGCTAAAGCTAATCCCATTCCGGTATTTCCAGAAGTTCCTTCGATAATGGTTCCACCAGGAACTAAACGTCCGTCTGCTTCTGCATCTTCCACCATTTTAAGAGCCATACGGTCTTTACATGAATGACCAGGATTGAAATACTCAACCTTTGCTAATACGGTTGCAGGAATATCTTTTGTAATGTGATTTAATTGAACCATTGGAGTATTACCAATCGTTTCTAATATATTTTTTGCGATTTTCATCTTAATTTTATTTTATGCAAAGATAACAATGCTTTTTTTTAATTGAAAAGGTGAATGTTAATATTAAACTAAACTTGCGTTAGGGATTGCAATGAAAAGCCCGCAGCAAATTTATTTGCGAGGACTTGTAATGGAAAGCCCGACCTGAAAGGGAACGCCCTACCAGAAGAAATCCCAAACGATTCCAAAACGCAAACGCATATCGGTAAATGGACGCGTTGGTGTTGCAAAATAGTTATGACCTGTAATACCCGAGTTGAAATGTTCTAGATTTAGATAAATACGCGCGGTTTTGATTTTAGCATTTACAAAGAAATCGAAGGTTGGGAAACCTCCAATTTTTCGCGTGTCTTGAACAAAATAATCTCCAAGAATTGGATTGTATTCGTTAGCATAATATTTTGTATGGTATTTGAAAACAATTCCTGTTTGTAAAAACAATGCGTTTTTAAAAACTTTATCTGAATAGTAAATGGTATTTCTAGTTATAAAATTCGGAACATTTACGATGTTCTGATCTTGGGCAACTTGCTGAAACATTAAGGTATTATCTAAAGCAAATTTCCCGAATTTGAATTCGCGCTGTGCCTTAATAATGAAATACGAAATCGGTTTTGCGTATTGCTTAGGTGAAACCAATAGTTGTTCGGCATTTCCGTAAGCATCAAATTGGGTATCGTCATTTGAAAAATAAATCTTATCATGAATCAACTGGAAATTACCAGAAAGATTAACATAAGGATTTTCAAGTTCTGCTGTTACAGATTGTATTTTTTCGTTAGGAAAATTATTAATCCAATTGTAATTGATGTAAGTACTTTGAAACATTTGCTGCGTCATTTCAGGAATCTTACTTAAAAAATGATAATTTGCTTTGATGGCATATTTCTCATTTAAACTATAAATAACATCAGCTTTCAATTCAGTAGTAGCAATTTCGGAAATAGATTGGCGAGCTTCAGCATTGAAACTAAATTGCTCTTTATTGATTGCGTAAGAACCTCCCAAAGTAACCAAATCATATTTTAAAGAAGCTGGTACGATTTCAGAATTTTGTTTTACAACAATAGAATTGTAATAATAATCAAAATTAGAAACTTCGGCCATGAAAGACAATTCTCCCAAAGTTGCAGAGCTATATGCAAGAGCTAATTGATTATAAAAATTCTTAAAACGAACTTTATCTCTGACTGAATTTGAATATGAATTTCCGAAATAACGAATGTCAGAATCGAAAGTAGATAAATCTGCTTGAGAAAACTCATTTGATTGGTATTGGTAATAAAATTTATGCTTTAACCAAATCTCGTTTTCTGTAGAATTATTGAATTTGTACTTATGATTTAAGAAAGCACGAGTTCCTTTAAACATCGAATTTGCATTTCGAGAATGAACGTTTAAACGCTCGCGATTGTTATATGGCGCATCGCTAGATTCAAACAAATCGATATCGGTGATTCCACCATTTTCTTGATTCATGATGTCTTGAAAAACGAAATTTGTTTGAAGAAAATATTTTTCATTTTTCGTATTATAAGAACCACCAAATTTAAAATTACCTATAGAATTAAGTTCATTCATATAAGCACCAAGCGAACGTAAAGCACGATAACCGATGAAAACATTTGTACGCTCGTTAAAGTTGGTCGTAAAAAGTGAGTTCAAATTTTGTCCTTGTTTAACCACAGAACGATAGGCAAGTTCTGTAAAAGGCGTAGGAACTTTATAGTAATTAATATCTTCAATTTGATAATAATTCCATTGTTTAGAGCTGAAACCAAAACTAGGAATCAGATTATTCTTTACTAAAGAATAATCTAAAATATTATAGGTTTGACCATCGTTAGATAGCGATTGCAAACCAAACATATCTCTACCTAAAAAATTTAGTTGTTGAAACTTTTTAATTGTTAAAGATGTATCAACCGCAGTAATTTTATTATCGTATGAAATGATTTTATACCAATCGATTGGAGCAATGGAGTCATTAGCAGATTTGGTTTTACTTGTTGAATTAGTAGAACCTATTGTTGTATTATTTGAATTCGATGAATTATTTACAGGCTGATTTACTTTGGTATTATCAATCTTGATATTCTTCTCGTCTTTTGTTTTTAATTTGTCTGTTCTCTTTACTTGAGCGTTAGCTTGTAAAGAGAAAACAAAAAAACATAACAGAGCTAAATTGCGCATAAAAAAGATTTTTAGCAAAGTTAGATTTTTTTTCGAATAATTTCATTGGTTTATAAAAACAAAAAAAAGGACGTCAAATGACGTCCTTTTTTTATTTATTTAAAAAACTAGTTATTAATAACCAGGATTTTGTTGTGGTCTAATAACCGTATTTCCATTTAATTCTCTAGTAGGAATAGGCAAAGTTAATTTATGATCAGTAGCAGGTAAATTACATGCTCCATTAACTGAACAATCCTTCGAATATCTATCAAATCCTGTAGAACCTGCTTTAATTCCTAAGCGTTTCATATCTAAATAACGATGACCCTCGAAAGCAAATTCAACTCTTCTCGCGTCTAAAATTGCTTTCCAAGCACTCTGAGACGAAGTGATATTTGGACGCGCTAAAATAGCAGTATTAGTAATTCTATTGAATTTCAAATAAACTAATATACCTTCAACAGTTTGAGTAGCAACTGCTGGATCTAGTAAATCTTCAATATCATTTCCTGAATAAACTAATGCACCTTGAGCAGCTCTAGCTTCAGCCATGGCTAGATAGATATCAGCTGCTCTAAAAATCGGAATATTATTCTGTAATGGAAGACTTTGAGAAGGTCTACCTTTATATTTTCCAATTAGAAGTACGTCATCATTTTGGTAATCTGTTTGAGTTATAGTTGCATAATCAGTAGCCACTTTAGAACCACTAAGTATGTTAACCCCATAACGAACATCACCACGAGATGTAGAATAAGCAGATCCAGTTTGGGTAGGATCTAATTTATCAATTTCATTATATAATGAACGTCCAACTTCATAGAATGGTGAACCATCTTCGCTAACATCAATAGAATACCACGCAGAAGCAACAGATGCACCACCTCTTACTCTCTTTAATTGAAAAATAATTTCTTTTGAAATTTCTTTATCATCAAAATAATCTTTATACTGTGTAGCATTAGCTAATTGAGTTGAAGGGTTTGATATAACAGCATCTCCAAAAGTAATAACTTTATCATACTCTCCAACCATCGAATACAATTTAGTTTTAATTGCATCTATCATTCCTTGCGTTACATAATAACTTGAGCTAAATGGAACTGCAGCTTGTGAATAAAGAGTACTTGCATCGTCTAAATCAGAAATAATAAAATCTTTTATTTCTTTAACAGTTGATCTACCAAGTTCAACAGTATAATCATCAGTCTGAAGGAAATCTAATTTCATGATTGCAAATCCAGAAGGATTTGTATAATCAGGTGTGAAATAAGCAAATAGTTTATAATGTGAATAAGCTCTAAGAACTATTAAATCACCTTTTGATTTTTGAAGTCTTTTTCTTTCAGCATTTGCATCAGCATTATTAACTCCTTGTAATTTTGCAATTAATTCATCTGTTGAATTAATCATACGATTAATTCTATTAATTGCACCATAATAAGATGTCCAGATACTAAGAGCATAAGAGTTACCAGGCTGCATAAAAAACCCATACTCTCCATCTCTTAAACCTTGTCCTCCGTTATCAATCCCTATTCCTAATTCATCTGTAAAAGTAGATGTAAATGCTATCTCAGTTTCACCAGGCAAAACAGAATAAATACCAATAACACCACGCTCAATATCAGTTGAATTTCGAAAAATTTCCTGAGGATTTGTTACCTGACCATCTTGTTTTATATCAATTGCATCATTACAAGAAACAAATAATGTTGCGATGGCCATAATTAATATTAATGACTTTTTTTTCATAATTAAATCGAATTAAAATTGTACTTCAACTCCAAAAGAAATTGTTTTAGGAGTAGGATATGAACTAAAATCTTGGGCTCTGTTACTTTCAGCATCAAAACCTTTCCACTTAGTCCAAGTTATCAAATTCTCAGCTTGTCCATAAATTCTCAATCCAGATAATTTCAATGGAGCTAAGTTTTTAGTTGGAAAACTATATCCTAATGTTACATATCTAAGTCTAACATAAGATGCATCTTTTAAGAAACGATCTGAATATGCATCATAAAAAGTATTATTAGCTAAATAACCTGGTACATCAGTATTTCTATTTGATTCTGTCCAAGAATTATATAAATCTTTTGATTTATTGAAAATTCCAATATCATCAGTTCCCATTAAGTTAGAATAATCTGAATCAAATCTATATACTTTAAGAGCATAAGAAAACTGTGTTGATAAGAAAAAACCTTTATAATCTACATCAAATCCAAAACCACCTTGATAAACTGGAAGTGGTGATTTATTTGTATAAACTCTGTCATCATCAGTTGGCTTTTCTGTTGTATTTCCATCTTTATCATAGAACCATAAATTTCCATTAGCAGGATTAACTCCAGCATATTTATAAACAAAATATTGGTACAACATATCACCTTCTCTCATTATCTGCGTTCCTCCATTCCAAATTATACCATCCTCTGAAGGGATGTCTAATAATTCATTTTTATTATATGAACCATTAACATTTAAAGTTAATTTAAGATTGTCATTTTTAATAACATCTGCTGCCAAAAGTAATTCAACACCTCTATTTCTTAAACTACCAATATTAGCAGATAATCCAGTTGTACCATTAATAGCAGAAATTGGTTTTGTTTGATACAAATCAGTTGTTTTTTTCTGATAAACATCAATAGTTCCACGTAATCTATTTTCCCATAGACCAAAATCTAAACCAATATTTGATTGAGTGATAGTTTCCCATTTCAAATCAGGATTTGGTAATTGTGTTAACATTAAAGAAGGTTCATTGTTATAACCTCTACCGAAACCATAAAGAGTTTGATATAAATTAGCACCTCCAAATAATCCTGTTCCCATGATATCTTGATTACCCGCAGTACCATAAGATCCTCTTAATTTTAAATCAGTAACCGCTGTAGCATTTTCCATGAACTTTTCGTTACTTATATTCCAACGTGCTGAAACAGAATAGAAAGTTCCCCAACGATTAGAATCAGCAAAACGGAATGAAGCATCACGTCTTACTGTAACACCTACACCATATCTAGTGTTGTAATCATAATCAACATTTCCAAAATAAGAGAATAAACCAGCAGTTGCACGTGATTGAGATATAGAAGGAACATAGAACTCATTATCAGTACTATATGGAATCCAACCTGTACCTCCTCCAGGAGTTGCAAAATAAGGATGTAAACCTTCTTGATTCAAACTACTAGCCTTATTATGAGCTTTTAAATACTCTAAATAAACACCCGCATTTATACTATGCAATCCGTAAGATTTAGCCCACTTTAAATAAGAAGTTGAATTAAAAGAGAAAACAGTTGAATATGATTCAGATTGAAAACCATTATATTCTTGACCTGTAGATGCTGAACCAAATAAAACAGAGTTAAATGATGCTGGATCATCATACATTGAAGAATTTACAGTAGTATAATCAACACCAACACTTGTTCCTGCAGTTAACGATTCAGTTAATTTGTAACTCAAATTACCCTGAACAATCATCTTAAATTCATTTTGCTGATATTTAAAATATTTAGCTTTATCCATCAACATAAGTGGAGTTGAACTTAGACCTCTTGAATTTCTATAATATTCTACCATCCCTGCTCCGTCTCCAGGATAATCTTCAGGAGACAAATATGGTAATCCTTGAAGACCACCAATCACAAAGTTTTGATTAATATCTCCCGTTCCAAGATTTGTAGCTAATTTTGATTTTGAATAATTTCCAGTAAGGCTTGTTCCATAGTTTAATCTAGAATCTTTACTTTTACCATTTAAATTAGTTCTAAAATTAAAACGCTTTAACCCAGTATTCTTCAAAATACCCTCTTGATCTGTATATCCTACAGAAGTAAACGAACTTAAAGTTTTAGACCCTGCATTAAAAGACAATGTATGACTTTGAGTAATTGCAGGTTTGAAGAAATAATCTAACCAATCTGTGTTTGGCGCATTTTTAATTTGTGTACTATTCCAAATTCTACCTTTTTGTTTATTCGTTAACTTGTACACTTCATTTTCAAAAGCTCTCAATTCTGTTCCATTCATCAAATCGTAGTTGTTTTTTTGTAGTGTACTTACACCAGTATTTCCAACGTATTTAATAGTTAAACTTTGATCAAAACTTCCAGATTTTGTAGTTACGACAATAACACCATTTGCTCCACGATTACCGTAAATCGAAGTAGCACCTGCATCTTTTAAAACAGAAATATTTTCTATATCATTTTGATTAATACTTCTAAAGTTATCAGAGCTCATTGGCACTCCATCAATAACATATAATGGCTCAATATTACCATTAATAGACCCAGCACCTCTCAAAATAACAGTTGTATTATTAGAACCTGGCTGCCCAGAACCCGTACTAATATTCAACCCAGGAACTTGAGCTTGTAACGTTTGAACAAATGAAGCGTTAGGACGTCCTTCAATTGTTTTAGATGTTACTGTTGATGCAGCAACATTAGATTTTGGCTTTGACGTTGTTCTATATGTATCAAACACCATTTCATCTAATATGATATCTTCATCGGTAGCCAATGAAAAATTTAAAACATTAGACGCACCAACTGTAGCCTTCTGCGTTTTAAGTCCTAAAAACTGCACGATTAATCTCTGACCTTGCTCAGCATTAATAGAGTACTTTCCGTTTTCATCGGTATCAACCCCTCGAGTTGTACCATCCACCATTACGGTAGCCCCCTGAATAGGATCTCCATAGTCTTTCGAAGTTACTATACCTGTAACAACTTTAGTTTGCGCATACGTAAACTGAAAAGTTAAAACAGAAAACAGTAACAAAATCCAAGTAAACTTTGACTTCATATAAAATTATTTTGAATTAGTTATCCAACAAAACTAACATATTTTTATAAGATAACAAATTTTTAACACATAAAAATATAAGCTTAAATAAAAAACATTAAAAAAAAGACTGTCAATCATGACAGTCTTTCAAAAAAAACAAAATTATATTATTTTTTTATTATTTTTTTCGTCTCAACTACAGAGCCTTTCGATATTTCGACAAGATAAATTCCTTTGTTAAAACTTGACATATCAATTTGAGCCTGATTTGTATTAGAAAACAATTCAGTATTTTCATATATTTTTTTACCAAGCACATCGTAGATAACAATTTTAGAATTCTCAATTGACTCTAAATTTGCTGAAATATTCAAATAATCCGAAACAGGGTTAGGATATATTTTCAAACCGTCAAATTCAAAATTTTCATTCGAAACAGTTGTATCTATCCCTGAGACTACAAGGGTAAAATTCTGAGCCCCTCCAACTAACGAACCTTTATGAGTAACTATAATTTCATAATCACCAACCTGAGCATTCCCTGACAGAAGACTATAATAAGTAACTTTTTCTATTGGATCTACATTATTATCAGCTTTATGCGCATATAAAGAATTCCAAGATTTATTTAAAGCCCAAGGTAACACAACAGTATTATTGGAAACCCTTCTAACCCTTAAATCCAAATCATTGATTAACAAAGAATTACTAGAGTCAGTTTCAGAAACAACACTAGCAGCACCATCTGTCCATGCAATAGTTGCAACCAATGGCTCTAAACCAGAAGCCGTCACCGTACGAGAATACGTTTGGTTATTACTCAAAGTCAACTCCTCAAAAACAGCTTGATTAGCCTTAGCAGCTTTCATTACTTCAGCCCCTCCTTTAGCATTAATCAATCCCCAACCAAATCTTGGATCCGGTCCTTCAGGTGAAGCAATATAATTAATCGAAGTTGAATTTTCTTTATATGAACCAGCCTCACTAGCAGTATGCGCCATCAACGCCTTTAAAGAAGCAGCTTTCATATGCCCTTTAAGCGGCCATAATTGGTTTCTATATTGCTGCCACAGGGCAAAAACTGCAGTTACAGAAGGTGCAGCCATCGAGGTACCATCATAGTCAGTATAATTATTTACACCTGTAGCTATAGATGAGAACACATCAACCCCTTTTGCTGAAATATCTGGCTTAATTCTAAAATCATCGGTTGGCCCCCACTGTGAAAAATCCGAAAGCACAACATTATTTACAACAAAATCATCAACATAGCCAGTTGATACATAATCCGTAATTCCCTCTACAGCAGCAACAACGACAGGATTCTTTGCAGTATTCTCATTCGTCAATTGATCCAAACCACCTTTAGTGGGATTCAATTGAGTCAAAGGAAACGAACCTAAATAAATACCTTCATGATCATTACCCGCAGCATATACAGGTAAATACATATCATTATTCTTAGTTAAAACATCAATTAAATTTGAATCCGTAGAATATCTCCCAAAATGACCCGGATTACTAGGAACGTAAGACTCATTACGAATACCATATGAATGATTTGAAACCAACAACCCTTGTCCAGCCTGAGTTGTCATCTCAGAAATATCATTAGTCCAAGTATTTGACCACAAATAACTTTGAGAAGCAATTCCTTTTGCATCAACATTTCCAGTACCATTACCAATCATAGTTCCTGCAACGTGCGTCGCATGATTTTCACCATTTAATTGCTCCTCAGGATCTTGACTAGTTAAAAATTGCCCGTCTTTATTAGTTACTCTAGCTAAGCCAAGGTTTGTATGTCCAGCTAAAGGCTGCCCCCCATCCCAAATACCGACAATCATACCCTGTCCTTGAATATTAATCCCTAAAGAACCACCAGGATACAAGTGTTGAGCACGAGCTGTTTGAACCGAGCTTTTTGTTGAAGTATTATTAGAAGTTTGATAATACAGAATTTCACCAGTTTCAGCATCAATTCCTTTTAATGAAAAGAAAGCTCCTTGAGGAGTTAAACCACTAATTGGTAAGTTTTTTTCTTTAACTATCTCCAAAGCCTTAGCATAACTTTCTTCAGCCTTTTGTTTTAATTCATTTGCCAAAAGTTCATTTTTTTTCAAATCATAACCTTTAGTAATATTTTTTCTCTCCTCTGCAGTTTGAGAATAACCATTTACAGAAACAGCCCCAATTAAAGCCAAGAAAAATAATTTAGATAATTTACATTTCATTGTATAGATTTTATTTTGTTAGATTTATTTTTTAATATTTAGACAGTTACCAAAGTTATAAAAAAAAATTACATTGTTTATATTTGTAAAAATTTTTTAACAATGTTGGAATTAAAAAAATCAGATTTTACCTTTGAAGCGGGAACAGATGAAGCTGGAAGAGGCTGTTTAGCTGGTCCTGTGACCGCTGCAGCTGTTATAATAAAAGACCACACATTACTTCAAAATGTTAACGATTCCAAACAATTAAGCTCAAAAAACAGAGCTATTCTTAAAAAACTAATCGAAACAGAAGCAACTTTTTATGCTTTTTCGCACATTTTTGAAAAAGAAATAGATGAAATTAACATTCTTAATGCGTCAATTAAAGCAATGCAAGAATCGATTGCTAAATTAGAAATAGAACCCGAATTTATAATTGTTGACGGAAATCGCTTTAAACCTTATAAAGAAATTCCATATGAATGTATTATCAAAGGCGACGCTAAATATTTAAGTATCGCAGCTGCTTCGATTATTGCAAAAACAAAACGTGATGAATACATGGATTTGATTCACGAAGAATT
>SMEN01000052.1_pt1 | contig 41507 bp, 36 predicted proteins | sample 2456271 | NCBI WGS metagenome assembly SMEN01 (sample SAMN10132593, study PRJNA489261) | soil metagenome | isolation source: day1 control-loamy sand soil ammended with raw manure from dairy cow... | place: USA | collected 2015-04-01 | reverse complement strand
TTTGGAAGAATAAAGGTTCTTAAAATCTTTTTCACAAAACACTAATCAATATCAACAGAAATTTCATCTTTGAAAAAAATTACCTAAATTTGCTTATAACCAACCTTTTAAGCTTGAAGCAAATTTTCTCTTAATAAAAAAAATTATGAACTCAGATAAACTACAAAACGAAAAATTAAATATCATTCGTTGGATTAATGATTTAGATGATTTGACTGTGGTTGAACAGTTAAAAAAAATCATGAGTTTAATCCAAGAAAAACATTTATCTCAAGAACAAAAAAATGCTATTGACGAAGCTTTTGTTTCTATAAATACACACGGAACATTATCAAATAAAACTGTGCAGGAAAATACAAAAAAACGTTTTCCTCATTTATTTAAAAAATGAAAACTATTTATTGGTCTGAAATTGCACAAGAAGATTATTGGAAAAACATTGATTTCCTAGAACGCAATTGGACAGAAAAAGAGGCAATTTTGTTTATTAACAAAGTAGAACAGATTTTAAAAATCTTAAAACAAAACCAGATTTCTTTCAAACCAACCAATTATCAGAATACATATCAAATTGTAGTTGTAAAACAAATCACTTTATATTATCATCTAAATCAAAATAACGATATTGTATTGTTACGTTTTTTTAACAATCTCCAAAATCCTGATTTATTGAAACTTTAATAATATCTTGATTTTCCCAAAACAAAAAAAACCGCTCATAAAAATGAACGGTTTTAATTTATATATCACGAAAAAATTAATCGTTTAATTTAAGTACAGCCATAAACGCTTCTTGAGGAATTTCAACATTTCCTACTTGACGCATACGCTTTTTACCTTTTTTCTGTTTTTCAAGCAATTTACGTTTACGAGAAATATCTCCTCCATAACATTTTGCGGTAACGTCTTTACGTAAAGCTTTGATGGTTTCACGAGCAATTACTTTAGCTCCGATTGCAGCCTGAATTGGAATATCAAACTGTTGACGTGGGATTAATTCTTTTAATTTCTCGCACATCTTTTTACCAATATGATACGCACTACTTTCGTGAATTAACGCAGAAAGTGCATCAACCGGTTGCGCATTTAATAAAACATCCAAACGAACCAATTTCGACGTACGCATTCCAATCGGATGATAATCGAACGAAGCATAACCTTTAGAAACTGTTTTTAAACGGTCATAGAAATCAAATACGATCTCAGCTAACGGCATATCAAAATTCAATTCCACACGCTCTGGCGTCAAATACGTTTGATTGGTAATCACTCCACGTTTTTCGATACACAAACTCATTACGTTTCCAACAAAATCAGATTTGGTAATGATTGTCGCCTTGATATAAGGTTCTTCAACACGGTCTAATTTTGACGGCTCTGGCAAATCAGATGGATTGTTAACAATCATTGCAACATCCGGTTCTTTCTTCGTGTATGCAAAGTACGAAACGTTAGGAACCGTAGTAATTACGGTCATATTAAACTCACGCTCTAAACGCTCTTGAATAATTTCCATATGTAACATTCCTAAGAATCCACAACGGAAACCAAATCCTAAAGCCGCCGAACTTTCTGCCTGGAAAACCAACGAAGCATCGTTCAATTGTAATTTTTCCATCGAAGAACGTAAATCTTCATAATCCTCTGTATCAACTGGATAAATACCAGCAAATACCATTGGTTTCACATCCTCGAAACCAGAAATCATATTTGTAGTTGGAACAGCCGCATCTGTAATCGTATCACCTACTTTTACCTCTTTTGCTTCTTTAATTCCAGAAATCAAATAACCAACATCTCCAGCAGAAATCACTTGTTTTGGAACCTGATTTAATTTCAAAGTACCAATTTCATCTGCAAAATATTCGTGGTCCGTAGCCATAAATTTAATTTTCTGACCTTTTTTGATTTGTCCGTTAATTACACGGAAAATAACCTCAACTCCACGGAATGGATTATAAACCGAATCAAAAATCAAAGCTTGTAGCGGTTCTTCTGGATCACCTTTCGGCGCAGGAACACGCTCAACAATTGCTTCTAAAATCTTATCCACACCAAAACCAGTTTTACCCGAAGCGTGAATAATATCTTCTAATTTACAACCTAATAATTCAACAATATCATCGCTTACCTCTTCTGGGTTTGCAGACGGTAAATCAACTTTATTTAAAACTGGAATAATTTCCAAATCATTCTCTAAAGCCAAATATAAGTTCGAAATCGTTTGCGCTTGAATACTTTGAGCCGCATCAACAATCAACAAAGCACCTTCACAAGCAGCGATAGAACGCGAAACCTCGTAAGAGAAATCCACGTGACCCGGAGTATCAATCAGGTTCAGAATATATTCTTCCCCTTTGTATTTATATTCCATCTGGATAGCGTGTGACTTAATGGTAATTCCACGTTCACGCTCCAAATCCATACTATCCAAAAGCTGTGCTTGCGCTTCACGAGCTGTAACAGTTTGTGTTGCATCTAAAAGTCTATCAGCCAAGGTACTTTTCCCGTGGTCGATATGCGCAATAATACAAAAATTACGTATTTTTTTCATCTTCAAATTTATCAGTTTTTGTGCGTTCCCTTTCAGGTCGGGCTATCCGTTTCAAGTCCTCACTCGTCGTAAACTCCTCATTGTGGGCTTTCCACTACTATCCCTAACGCGATGTCTCTACAGAACACCTCTAATTTGCAAATATAATTTAAAGTTACTTAGTATTATAGCTTTTTTTATGAAGCAACAAAATAATTTTGATGCAACAAACCTCTTTCATAGTTTCAGAGTAAAAATAGTACTCCCGAAAAAAATAAAAAACAGAAACTCAAACAACTTGTAAATGAAATTTCCGCTTTAAGACTTCTAAAACAAAAAAAGCTCAAACATCCGTTTGAGCTTTTTTGATTTTTACCAAATTTTCACACGATCATCTGGATTTATATATAATTTATTATCAGGTTGAACATCAAAGGCTTTATACCAAGATTCAACATTTTGTAACGGTACATAAGCACGATACATTCCTGGAGCATGCGGATCTGTTTTTACTTGATTCTTAATTGCCTCATCTCTCATTTTAGATCTCCAAATAGTTCCCCAAGAAATAAAGAAACGTTGTTCTGGAGTAAAACCGTCAATATTTTCTGGTCTTCCGTTGTCTTTGTAATACAATTGTAAACCATCGTAAGCAGCATTAACACCACCTAAATCACCGATGTTTTCTCCTAAAGTAAATTTACCATCAACAAAAGTATTAGGTAATGGCTCTAAAGCTGAATATTGATCTGCTAACGCTCCACCTAATCCTGTAAATTGTTTTAAGTCATCTTCTGTCCACCAGTTTACTAAATTTCCGTCTGCATTATAACGAGAACCTGAATCGTCAAAACCGTGAGAAATTTCGTGCCCGATTACAGCTCCAATTCCACCAAAGTTTACAGCTTCATCAGCTTTGTAATCATAAAATGGTGCTTGAAGAATCGCCGCTGGGAATACAATTTCGTTATTTGTTGGATTGAAATAAGCATTTACCGTTTGTGGTGACATTCCCCATTTGGTTTTGTCAACTGGTTTTCCATAATCTGCAATGTTTTGTGCAAATCCCCAACGAGAAACCGCTTTCATATTATCAAAATAAGTTCCTCCATCTTTTGCAGATTTAATTTTCATTTCTGAATAATCTTTCCACTTATCTGGATAACCAATTTTCACAGTAGATTTACGAAGTTTTTCAATTGCTCCTTTTTTAGTCGCTGGAGTCATCCAAGGTAAATTGTTGATTCTATTTTCAAAAGCTAAGAAAACGTATTCGATCATTTCTTTTGCCTTTTCTTTTGCTTCCGCAGGGAATTTTTCTTCAACATACAATTGTCCTAAAGCTTCCCCAACGGTTCCGTTTACAACTTGTAACGCGCGTTCTTCAATCGGACGTTGTGCAACTGCACCTGTTAAAGTTTTGCTATAGAAATCCCAGTTTGCTTGGTCGATTTCTTCTGTTAAAACTCCAGTCGATTTGTTGATTAATGTCCAACGCATATACGCTTTCAAATCTTCAACCGATGATTTAGATAAGATGTTTTGTAAAGTTTCCATATATTTAGGCATAGAAACAATCACTTGGTCAACATCTTTTAAGCCAGCAGCTTTAAAATATTCTTTCCAATTAACCGCAGGAACTAATTTCTCAAGTTCCTTAATAGTCATTGGATTGTAAGTATTTCTTCTGTCGCGACGTGCCACACGGTCTAAACGAGATTCTGCCATTTTAGTTTCTAAAGCAACTACTTTCGACGCATCTTTCTTAGCTTGTGCTTCGCTTTCTCCTGTAAATTGTAACATACGAGCTACGTGAGCTTCGTACTTTTGTTTCTTATCTTGTGAGTCAGCATCTGTAGAAACATAATAATCACGATCTGGTAAACCAATACTTCCTGGAGAAACGTAAATTACGTTTTTGTTAGAATCCATCGCATCTGCGCCAACATACATTCCAAAGAAGCCGATTCCACCATCTGGAACCATTTTGTAAATCAAATTAACAACTTCTTTGTTGTTTTTAATTTTGTTGATGTCTTTCAAATACGGTTCAATTGGTGTAATTCCTAATTGATTTCTTGTATCTAAATCTAAATAGGTTTCAAAAACATAAACAGCTTTAGCTTGATCTGAATTTGGGTCTAAATTTGGATTGTTTGCCGCTTTTTTTAAAATAGCAAGGGCATCGATATCTGTGTTTTGGCGTAGTTCATCAAAACTTCCCCAACGTGTTCTGTCTGCTGGAATTTCGGTATTGTCAAACCAAGTTCCGTTTACATATCTAAAAAAATCATCACCTGGTTTTACGTTTTTATCCATAAATTCCAAGTTAATTCCGTGGTTTTCATTTTTATTAACTTGTGCGCTCAAATTTGCTGTTGAAAAAATCGCAGCTGCAGCTAATAAGGTTAATCGTTTATTTATTTTCATTGGATGAATATTTTAAATGCATTCTTACAAAAATAACAACTTACTTTAATAAATGTGTTCTTTAAAGAATTTTTAACCTTTTTTAAAAAACGGTTCAGTATTTTTGTGCAAATTTTTATTATGCTTAGTTATTTTAAACGATACCGTTTTTTTATTATCGGATTTTTTCTTTTGTGCGTGGTTATTATTAGTTTGTTTTACAATGCGTTGAAACCGGCAAAGAAATTACCAATTTACACGCCTGCAATGGTAAATCCAGAAATGGTAGATACTTTAGTTCAACATAAGAATAATAAATTAGAGCATAAAATTGCTGCGTTTGAATTTACCAATCAGAATAACGAAAAGGTAACTGAAAAGGATTATGAAAATACTATTTACGTAGCTGATTTCTTTTTTACAACTTGTAAAACCATTTGTCCGATTATGACTGATAATATGGTAAAAATTCAAGAAAAAATTAAAGATATGCCAGATGTGAAAATTTTATCTTTTTCGGTTACTCCAGAGATCGATACTCCAGAAGTTTTACGAAATTATGCTAATGAAAAAGGAGCAATAGACGGAAAATGGAATATGGTTACCGGAGATAAAAAAGATATTTATTATTTGGCACGTCAATCTTTTTTAGCTGTAAAAACTGGCTCAGCAGATGAAATGTACGATATGGTTCATACAGAAAATTTTGTTTTAGTTGATAAAAATGGTCGAATCAGAGGTTTTTATGATGGTTTAAATTATGACAAACCAACGGATGACGATACCAAAAATTTAACTCAATTAATTGAAGATATTAATTGGTTAAGAGAAAATCAATAATCTTTTTCAAAAAAGGAAAGTCCAGAAGATTTTCCTTTTTAATTGCTTATTTTTACAAATTAAATTAAATCTAAATAAAGGTATTATGAAGCTTGATTCTTTGAAAATCAATGAAAAGGCAATAATTACGCAAGTAAATATGGAAGTTGTTCCATTGAAATTAATTGAACTTGGTTTTATTGAAGGTAATTTTGTGGAATTATTACATATTGCACCGTTTAACGACCCAATTTATGTCAAAGTAAACGATTCTCATATTAGTATTCGAAAAGAATTAGCAAAGGAAATTACCATAGAAATTATTTAACATAATGAAAAATACGATAAAAGTTGCATTAGTCGGAAATCCGAATGTTGGAAAGACATCGGTTTTTAATGCATTAACCGGATTGAACCAACGTGTTGGAAATTATCCTGGAATTACGGTAGAAAGAAAAGTAGGTTTTTGTAAAATTGGAAACGAAACAACAGCACAAATCGTTGATTTACCTGGAACATATTCGATAAATCCATCTTCTAAAGATGAAGAAGTTGCTTTAAAAGCACTTTTTGATTCTAAAAATAACGATTATCCAGATGTGGTAGTTGTAGTTGCTGAGGTTGAAAATTTAAAACGTAATTTGTTACTTTTTTCGCAAATTAAAGACTTAGGTTTCCCTGTAGTTTTGGCTATAAATATGGCTGACCGAATGGAGTTAAAAGGAATCTCAATTGATGTTTCTGAATTAGAAAAACAATTAGATACTAAAATAGCTTTAATTTCTGTTCGAAAAAATCAAGGAATTAATGAATTGAAACAGTTGATTTTAAACTACCAAACTTTTTCAACACATTCCTTTTTAGATTTAAAAAAGGTTGATGAACCGCATTTTGAATTAATGGAAAAATTATATCCAAATCAAAATCCATATAAAGTTTGGTTACATCATTCACAGCAAATTTCTTTTGAAGGAATATCTACAGTTTTAGGTTCGAACTATACGCCAAAAACAGAATCAGAAATTAAACGTATTCAGCAAAGAGAAACGATTAAACGCTATCAATTAATTGGAGAAATTTTAAAGAAAACCTATGTAATTGATGCCTCAAAAGCAACAGATTTGCGTGCTAAATTAGATCGAATTTTCACGCATAAAGTTTTTGGATATGTAATTTTCTTTGCGATTATGTTATTGGTTTTTCAAGCCATTTTTGAATGGTCAGCAATTCCGATGGATTTTATTGATGGTAGTTTTGGTTCGTTATCTGAATGGGCAAAATCAGTGTTGCCTGAAGGAAAATTAGCCGAATTAATTTCTGATGGAATCATTCCTGGAATAGGTGGAGTTGTGATTTTCATTCCTCAAATTGCTATTTTATTTCTTTTCATTGCATTGCTAGAAGAAAGTGGATATATGAGTCGTGTGGTCTTCTTAATGGATAAAATTATGCGACCGTTTGGTTTGAGTGGAAAATCTGTTGTTCCGTTAATTTCTGGTACGGCTTGTTCAATTCCTGCGATTATGTCGGCTCGAAATATCGAAAATTCAAAAGAACGATTAATCACGATGTTGGTAACTCCATTCTCGACTTGTGCTGCCCGAATACCCGTTTACGTAATTATTATTGCTTTGGTAATTCCTGATGAAACTGTTTTCGGAATCTTTAGTTTACAAGCATTAACAATGGCAGGAATGTATTTCTTAGGATTTTTCGTTGCTTTAATCTCAGCTTTTGTAATGAAACGTTTTATCAATGCAAACGAGAAATCGTTCTTCATAATCGAAATGCCTTCGTATAAATTGCCTTTGTTTCAAAATGTATTTTATACCGTTTGGGAAAAAACAAAAGAGTTTGTTGTTGGAGCCGGAAAAATTATTTTAGCACTATCAATTGTTCTTTGGTTTTTAGGAACACACGGTCCAAGTGATACTTTCGGTCAAGCCGAAACGATAATTACTGAAAAACACATAAACGATAATTTAACCGAAGAAGAATTAGCAGATGAAATTGCTGGTTATCAACTAGAAACTTCGTACATTGGAAAAATCGGACATACGATTCAACCCGTTTTTGCACCACTTGGTTACGATTGGAAGATAAGTATTGCGGTTTTAACTTCGTTTGCTGCTCGTGAAGTTTTTGTTGGAAACCTAGCAACTTTATATAATATTGGAAGTAGCGGAGAAGACGAAGAAAAGATTATTGGAAAAATGCGTGCGCAAGTACGTGAAGATGGTTCACCAATGTTTACCTTAGGAACTGGGGTTTCGTTGTTGTTGTTTTATGCTTTTGCGATGCAATGTATTTCTACAATCGCGATTACAAGAAAGGAAACCAATTCTTGGAAATGGACTTTTGTTCAGGTTGTATTTATGACTGCATTAGCTTATTTTTCTGCGATGTTAGCGTATCAAATTTTATAAAAAATGAACACTCAAGATATCATCACGTATGCAATTGTGGTTTTGGCTGTAGCTTTTTTGGTTAAGAAATTCTTCTTTAAGAAAAAAACAAAAAAAGGTTGTGGTACTGATAATAATTGCAAATGTGGATAAAATTTAAATTTAGCCTTCAAGTAAAATTGGAGGCTTTTTTATTTTTTAGACAACGTTTATTAACTTTAGCTCAGATTTAAAACTTTAAAAAACAAAATTCAAACAACTAAATCACGAGACATAGTACTTTTCTGTCTTGGAACTGCAATTTTAAAATATTCTTGAATACAGTAATTTTATAAACTAAATAAGTAAAAAACATTGTTTTGTATTATTATTATTAAACCTGTAATTTAACATAAAATTATTTCGTTAATATGTTTAAAAGAAAAATACTCATGAAAATAAAAATCTTATTTCTACTGTTTCCAATAATTATATTTGCTCAAAAGCAAAAAATTCAATTATTAGATAATGTAACAAAAGAACCTTTGCAATTTGTTGAGTTGTTATATAATAACAAAACCATATTCTCTGATAAAAACGGTACTATTTTTATAGATTTCAATGAAAATAAAATCGAAATTTTAGATGGTAATTATGAACCAAATGTTGTTGAAATATCTGCAAATACAAGACTAATTGAGTTACAAAATACCGTAACTGAATTACAAGAAATGGTAATTAGAAAAAAACCAAGAACAGTTATTAATCCTCAAAGTAAAGGATTGTGGGATCATACTTATATAGGTATGGATATGGTTTTACTTAATGAAATTACTTTTAATAAAGAATATCAAGGTAAGTATTTGAGAAAAGTTACTTTTAAATCATATCGCAATATACCTGTAAATTTTGATACCTCAGTAAAAAATAAGGATTTTAAAAAGAGTAGAAAAAAGCAAATGAATGCAACAAAACTACTGCGATTAAATGTCTTTAATGAAAATAAAGAAATTATTTATAATTCAACTCCAATAGAATATAAATCTAATGAAAAACAATCGTTTGAAATTGATGTTTTAGAGGATATTTTAATTACTGATAAACCTCTTTATATCGAAATTCAAGTGATTGGTTATTTAGATGAAACAGGTGAATTTGCGAATTACTATTCAGCGATCCGTCCACAACAAGCTAAAAATGCTCCTAAAGAATATAAAGTAAAGATATTTGAGAAAAAAAGAACAGACAACCATCCGTTTTATACCGATATATTTGAGCAACCATATCAACAGAAATTTTACATCAATTTTGGTTTCGAGTTCGAAGATGTAGAATAATTTAAAAAAGAAAGTTGGAAGACTTTCTTTTTTTGATTCCTTAATAGTCTATAATGTAAATTGTATGAATTCTGTTAAGCTCCCAAAGCAACATCTAACATCATCATACAGATAAATCCGGCAATAAAACCTAAAGTTGCAAGGTCGGAATTATTTCCTTGTTGCGTTTCTGGAACCACTTCTTCGATAACCACAAAAACCATCGCACCAGCAGCAAAAGCTAAAGCATAAGGTAAAATTGGAGTAAAAAATCCAACAGCCAATGCGCCAACAACGGCTGCAATTGGCTCAACTAAAGCTGAACTTTGTCCGTACATAAAACTTTTACGCTTACTCATTCCAGCTCTTCGTAATGGAAAAGCAACTGCCAATCCTTCAGGTAAATTTTGCAAGCCAATTCCGATTGCTAAGGTTAACGAACCTGCAATAGTTGCTTCTGGAATTCCTGCTGCAACTCCACCAAACAAAACGCCGACTGCCAAACCTTCTGGAATGTTATGAAGCGTTATTGCTAAGGTCAATAAAGTTGTTTTTTGCCAAGGCGTTTTAATTCCTTCTTTTTGATTTTCATCGTGATTAAGATGTAAATGCGGAAGAACTTTATCTAATCCAAAAAGGAAAAGTGCTCCCAACCCAAAACCGATTGCGGCAGGCATAACTTTGGTAAAACCTTCACCCGGACTCATAGAAATTGCAGGTGCTAATAAACTCCAAAAACTTGCTGCAATCATCACGCCGCCTGTAAATCCAAGCATTCCGTCCAATAATTTTTTAGAAGGATTTCTAACTAAAAAAACGGTTGCTGCGCCTAAAGCTGTCATCGCCCAAGTAAAAACCGTTGCGTAAAAAGCGGCTAAAACAGGATTTATATTTTCAAAATATTTAATTATTTCCTCCATAATTATTGTTTTTTGACTAAGATGTTATTTGCGATTTTATTAGAAATCATAAGTTCAGCGTTGTTAACTTCAATTACCATAGAATTGTCAAAGCTTTCTTTTGATTTAATAATAATCGTTTTTCCTAAAGCAATGTTTTGACGGTCCAAATATTGAAGAAACTCAGAAGATGTATCTTTAACTCCAACGCAAATACAAATTTGATTTGCATCCATTTCGTTTAACAGGAATTTTTCTGAAATAAAAACTTCTCCTTTCGCATTCGGAATTGGGTCGCCGTGTGGGTCTTCTTTTGGAAAGCCCAAAAAAGCATCTAACTTATTGATTAGTTTTTCTGATTTTATATGTTCTAATTCTTCTGCAACAATATGAACTTCATCCCAAGAAAAGTCCAGTTTCTCAACTAAAAAAACCTCCCAAAGACGATGTTTTCTAATGACCATTTTTGCAGTCATTTTACCTTCTTTAGTAAGTGAAACTCCTTGGTATTTCTGATAATTCATAAAACCTTTTTCACTTAGTTTTTTTATCATATCCGTAACAGAAGAAGCTTTGGTATTCATTTTTTGAGCAATCGCATTTGTGCTGACTCCATTGTCTTCAATTAGAGAAAGATGGTAAATTGCTTTTAAATAATTTTCTTCAGAATGAGTAAGCATATTCTTTTTTTATTACAAATTTAATGTTTTTTAGTATTTGTAAAATTAAATTTTAGATGAATCTAAAAATAAAAATATTTTATAATTTTTTAAAATCGCTTAAGCCTTGAAAAACGGACGCTTTGAAAGCTAAATTGATGTTTTTTAGCGAGTTAAATCTTAAAAAAATGTTATAAATTTTAGTTAAAATTTGGTTATCTAATTGATTATTAATACATTTGCCCTTGTTTAAAAAATACAAGTGTAGGTTAGTTGGTAATTATTATTATCTTTGCCACCTAACAAACAATAAAAATATGGACATTAATGTAATTGTAAAAGAAGCTCATTCTGGAGTAGCTTATTTAGTTATCATACTTTTGTTGATTGCATCATTAAACGCAATCATAGCATTAGCAACTAAAAGAGAATTTGTTGAGAGAGATCGCAAAATTGGATTATTTGCTTTGATTTTTTCTCATATTCAACTTTTATTAGGTTTAATCTTATACTTCGTTTCTCCGCTAGTAGTTAGCCTTGGAAGTGCAATGAAAGATTCAACTTTAAGATTATATGCTTTAGAACACCCGTTAGTAAATATCATTGCAATTGTTTTAATCACAATTGGATGGTCTAAACATAAAAAGATAGCAGACGGAAATGCGAAATTTAAACCTTTTGCAATTTTCTACACTTTAGGATTGATATTAATTTTATCTAGAATTCCTTGGGCAGTATGGTTTGCATAATATAAATTAAAGCGTTCTGATTATAGAACGAAGACTTTGGTAAAATTATTAATTTAGTTTGCCAAATTTAAAAGAAACGATTATGAATAAAAAAGTAACGCACATTTTAAGTTTGACAATCTTTTTGCTTGCTGCAATTGGATTTAGTATTTACAATACGCAATTTTCAACAGTTGAACAAGAAGAAAATAATGAAACTAGAGTTAATTCAAGAGAATTAGCATCATTAGCAGTAAACGACACGTCAGATGTACTATTGGAATCAACATCTGAAATAACAGATATAATGTTAATAAATTCAGAACTATTATCATTAGAAAATGAAGTTGAAGTTATAAATGAGAGTGCTAAAACTTCTTATTATCACGATAAGTTCAATGGAAAAAAAACAGCAAGTGGTCAAGTTTTTAATAATGGAAAATATACTGCCGCTCACAAAACTTTGCCTTTCGGTTCTAAATTGAGAGTTACTAACAACGAAAATGACGAATCTGTAATTGTTACTGTTAATGACCGTGGACCTTTTACAAAAGGACGTCATCTAGATCTTTCAAAACAAGCTTTTTTAGACATTACACACAATAAAGGTGCTGGGGTTTTGAATGTAAAAATTGAAGTTTTACCTGAAGACTATGAAGATTCAAAACTTGATTTACAAGAAAGCTTAGATGAATTCATGTTATAAAAAAATATTTTATTTGATTACAATTCTACTACTTTTAGTAGCTTGTAAATCAACAAAAACAAAAGCCTCATTCTATAAAAATGAGGCTTTTGCTTGTTACTATCACGATAAATTCAACGGACGTAAAACTGCTGACGGAAGTGTTTTTTCAAACAACAAACTTACTGCAGCTCATAAAACTTTGCCTTTTGGAACCAAAGTTGAAGTTACAAATCTAGAAAACAACAAAAGTGTTATTGTAATAGTAAACGACCGAGGACCATTCACAAAAGGATTGGAAATTGATTTATCTCGAAAAGCTTTTATGAAAATTACAGACGATTCTAAAAAAGGTAAACTTAAAGTTTCGATTAAAATTCTCTGATTCAACTACCAATTACAAAAGGGATTTGTACTGATGTAAGAATTATAATATTTTATATCACCCGTAACTTCTTCTTCAATCCAATCCGGAAGTTCAATTGTTTCATTTTCATTTTCAAGTTCAACTTCTACAATAATTAGACCTTTGTTTTTGCCTTCAAACACATCAATTTCAAAAGTTTTATTACCATAAATTACGATATGTCTCGTTTTTTCAATGATGAAATCTTCGCATAGTTTTAGAAGTTCGATGGCTTCATCAAACGGAATTTCTTTTTCCCATTCAAAACGAGTGGTTCCTGATAAATTACTTTTTCCTTTTATCGTCAAAAAGCCTTTATTATCCTTAGTTCTAACACGAACGGTTCTCTCAGGAGACGAGTTTAAATATCCTTGATTTATTTTAAATGAAATTTTAGTTTCATTTAAAAAAGTAGTATTTTTAGCCTTGTATTTTCTTTCTATTTCAAGCATGTTGGTTTGTTTTAGAAATTCAAATATCGTTTTAAAAATTCAAATATGAAATTATTTAGAAAGCAAAATAAACCTTCGTCGATTTCCGATATTTTCAACAAATACGTTGTAAATGATCAGGTGCTTTTTTCGAATGATTTTATATTTTTATATGAATTAGTAGCTTTTTTCAGACCCGTAAATTCAAAGAAAACGAAAAGTGTAACTCTCGTTGATTTGATCGCACATTTAATTGAAAATGAAAAGCATCGTTATTTATTTGCAGAATACATAATAAATCTATTAAGCGGAAGAAGTTTCAGTCGTATGATTTCAGATGCTGGTATCATCCAAGATTCTGATTTTTTATATGAAATTAGAAAGCGAATTTCATTAAAAATATTACCTTATCAACCAGAAAAAGAAACTTTAGAATATGTTTTGAACCAAGTTTTTTATAAGGAAACTGATTTTATTTGGATAAATAAAATTCCTTATAACGAACTTGTAGAACTTTTTGAAATATTACAATTTTCAGATGTTTTTACAGCTCATAATGTTGAAAAAGGCGCGCTTTCTGAAGTGATGTATGCAATAGGAATCATCACACAACGAATGAGTGGTCGTTCGATGGAATCGAATATCATCAGAATGGTTCCAGAATACAATCATCTCGAAAGTCCTTTCTTGGGATTAGAAAAAGAATTCCTTGAAATTGAAAAACAATTGCGAAATCGCGAGATGGTTTATGTAGATTCCAATGATTTAAATTACAAACAATTAGTTATTCTACATAAACAGTGCGTTGATTTCGTTAGACAAGCTTTCAAAAATAGTTCTCGTTTTGGAATTACGATGAAAGTTAACCAAAGTTTGCTTCGAATAAGACAGCAATTGATTCGTGTAGAAATTTTATTGTCCTTGTTTATAGTTCGTGACGAATCGGATAAGATTAAACAATCGATAAATCTTTCTTTAAAACTTATTGAATATAACTGTTATAAAAACAACGTAAAAAAATTAATCGGAGAAAGTACGCAATTAATATCATACGAAATCACACAGCATACTGCGAAAACGGGTGAACATTATATCACTGAATCAACAAATGAATATTTTAAAATGTTCAAAGGTGCTTTAGGTGGTGGTTTAATTGTTGGTTTTTTGTGTGTGATTAAGGTTTTGATGTCAAAAACAGAGACCAGCGATTTTGGTTTTGCTTTTTTGTACAGTATGAACTATTCATTTGGTTTTATTTTAATTTATCTTTTCGGTTTTACTTTAGCTACCAAACAGCCGGCAATGACTGCTTCTACTTTGATTAAAGTAATTGAAGAAGGCCTGAAAACGAATGAAAAACCATCTGAAAAACATAAGGCATTCGCACATTTATTTGCTCGATTGTTCCGTTCTCAATTTATCGCTTTCGTTGGTAACGTTATTTTAGCTTTTCCTGTTGCTTTATTGTTGATTTGGTTGATTGATTTATCAACTGGAATTAATATTACGGATACCAAATGGCATACTTTATTGGATGATGTAAGTCCGATTAAATCTGCTGCAATTTTTCACGCATCGATTGCTGGAGTATTTTTGTTTCTTTCTGGAATTATTTCAGGAAACGTTTCTAATAAAAACAAACACAATCAGGTATATTATAGAATACAAGAGAATCCATTTCTGAAACGTAGTTTAGGAGTGGCTAAAACAGCTAAAATAGCTTCTTGGTTAGAGCAAAAATGGCCTGGAATTATTTCGAATTTCTGGTTCGGTATTTTTATGGGAAGTACACATTCAATTGGAATGTTTTTAGGATTGAATCTCGATATTCGTCACATTACTTTTGCTAGTGGAAACATTGCACTCGGAGCTTATGGTGCTGATTTCGCATTGACTTTATCAACTTGGATTTGGTGTATTGTTGGTTTGATTTTAATTGGTTTTTTTAACTTTATTGTCAGTTTTGCCCTTTCATTAGGATTAGCTTTGCGTTCTCGTGATATTCCAATATTTGAGGTTTTCTCACTTCAGAAATCGGTTTGGAGCCATTTTAAACAATATCCAATGCGTTTTTTCTTTCCACCAAGAAAATCAAAAAATACTTTATAACTTTGAGAATCTCTTTTTTTGGAGATTCTTTTTTTGTTTAATGATGAACTATCGAAAAATCATACACGTTGATATGGATGCGTTTTATGCTTCTGTAGAACAGCTTGATAATCCTAAACTAAGAGGATTACCAATAGCTGTGGGCGGAAATGAAATTCGTGGTGTAATTTCGGCAGCGAGTTATGAAGCTCGTAAATTTGGAGTTCGTAGTGCGCTTACAGGTTCAATAGCAATTAAACGTTGTCCGAATTTAATTTTCGTAAAACCAAGATTTGAACGTTATAAAGAAATTTCAAAAATGGTTCATTCCATTTTTTATGAATATACGAATTTAGTAGAACCACTTTCATTGGACGAAGCCTTTTTGGATGTTACTGAAAATAAAAAAGGTATGAAAAGCGCAAGCTTGATTGCAGAAGAAATTCGTTTAAAAATATTTGAAAAAACAGGTTTAACAGCTTCCGCAGGAATTTCTACTAATAAATTTATTGCCAAGATTGCTTCAGATTACAATAAACCAAATGGTCAAAAAACGATAAATCCAGAAGAAATTGAATCTTTTATTGAAAGTTTAGAAATAAAAAAGTTCTTTGGCATCGGACAGAAAACAGCAGATAAAATGTATCATTTAGGCATTTTTACTGGCTTGGATTTAAAACAAAAAAACATTGAATTCTTAGAAGAACATTTTGGAAATTCGGCTCAACATTATTATAATATTTCTCGTGGAATTCACAATTCGCCAGTTCAACCCAATCGGATTCCAAAATCGATTGCTGCAGAACGAACTTTTGAAACGAACTTAACTTCCGAGATTTTCTTAAAAGATAAACTAAATTTCATTGCTGAAGAACTTGATTTCCGTTTAAAAAAACGCGGAGTTTCTGGGAAAACAGTCACGCTTAAAATCAAATATAGCGATTTTACGGTTCAGACTAGAAGTGAAACATTGCCTTATTTTATTTCAAATAAAGAGTTGATTTTGGATGCTTCATTGAAATTGTTATATCAAGATAAGTTGCGTAATTCGGTTCGTTTAATCGGTGTTTCAATGACCAACTTGAATAATAAAGAAACCAAGCCGAAACTCATACAATTGCGATTTAATTTCTAATAAAAAAGCTACTTCAAATGGTATTTTGAAATAGCTAATTATTTTATTTATTATAATCTGGTTTTGGATATAAATTCATCTGTCTAGAAATCGCATTTTTTCTTCTATTGATGTAACCTGAAGAGTTTTTTGCTTTAAACTTTCTGGGATTCGGAAGAATTGCAGCGATTGCGGCAGCTTCTTTCTTAGATAAATTTTCCGCCTTTTTACCGAACCAATGTTCAGAAGCGGCTTCAATTCCATAAATCCCATTTCCCATTTCAATTGAGTTTAGGTAAACTTCCATAATACGTTCTTTTCCCCAAATAAATTCAATTAAAACAGTAAAATAAGCTTCAAAACCTTTTCTGACAAAACTACGACCTGGCCAAAGAAATACATTTTTTGCAGTTTGTTGGCTTATCGTACTTCCTCCTTTTACTCGTTTACCTTTCTGATTGTTTTTGTAAGCTTTTTCAATCGCATCAAAATCAAATCCACTGTGTGATGTAAACTTTCCGTCTTCACTTGCGATTACAGCTTTTTGTATGTTAATTGGCATTTCGTCAATACTAATCCAATCATGCTTCCAAACAACTTTTTCACCAGCTGAAATTTGTTCAAAAGTTCTAATAAACATCAATGGCGTAAACGGAACGGGTACAAATTTAAAAAGTATTGTAGAACCTATCGAAAGTCCAAAAAACCATAAAATTAATTTAAATATGAATTTGAAAATTTTGCGAATCATCTATTAAATTTTTTAGCAAATATATCTCTTTATTCTTTTCGTTTATCAATTTTTACTTTTTGTGTTTCATACCAGCAAGCTGACGTTTTGATCTATTACAAACCAAATCTTTATGAGTTGTTTTTATATTTTGTAATTTTATTGAAAAAATAAGTTTTATGTTCGATACGATTCTAACAGCACTATTACCAATAACCGTAGTTTTGATACTAGGTTATTTGGCTGGATATCATCAAGATTTTTCAAAAGATCAAGCTGGAGTTTTAAATAAAATGGTCATGTTATACGCGCTACCATTAAGCTTATTTAGTAGTATTGCAACAAGTTCGATGTCGGAAATCCTGAAGGAAAAAGAAATTCTATTGGGTCTTTTTATCGGAATGATTGTTTTTTATTTAGTAGTTTACCTTATTACTAGATTCCTATTTAAGCAAAATAGTCGTCTTTCCGCATTGATTTCTTTAACTATTGCTGGACCCGCAATTCCGTTTGTTGGAGTTCCTGTTTTGGGTGAGTTATACGGTTCAGTAAGTTCAATTCCTATAGCCGTTGGAAGTATTTATATGAATTTATTCCAAGTACCATTAACTATTATTTTACTGAATTTAGGCGTAAAAAATACCGATGGAACACAAACTAATAGCTTTGTTTCAAATATTATAAATGCTGTTAAACAACCTGTTGTTTGGGCACCAGTTTTAGGATTACTATTCGTTTTGATTGATTTAAAGTTTCCAACAGCACTTATAGATTCTTTTACATTACTTGGTAAATCTACAGGTGGAGTTGCGCTTTTTGCTTCTGGAATTATTTTATTTTCATATAAAGTAGTTTTTAATAAATCTGTTTTAGCAATTGTGCTTTCAAAAAACATATTAATTCCGTTAGCAATTTGGGGAGTTTCTCTTTTGTTGAATTTTCCATCAAGTGTTTTAAAAGAAACTGTAGTTACAATGTCTATCCCAACAGCGTCGGTTGTTATAATGCTTGCGATTCAATATGAAGAAGGGCAACAAACCATTTCTTCAGCTTTGTTTTTGAGTAGCGTTTTGTCAATTTTGACAATGGGCTTTTTTATTTTTTTATTGTCATAATTTTATTAAACAAAAAGACTGAACTCATATTGAATTCAGTCTTTTAAATATTTAAAATAGCTTTATTTTATTCAGCTTTATTTCCTTTTGATTTGATTGCTTTCATTACTAAAGGCACGGTAGTAATAATTACAATTATAATAATAATGTATTCGATATAATGCGTTAAATCCACTTGGTGATTATCTAATAAATAACGGTAAAGATAATGTCCAGCAAAAATTAAAGAATAAGCCCAAATAAAAGAACTTAATATGTTGTATAACATAAATTTCTTGATTTCCATATTTGCAATTCCAGCAATAATTGGAGCAAATGTTCTGATGATTGGTAAGAAACGTGCAAAGATAATTGCTCTACCACCGTGTTTTTCAAAGAATGCTTTTGATTCAAAAAGGTATTTTTTCTTAAAAATCCAAGAGTCTTCTTTTTGATATAAATAGTTTCCGCTTTTCGCACCGAACCAATATCCAAAAGTGTTTCCTATAATTCCGGCTAATGCAACCAAAGATGCCAAAGCCCAAACGTTCATGAAATCATTTTCGATATAAACAACTTCTGCCATTAACGCTTTACTGTAAATTCCAGATAAGAAAAGTAAACTATCTCCTGGTAAAAAGAATCCAACTAATAAACCTGTTTCTGCAAAAATGATGAAAAGGATTACATAGATTCCGATTTTGTGACCTGCAATTTCTAAGTTGATGTAAAATTCGGGATTAATTAAATCTGCCCAATTAAAATTCTCCATTTGTTTTTATATGTTTATTCTTGTTCTGTTTGTAATGATTTTCCTTCCCATTTATCAACTGCTGCGGTTGATAATGCATTTCCTAAAACATTCGTCATACTACGAGCCATATCACAGAAGTGGTCGATTGGTAAGATTAAAGCAATTCCTTCTGGAGGAATTCCGAACATTGCACAAGTTGCAACTACTACAATTAATGAAGCTCTTGGAACACCAGCAACTCCTTTACTTGTAAGCATTAAAACCATTAACATCAATAACTGCTTTTCTAATGGCATATCAATTCCGTAAACTTGAGCAATGAAAACACTCGCAAAAGTCATATACATCATACTTCCATCTAAGTTAAACGAATATCCTAAAGGAAGTGTGAACGAAACGATTTTTGGTTGACATCCAAATTTTTCTAATTCTTCAACCATTTTTGGGAAAACCGCCTCACTACTTGTTGTTGTAAATGCAACTAAAAGTGGTGTTTTTATGTGACGTAATAAATCCCATAAACGATTTCCTAATATTAAATAACCAACTACTAGCATTACCACCCATAAAACCAATATTCCTATTGTAAATGCGAGTAAATAATTAGCGTACAAAGCAAAGATTTCAAAACCATAACTTGCAACCGCAGAAGCAACAGCACCTAAAACTCCAAGTGGAGCAAACCACATAATGTAGTTTACCATTTTTAAAACCACATGAGCAACAGTATCTAAGGCTTTAGTTAAACTTTCTCCTTGTTTTCCGATTGCTGCAAGTGCAACTCCAAATAAGATTGAGAAAACTACAATCTGTAAAATTTCATTAGTTGCAAAGGCTTCAAAAATACTTTTAGGGAAAATATGTGTAACAAATTGTTCAATTGAAAAGCTTTGTGAATTCTTTAATAAATCAGAAGCGGCTTCTGTTGGATTATCCATCTGAATAGATGTTCCTTTTCCTGGAGCCATTAAGTTTACTAAAAACAAACCAATTAATAAAGAAATTAACGAAGCTGAAATAAACCAAGCCATAGCTTTTCCACCAACTCGACCAACCATTTTCATATCGCCCATTTTTGCAATTCCAACAACCAAAGTTGAAAATACCAATGGAGCAATAATCATTTGTACCAATCGAATGAAAATAGTTCCTAAAAGTTTGATGTTTTTTGAAAAACCAGCGATGTATTCTGGGAATTGGTAATGTACAATTCCTCCGATTGCAACACCAACAACCAATGCAGCTATAATTGCAATAAATAGTTTATTATTACTTTTCACGTTGAAGTATTTTTGAGGCGTGAAAATACTCATTTTTTTTTACTTATAAGTTATGAATGATTCATTAAAATTCGTTTTAAGATTTTTTTAAGAACATTTGCCAATTTACGAGAATGTTGGTTTTATAATCGAATAAATCAATTAGTTTGATTATTTTTATCGCTGTTTAAAAAATTTAATAATGAAAAAATTACTTATTCTAACTTTAAGTATTGCAAGTTTATCTGCAAATGCCCAAAACAAAGTAATGACTAAAGAACTTTTATGGGAATTAGGTAGAGTAAATCCGGTAGGGTTATCTGCTGATGGAAAGTTTTTATATTATGCTGTTGGAACTCCAAATATGGCAGAAAATAAAATCAATTCAAAATTTTATCAAGTTACTATTGATGGTAAAAAAGGAAAAGAACTTGAATCTTTAGAAGGATTGGTTATTGATAAAAATGTTTCTGCTGACGGAAAATTCAAACTTTCAGATGAAGCAGTAAAAATTAATAAAGTTTTAGGTAAAGATTATTATCCTGAAATGACAGAATCTAATGTGTATATTAATGATGGATTGGATTACAGACATTGGGATACTTATAATGATGGAACTTTCAATCACGTTTTCATTACAAATTTAGAAAACAATCAAAAAGTTGATATTTTAGAAGGTGAAGCTTTTAATTCACCACAAAAACCATTTGGTGGAGACCAAGATTATGTTTGGTCACCTGATGGAAAGTCTGTAATTTATGTTTCTAAAAAATTAGAAGGAACGGCTTACGCTTTAAGTACAAATGCAGATTTGTATGAATATAATTTAGAAACAAAGCAAACTACAAACTTAACTCCCGATAATAAAGGTTACGACACACATCCACAGTTTTCGCCAAACGGAGAATTGTCTTGGTTACAAATGAAAAGTGACGGATATGAAGCGGATAAAAACGATATTATTGTTCGTTATATGGGAGCTGATATGAACTTAACTGCAAACTGGGATGGAACTGTCGATAGTTTTGTTTGGAGCGCAAACGGTGAAGAAATTTATTTTACTGCTGCAGTTGATGGAACGATTCAACTTTTTGAAGTTAATTTTCCAGGAAGAAAAAGAATCGCTCCGACAGTTAAACAAATTACAAATGGAAATTTTGATGTAACTAGTATTGTCGGATTTTCTGGTGATAAAGTTATCGTAACTCGTACCGATTTCAATACAGCTACAGAAGTTTATTCGTATGATTTAAAATCAAAAAAATGGAATCAAATTACACACGTAAACGATGCAGCTTATAAAGATATTGCAAAAGTTAAAGTAGAAAAACGTTATGTTACTACAACGGATGGAAAGAAAATGTTGGTTTGGGTAGCTTTACCTCCAAATTTTGACCAAAATAAAAAATATCCAACGTTGTTATATTGCCAAGGTGGACCACAATCTGCGTTAACACAATTTTACTCTTTCCGTTGGAATATTCAATTAATGGCTTCGGAAGGTTATATCGTTGTGATGCCAAATCGTCGCGGAATGCCAGGACACGGAGTTGAATGGAACGAAGCAATTTCTAAAGATTGGGGCGGACAAGTGATGCAAGATTACTTAACTGCAATTGATGAATTAGCAAAAGAACCTTATGTTGATAACGATAAATTAGGTGCAATCGGAGCAAGTTACGGCGGTTATTCGGTTTATTATTTAGCAGGAATTCACGATAACCGTTTCAAATCGTTTATTTCACATTGTGGAGTTTTTAATTTAGAATCGATGTATGGAACAACAGAAGAAATGTTCTTTACAAACTGGGATTCTGGTGGAGCTTATTGGGACAAAAACAACGAAGCTGCTCAAAAAACTTACAGAGATTTCAATCCGAAAAACAACGTTGATAAATGGAATACACCAATTTTAGTTTTCCATGGAGGAAATGATTTCCGTGTTCCAATCGGGCAAGGACAAGAAGCTTTTCAAGCTGCACAATTACAAGGAATCAAATCTCGTTTTGTTTATCTTCCAGAAGAAAATCACTGGGTTTTAAAACCTCAAAATGCACAAATCTGGCAAGGTGAATTTTTCCGTTGGTTAGATGAAACTTTAAAACAAAATTAATTTTATATGAAAGCTGCCTCAAAATCAAACTTGAGGCAGTTTTTTTATTTTGATTTCTAAATATTAAAAAAAATATTTTCTAAAGTAGAAAACTGATTAAAATAACATTCATTCTAGAAATTATGAAGCTGTTACACTTAATTCCATTTACCGCATTGATTTACAACGTCTTGTTTTTGACTTTTTTCTTTGTGATTTGAACAAAGTTATAACGCAGATTTAAATCGAGTAATGTTGGTGAAAAATTCCCGCTGATACCAGCCATTTTTCCTACATTTACAGAGATTCCAAATCTTTTATTGATGTCTTTTATAATTCCCAAACTGTATTGATAAACCAATCCGCTTCCTAAATCAATTCCGCCACCACCAGCAGTTCCAAAACTAATTTCTGGAGTAATTCTAAAATAATTTTTTACAGGAAGCGAATATTGAAGTCCAAGCCAACCTTCAGCGTAAGCTCCATAAGAACCTTGATATGCCCAAAAAGTTGAGCCGATAATATCAAAATTGTATTTTAGATTTTTTGATAAATCAATAGAAATACTATTTTTAAAACTTTCATTAAGTGTTTTTTTGTGCTAAATATATAATTAAAAACTATTTCATTGTTTTTTATTGATGTAATTGATTATAATTATATTTTAAAAATGGAATTTTTACAGGAATAAAAAAAACCGTTCAACTTACGCTGAACGGGTTTTAAATTTATCTAAACCACTAAAAGACTACAACGGAATATTACCGTGTTTTCTGTTAGGGGTTGCAACTTCTTTATTTTCTAACATTTTGAAAGCTTTAATTAACTTTCTACGTGTATCTTGTGGGAAGATTACCTCATCAATAAATCCGCGTTGAGCAGCACTATATGGATTAGCGAATTTTTCAGCATATTCTGCTTCTCTTTCTGCTAATTTAGCCGCTGGATCAGCTGCTTCTGCAATCTCACGTTTAAAGATAATTTCTGATGCTCCTTTAGCTCCCATTACTGCAATTTCTGCACCTGGCCAAGCAAAGTTCATATCAGCTCCAATGTGTTTAGAGTTCATTACGTCATAAGCTCCACCATAAGCTTTACGAGTAATTACAGTTACTTTTGGTACTGTAGCTTCAGATAAAGCGTATAATAATTTAGCTCCGTGAACAATAATTCCGTTCCATTCTTGGTCTGTTCCTGGTAAGAAACCTGGTACATCTACCAATACTAATAATGGAATGTTGAATGCATCACAGAAGCGTACAAAACGTGCTGATTTAATTGAAGAATTAACATCTAAACATCCAGCTAAGAACATTGGGTTGTTTGCAACAATACCAACAGACTTTCCAGCGATACGAGCAAATCCAACGATGATGTTTTCAGCATAATTTTTGTGAATTTCAAAGAAAGAATCCTCGTCGATAACGTTGTTGATTACATCGTGCATATCGTAAGGTTTGTTCGCATTATCAGGAACAATTGTATTCAATTGATCACGTAACTCGTTACCTAATTCGTATGGTAAATCTTCAACAACTTCTTGGTTGTTTTGAGGAATGTAACTTAATAAACGTTTTACGTCTTCTAAACATTCAACATCGTTTGTAGAAGTTGTATGTGCAACTCCAGATTTTGTAGAATGCGTAGATGCTCCACCTAATTCTTCAGCTGTAACCGTTTCGTTCGTAACCGTTTTAACAACGTTTGGTCCTGTTACAAACATATATGAAGATCCTTCAACCATCATAGTGAAATCGGTCATCGCAGGCGAATAAACCGCTCCACCAGCACAAGGTCCCATAATCGCTGAAATTTGAGGAATAACTCCTGAAGCTTGAACATTACGGAAGAAAATATCTGCATATCCTCCTAACGAACGAACTCCTTCTTGAATACGAGCTCCACCAGAATCGTTTAAACCAATCATTGGCGCACCAACTTTTAATGCCATATCCATTACTTTACAGATTTTCTCTGCATGCGTTTCAGATAAAGCACCACCGAAAACTGTAAAATCTTGTGCGAAAGCGTAAACTAAACGACCGTTTACTGTTCCGTAACCTGTAATAACTCCATCGCCTAAATAATATTCTTTATCTAAGCCGAAATCTTTAGTACGGTGCGTTACAAATGCTCCAATTTCTTCGAAAGATCCTTCGTCAAAGAAGTATTCAATACGCTCACGAGCTGTTAATTTCTTTTTTCCGTGTTGCGATGCAATACGTTTTTCACCTCCGCCTAATTTAGCTTCGGCTAATTTTTTATTTAAAATATCGAATTTTGAATTTGATTCCATTTGTTTTCTTTTTTAGTTTAAGCTTTATGAACTTTAGATTTTCAAACTTTAAACTTTAGACTATAATTTTGTTGGTACGCGTAAAACTTCTTGATCTGCAAAATATTGTTTTAAAGCAATTAAAGCAGCTATTTCAGCTTCTTTAGTTTGAGCTTCTTTAATGATATCTGCGCTGTAGAACTTTTTAACAAAATTTGTATCGAAATCTCCAGAAACGAATGCATCGTGTTCAAATACAAAAGTTCCGAATGGTAAAGTTGTACTTACTCCTTCGATTTTATAATCTTGAATTGCTTTTAACATTAATTGAATCGCTTCGTTACGATCTTTACCGTAAGTGATCAATTTAGACAACATTGGATCGTAATAAATTGGCACATCCATACCTTGTTCAAATCCATTGTCAACACGTACACCTTCGCCTGTTGGTAAAATGTAAGTTTCTAAATTCCCTACAGATGGTAAGAAATCGTTTAATGGATCTTCTGCATAAACACGTAATTCTAATGCGTGTCCTTTGATTTGTAAATCGTCTTGAGTGATTGGTAACACTTCGCCACGAGCTACACGAATTTGCATTTCAACTAAGTCAATTCCTGTAATTAATTCGGTAACAGGGTGCTCTACTTGTAAACGCGTATTCATTTCTAAGAAATAGAAATTTTTATTTTCGTCTAATAAGAATTCAACGGTACCAGCTCCAACGTAATCACAAGATTTAGCAACTTTTACAGCAGCTTCACCCATTGCTTTACGGATTTCTGGTGTTAAAACAGCAGAAGGAGCTTCTTCAACCACTTTTTGGTGACGACGTTGAACTGAACATTCACGTTCGAATAAATACACTACGTTTCCGTGTGTATCTGCCATAACTTGAATTTCGATGTGACGTGGAGATGCAACGAATTTTTCAATGAAAACCGATCCGTCTCCGAAAGCTGAAGTTGCTTCAGAAATTGCACGTTGCATTTGAGATTCGAAATCTTCTTCTTTTTCAACAACACGCATTCCTTTTCCACCTCCACCAGCAGAAGCTTTGATTAAAATTGGGAAACCAACTTCTTTAGCTACTTGTTTCGCTTCATCGATATCTGTGATTGCGTGGTCTAAACCAGGAACCATAGGAATATCATATCCTTTTACAGTTTCTTTCGCAGCTAATTTATCTCCCATTACACGCATTGCGTGAGATTTTGGTCCGATGAAAGTGATATTATTTTTCTCAGCTAATTCAGCAAAAGTTGAATTTTCTGATAAGAATCCGTATCCAGGGTGAATCCCATCGACATTTAATTCTTTACAAACTTCGATAATTTTATCTCCTAAAAGATATGATTGATTTGAAGGCGCTTCACCAATACAAACTGCTTCGTCAGCAAATTTTACGTGAGGCGATTGACGGTCTGCAACCGAATAAACAGCAACGGTTTTGATTCCCATTTTCTTTGCTGTTTTCATTACGCGTAGTGCAATTTCACCACGGTTTGCAACTAATATTTTTTTCATTTGATTATTCGAATTCAATTAATAATTGGCCTTTATCTACAGCTTGTCCTTTTTCAACAGCGATAGATTTGATTACTCCTGAACGTGGCGAATCAAAACTGTTCTCCATTTTCATAGCTTCAAGAATTAACAAGTTGTCTCCTTCTTGAACTTCTTGACCAACCGTAACGTTTATTTCTAAAATTAAACCTGGCATTGGAGCTTTAATAGCATTAACTATTTTAGCTTTTCCAACTTCAAATCCCATTTCTTTAATCAATTGGTCTAATTGATTTGCGATAGAAACTACGTATTCATTATTATTGATAACCACCGTGTATTTCTTGTTTATGAAATCCGATGAAACCACTTCTGCTTTGTATGAAGTGTTGTTGTGCAATAGATGGTAGTTAGCCGCATCTAAAGAAACAGCATCCAATTCTGTAATTTGTTTTTCTGTAATTTCAAAATTATTTGTTTGGTTTACAGAAACTTTAAATGTGTTGTTCATTTTTTTAGGTTAAATTAAAAATGTAAAATTCCTCAAATTTCATAAATTATTTGAATTTTACCTAATCTTATTTTATAAAAATCTAATAATTAAATGATTATAATAATTTTGTTTCAAATGAATTTGGGGAATATTTGAGATTATTACTATAAAATCAATAAATTTTAAGAAATTAATATTGTATGTAAAATTAAAACTTAGAATATACTTTATTTTAATAAAAATTTCATATTTGTTCTTGGAGAGCTTTTTTATAAGTTTCCAATGCTTTTAAGCGTGCTTCTTTATGATCTACAATTCTTTGAATAAATATATTGTTTTGATATTCAGGTAACCATAAATTTATGTATTCGAATTTTGAATCGAATTTTTTCACTTGCTCATCCGGATTAAAAATTCTGAAATACGGAGCCGCATCGCAACCACAACCTGCTGCCCATTGCCAATTTCCGTTATTCAAAGCCAAATCGTAATCGTTTAGTTTTTGAGCAAAATAAGCTTCGCCCCAACGCCAGTCGATTAATAAATGTTTGGTTAAAAAACTTGCAACTAACATTCGTACGCGATTGTGCATAAATCCAGTCTGATTCAATTCACGCATTCCAGCGTCAACCAAAGCATAGCCTGTTTCTCCGTTACACCATTTTTCAAAAAAATTCTCATTGTTTTCCCACGGGATGGCATCGTATTTTGGTTTGAACGAATTCTTTTCAACGTGAGGAAAATGAAATAAAATTTGCATAAAAAAGTCACGCCAAATCAATTGATTCAACCAAGTATCGTTTGACTTTCTTGCAAAATCGATACTTTTTCGGACAGAAATAGTTCCAAAACGAAGCGCTATTCCTAAATGTGTGGTGTGGTTTTTAGCAGGAAAATCTCGATGCTCATTATAATCACCAATAATATCAATTTCTAAAGTTGGTTCTGAAAATTGCATATCTGTTTTAGTAAAACCAATTTCATCTAAAGAAAATTTTCTGAAATCTAACTTTTGAACTAATTGATTTAAATAGCTTTCAGAATCGTAATAGGGTAAACCTTCATCGTTTAAAAGCAATTTCCATTTTTTAGAATATGGCGTAAAAACGGTATAAGGCGTATTATCTGCTTTTAGAATATCATATTTTTCAAATCGGACTTGATCTTTATACGTATGAAAATCGATGGATTTCGTTTTCAGAAAATTTTCAACTTCAAAATCGCGATGCATTGCTTTTGGTTCGTAATCGTGATTACAAAAAACTTTTTCAATATTATATTTAGAAACTAATTCTTCAAAAGCTTCAATAGGTGTTTTATAGAAATTTTCAATTCCAGAATTAAATTGAGCTAGTTTTTTATCTATATTTTGTAAAGCTTGATGAATGTAATCGACACGGCGATCGTATTTATTTTCAAATCGATTTAAAATCTTTGGATCGAAAATAAAAATAGGTAAAACTTTATATCCAGATGTTAATGCCTGAAAAAAACCGTGATTGTCTTCGATTCGTAAATCACGACGAAACCAAAAAATAGCTATTTTTTCTTTATTCATTTTCGAAATGTTTTTGGATTTGTTTTGTTCTAAATTCAAACAATTGGTCTACTTTTTTCTTAACTACAATACGATGAACAAAATCTCCTAATCTTCCGAAAGGTAATTCATAAGTAATGATGTCTTTCATAAATACGCCATTTTCCACCTTTTCAAAAGTGTGTAAATGATGCCATTTTTTATATGGTCCTTTGATTTGTATATCGATAAAACTTTTGTTTTTTTCTACTGAAATGATTTTTGTTTTCCATTTTAAAGGAATATGAAAAAGGGGTGAAACCCAATAAGAGATGATTAAATCGGTATGAATTTGTTCTGGAAGATTTGTTGTTAAGGTATGAAAATGCATTTCGGGCGGAGTCAACGAATTGATGTGTTTCGGATTGTTAAAATAATTCCAAACGGAATCAATATCGCTTTTTATGAATTGCTCGTTTTCGAAAGTGTAAATCATTTGATAAAATTAAGCATAAAAAAACTCTTTCCGAAAAAAGAGCTTTTAAAGTTTTACCAAATTCTTACACGTTGATCTGGCTCGATATATAATTTATCTCCCGGTTTTACGTCAAACGCTTCATACCAAGGGTCGAAATTTTGTAATGGCACATACGAACGATATATTCCTGGTGCGTGCGGATCTGTTTTAACCTGAGTTTTCACATATTCATCTCTAGATTTGGTTCTCCAAATGGTTGCCCAAGAAATAAAGAAACGTTGTTCTGGAGTAAATCCATCAATCGGTTCTGGTTTACCATTCTTTTCATAAAACAATTTCAAACCTTCATAAGCAGCAGTTACACCACCTAAATCACCAATATTTTCTCCTAAAGTAAAATCGCCATCTACATAAATTCCTTCAAAAGGTTGTAATGCGCTGTATTGCTTAGATAAAGATTTTCCTAAGGCAGTAAACTGATTCAAATCTTGTGGCGTCCACCAATCAACTAAATTACCTTCAGCATTATAACGAGAACCAGAATCATCAAATCCGTGTGAGATTTCGTGTCCAATAACTGCGCCAATTCCACCATAATTTACAGCTTCATCAGCTTTGTAATCATAGAAAGGCGGTTGAAGAATTGCAGCTGGGAAAACGATTTCGTTATACATTGGATTGAAATAGGCGTTTACCATTTGTGGTGGCATTCCCCATTTGGTTTTGTCAACAGGTTTGCCATATTCAGCGATGTTTTTAGCTGTTGCCCAACGTGAATAATTTAGCATGTTTTGATAGTAATTTCCTTTTTCTGGATTTTCTATTGTAAGCTTAGAAAAATCTTCCCATTTGTCTGGATAACCAATTTTAATAGTTAGTTTATCTAATTTTTCTAAAGCTCCTTTTTTAGTTGCAGGTGCCATCCAAGGTAATTTTTCAATTCGATTTCGATATGCTTGAACCACATTTGCAATCATATCTTGAGCTTTTTTCTTAGCTTCAGCAGGGAAACGTTTTTCTACATATAATTTACCCAAAGCTTCACCAACTGTTCCGTTTACAACATCAAGCGCACGTTCTTCAATAGGACGTTGCTCTGTTGCTCCAGAAAGCGTTTTTCCGTAAAACTCCCAATTTGCTTTATCAATATCTGTAGTTAAATAGCTAGCCGAATTGTTCAGAAGTGTCCATTTTAGATATAATTTTAAATCGTCCATAGATGTGTTTTTTAAAATACCATCTAAAGCTTTCATATATCTAGGTTGTTGAACAATTACTTGGTCTAAGTTTTGGAATCCTGCGGTTTTGAAATAAGTTTCCCAATTGATAGCTGGAATCATTTTTTGAAGATCAGTAACTGTTGTTGGATTGTAAGCCAAACGATCATCACGTTCTTCAACACGAGTAAATCTTGGTTGCGCCATTTGCGTTTCTAAAGCCACGATTTTTTTAGCTGCAACTTTGGCATCAGCTTCTGAATAGTTTATGTATTGTAACATACGAGCGATATGTTGTTCATAAAGAGCTAGCTTCTCTTTAGAATCTTTATCATCAGAAACGTAGTAATCTCGGTCTGGCATACCAATACTTCCTGGAGAAAGATACACAGTATTTTTGTTTGAATCTTCCGCATCGGCATAAACATAATTCCCAAAAAAACCTATTCCACCATCTAAAATACTTGCGTTTATCAGCTTGTTTAAATCATCAAGATTTGTAAGCGCATCAATCTTTTGTAAATCTCCTTTAATTGGAGTTGTACCTAATTGATTTCTTTTTTCGGTATCGATATATGATTTATAAACATTAATAGCTTTTCCTTCATCTGTATTATCTGCATAATTATTACTTTCAGCAGCTTCTTTTAAGATTGAAAGAACATCTAAATCTGTATTGTAAGCAAGTTCATTGAAGCTTCCCCAAGTTGATTTATCAGCAGGAATTTCAGTTTTGTCAAACCAAGCACCATTTACATAACGATAAAAATCATCACCAGGTTTAGCGGTTTTGTCCATATATTCTAGATTGATTCCATGAATCATATTGTCTTCTGCTTCTTTTTTGTTACAAGATGTCATAATTAAAACACTTGCAAGTAAAGCAGACATGATTAGTTTTTTCATAAAAAATAGTATTTAGATGACTAAGGTAATATAAAAAAGTTAATTCTAAAACTCTTTAATTTTATGATTTTGTCATTTTATTTCATAATTTTTTGATTATTATTTTTTTTATTTAATTTTTTTTTATTTATATTTGGATAATACTAACTTATTTATATTATGAAAAGAATTACAATTTTAATTGGAGCTTTAGCATTTGCTATAACTTCAAATGCGCAGAATTTTTATAGTTTTTCGCAATCAACAAGCACTTACGCAGATTTGGATCAACCAATTAACATGAACTTTTCCGAAAATTGGTCTACAGGGTATTATGGTTCTGAACCTATCTCTTTTGTTTTTCCAGTTTTTGATCAAGAAATGACTCATTTTTATTTTGATGGAGGTGTTTTTTATTTAACCGATGAAGCAAGTTTACCAATTGTTGAATTTGGTCTTTTCGAAACTTCTATACGTGATCGAAATTTCGATAATAGTGACGATGCTTCTTTTTCACCAGTTTCATATCAAGTAGTTGGAACTGCTGGTAACAGAATTTTAAAATTTGAAGTAAAAAATGCAGGTTTGTCTTCTGAGCAACCTTCAGGTACATCAACTCATTTCTTAAACTATCAAATCTGGCTTTATGAATCTGACAATGCGATTGAATACCATTATGGTTCGCATAACATAACTTCTTTAACAACTTTAAATACTGAAGGGGTATTTCATCCGTATTTATCCATGCTTGCTTTTACAGATGGTATAATTTATAACCGAGGTGCAATTAGTGGAACTTTAGCAAGTCCTGTTTATACTGAATTTGAAGATGATGATGAAGATTTAGTTTCAATGAATGGAATAGTAGCACCGAATACTGTTTATCGTTTTGAGGTAATTACTTTATCTAATCATGATAAAGAAAAAGTAAATTTTGCGATGTATCCAAATCCAACTTCAGATGTTTTAAATCTTACTTTTTCTGAAAATTTAGATAAAAATTATTCTGTTTATGATTTGTTAGGTCGAGAAGTTTTGAATGGGAAATTTGAAAATACAAGTGAAGCTCAAATCTCTGTTGAAAATCTACAAATTGGAACTTATATTTTAAGAATTGGAGGAACAAATAAGAAATTTATAAAAAAATAATTTGATACTAAAACGCTCATATTGTAACATTTGAGCGTTTTTTATCTTGAATTTAAAAATATTTAATTATGAAAAAAATTACATTATTGTTGATTTTCTTATCAACTTATGCGAATGTTTTTCCTCAGAATTTTTACAGTTTTACACAGAGTTCAGAAAATTATGCAGATTTAACAAATGCAACCTCCCTAAATAATGGCCAATCTTGGTTGTATGATTTATATGGGCCAATACCAAACGCTTTTCCAATTCAGATTTTTGGTAATCAATTATCTGAAATTTACTTTGAAGATAATAATTTCACTTTGACTAATGCTGACGCATCTAACTATACTGTATTAATTCCTTTCCCAGCTTTAGTCTCTGATCGAAATCTGACAGGAATAGGAACTTCATTGTCACCAATTTCATATAAGGTTGACGGTGTAGTTGGAAATCGAATCTTGAAATTAGAAGTTAAAAATGCGGGGCTGGAAAGTGACTTCGATTTAAGTTCTCCTGAAACTTCAATATCAACTCATTTTGTAAATTATCAGATTTGGTTTTACGAAGTAGATAATTCTTTTGAATATCGTTTTGGTTCAAATAATATTACTAATCTATCTACACTGAATCCTGATAGTCGACTTTATTCAGCTTTTTTTTCATTCATTGAAAATGGTGAATTATTTGAATTTAAAAACGGAGTAGCTGATGCTTCGGTTACTTCTCCAATTTATTCAGAAAGTTATACAGAAGATGATATTCCAGTTTCTTTTACTGGAATGATTCCAGCAAATACTGTTTATCGTTTTGAGGTAATTACTTTATCAAATCATAATAAAGAAAAAGTTGAATTTGCGATGTATCCAAATCCAACTTCAGATGTTTTAAATCTTACTTTCTCTGAAAATTTAGATAAAAATTATTCTATATATGATTTATTAGGACGTGAAGTTTTGAATGGCAAGTTTGAAAATACAAGTGAAGTTCAAATTTCTATTGAAAATCTACAAATAGGAACCTACATTTTAAGAATTGGTGGAACCAATAAAAAGTTTATCAAGAAATAATCATGAAGAAAATCGCACTATTAATATCTTGTTGTTGTTTTACAATTGGGGTTTATTCTCAAAATTATTATAATTTCGAAAAGTCAAAATCAACTTATGAAGATTTATCAGGAGCAATCTCAATAAATAATGGACAACCTTGGCTTCTTGATGAGTTTGGCCCCTTTAGCACGCCTTTTCCTATCTCCACTTTTGGAATAACCTTTTCTGATTTTGGCTTTAATGGAGATTCTTTTGTGTTTTTTAATAATGATGACCTAACTACTTATTCTTCTTATAATCCTTATACTACTTTATTTTTAGATCGTAATTTTTCTCAGGTTGGCACTTCATTATCTCCTATTTCGTACAAAGTAGATGGAACAATTGGTAATAGAACTCTAAAATTAGAAATTAAAAATGCTGGTTTAATATCTGATTTTGCAGCCCCAAATACAGCAACTTCAGTTTATTATGTAAATTTTCAAATTTGGTTTTATGAAGTAGATAATTCCTTTGAATATCGTTTTGGACCTACAAATATTACTAATTTATCTGTATTAAATGATGAGGCTATTTTAATTTCTTCTTTTTATACAGTAACTGAAACGGAAGATTCAAGTAATAGTCAATCTGGATTCGTGAATGGAACAATTTCGAACCCTATTTATTCTGAGTTTATTGAATACGATGAAGAACCAACTTCTTTGGACGCAATGATTCCTGCAAATACTGTCTATCGTTTTTCTATAAATACATTATCAAATAATGACAAAGAAAAGGTGGAGTTTGCAATGTATCCAAATCCAACTTCAGATGTTTTAAATCTTACTTTCTCTGAAAATTTAGATAAGAATTATTCTATTTATGATTTGTTAGGTCGAGAAGTTTTGAATGGGAAATTTGAAAATACAAGTGAAGCTCAAATCTCTGTTGAAAATCTACAAATTGGAACTTACATTTTAAGAATTGGTGGAACAACTAAAAAGTTTATCAAGAAATAATAAAATCAAAAATGCTCAAACGGATGTTTGAGCATTTTTGATTTTACCAAATTTTCACAAGAACGTTTTCTTAGAGAAGTTTATAATTTTTTTATGTTCAAAAAACTCCGTCAGAGTTCTAAACTCTGACGGAGTTTTACTTAAATATGTAAATTCACAAGAAACCATTCAATATTTGCAGGCTTACTTTTTTAGCCCAGATTGCAGCGGCATCCTTTTGCTTTTTTCAGAAAGCAAAAGATATAGCGGAAAGCTGGAATTGCTTCTAAAAATAAAAATAGTTTTATTAAATCTGGAGATTCTGAATCAAGTTCAGAATAACAACTTCTTTCAAAACCACCTAATACAATGATGAAAATTAAGATTCTACAACAATTGGATTTTGAAGTATTTTATTAATTGGACATTTCTGAGCAATTAAATGTAAGCGTTTTAATTGTTCGTCAGTTAAATCGCCTTTAAACTCAACTTTTTTCTTAAAAATCGTAGTTCCTGGAGTTGTTTCTGTATCGATTTCGACATCAACCAAAACTTCTTCTAACGGCCAATTGCTGCGATCCGCGTACATACGAACCGTCATCGCAACACAACCCGCCAACGAACCTGCTAAAAGTTCTTTTGGACTTGGTCCTAAATTCATTCCGCCTTCGCTTTCTGATTGATCAGCAATGAATTCAATATTTTTTCCTTTAATAGATGTTTTATATTTTTGAATACCAATTTTTGCGTGTACTTTTTCCATAATTAATCTTTTTTAAATGGGTTATTAGGCAATGGAACAAATTCGGTTTCACCAGGAACTTTAGGAAACTCCTGCTTTTGCCAACGTTCTTTTGCTTCTTCAATCGTTTCTCGACTAGACGAAACAAAATTCCAGAAAATAAAATGCTCTTCTTCAAAAGGTTCGCCTCCAAACAAATAAATGGTTGAACCGGCTTTGATGTCAAATGTGCACAAATGTGCATCTTTAGTAATTAGAATTTGTTTTGGTCCAAATGCGTTTCCGTTACTAGAAACTTCACCTTCCAAAATATACAAACCACTTTCGCCATATAAACGATCTTGCAGATTGATGGTCTGATTTTCATGTGCCTTTAATTCAATCATATATAATTTGCTATAAACAGGAACAGCAGATTTTTTATCATCAAATTCACCAGCAACCAATTTATAATCAACTGAACCTTCCGTCCAAGTTGGTAAATCTTTTGATTCGATATGAACAAAACTCGGTTCTATATTTTCTAAATCTTTTGGCAACGCAATCCAAATCTGCAATCCGTGAACTGATTTTTCTACATCGCGCAAATGTTTTGGAGTACGTTCTGAATGTACAACACCATTGCCAGCTGTCATCCAATTTACAGCACCTGGTTCTATCGTTAAATCGTTTCCTAAACTGTCTTTATGTTGAATAGCACCTTCAAACAAAAAAGTCAAAGTTGACAATCCAATATGTGGATGCGGAGCTACATCTAAATTTTCACCAGCTTTCAAAACTGTCGGTCCCATATGATCAATAAATACAAATGGTCCAATGTTGCGTTTTTGTTTAAAAGGCAACAAACGACCAACTAAAAAGTTACCAATATCGGCAGCTTTCTCTTCGAAAATAAAATCTATGTTTGACATCTTTTTCAATATTTAATTTAAATAAAGATACAATTTCTAATAAAAATAGAAGTTAATCTATCTTAAGAAAAACACAATATTTTCACACCTAAAAATAATATAGTAATTTTGCACAAAATTTATCTTCATGATCAAAATAGGAAATATTGAATTACCTGACCATCCGTTGTTATTAGCTCCGATGGAAGATGTTAGCGATCCGCCTTTTAGAAGACTTTGCAAAGCTCATGGTGCAGACTTGATGTATTCTGAATTTATTTCTTCGGAAGGATTGATTCGTGATGCGATGAAAAGCAGAATGAAATTGGATATTTTTGATTACGAACGTCCAGTTGGAATTCAAATTTTTGGTGGTGATGAAGAAGCGATGGCACTTTCGGCTAAAATCGTTGAAACGGTTCAGCCAGATTTGGTTGACATCAACTTTGGTTGCCCAGTTAAAAAAGTAGTTAGCAAAGGAGCTGGAGCTGGTGTTTTAAAAGATATCGATTTAATGATTCGTTTAACCGAAGCGGTTATTAAAAGTACACATTTACCAGTTACTGTAAAAACACGTTTGGGTTGGGATGAAGAATCGATTAATATTGATGAAGTTGCTGAACGTTTACAAGATGTTGGTGTGCAAGCGTTAACAGTTCATGCAAGAACGAGAGCGCAGATGTACAAAGGACATTCTGACTGGACGCATATTGAACGCATTAAAAACAACCCAAGAATTCATATTCCAATTTTTGGAAACGGAGATATCGATTCGCCACAAAAAGCTAAAGAATACCGTGAACGTTTTGGATTGGACGGAATGATGATTGGACGTGCAGCGATTGGTTATCCTTGGATTTTTAATGAAATTAAGCATTACGAAAAAACAGGAGAATTATTAGCTCCACCAACGATGAAAGACCGTTTAGAAGCTGCCAAAAACCATTTAATCTGGTCGATGGAATGGAAAGGTGAACGTTTGGGAATTGTGGAAATGCGTCGTCATTATACGAATTACTTTAAAGGCATTCACGGTTTCAAAGCACATCGTCAGCGTTTGGTAACGGAAGATGATCCACAACAATTATTACGCATTTTCGATGAAATTGAAGATTTTTATAAAGATTACATCGTAGAACATTTATAAACAAAAATCCACTTGCTTTTAAAAACAAGTGGATTTTTGTTATTTTAATTGATTGGCTTGAAAATCTAACAACTTCTTCTTAGCTGCAAAAATCAAATCGGAATGTATGTAAGAGATGTTTCGTAAACAATCGAAAAGTAAATTCAAAGCTGGATCATTCCATTGTTCGTTTCGTAAATAAGCTTCATCATTATCTATATAATTAATAATTAATTTTCGCCTTTCTTCATTAATATCATTTTGAAACAAATCTGTAGCAACCAATTCTTTTAAATGTGTTTTAAAAACTTCTTCAAAAGGTTTCATTATTTTCAAATTTTCTTGAATCACAGGAATCGATGATTGTTTATTCATAAAAACTAAAACCTCTTCAAATTTAACTGCTTTTTCATACCCCAAATCATAAAGCTTATCCATTGTTATATAAGTTTTATATATAGAATCCCATTCGAGAAACAAACCTTTATCTTGGGCTTTATGATAAAAGAAACTATAAATTAAATCATCGTGACTTTCTATTTGATTTTTTAAATCTAAAAGCTCCTTATCTAAATTTTTTAAAAGATTTTCGGCATTTTTTTTTCGATATTTAATTCCATCAAAATCAAAAGTTTTAATCTTATGCTTTTGAAAAGCTAAATATTCAACATCCTTGTAATCTTGATTTAGCGACAAATATTTTGCCCCTAAAGCAACCTCCTCATCAGAAAACAAACTTTTTAAAGTAACCGATGAATCAACATCTATAACTTTTGAAATTTCAGTTAACGGATTTTTGTTATCATAATATCCGTTATAAATTTCATTAAATGAAACCGATTTTAAAAAATCATCATACATATCTTTCTCTTCTGTTGATGAAAGTTCTTTTAAATCCGTCAATTCATGTTCAGGATAAATCAACTTAGTTAATTTCAATTCAATTTCGTTTGGTTTTTCAAACAAAAACTTAGCTGGTTCTAATGAATTATTAACCGTTTGAATATTCAATCGTTGAATACTTTCAATTCGCTCTTCCATTGTTGGATGTGAAGCCCATTGGTCTTTAATATTCAATCTACTTTTATTTTGTAAACGCAATTCGTCTAAAGTTACCTTAGGTAAATCTTCGTTAAAATTATGCTTATCTTTTCTGGCAATTATATTAAGAACATAAGTTTGAACATCATAAAAATTACAAAGTCTGAAACCCTCAGAATATTTAGAATTTGTAAACGCATTTGCAGATCCATAAGCACGATCAGACAAATCCATTCGAGCCAAAGAATCAATCATCACTTGAGAACCTACAATGTTTGTAGCAACTGCATCGGCATGAAACTCCATTTCTCTAGACAATGACAAATTGCTTTTATTTAAGAAAATATAAAATTGCTTTAATACGAACTGAAAACCACGAATGATATAAATAGAAAAACCAACCGTAAGTTTAAAAAGAATATGACCGTTTGAGAATTTATTTACATTTTCTTCAAACGAACTATTTTCGAAAACCAAACTAAAAATAATTCGATTGCAATTGTAAACATAACTTCCAATCTTCATACTTCGTTGAGAAAAATGACCAAATTCATGAGAGAGAATCCCTTTTAATTCTTGTTCTGTAGAAACATTAACCAAGGCATAGCCAATCATTAAATTCTTACGAACCGGAAAAATCATACTCCAAAAAGAAGAATCGTAAAAAACAGATGCATTTAATTGATCGGTTAGAAATACTTTTTTAGGAAAATCAGTACCAACTTCATCAGCAATTTCGTGAATCATCTTAAAAAGTTTAGGATGTTGAGACGTATATATTGGATGCATCCCTTCAGTTGAATTACTAGATTTTTGAAAAATAAATTTAAACAGAAAAATCAATAAAACTATTGCAGAACCAACCAGACCAACCGCAAGTAACATTCCAATAAAATTTCCCATGAAAATCAGAATCTTAAAAGCTAGAAAAACAAAGAATGCAACAACTGCTAAACCTAAAAGAGTTAAAAGAATAAAACTTACTATAAAAAGAACGATAGATAAAATAGCTCTTTGTGCTTGTTTTTTAAATCCTGGTGAAATTTGAATTTCCATGTTTACTTTTTGGGTTGGTTAAACTAATTTAATATTTATATCACAAAAAAACAAAAGCTTCCTAAAAATCAGGAAGCTTTAATTCTATTCTTTATCTTTTTCAGATATTATATGCATTTCTCGTTGCGGATACGGAATTGAAATTCCTGCTTTATCTAACGCATTTTTAATTTCTTCTTGAAGATTATTTCTTGTAGCCCAATAATCTTCTTTTAAAGTCCAAGCTCGAATGGTTAAATTTACAGAACTATCTGCCAATTCGTTCACAAAAACCTCAGGAACTGGATCTTGTAAAACACGTTCATCGCTAGTTAAAACATTAAAAATAATGGAGCGAGCTGTTTTAATATTATCTTCGTAACCGATTCCGATGTTATATTCAAAACGACGACTTGTGATTTTTGAATAATTTTTTATTACAGAATTTGCCAAAGCTCCATTCGGACTAAAAACTTTTATTCCGCTTGAAGTTGTTAATGAGGTGTAAAGTAAATCGATTTTGTCAACTGTACCATCAGTTCCCGAAGCATTTTCGATATAATCACCGACTTCGAACGGACGGAACAAAAGTATCAAAACACCTCCCGCAAAATTAGAAAGTGAACCTTGTAGTGCCATTCCAATTGCAAAAACAATCCCTGTCAAAGCACCTAAAATTGCTGTTGTTTCAAAACCTAAATTTTGAACGACCATCAAAATTAAGACTCCAGATAAAATAAATCTAACAATGTTAACTAAGAATCCACTTAAAGACTCATCAACATTTCGTTTTTTTAATCGACTCTTAACAATTCTAATAACGGTTCTTACAACGAACAATCCAATTACTAAAAGTATTACAACTCCAATTAATTTGGGAATTGAATTAATAAATTTTAAAATCAAAATCTGAAAAGTGTCTGAGATTTTACTGACTTGTTCAACGACATCTTCTTTAACATTGACATTTTTCACTGATTCGATCAGCAGTTCTTTCTTTTCAGACAAAGACTGAATTGTATCATTTTCAACAATTGAATCTTTTACAATATTCAAAGAATCTTTACTCATATTTTTATTTTTTACAAAATTAAAAAAGAGATGCAAATACATCTCTTTTTCAAATCATTTTTTCTATATTACAATGATAATTTTTTAGCAATTATTTTTGGAACAGCATTTTTGTTCACCATAATTGCAGTTGCTTTATATTTCATAAATTCTTTTGTCATATATAAATAACCTTTGTAGTCGTTTGATAATCCCCAAGAATTTTTCACAATATAATATTCTTTTCCGTTTTGATCTTTAGCAATTCCAACAATGTGCATTCCGTGATCATCTGTTGTTTCGTAGTTATCAAAAGCTTTTTGACGATCGTCTTCAGTAACTTTTTTCTCAGCTTTAGGTCCATTGAACATATCCGTTTTTTGTTCTGGATTCATTACACCAAAATCAATTTCCGGAACGTAAGCTACACCATTTTTCCAACTAAATCCTTTTTCAGAAACATCACCAGCCCAAGCAACTGTATAACCTTCTTTTAGAGCATTATCAACAACATCAACCAATTCGTTCATTTTTACATTGTAAACCAAATCAAAAGACCAGTTATCTGGAACTAATAAAACGAATTTTGAATAATATGGGTATTCTTTGAACGATGAAATTTCTACATAATCATCTGGATTGATTCCAACCACTTGGTCAGCGAAAGTTTTAGGTGTGTATTTTTTCCCTTCGTACATAAATTCAGCAGGAGCTTGACCTAAGTACGTATCAATAACTGCTGTGTAAGCATCTAACCAATTATCAGATAACTTATCGTTTTTAATGATTGAACCTAAAATAGCTTCGTTCATTTTAGACATCTCAGAAAAGTTGTTTCTTGTTTGTCCTTCACTTAAACCTGTATAAACTTCACGTGGAACTGCTCCGTATTTTTTATAAGTATTCATAACATCATGAAACTGTCCTCCTTCTCCAAGCTCAACATTTCCATGCATTTTTACATACATTTTTCCTTTTTCGATATACGCATTACGCGCTGTATAAATCTGAGCTAACTCAACCGGTTTTTTTCCTTTACGAATCATTTCTGATTCAATAAAAGAATTTCCAGAATATGACCAACACGTTCCAGATGAACCTTGGTCTTTTACTGGAGTATTTTCTAAATTAATAACATCTGTAAAAGTGAATAATTCTTTACTCTGATTACTTTGATTATTTTTCACAGCGTTCACTAAATTATCTTGAGCAAAAGCATTTCCAGAAACACCTAAAGCAATAATTAAAGCTGCAACGATTGGTTTTAATTTCAGTTTAAACATTATAATTTGAATTTTATTTTTATAATAAGGCGCATAAAGATAACAATTGTTACAATATAACTTTCGTTAATTAACAAAAAAGGAATTAAATTAATATCATAACAAAAAAGACTGCCTTTTAGAGTTGTAAAATACAAATAGATAAGAAGAAAACTAAACGCAAAATAAAAGACTATTCAGCTATAAATGATGAAATAGTTACTAATGTAGGCTTAGTTTAGTCCTGAAAATATAATTTCAGACATAAAAGATTCGCTCTTCATTTTATATTTAATCAATAATAACGAAAGTTATACATAACAAAAAAGTCCTTTACTTTTCAGTAAAGGACTTTCAAAAAAAAGGCAGCGACATACTCTCCCACATTAAAATGCAGTACCATCTGCGCAATCGGGCTTAACTTCTCT
>SMEN01000066.1_pt1 | contig 41697 bp, 43 predicted proteins | sample 2456271 | NCBI WGS metagenome assembly SMEN01 (sample SAMN10132593, study PRJNA489261) | soil metagenome | isolation source: day1 control-loamy sand soil ammended with raw manure from dairy cow... | place: USA | collected 2015-04-01 | reverse complement strand
GGCGGTGAAGTCGGCGGCCGAACGCGCAACGGCCAGCGACATGATCATGTCGCGGGCCGTTGCCTTGCGGCGACTACTGGAAGTCCAGCAGCACCTTGCCGGAGACGGAGGCATCCTTGGCGGTTTCGAAGGCGGCCAAGGCCTCGGCAGCGGGGAATTCGTGGGTGACGGCGGCGCCGATCTGCAGCGATCCATCGGCCAGCGCCTGCAGCACCTCGTCGATTTCTCCGTTGAAACGGAAGGAACCGACCAGTTCCAGTTCCCGGGTAATGGCCAGTGAAATCAGCGCAGGCTGTTCACCGGAAGGCAGCAACCCGACCATGACCACGCGTCCTCCGCGGACCGCGCCGCGCACGGCCGAGGCCAGCCCGCGGTAGTTGCCGGTGGCTTCGATGACCACGTCCGCATGGATTCCAGCGACCTCCTCGACTTCCGGGGCACGCAGTGCGCGGGTTGCTCCCAGCTGGACGGCGATGTCCAGCGGCGCCTCGAACATGTCCACCGCAATGATTTCGGCGGCCCCGGCGCGTTTGAGCACCGCAACGGCCAAGGCGCCGATGGGGCCGGCCCCGATCACCAAGACGCGTTTGCCGGCCACCTCACCTGCCCGGGAGACCGCATGCCAGGCCACCGCGGCCGGTTCCGCCAGTGCCGCATCACGCAGGGAGAGTCCCGCAGGAAGTTCGCGCAGCATGCGGGCGGGCAGATTCACTTCGGTGGCGAAAGCGCCTTCGGTATGCGGGTAGCGCGCGGCCGACCCGAGGTAGGTGCATCCCGGCGAGAGGTTCGGCCGGTCAGCCGGATAGGGTTCCCCGGTCTCTGCTGGAGTCGCTGGATGCACGGCAACCCGAGCGCCGGCGGCCGGGCCGGTGCCGTCGGCCGCGGCCTGCACGATGGTGCCGACGATTTCGTGGCCCAACACCATGGGTGACTTCAGAATCGATTCGCCGGCCGCACCGTGGCTCCAGTAGTGCAGGTCCGAGCCGCAAATGCCGCCATAGGCGATGGCCACGCGTGCCTGGTCTGCGGCGGGTGCAGGAAGGCTGACCTGCTCGACGCGGAGGTCTCCGGCGGCGTGGGCCACCACTGCCATGGTCTGTTCATTCAGGTTAGACGACAACGCTCATGCCTCCATCAATGAAAATAGTCTGGCCGTTGACGAAGCTCGATCCGTCGGAGGCCAGCCAAACGGCAGGGCCGGCCAGGTCGGCAACGGTTCCCCAGCGTCCGGCAGGGGTACGTCCCAGGATCCAGGAATTGAATTGTTCGTCGTCCACCAGGTTCTGGGTCATTTCGGTGTGGATGTAGCCCGGAGCAATGCCGTTGATCTGCAGGCCGGAACCGGCCCACTCCGCGGTCATGGCGCGGGTGAGGTTGCGCAGGCCGCCCTTGGCCGCGGTGTAGGCGGCGATGGTCGGTCGCGCCAGGTCGGTCTGGACGGAGCAGATGTTGATGATCTTGCCTGCCCCGCGCTGCACCATGCGTTGTTCACCAGGATGTCCAGGGCCCCGATGGCTTCCTCGATCTTCCCGATGTTGGTGCGGACCGCTTGGTCATCGGTGACGTCGAAGCAAGCGGAGTGGATGCGCTGCGGCCCGTAGACCTCGGAGAATTCCTTGGCTGTTGCAGCCAGCCGGTCGGCATCGCGCCCGTGCAGCACGATGCTGGCCCCGGCATCCGCCAGGCCGCGGGCGAGCTCCTTGCCGATGCCCCGTGATGATCCGGTGACCAAGGCCAGTTTGCCCGTGAGGTCGAATAGATTGCTCATGCTTGCCAGCTTCCCCGTTCCGATGACAGCGTGCTGCCATCACATGTCAGTTGTCGGCGACGGATGTTCCCGCTGACCAGCAGGCAGCTGAAATCTTGTTGGGGCCTCGTCGCCACGCCAAATATAACAGACTTAACATGAGATTTTTGATAATAAATCTGGTTTTAACGGCCCGTCGAAGCGTTCACGAACCGACACCCCACCCAGCATCCCGGGAATCACATCACCGACCGCGCGGTCGCATTGCCGCCCACCCCGGCATCCCGCCCCGGCCTGCCCTGCAGCAGCGTCGACAGGCATGGGCAACTGTGCGCGACAGCGCTGGACGGCAGGCCCCGCTTGGAGGGCAACACGGGCGACAGCATCACGGGAGGCCACCCCCGATTCAGACCCCATTTACTCGTCATTTTCGACGATAATTCAACACTAAATTCTCGCTGAATCAAGAGCCGAAATCTCGGGTTTTTCGGGAGCAAATGCCCCAGGACATGAAGATGGCGGATAGCCTGCCACCTAAGGGTCGGATATCGCGCTGAGCTTGTCATCTTAACTCACTACAATGAATATAATCGACCAAAAACATCTGTTGATTTGGGCTTTTATGGTCGTCCAATCTCAAGATCTGCTAGACTTGATCCATCACACTCGTTTCTGAACGAGATTTACGCCCGGCGCGTGGGAGCTATTTCAGCGTGACCCGTCGGGTTTCGACTGGTGCTTATTTGAGGTTCCGCGTGGCGCAGCCCAGTTGAATTTGAACATTTTTTCGCCGCGCAAGGAGTAACTTATTAGGCTGAAATGCCGGAGAGGTACGCTTGTCACAACGCGTTGCAATCATCGGAGCAGGACCCAGCGGAATGGCTCAGCTGCGAGCCTTCGAATCGGCTCGCAAGGCCGGTCGCTCGGTCCCGGAAATCGTCTGCTACGAAAAGCAGGAGGACTGGGGTGGCCAGTGGAATTTCAGCTGGCGCACCGGCATCGACAAGTACGGCGAAGCAGTCCACTCGAGCATGTACCGCAACCTGTGGTCCAACGGCCCCAAGGAGGCCTTGGAATTCGCCGAATACACCTTTGACGAGCATTTCGGCCGCCCGATTTCCTCGTATCCGCCGCGTGCTGTGCTGTGGGACTACATCAACGGCCGCGCCGAGAAGTCGGACGTCAAGAAGTACGTCCGGTTCTCGACAGTGGTTCGCTGGGTTCAGTTCGACGAAAGCACCCAGAAGTTCACCGTCACGGTTGAAGACCTGGCTAGCGGCATCACCGAAAGCAACGAATTCGACCAGGTCATCATCGGCTCCGGACACTTCAGCTTCCCCAACGTCCCGGACTTCGACGGTATTGAAACCTTCCCAGGCACGCTGATCCACGCACACGACTTCCGTGGCGCCGAACGCCTCGCCGGCCGCAACGTCCTGTTGATCGGAGCCAGCTACTCTGCCGAGGACATCGGAATCCAGGCCTTCAAGATGGGTGCAAGCTCGGTGACCATGAGCTACCGGACCGCCCCGATGGGATACGAGTGGCCTGAAGGCATCCAGGAGCGCCCTCTGGTCACGCGCTTCGAGGGGAACACCGCTCACTTCGCGGACGGCACCGAAGGCCAGTTCGACGCGGTCATTCTGTGCACCGGCTACCTGCACCATTATCCGTTCCTGCCCTCGGATCTGGCCCTGTCCTCCCCCAACAACCTGTATCCCAAGTCGCTGTACCGCGGCGTGGTCAGCGAGGCAAACAACCAGTTGTTCTACCTCGGTGCACAAGACCAATGGTTTACCTTCAACATGTTCGATGCGCAGGCTTGGTATGTTCGCGATGTCATTCTAGGCGACGCGCAGCTTCCCTCGCGGTCCGACCAAAAGCAAGACATGAATCAGTGGGCGCAGCGCCTTGAGAATCTCAGCAGCGCGGCCGACGAAGTCCATTTCCAGGCCGACTATATCCGCGACCTCATCGAACAGACGGATTATCCGATGTTCGACCTGGATGAGGTCGCCCGCATATTCCTGGCCTGGAAGAACGACAAGCAGCACAACATCTTGAACTACCGAGATCAGGTCTATCCTTCGGTCATGACCGGAACCATGGCCTGCGAACACCACACGCCGTGGCTTCGGGAACTGGATGACTCCTTGGAACGCTACCTGTCCTACCCGGAAGAGGACGAACTGGAACGCATCGTCCGCGGCAAAGACAGCTCTACAACCACTGCTTCGAAATAATTCGGCAGAGCACAACAACTGAATTGCTCCAGGCCGGGTCGGAACGCGCATCGCGCGTGCCGACCCGGCCATTGGGTATCCAGCAAGCACTGAACCGCTGGCAAAAAGAAATCCCGGAAGTCCTAAGACTTCCGGGATTTCCCTTTTGGTGGAGGTAAGGGGATTCGAACCCCTGACCTTCTGCATGCCATGCAGACGCGCTACCAACTGCGCCATACCCCCAAAAGAAGGTGGTTTTTCCGGTTTTCATCACCTTCGAACCGAGATAAAACTCTACCGGAGATGCTTCAGAAACACCAAATCCACCGTCAGAGACGCTGGTCACAGGACGCTATTCACTATGTCGGTTGCGGGTGGCAGAATCTTCCCCGAGGGCCGATCGGTCCCCCTACCTAATTCGAAAGGCGCACTCCCATGAGCATTGGACTGACCCCTTACCTGCGCTTCGCTGGTGACGCACGCGCAGCGATGGAGTTCTACAACTCGGTATTCGGCGGAGAACTGTCGCTAATGACTTTCAAAGAAGGAATGAATGATGATCGCCCGGCAACAACCGACCAGATCATGCATTCGTCCCTCTTCGTGGACCGCGGTGTTCACCTCATGGCTTCGGATGCCCCGCCGGAAATGAATCTCATGCCCAACGGCACCGTTTCCTTCAGCAGCGACGGCACGGACGAAGCAGACTCGGCCCCACTGCAGAAATGGTGGGACGGTTTGTCGGACGGGGCGCGGATCGACGTCCCACTGGCCACCGCTCCTTGGGGCGACTCTTTCGGCCAGCTGACCGACAAGTTCGGCGTCACCTGGATGTTCAATATCTCCGCGGTGCGCTCGTAATTACTTGGAATCGGCCTGTTCGCGGGCGGCGACGGCTTCGCTGCCCACGAGCAGGCCGATCTTCTTCGCCCTGATTTGGGTTGCCCAGGCAAGCAAAAAGCCAAGTACAGCCAGTCCCGCACCGACTATGGACGGCGCTCGATAGCCGAAGCCAGCGGAAATCACCGCAGCGCCTAGTGCCGCACCCAAGGCGTTGGCGACGTTGAGCGCCGAATGGTTCAATGAAGCGGCCAACGACTGGGCATGGGGAGCCGAGTCCATCAGCAGGGTCTGCAGGCTGGGAATCAAAAGCGAGCCCACCGCGCCCAGAACGAAGACCATGATGAGCGTGGGGACAATCCAGCTGGTCACGGCCGCGAAAACCAGCATGGCTGCGACCATGATCAGGTTGGTCAGCTTGATGGACCCGAAAATCGACCAGTCGGCTAGGCGCCCTCCGGCCAGCGAGCCGACGACCATGCCCAATCCGTAGAGCGCAAGGGCCCATGGAACAAGATTGATATCCAGTCCCGCTTCTTCGGTCAGCGTCGGCGAGATATAGGAGTACACGGCGAAGAAGCCGCCGAACCCCACGATGCCAGTTCCCATGGCCATCCATACTTGGACGTTCTTCAACGCCGAGAGTTCGCGGCGCATGCTTGCGCCGGCTTCCGCCTTGTGCCAAGGAACGAACGCAGCGATCATCAGCATGGTGATCAAACCGACCACGGCGACAACAACAAACATCGCCCGCCATCCGGTCAGCTGCCCCAACCGGGTGACCAGCGGAACTCCGGCAACGTTGGCCACCGAGAGCCCAAGCATCACCCAGGCAATGGCACGCCCCCGCATGCTGCCGGGCACTAGCGAGCCGGCCAGGACTCCGGCCAAACCGAAGTAGGCGCCGTGCGGCAGGCCGGCCAGGAACCGGGTGACCAGCATGGTTCCGTAATCAGGGGCAAAGGCCGACGAAAGGTTCGCGATCGTGAAGAAGAGCATTAACAGCAGGACTGCGCGCTTGCGCGGAATCTTGGCGGCCAGCGCGGTCAGCACCGGAGCGCCGATAACAACGCCAATGGCGTAGGCACTGATCATCAGGCCCATCTGTGAATTGCTCACGGACAGGTCGGCGGCGCCTTCCTGGAGCAGGCCCATAAGCGAAAATTCGGTGACGCCGATACCGAACCCGCCCATGGACAAGGCAAGAATGGCCAGCAACAGCCGGCCACCGAATAAGTATTTGCTGGGCGCAGAAGTAGTCACGTTTGAATCCTTGGGAGTTTTGGGATGGCACGGCTTCATCGACGCCTGACTTCCATCGTAGTTGCAGGCAACGCTGAGGAAAATTTCGATTCCCGCCGTTTTCTGTGGCACTGTGGAAGTCCAATGTCCAAAGCATCACGCCGCCGGTTGTCGGCATTACGAATTCTGGCACGACTCACGGTTATCCTCCTGTGCCTCGGCCTTGCTGCGCTCATGGCTTTCCACCAGCAGATACCCGACGTCGCGGGTCTGGGACTCATCCTTGACAACCTGGCCCCATGGCTCGGGCTTGGCATCCTTGTTCTGCTGCTCATGACAATCGCCGTGGGCGGGCGCGGAACCTACGTTGCCCTGCTTGTGCCAACCGTTGTCTGGGGTGTGCTTTTCGGCCCCGAGTCCCTGCCCTCCGCAGCTGTCGATGGCCAGAACACCCTGGTTGTCGCCTCGCAAAACGTCCATCAGGATGCGGTGACTTCTGCCCGCGCCTTGGCCGACTCGGGAGCCGAGGTCATTACGCTCCAGGAGCTGGGCGAGGGGCAGATCGATCTGGTCACGGACGCACTGAAGGCAAGCCATCCGTACTTCTACTCGGTGAGCACCGTCGGCCTGTGGAGCAGCTACCCGCTGTCCAACCCCGAACCGCTGGACTTGGGTCTGGGCTGGGACCGTGCACTGCGGGCCGACGTAGAAACGGGTTCCGGGCCGGTAAGGGTGTATGCGGTCCATGCAGCCTCGGCGCGTCCGACTGGCCATGACGAGCGGGACACCATGCTCGCATCCTTGGCTGACTATGTGGAAAAGGATCCTTCGTCCAAAGTCATTGCGGCCGGCGACTTCAATGCCACCTCAACCGACCGCCATTTCGCGCCGGTGGCGGAACAGTTGGACGACGTGCACTACAGCGCGTGGGGACTGGCGATGACCTGGCCTCGTTCCCCCTTTGCCATGCTCGGCATCGACCACGTCATGGTCCGCGGCATCGCCGGCACCTCGCTTGAACGCATTCCTGCCGGAGACTCGGACCACTACGCCCTGCGCGCTTCCGTGGACCTGGCTGACGACTAGGAGAGGCCGGTCTGCCGCAAGGTGATATTGATGCGCCCGCTGCCCAGCCCGCATCCTTGCGGCGCAGTTCCAGGGTGGATCCGCGTCACCCCGTGATAGGCGAAGCGCGCCGGTCCGTCGAAGACGAACAGGTCTCCCGAGGCAAGACGCACCTCTTGCCAGGGCCTGTTGCGATGTTCGGTGTTTCCCATCCGAAAGGTCGACGAATCGCCCAGCGACAGTGAGACCACCGGGGCATTGATTCGCTCTTCAGCGTCCTGGTGCATGCCCATCGTGGCGTTCACGTCGTAGTAGTTGACGATGGCCGCGTCGGGCCGATAGGACTGCGCCTTAACCGGGTCCCCCGTCGCGTCGCGCACCGCCCGCCGGCCGAGCTCCACCAGCCACGGTTCCATCGGCGCTACCGGAGCCCCATTGATGTCGTCGGCAGTGCGCGAATAGCTGCTGGGGCTCCAGTGCCAGCCTAGGCACAGGCTCTGCACGCTCATCGGGTGGCCGTTGACCAGTGTCTGGTGCGGCGGGACCGGGCCATTGCCCCATTCGAAGAACCTGTTGATGATCCAGGACTGCATTTCCGGCGAAAGCCAGCCGGGCACATGCCATGCTCCGGGGCGCAGCTGCCGGGGCTCGCGTGGCAGCGCGCTGTCATCGAAGAGAAAGTCCACCGGTTGCCCGTCTCCTGTCTGCGGAAGGTCCGTTCCGCTGCGGGTTTCGCATCGCCACCGACTGTAGCACCAGGACCCCGCGGGCCGAGAGAAGCCGGTAAATATGTGCTCTGGACAACCTTCTCCCACGCCAAGGCAGGGAGAAGGGGACTTTCGAAGCATCCGTACGTAGGATCATTGGCATGGCATCAATACAGGTTGCAGGCGAAGCGTTGGTCGACATCGTCAATGGGCTCGCATATCCGGGCGGTTCTCCACTCAACGTGGCCGTCGGGCTGGGACGTTTGGGGCATGAAGTGACCCTCCAGACCGGAATCGGTGGCGACGAACACGGCCGCGCCATCATCGAACACCTCCACGCATCAGACGTCCGGCTTGCCGCGGATTCGGTCACCGAAGCGGCCACCAGCACCGCCACCGTGACACTTGATCCCAGCGGACAGGCGGCCTACGATTTCAAGCTCGATTGGAAGCTGGAGTCAGTTGTCCCCACCGATGCGCAAGTCCTCCACACCGGATCCATCGCCGCCTTTACGGAACCTGGCTTCTCGCAGATCCATGAGGTTTTTGCGAACTCCCCGGCGCATCAGCTGCGCAGCTACGACCCGAACCTCCGTCCCGCGCTGGTGGACAAGCGCCGCGCCGCGCTGACCCGCATAGAGGCGTTGTGCGCCCTGAGCCATGTGGTCAAGCTCAGCGATGAAGACGCGCTGTGGCTCTACCCCGGCTGGGATACCGCAAGGGTGCTGGGGCATATCCTGGCCCGCGGCGCCAGACTCGCTGTCATGACTTTCGGCGTGCGCGGCTGCGAAGCACGCACCGACCAGCTCGAAGTCTCCTTGCCATCGCTGCAGGTCAGCGTCGCCGACACCGTGGGCGCCGGAGACGCATTCATGTCCGGACTGCTGCATGCAATCGGCAACGGCCCATTGCTGCAGGCCCTGGTGTCCAACGAAAAACTGGACGAAGACGACGTGGAGTCGGCGTTGCGCACCGCTTCCCTGTCCGCCGCGCTGACCGTCCAGAAAATCGGCGCCAATCCCCCGACCCTGCTCGAGCTTGAAAGCTGCTTGTCCTCGGTGGTGTTCTAATTGCAGGCACTGCGCCTTCGTCCGGTGGGGTGATCCCGGCTGGGGTTGCTAGAGTTCGGATGCAGGCGTTTCGCATCATTCGACCATGGAGGCAGTAGTGGGCAGCAAGGTCCCGGCAGCAGACAATACCCTGAGGATTTTGAGTTTGCTGGCGTCCCGCAAGGCCCCGACCCCCGCGGCGATGATCGCAAGGTTGTTGGATCTGCCGCGATCCAGCGTCTACCAGCTGCTGACGGTCATGCACGAGCACGGCTTCATAGCGCACTACCCGGAAGACAAGTCCTACGGCTTGGGAGTTGCGGCCTTCGAATTATCCAGCGCCTACACCCGCCAGGAACCGTTGGCCCGGCTGGGTGCGCCGCTGGTGGCCCAGCTGGTGGACAAGGTCGGTGAAAGCGCCCACTTGGCCGTGCTGCACGGCGCGGACGTGCTGTATATCGTGGAGGAACGCGCCAAGGGCCGCCCGTCGCTGGTCACCGATGTAGGAGTGCGCCTGCCTTCCCACCTGGTCGCCTCCGGCCGCGCCATTCTGTCGGCCCTGCCCAAGTCCCAGGTTCGGGCGCTGTATCCAACCCCTGCAAGTTTCGCAGGGCGCGAATCCCAGAGCACGATATCCAGTTACGCCCAGCTGCGGCGCGAATTGGATCAAAGCGCGCAACGCGGCTACGCGGTAGAGCGCGGGGACCTCACGGCCGACTTCAATTCGCTCGGGGTAGAGATCCGCGATGCTAGCGGCTGGCCGGTGGCGGCGGTCGCGGTGACGTTCTTGGCCGACCGGATACCTGAAGACCAGTGGGGGAATCTGCTGGAGCCCATCCGCGCCACCGCAGCGCAACTGACGGCCCGGCTGCACGGGCACCGCCAGCAGTAGCAAGACAGTACCAGCGGCCCGGCTCAGAGCAACGGGCCAGCCGGATACCACACGATTCGGCTGGCCCGCTGGCCTGGTTGCCCGGCCTATCCCGCCGGGGTTCTACACCTTAGGGACGGCGCGTTTCAGCACTCAGGAACCATGCCTGCTGCTCCAGCTCCGCGATGTACTGATGCAGGATATCCGCAGTGGTCGGATCGTCCTCATCCACCGGATCATGGACCTCGCGCATGACATCCACGGTGGCTTGGACGGCCTTGACCATGATGTCCACGCCATCGGTGGTCAGCACCTCGGTGTTGACCGGCTGCTCGATGCGCGTGTACTTGGCAATGGTGGATGCCAGGCCGTCCGGAGTGGCATGCAATGCGCGCATGCGTTCGGCGATTTCGTCCGAACCTCGGCGGGCAATGGCGACCACTTCATCAATATTCAGGTGCAAGTCGCGGAAATTCGGTCCCACGACGTTCCAGTGGATTTGCTTGCCGACCAGTTGCAGGTCCAGCATGTTCACCAGAACCAGCTGCAGCGAATCACGCAGCACCTCCGTGGCTACGAATCCATGTTCCGCATTTTCCAGCGAAGTCTTGCGTGCGGGCGTACTTTGCTTGCTCGACATACGTCATCTCCTTTGCAGACCTGGGGGTCATTCCTGCCGGGTTGCCCCGGCTTACCTTTCGCACGCTACCTTCATTGCCGGCGGCACTGAACCCTGAGCTCAAAGCACACGGGAGACGTTCAGGATTCATGGAGGAAGGGTGGCAGATTGCTCCGCCACCCTTCATTTTGTTGTAGTGGGCGTCCCAGTTAGACGCGCCGCGCTTCGTGCTCCGAGCCTAAGAGCCGGCATCGGTTCCGCCGTGAAGATGGTCCAGCTTGCTGGGTCCGGCAACAAGCCGGAAAATTCCCCAGAGCATGGTCAACATCGCCCAGATCGCTCCGAGCCAAAGGGGTGCGGCATCCGCGGGGGATCCGTGGGGCACCACGTAGATAAATGAGAGGAAAAGTGCGGCCACCAGCGCTCCGCCGACGACCAGCCCGATTCCCAGATGCTTCTTGTGCGGCATGGCTTCTCCTTAGTTGGTGCTGCCCGCCGTACGTGGGCAGATTCAGTGAGCGGTGAATGGGTACCTGTCCAAATGTCCTCCCATGCATTGCTGCGTTCGGCCACGGGTTTCACCATGGTGCAAATAGCATAGTCCCTTGTCTCCCGAATGTCCCGGGTGCGAATGAAACTCTGGGTCTGTGCCTAGGATTCGGAGCCGCACGGCCTGACGATTCCCCTTGGCAAGACTAATGTGCCTCCATTCAACCAGCGGCTGGAAGCTTGTGTGCGCAGTTGAACAGGAAATCGGCCGGCGGATCGGCCAAGATAGAAGCAGCTATCAACCGACCGCAAGAGGACTACCATGGCAGCGCCACAGAATAAACGCACAGTTTCAACCCTCGCCGCGGTATTCCTGGCGATACCGCTGGCAGGTTGCGTGAGCATCCAGTCGCCGGAAGAGACAGCGAGGCCGAGCGCGTCGGCGATACCTACCGCGACAGCGTCCATCCAGGGCACAGTGACGCCGTTGCCCAAGGATCCCACCAGCACCGAAGGCAGCCTCGGCTCCGTGCCCAAAAAGACCAACGGCGACAGCTTCCAGCTTGGATTCGAGAAGATCCTGGAGCACGCGCAGAAGAAGAAGTGCTCGCAGGATACGGAGATTTCCGAGGACGGCCAGATCCTGCTGCTGGTCGGAAACTGCAAGGAGATCTCCATCAGCGGCACCGGCAACATGATCGTTGCGGATAATGCCCGCTCCGTCGAGATCAGCGGGGCGGGGAACATCGTGGCGGTCAAGAGCGTGCGCCAGGTGGACGTCAGCGGCATCGGCAACGTGGTGGCATGGCGCAGCAGCGACACGCGGAGCACGGACAGCGGCCAGAGCAACTCTCTGGGCCGCCACGCGCTGGACGGGGTGGAGTTGGCCTTCTAGCCGACCCTGTCCGGCATTTCAGACACTACGCGCGCATTCACGGCCTGCGCCGGTGGGAACTGTCGAACAATGGGATTACAGATCATTCCTCCCACTGATTGGAATCCCATGACCGTGAAGCTCTCGACGGATGTCACCCTGCAGCGCTTCGGCGTGACCGCCGCTGATGTCATCGCCGTGGCCCGCCACGATGCCCGTATCGAGATCTCCCCCGAGGTCCTCGAACAGCTGGTCTCGGTCCGCGCCCACATCGATGCGCTGGCCTCCTCGGACACCCCGGTCTACGGGATCTCCACCGGCTTCGGTGCCTTGGCCACCCGCCACATCGCGCCCGAGGACCGCGCCAAGCTGCAGCGGTCGCTGATCCGTTCGCACGCCGCAGGCATGGGAGCACCGGTGGAGCGCGAGGTCGTGCGCGCGCTGATGTTCCTGCGCGCCAAGACCTTGGCCTCGGGACGCACCGGCGTGCGCCCGGTCGTGCTGCAGACGATGGTCGACCTGCTTAATGCCGGCATCACCCCGGTCGTGCGGGAATACGGCTCGCTGGGTTGCTCGGGCGACCTGGCTCCGCTGTCCCACTGCGCCCTGGTCCTCATGGGCGAGGGCGAAGCCACCGATGCCGACGGCAACCTGCGCCCGGTCCCCGAGCTGCTCGCAGAATCCGGCATCGCCCCGGTCCAGCTGGCCGAGAAGGAAGGCCTTGCCTTGGTCAACGGCACCGACGGAATGCTCGGGCAGCTGCTCATGGCGCTCGCCGACCTGGACGAACTGGCGGACATTGCCGATGCCACCGCGGCCATGAGCGTCGAGGCCCAGATGGGCACCGACCAGGTCTTCCGCCCCGAGCTGCACGAGCCGTTGCGCCCGCATCCGGGCCAGGCCCGCAGCGCCGCCAACATGTTCGGTTTCCTGTCCGGCTCCCCCGTGGTCGCTTCGCACAAGGAAGGCGACGGTCGGGTGCAGGATGCCTACTCGCTGCGCTGCTCCCCGCAGGTCACCGGCGCGGTGCGCGACACGATTGCCCATGCCCGAATGGTCGCCACCCGCGAACTGGCCGCAGCCATCGACAACCCGGTGGTGCTGCCCAGCGGCGAGGTGACCTCCAACGGCAACTTCCACGGCGCCCCGGTGGCCTATGTGCTGGACTTCCTGGCCATTGCTGTGGCGGATCTGGGCTCGATTGCCGAGCGCCGCACCGACCGAATGCTGGATCCCGCCCGTTCGCGGGACCTGCCGGCGTTCCTGGCCGATGACCCCGGGGTTGATTCGGGCATGATGATCGCCCAGTACACCCAGGCCGGCCTAGTCGCCGAGAACAAGCGTCTGGCCGTACCGGCCAGCGTCGACTCGATTCCTTCCTCGGCCATGCAGGAGGACCACGTGTCCCTGGGCTGGCATGCGGCCCGCAAGCTGCGCACCGCGGTAGCGAACCTGCGACGCATCCTGGCCGTGGAGATGCTCATTGCTGGCCGCGCACTGGACCTGCGCGCTCCGCTGCTGCCGGGCCCGGCCACCGGCGCGGTACTGGATCTGCTGCGCACCAAGGTCGCCGGCCCCGGCGAGGACCGCTTCCTTTCGGCCGAGTTGGAAGCCGCCTGCGAGCTGCTGGAATCCGGAGCAGTGCACGAAGTGCTGCAGCCTTATCTTTCGCGGGGATAGTCGAAGCTGTTGATTTCCCGACATTTCTGACCGAATGGCCCTGAATGAGCGTAAGCTTGGTTGTCGGGAAACGGCATCCAAACCACGAAAGAAACATCGTATGCAACGGACCATGTTCAAATCCAAGATTCACCGGGCCACGGTCACCCAGGCGGACCTGCACTACGTCGGGTCGGTCACGGTAGATTCCGAGCTGCTTGCAGCCTCGGACATCCTCCCGGGCGAACTGGTCAGCATCGTGGACATCACCAACGGCGCGCGGCTGGAAACCTACACCATCGCCGGCGAGCCGGGCAGCGGCGTCATCGGCATCAACGGCGCGGCGGCGCATCTGGTCCACCCGGGCGATCTGGTCATCTTGATCAGCTACGCGCAGATGGAGGACGCGGAAGCCCGCAGCTACGTACCCAGCGTGGTTCACGTGGACGCCGACAACAAGATCATCCATCTGGGCGACGACCCCGCGGTAGCCGTGGGCGAGAACGTCCAAACGCCACCGTTCGCGCTGGTCACCGGGAACTAACTTCCGGACATCGCATTGGGCATCAAGCAGGCCGCCGGCATCACCCGGCGGCCTGCCGCGCATCCTCGATGCTACAAGGCCTCGCAGTCGAACTCGGGGCAGCCCTGCCAGCGCTTGGAGAAGTAGCCGATGATATCCAGTGCGCTGACCATGGGATACCGCCTGGCATGCCGGCCGTAGACGCGGTCAATGGCATCATCGACCGCCATCTTGAAGAAGCTGCACACCTCGTCGTAGCGCCAGACTTCCATGGCCAATTCAAAGAGCTCCGCGTAGCCAAGATCGCGTCGGCGCTCCAGCCCCAGCTCGCGCGAGAAGCCCCAGATGATCTCGCGGTTGAGCTCATGCCCCTCGCCGCATTCGCACCAGCTCATACCGGTAGACGGCATGGCCCACACCCACGAGGAATCGCCGGGCGGCCCGCCTCCTACATCATTGAATCCGGTCTCATTGCCTGCTGCGCTCATGAGGCTCTCAGCTCCCTTCGGCTCTGGTCAGTCCCAAGCCCGGTGGCTTCCGCGGCTTGGCGGGCCTTTTCATCAGGCCATCCGCACCGAATCCCTTCCCGCTGCACCCCGTGAAGTAATTCGATCATAGATAGACTCTACTCTGCTTATTAGTACATATGTACTAATAGTCGAAACTTCTTCCCCCACGCAACATGAGGGGAATTCGAGCTCTTTGTCGCAGATCCTGCCGGGGCGCCCCCGGCTGAGTAGAATCAAACGCCAAGCGGCCGATTAAAACTTACTTGAGTACGCCGGATAGGAGAAGCAATGTCCAAGAACGTCCAACCGGATGACTCACCGGAGGCTCCGCATCGCCAATGGAATGAAATCCTCCAGGAAACCCGAGTCATGCAGACCGGGGTCCAGATTCTGGCGGCATTCCTGATCATCCTGCCCTTCCAGGCGCGGTTCGTCATGCTCACCGACGTGGAGGAAATCCTCTATGTCATTTTGCTCGTGTTTTCGGCGTTGCTGATCGTCCTCATGCTGGTGCCCGTATTGGTCCACCGTTATCTTTTCGGGCAGCGCCTGAAGGCCACGACGGTGCTGCTGGGCCACCGCGTGGTCAAGGTCGCGGGCATTTGTGCCGGATTGCTGGTGGCAGGCAGTGTTTGGTTTGTTATCCACGTTCTGGTGGGATGGCCGCTCTCACTGTATATCGGAGGAGGATTGATGGTCGCAACACTATTCCTGCTGTTGCTCTTGCCACGGCTGCTGACCCCACGCGGCACGATGCCGGAATCCTACGACGAGGGCTGAGCCGGACTCTTCGCGCCGGACGCCATGCCGTCCACGTGGCGCAGCATCAGTTTCATGGGCAGGTGCCGGATGGCCTTCGGGAAGATCCGAGAGGCAGCCCAGGCCGCTCGCACCGTCACGCGGTTGCGCAGCTCGACCCTTCGGGTCAGCTCGTATCCGAACTGCTCGCGGATCCGGGGCGGCAGCTGTGCGATGGTCACATCGCGCATCAGCGGCAGCGCCACCCTGATCCACCACGGTGCGCGGGAGCCGGTGAACAGCTCGTCGGCCAGCTTGCGGATCTGGTCGGTGACGTGGAGGTTGGCCGTGATCCCGGCGAAGTAGTCATTGAACCCGGCTTCGGTCTCCGGCCAGAAATGCGTAGGCATCTGCAGCGCGTCACCCAGCCGCGCATACTGCCGGTACAGCTCCTCGCTGGCGTGGTGGTCCCATGCGGGCAGGACCTGCGAGCCGATCACCCGGGCCGAGTCGAACAGCGTAGCGGCGACCCACTGCTGCAGCCGGGGATCCAGCGCCGAGTAGGCCGGCGCGCCGGTAGCCTTGTCCCGCGCACCGCGCACTGGACGGTGGGCGGCATCCACGTAGTCGATGATGGTGCGCTGCTGCTCGGCGGTGCCGTTGCTCAGGGCATAGATGTAGCCCAGGGTATGCAGCAGGCGGGAGAGCGGGTTGGCGGCGAAGTCCGAATGCTCCGCGATGGCCCGCCCAATCTGCGGATGCGCCAGCTGGAGCAGGATTGCCCGCCCGGCGCCCAGCAGCAGCGCGGACTCGGGGGCGGCCTTGGCCAGCTGGTCGCGGGGGAACGGCTGCGGCTCGGGCTGGGGATTCACCCCTCGAGTCTAAACCGCGCGGCTGTCAGCTCCCTGTTAGAAGGGCACCCCGCAGGAGAGCACGACGTTCGCATAGGCCGTGGCCTCTCCGGTGCGGATGACGAGTTTGGCGTGCGGCAGCGCGGCTTTCAGTTCCTCATGGGAGATGTACCCGGGAACAAGCCCCTGGGCGGTGCACCATTCTTCAACCACGCTGCCCCGCGCCTCGCTGGCCAGGGTGCTGGACTCGATGACCAGGTTGCGGGCCAGCACCTCCATTGCCTGCGCGAATCCCAGCTGTCCGGCCACGAAGGCCAGATCCACCACGGGGGTTTGCCTGGGGATCGGCAGCCCGAAGTCGGCGACCACGACGGTGTCGGTGTGCCCCAGCTTGGCCAGTTCGGCCAGCAACGGGGCGTTGAGGATCTCGGATTTCAGCACGAGTGGGGTCTTTCGCTTAGATATCTGCCAGGTGGCGCGGGTAGGAGGACTGCGCACCGTGGCCCTGGACGGTGAGCGCGGCGAAGCGTCCGGCAAAGCCAGCGGCCTGGGCCAGGGAATCGCCGTGGGCCAGCCGGGCGGCCAGCGCCCCGGTGAAGGCATCGCCGGCGCCGGTGGTGTCCACCGCCTTGACCTTGATGGCCGGCAGCTGCTGGATCGGCGCGCCCCGCTCGGCGACCAGGCAGCCATTGGCGCCGAGGGTAATCACGACGCTGGCCAGGCCGTGCTCCAGCAAACGCTGGGCGATCACCGGTTCCGCGTCGTTGGTCGGCGCGTCGCTGGCATCGAGCTGCTGCAGGATCAGCGCCGCCTCATGCTCGTTGACCACCAGCGGGTTGGCGGCCAGCAGGTGCGCTCGGTCCAGTTCGATGACCGGCGCAAGGTTCAGTACCACGCGTCCGGTGGCGGCGTCCATGGCAGCGGTGATGCCGGAGGCCGGGATTTCCCCCTGCAGCACCACGATGCCGTGCAGCTGCCCGGCTTCGGCGACCGCGTCCGAATCTACCGTGGCGTTGGCCCCGGAGACCACGGCGATGGAGTTTTCCGCGGCGGAATCCACCTGGATGATGGCAACACCCGTGGGTTTCGCCGACCGCGCGACGCGATCGAGCACCACCTGCGCATCCTTCAGCTGGCCCAGGGCGATGTCGGCGTGGGAGTCGTTGCCCACGGCCCCGATGAATTCGGTGGCGGCGCCGGCCAGCTGCGCGGCCAGCGCCTGGTTGGCCCCCTTGCCGCCGGGAGAAAGCTGGTAGGAATCGGCCAGCACGGTCTCGCCCGGGCCGGGCAGCCGGCGCATCAGCGCGGTGATGTCCACGTTGCTGGAGCCCACGATGGTGACCTGGATGTCCTGCTGCATAGTTTTTCCTCTGCTTCTCTCTCCCGGCGGCCGATGGGCCTGCGGGTACTGCTGGTACTGCTGGTACTGCTGGGTGAAGGCTACTTGCCCGCGTACTGCGCGACGTTGTCCGAATCGACGGTGTCCACGGCGACCTGTACGTTGGCCTCGACCTCTTCGCCCTTCATGGCCTTGGCCAGAATCTGCACCGACTGCTTGCCCAGCTCGGCCGGGTTCTGCGCGATGGTGGCGACCATGGTGCCCGCTTCCACGGCCTTGAAGCCGTCATCGGTGCCGTCGAAGCCGACGACCTTGACGTCCTTGCCGGCCTTGTCCCCCAGCGCCTGGATGGCGCCCAGGGCCATCTCGTCGTTCATCGCCAGCACGCCCACGGCATCCGGGTTTGACTGCACCAGGTTGGTGACCACGTCCAGCGCTTCGGCGCGGTCGAAGTTGGCGGTCTGCGAGGAAACGACGTCGATGTCCGCGTACCCGGCCAGGCCCTTGTCGAAGCCTTCGCCGCGCTCATTGGTGGCCGAGGCTCCCGGCACGCCTTCGAGCACGATGATCTTGCCCTTGCCGCCCAGCGATTCGGCCAGCGCCTTGGCCGCCTGCTCGCCGCCGGCGACGTTGTCGCTGGCCACGAAGGAAGCGATCTTGGTGTCGCCCACCGCGCGGTCCACTGCCACGATCGGCAGCTCGGCGGAGACGACCGGAGCCAGGCCGGCCTCGGCGGTTTCGGTGTCCACGGCGTTGATGATCACGCCGGCCGAGCCGTTGGTGCCGGCCGTCGCCAGCTGGTTGGCCTGGGTGGCGGAGTCGTTCTGCGCGTCGACCACGGACAGTTCCAGTCCCAGCGCCTCGGCTTCGGCCTGGGCGCCGTCGCGCAGGTCCACGAAGAACGGGTTGTTCAGGGTGGAGACCGCAAGGGTGGCCGAGCCGCCCTCGGCGGCGCTTTCGCCGCGGTTGCAGGCGGCGGTGCCCAGCACCAGGGCCAGGCCTACGGTGACGGCGGCGGAGGTGCGCAGGATCTTCTTCATGGGGGTTCTCCTTTGAACTTGGATTGGCGAATTCAGTGGTGGTAAGGCGGAAAAACTAGTGCTTGACGTTCTTGCGGCGCAGCACGTCGAAGCCGACGGCGATCGCGATCACCGCGCCGATCACGACCTGCTGCCAGAAGGCGGACACCGAGAGCAGGTTCAGGCCGTTGCGGATCACCGCGAGGACCAGGGCGCCGATCAGGGTGCCGGAGATGCGTCCGACGCCGCCGGACAGCGAGGCGCCGCCGATCACCACCGCGGCGATGGCATCCAGCTCGTAGCCCGAGGCCAGGGTCGGCTGCGCCGAGTCCAGGCGCCCGGCCAGGATCATGCCGGACAGCGCGGCGAAAACGCCGGAGATCACGAACACGGTGACCAGCACGCGCTTGACCGGGATGCCGGAGAGGCGCGCGGCTTCGGTGTTGCCGCCCACGGCGAAGGCATTCTTGCCGATCACGGTGCGGTTGAGCACGAACGCGGCGACCAGGCCAGAGAGCACCAGGATGATGATCGGCATCGGGATCGGGCCCAGGTCGTCGCCCAGCCAGGACACCGAGGCGCTGGTGGAGATCGGCCGGCCGTCGGAGATGACCAGGGTCAGGCCGCGCACCACGGTGAGCATCGCCAGCGAGGCGATGAACGTGGGCAGCTTGCCGTAGGCGCTCATCGCGCCGGTGACCCAGCCGCACAGCGCGCCCACGGCCAGGCCGATCGGGATGGACAGCCCGTCGGGCAGCCCCGCGGTGGTCACCGCGTAGGAGGAGCCCATGGCGGAGAGCGCCGCCACCGAGCCGACGGACAGGTCGATGCCGGCGGCGACGATCACGAAGGTCATGCCGAAGGCCATCACCGCGATGGTGGAAACCTGGATGCCGATGTTCAGCAGGTTCGGGCCGGTCAGGAAGCGCGGGGTGGCGATGAACAGGGCCAGGCAGAGGATGACCAGCCCGACCAGCGCACCGTTGTTGGCAAGGAATGCCTTGAAGTCGAAGCCCTTCTTCGGGGCAGTAGTTGTGCTGCTCATTACTTGGTTCCCATTTCTTCTTCGCGGTGCACATTGCTGACGGCCAGGGCCATGATGGAGTCCTGCGTGGCGTCCGCCGTGACCAGTTCCCCGGCGATGCGCCCCTGGCTCATCACCAGGACGCGGTCGGACATGCCCAGGACCTCCGGCAATTCGCTGGAAGCCATCAGGACGCAGCCCCCGGCGGCGGTGATCTCGTTGATCAGTTCGTAGATTTCCACCTTGGCGCCGACATCGACGCCGCGGGTCGGCTCGTCGAGCAGCAGCACCTTGGCCCCGGCGGTGAACCAGCGGCCGAACACGGCCTTTTGCTGGTTGCCGCCGGAGAGCGAGCGGATCGGCTGGTCGATGCTGCCCATGCGGATGCGCAGCCTGGCGGCCACCTCCTGGGCCCGGGCGCGCTGGCCCTTGCGGTCCACCAGCCCGCCCCTGGAGGTGGCGGCCATGGTGGCATAACCGATGTTCTCCGCCACCGAGGCATCCAGCACCAGCCCCTGGGTTTTGCGGTCTTCCGGGACGTGCCCGATGCCGGCGCGGGTCGCGGCGGCCACGTCGAAGCTGGGCAGCTTCTTGCCGGCCACGCTGACGCTGCCGCTGGAATACTTGTCAGCTCCCGCGATGGCGCGGATCAGCTCGGTGCGCCCGGCGCCCATCAGCCCGGCCAGCGCGACGACCTCGCCCGGGCGGACGGCCAGTGAAACGTCCTGAAGCATGCCCACCGACAGGTTCTGCACGCTGAGCAGCTCGTGCTCTCCGGGCTGCTGGGCCACGCGCGGGAACTGCGCCTCGATGTCGCGCCCGACCATGAGCCGGACCAATTCGTTCTCGTCGGTGTCGGCCGGGACGGTGGCGATGAACTTGCCGTCGCGCAGCACGTTGACGTAGTCGCCGATCTCCGCGATCTCATCGAGGTGGTGGCTGATGAAGACCATTCCGACGCCCTGGGCCTTCAGGCGGTTGACCACGCTGAACAGGTGGGCGATCTCCGAGGTGGTCAGCGCCGCGGTGGGTTCGTCGAGGATCAGCACGCGGGCGTCCAGGCTCAGCGCCTTGGCGATTTCCACCAGCTGCTGCTGGGCCAGGCCCAGTTCCCCGACCTCGGTGTCCACGTCCAGGTTCAACCCCAGCTGGTCCAGCGCGTCGCGGGCGATCCGGCGCATGGCGCGGCGGTTGATGATGCCGAACCGGCGCGGCACGCGGCCGAGCGTGATGTTCTCCGCGATGGTCATCGAGGGGACCAGGTTCAGTTCCTGGTGGATGGTGGCGATTCCCAGCGCCTCGGAGGCCTTGGTGTCGGGGATGCGCACCTCGGCGCCGTCAAGCAGGATGCGGCCGGCATCGGGTTCGTGCACACCGGCGATCATCTTGATCAGCGTCGATTTGCCGGCGCCGTTCTCGCCGAGCAGCACCGACACCTTGCCCGCGTGCACCTGGACGGTGACCTCGTCGATGACCCGGACCGGTCCGAACGACTTGCAGACCCGGTCCAGGACTAGTAGCGCTTCATTACTCATGGGTGGGCATTCCTTCCATCATCGCCCCGGGGCTGGCAGCCGCCGGACCGAGGGATTCGCGCTGGGTGAAGTGGCTGGAGAATTCCCGGCGTTCCGGGTTTTGCCCGGCCATCACGGCCTGCAGGGCCGCGACCGCGGCGCGTCCCATCAGGGTGAGGTCGTGGCTGATCGTGGCGATCGGAGGGTCGTGCATGAGCATCGCGTCGACCTCGTCGAAGGTGATCACCGACAGGTCCCTGGAGATCTTCAGACCGGCCTCGCGCCACACCGTCAGCGCGCCGATGGCCATGGGCGCGTCCGCGATGACGACAGCGGTCGGCGCGGCCGGATGGGCCAGCAGCCACCGTGCGCCCTGCGCGCCGGAGCCGGCCTTGAAGTCGCCGGCGAAATGCAGCGCGGGATCGCTGGGCAGGCCATTGGCGGCCAGCGCCGCGTCGAAGGCAAGGTGGCGTTCACGGGCGGTGGAGGCGTGGTCGGGGCCGCCGATGAAGGCGATGCGCCGGTGGCCCAGCGATGTCAGCGCGGCGATGGCGGCTTCCAGCGCATGGGCGCTGGACGCGGTGAGGGAGGGAATCTCGATGCCCCGCAGGGTGCGGTCCACGAAGACCATCGGGGTGCCGGAAGCAACGATGCGGCTCATCATCTCGCTCGGGCGCTGCGCCGCCTGGTCCAGTCCCTGCGGGACCACGATCAGTCCGTCGACCCGGCGCGAGAGCATGGCGGCCAGGAACTGGTCCTGCTGCGCCGAATCCTCGTTGGCGTTGCCGATGAAGGTCATCAGCCCGGCCTCGTGGGCGCTCTGCTCGATGGCATGGGCCAGGTCGGAAAAGTAGGGGTTGCGCACGTCGGAGATCAACAGCGCAATAGTGTCGGTCTTGGTGGAGCGCAGCGAGCGCGCCTGGGCGTTGGGGACGAAGCCCAGCTCGCGGGCGACGGCCTCGACCTTTTCGCGGGAAGCGGCCGAGGTGGAGGGATGCCCCGAGAGCACGCGGGAAGCGGTCGCGGAGGATACTCCTGCAGCCTGCGCCACGTCCTTGATGGTGACCGCATTCATTGCGATAAGCCCCTTTGCTTACGTGTAATCGATTCCATGGAATCGATTACACAGTTTTCCGCAAACGCGCGGCAAAGTCAACGGGATCCGGAGCGGACACCGCCAACCTCCCCGGAGAATACTTTCGTTTGGGCATCCGCGCTGGGGGTTTTATAGCTATCGAATTGACCCCTCGAAATATGTCTGCTTTATTCGCAGGGGTAGATCCGGCGCCGCGGAGTTCCCCGAAGGCCTTGCCGGAGCAGCGGGACCCGGCCCGATCCACCGGGAATTGACTATCATGGGAAGCGTGTCGGTAAATCAGCTTTCGGACAGCGCGCAGAACTATCTCAAGATCATCTATGGACTCACCGAGTGGTCGGACGAGCCGGTGACCGCCAGCATCATTGCCGGCAAGGCCGGCATGAAGCTCTCGACCGTCTCCGGCGCCCTGTCCAAGCTCCGCCAGCAAGGGCTGCTGGACCATGCCCCCTACGGCGCGGTGAACCTCACAAGCCTGGGCCGCGACTACGCGGTGACCATGGTGCGCAGGCACCGTCTGATCGAGACCTTCCTGGTGCAGATGCTCGGTTACCGATGGGACCAGGTCCACGACGAGGCCGAACAGCTGGAGCATGCGGTCTCGGATTTCATGATCGCGCGGATCGACGAGCTGCTCGGGCACCCCTCCCGCGACCCCCACGGCGACCCCATCCCCACCGCGGAAGGCCAGATCAGCATCCCGCAGGCGGTATCGCTCACGGAAATCACCGACGGTTCGCAGGTCCGGGTCGAGCGGATCTCGGATGACGATTCGGAACTGCTGCAGTACTTCTCCGACCACGGGATCATCGTCGGCGCCCGGCTGGGCATCCGCCCCGGCGACGCCTTCTCAGACACCCTGGAGGTCGCCTCCCCGAAGACCGGTGCCGCGCTGCGCCTGGGCCAGCGGGCCGCCGGTGCCGTGTGGGTCTCCGTGATCGATTGAGGCTTAACGGCGCAGCGGCCGGGGAACCATGAGAGGTTCCCCGGCCGCTGCGTTCCTGCCGGCGAAAACTAGGCCTTGGCCTCAAGGTGGGAAATGAACTCCGGAAGCTGCGCCACCCCGTCCAGGATCACGTCGTGCTCGTGGATCTCCAGGTCGCCGCGGCCCAGCTCGCCGGTCAGCACGCCCACCGCGATGACTCCGGCGTTCTTGGCGGCCTGCAGGTCGTTGACGGTGTCGCCGGCGGCGATCACCTTGCGCACGTCGCGGATTCCGGTCAGCTCCATCACGCGGTGGATCATGTACGGAGCGGGGCGGCCGGCGGCCACCTCGTCGGCGGTGACCACGGCGTCCAGCAGTTCGCCTTCGCCCACGGCCCAGCCCAGCTGAGGCAGGATCACCGATGCGACATCGCGGGAGAACCCCGTGGTCAGCGCAATCTTGATGCCCTGCGCAGCGAGCTTTTGAAAGGCTTCGACAACGCCTGGCAATGCTACCGGAGGATTCTGCTCGTAGTAGGAGAACAGCAGTTCGCGGAAACGCTCGAAGGTGCCGTCAACCAGCCGCGTTTCGGGAACGCCTCCGCCCAGCGCGATCAATGCGGTGATGGCCTCGCGCTTCTCGGCTCCCATCCAGGCCTGCAGGTTCTGCGCGGTGACCTCGGCACCGGTTTCGCGCACGCTGTTCTCCAGCGCGCGGTAGACGTCGGCATGCTCATCGACGGTGGTTCCGGCCATGTCGCAAACGATCAGTTCAATCATGGTGTTTCTCCTTGGGTATGGTTAAAAGCTTTGCAGTGCCAAGCTCGGCGCGCGGGTGAATGCCGCGCGTTCCTCGATGGTGTTTTCAATGGTGAAATTGGCAAGGTGGGGCAGGTAGCGGTCATCGGAATATTCCTTGACCTCGCCGGTGCTGGATGAGGTGATGCGCCGTTCGCGCAGCAGCGGCATGCCGGCGGGCACCTGGAGCAGCGTGCTGTCTTCGCCGTCCGCGGCCACCGCGTCGATGATGTGCTTGCCGCGGCTCAGATCCACGCCCTGTTCGCGCAGGTAGTTGAAGATCGACCCGGAATCGGTGTCGAAGTCGAAGAGCAGGCGTCCTGCGTCCGGCGCGAAACTGGTGCGTTCGATCATGGCCGGGGTGTCATCCAGCAGGCGAAGGCGCAGCACCTGGACGATCATTGTTCCGGGCTCCAGCTCCAGCTGCCCGGCGGCCTCCTCCGTGGCCGGGCGGCGCGCGAGTTCCAGCGTGCGCTGCCCCGGAGTCCGCCCGACGGAATGCGCCCACTCGGTGAAGGACATGAAAGTGCTGAAGGACTGCGAGCGCACCGCATGCGCAACAACCGGGGGCTTTCCCTGGCCGCCTGCGATCAAGCCTTCGGAACGCAGCGTAGCCAGGGCATGGCGCACGGTTCCCCGAGAAGCGTTCGCCTGGGCGCACAGCTCCGTCTCGCTGGGAATCGGTTCCCCCTCCAGCCATTGGCCGGACGCGATCCGCTCGCGCAGGTCCGCGGCCAGCAGCTGGTGCTTGGGTTGGTTCTTATTCTGAATCACCACTTGATCATACAAGTGGAAATCCCTTGAAATCAGTGGTTTTTCCGGCTTCCAAATGAAGCTTAGGTTAACGAAAATTAACCAAGTTGAACACTGGGCAAACTTGTTTGAACAAGTGCCGATCTGGCTTGAAATCGCTAGGTCAGGGCGCGGATGATCAATTCCGTGATGAACGAAAACACTTCCCTCCCCACCGCTTCCCAGCCGCTGCAGACCGATGTCCTGGTGGTTGGCGCAGGCATCATCGGCCTGGCCCACGCAGCCCGCGCACTGGATGCCGGCTACACCGTCACCGTCATCGACCGCGACCACCGCGCCGTGGGCGCCTCGGTACGCAATTTCGGCCACGCCTGCATCACCGCGCAGTCCGGAGAACTCTACGACATCGCCCAGGCAGGCCGCCCGTTATGGCTTGAGTACGCCCAGCGCGCAGGTTTCTGGGCCGCCGAGGCCGGGGCCATGGTGGTCGCCGCGACCGCAACCGAACTGCAGGTGCTCAGCGAGCTGGCTGCGGTCCGCGAGTCCGGACAGATCACCCTGCTCAGCGCCGATGAAGTGGCCGGCGTGCTGGGACGCAGCACCACCGAGGGAATCGCCGGTGGCGCCCGGCTGCGCGACGACCTGCGCGTCGACCCGCGCACCACCGTGGCAAAGCTGGCCGCCTGGCTGGATGCGCAGGAGCATGGATCGGTGCGCTGGAATACCGCGGCGCTGGGCTTCGGCGCCGGGGCCATCCGCCGCGCCCGCGTCGAGACCAGCCGCGGCCCCATCGAGGCGGACCAGGTGTTCGTCTGCGTCGGCCATGACGTCGACTACCTCTTCCCGCAGCTCGCCGAGGATCACAAGGTCCGCCGCTGCGCGCTGCAGATGGCCCGCACCGCCGAGAACCAGCCGCTTCAGCTGGGCCCGGCAGTGCTGACCGCCACCTCGATGCTGCGCTACGAGGCGTTCACGGAGGTGCCCTCCGCCGCCAAGCTGCGCGCCGAAGTCCGCGAGCACCAGCCCCAGCTGCTGGACATCGAAGCCAACGTCATGTTCACCCAGCGCCCGGACGGCTCGCTGCTGCTCGGCGATTCGCACACCTACGACCTGACCCAGCCCCCGTTCCTGAAGGAGAAAACCTCCGCTTCCCTGCTGCAGAGCATCGAGAAGATCCTCGGCACACCGCTGGAAATCGAAGAACGCTGGCAGGGCGTCTACGCCTCCAGCGAGGTCGGCCCGCTGCTGATCGCCGACATCTGCCCGGCAGTCACCGTGGTCTCGGTGACCGCAGGCGTGGGCATGACCCTGTCATTCGGCTTGGCAGACCGCAACGTCACCGACCGCCTCACCCTCCGCCGGCCGCTGGCCGCGCTGGCCCGCTAAGCACCTCCACCCACTCGCAACAGACTTTTTCTCACACAGGAGCATCCCCATGAAGCTTTCCCGCGCACTTCCCCTGGCCGCCGTGGCCGTCGGCCTGCTGGCCACCACCGCCTGCGGAGCCACCGAGGCCAGCGGCAGCACCTCTGCCGAGGCCTCCGGCGCCCCGGCCTACTGCGCCGACGGGCCGATCAAGTTCGGCATCGAACCATTCGAGGATCCTGCCAAGCTGGAGCCCGCCTATGGCGTGCTGGCCGATGCCATGGAGCGCGAACTGGGCTGCGAGGTCGAGGTCCAGGTGGTGGAGGACTACTCCGCCGAGGTCCTGGCCATGCGCAACGGCAAGCTGGACCTGGGCCAGTTCGGCCCGGTGGGCTACGTCTTCGCCAGCGAGCAGGCCGGTGCCGAGCCGCTGGCCTCCTTCGGCACCGCCGACGGCAAGCTGAGCACCTACACCGCCGGCATCTGGGTGCCGAAGGACTCGGACATCAAGAGCGTCGACGACCTGCGCGGCAAGGACCTCGCCCTGGGCGGCGTCGGTTCGACCTCCGGCGACGTCCTGCCCCGCTACGCGCTGAAGACCGCAGGCATCCCGGAGGCCGAACTGAACATCAACTACGCCGGCGGCCACCCCGAAGCGCTGCTGGCCCTGGTCAACGGCACCGTGGACGCGGCGCAGATCAACACCCAGACCCTGGCCACTGCCCAGGCCGAGGGCACCTTCAACCCGGAGGACTTCCGCCAGGTCTGGACCTCCGAACCGATCCCGAACGACCCGATCACCGTGCGCCCGGATGCCGATCCGGAGCTGAAGAAGGCCGTCAAGGACGCGCTGCTGAACCTGCCGAAGGAAGACATCGAGCAGGTCGGAAAGTTCCTGGACGTGGACCCAGCCGGACCGCTGCTGGAAGTCACCAAGGAAACCTACAAGCCGTTGTTCGACCTGGCCTCCGAAATGGGCCTGACCGAGAAGGACATCTAAAGTGGAACAGGCAGCCCTCAAGGTACAGTCACTGGCCAAGTCCTTCAACGGCCGCCGCGTCCTGGACGACGTGGACTTCGAGGTCAAGCGCGGCGAACTGGTCGCCTTCCTCGGCGCCAATGGTTCGGGCAAGTCCACCACGCTGAAGTGCGTGGCCGGGCTGACCGAACCCGATGCCGGGCGCATCGAGCTGGACGGCGCCCAGCTCTCGCAGCTCGGCGGACGCCAGTTGCAGCTGGCCCGCAGCAAGGCCGCCATGGTCTTCCAGAAGATCCACCTGGTCCCGCGCCGCACCGCCCTGGACAACGTCTGCGCCGGAGCGCTGGCCCGGGTCGGCTCGCTGGCCTCGGTCTCCCCGCTGTTCTTCTCCCGCGAACTGCGCGAAGAAGCCATGGGATGCCTGGAACGCGTGGGAATGGCCGACCGCGCGCTGGACCGCGTGGGGCGCCTCTCCGGCGGGCAGCAGCAGCGTGTGGCCGTGGCCCGCGCCCTGTGCCAGCGTGCCAGCGTGCTGCTGGCCGACGAGCCGGTGTCCGCGCTGGACCCGAACGCCGCCGAACACGTCATGGAACTGCTCGCCGAGCTGGCCCACAACGAGAACCTGGCGGTCGCCGCGGTGCTGCACCAGCCCGATCTGGCGCTGCGCCACGCGGACCGCGCGATCGGGCTGATGCACGGCCGCATCACCTTCGACGGCCCGGTCGCCTCCCTGAACCAGGGTGTGCTCGACACCCTCTACTCCCCCGAAAGGAACGCGGCATGAGCATCCAGACCCCTCCCCGACCGATGGACACCGCCATGGAATCCGTCTCCGGCCGCACCCCGGCCCCGATCAAGCTGCCCGTTCCCGCCGATCCGCACCGCGGACCCAAGGCGATGCTGTGGGGAACGGCGGCCGCCATCATCGTGGTGCTGCACCTGCTCGCGGTCGCCGGCACCGACTTCGACCCGACGCTGCTGGTCGACGGCTGGCAGGGCATGGCCCGCTTCGTCTCCGACGCCTTCCCGCCGAACCTGGACTGGGAGGAAGTCATCAAGCCGGGTCTTGAAGCCACGCTGGTGACACTGTGGATCGGCCTGCTGGGCACCACGCTGTCCATCCCCAGCGCCCTGCTGCTGGCGGTGCTGGCCTCGCGCACCACCTCCCCGCACCCGGTGGCCTACCAGGTCTCCCGCGCCATCCTCTCCTTCTTCCGCGCGGTGCCGGACATCGTGTTCGCGCTGATCTTCGTGACCGCCGTGGGCCTGGGCCCGTTCGCCGGCGTGCTGGCGCTGATCTGCCACAACACCGGCGTGATGGGCAAGCTCTGGGCCGAGTCCATGGAGGAAACCGACCAGGGCCCGCAGGAGGCGCTGTCCACCGCCGGGGCCTCCCGCCTGCAGCAGATCGCCCACGGCTCGCTGCCGCTGGTCATCCCGCAGTTCGTCGGCCTGCTGCTGTACCGCTTCGACGTCAACGTCCGTTCCTCGCTGGTCCTGGGCCTCGTCGGCGCCGGCGGCATCGGCCTGCTGATCAACCAGGCCATCAAGTCCTTCCAGTTCGACACCATGCTGACCCACATCATCATCGTGCTGATCCTGATCATCGTGGTGGACCAGGCCTCCGGCTTCATCCGCCGCAAGCTGGCCGTCTAGCCGGCGGCACCGGTCGAGACAACAAGACACCGCCCCCGAACTGGTTCCAGTTCGGGGGCGGTGTCTTGTTGTTCGGGCAGGCAAGCCCGCGGTGCGTTCTCAGTCCTAGCCGGCCGTCGACAGCGCCCTGCGCCGGCGCAGGATCGCCAGCCGCGAGGCGACCAGGCCCTGGCGCGGGCTGAAGAGGTAGACCAGAACGAAGATCAGGCCCTGGGCCAGCACCACCATGCCGCCGGTGGAGGCGTCCAGGTAGTAGCTCACATACACGCCGAGCACCCCGCCGGAGGCGGCCAGCACCGGAGCGATCACCAGCATGGCGCCGAAGCGGTCGGTGAGCAGATAGGCGGTGGCCCCCGGGATGATGAGCATGGCCACCACCAGGATCACGCCCACCGCCTGCAACGCCACGACCGAGGTCATGGCCAGCAGGCCCAGCAGCACCGCGCCCATGAGCTTCGGGTTCATGCCCAGCGCGTGCGCATGGGTGGGGTCGAAGGCGTAGAGGGTGAAGTCCTTGCGCTTGAGAAGCAGGATCACGAAGGTGATGGCACCGATAATCAGCACCTGCCACAGGTCGGCGGCCGAAACGCCCAGCAGGTTGCCGAAGATGATGTGGTTCAAGTCCACCTGGCTCGGCGTCACGGAAATCAGCACCAGGCCGAAGGAGAACAGCGTGGTGAACACGATGCCGATGGCCGCATCCTCCTTGAGCCTGGAGGTATCGCGCACTCCCCCGATCAGGGCGACCGCGAGGAAACCGAACACCAGGGCGCCCAGGGCGAAGGGAGCCCCGACGATGTAGGCCAGGACGACGCCGGGAAGCACCGCGTGGGAGACGGCGTCGCCCATCAGCGACCAGCCGATCAGCACCAGCCAGCAGGACAGGATCGCGCACAGCACCGCGGCGATGATCGTCACGGCCAGCGCGCGGAGCATGAAGGTGTAGGTCAGCGGTTCGACCAGCAGTTCAAACAGGTTCACTGTCCGCCTCGTTTCATGGGGTCCAGGCCGAAGGCCATGGCCAGGTTCTCGGGTTGCAGCACGCGGGTGGGGTCCCCGTGCATGAGCACCCTGCGCATCAGCAGGATGGCTTCGTCGGCCAGCGCGGGCAGCGCGTGCAGGTCATGGGTGGAGACCAGCACCGTGCCGCCGTCGTCCGCGACTTCCCGCAGCAGCTTGGTGATGGTCGCCTCGCTGCGCTTGTCCACGCCGGCGAAGGGCTCGTCGAGCAGCATGATGCTGGCTTCCTGGGCGATGCCGCGGGCCACGAAAGCGCGTTTCTTCTGCCCGCCGGAGAGCTGGCCGATCTGCCGTCCTGCATAGGCGGTCAGCTCGACGCGTTCCAGCGCTTCATCGACCGCCCGCTGGTCGGCCTTGCGCGGTCGGCGAGTAAAACCCATGTGCCCGTAGCGGCCGGTCATCACCACTTCCCGCACGGAGATGGGGAAATCCCAGTCCACTGCCTCGTTCTGCGGGACGTATCCGATCATGCCCTTTTTCCGCGCCTGCTGCGGATCCTGTCCGTTGATCTGGACGCTGCCGGTATCCGGCTTGATCTGGCCCATGATCGTCTTGAAAAGCGTGGACTTGCCGGAGCCGTTCATGCCCACCAGCCCGCAGACCATGCCCCGCCCCAGCTGCACGGTGGCGTGGTCAAGCGCCTGAACCGGGCCGTAGTGGACGGTGGCGTTCTGGACGTCGATGGCCCATGGATACTGCACTTGACTGCTCATGGCTTCTCTCCCTTCAATGCGCGGGCGATGGTACGGGTGTCGTGGGTGATCAGGTCGAGGTAGCTCGGGACCGGCCCGTCGGCTGCCGACAGCGAGTCGACGTAGAGCGTCCCGCCGTAGACCGCGTCGGTGGACTCCACCACGCGCCGCATGGCGGCGTCCGACACCGTGGATTCGCAGAACACCGCGGGGATCTGCTGCTCGCGCACGGTGTCGATGGCGGCTGCCACCTTGCGCGGAGTGGCCTGCGATTCCGCGTTGACCGCCCACAGGTATTTCTCCGCCAGCCCGACGTCGCGCGCCAGGTAGCTGAAGGCGCCTTCGCAGGTCACCAGGGTCCGGTGGGATTCGGGGATCTGCGCGAGCGAGGCGGCCAGCTCGTCGTGCACCGCCTGGAGCTTGCGCTGGTAGTCCTCCGCATTCGCGCTGTAGTCCGCGGCATGTTCCGGGTCCAGGTCGCTGAACGCCTGCGCGATGCGCCCTGCATACTTCTGCACGTTCAGCGGACTCATCCAGGCGTGCGGGTTAGGTTTCCCGGAGCCTTCTTCATCAGCGATGTCGATGACTTCGACGTCGTCGCTGACCGTGACGTGCGGGGCGGGGTTGTCGGCGACGAATTGCGCGAACCATGCTTCGAGGTTCAGCCCGTTGTCCAGGATCAGGTCCGCCTGCGAGGCCCGCCGCAGGTCGTCCGGCGTCGGTTCATAGCCGTGGATTTCCGCGCCCAGCCGGGTCACCGATTCCACCCGCAGGTGCTCCCCCGCCACGTTCTGAGCGATATCGGCCAGCACCGTGAACGTCGTCAAGACCACCGGACGGTTATCGGGCGCCGCCGGCTGCGGTTCGGCCGCGGTGACGCCGGAGCACCCCGCGACAAACAGCAGCATCAGCGTCATGATGCCCAGGCGCATCAAGCGCGGGCCCCGCCGCCGGCACGAGTGAGTTTTCACCAACAACCCTCAAATCCTTGTCCCTGCCCTCGCGCGGCTTCGTTGCCGCGCAAGCGGGGCTCACGTTCCACCCCCTCATAGGATAATGTTCGAGGGGTCAAACATTCAATTCGGCTCCGTTGAGGCCCACCCCTCGGTCAATGGAGCGAGGGTGCCAGAGCAGAAAAACAGGCCCCGGAACGACGCCGTTGCGACGGCGTCGTTCCGGGGCCTGCTCAAGTGCCTTCCCCCGCGTGCGGGCCGCGAGGCCCGCGCGCTAGCGCAGGGCGCTGAGGTCCAGCGGCTTGTTGTTCGCGGCGTTGCCGTAGACCTCGACATGGACGTGGTCCATGTGGCGGGTCGTGTCGTTCCAGTTGCCGGTGAACTGGTTTCCGTACTTGCCGGAGGTGGAGTAGGCCGTCCATCCGGTGGTTGGAAGCCAGATTTCGTCCTGCCAGATCAGGTAGGAGACACCCAACTGGTCGCGGTTGTCGAGCAGGAATTGCGCGATCTTGTCGCCGTGAGCAACACCTGCTGCGGTCTTGTAGTTGCGGATCATCAAATCCGCGGCCTTGCCGCTGCTGTGCCCGGTCGATCCGCTGCGCAGGGTGTAGATGGCGCTGATGCCGTCTGCGAAGCGGCCCTTGACCGCGTCGATGACCTTCTGGGTGTCGGGCTGCACCGAGACGGTGGCCTTGGTGCTCAGGTAGTCGTCCTTGATCCATCCGCTGCCCAGGCTGGTGCCCACGTTGGCCCAGCCGTTCGCGGTCTTCAGGTAGGTGACCTTTTCACCCAGCGACACCACGCCCTTGGATGCGTACTGGGTTCCGGCGCCGGTGCGCAGGTTGACGCTCGCGGTGGTCCAGCGGTAGCTGGCGTCCGCTGCGGGCGGCGGCGGATCCGACGGCAGCGGCAGGCTCGGCTTGGACACCGAGAGATAGGCACCCGACACCCAGCCGGTGCCGAGCCGGCTCTTCACGCGGATCCAGCCGTTGGCGGAGCCCAGGGCGGTGACCTTTTCATTTGTGGACAGCACGCCCTGGGACGTGGTGTTCACCGAGCTTCCGGCGCGCTGGTTCACGTTGGTGGTGGCCCAGTAGGGTTTGCTGGCGATCACGGCGTAGGCCGAGTTCATCAGCGTGGAGGTCGGAACCCAGCCGGTTCCCTTGGAAGTCTTGACCTTCGACCACGAGCCGCTGGTTGCGTAGAGGCTGAGCTTCTGGCCGGCCGGAATGGTGCCCAGCGACTTCGCGGAGGACGACGCCGAGGTCCGCACCGCCGTCGAGTCCATGGTCCAGCGGGTGCCGATGACCTTGTCCACGACCGGGGCCTTGGGGCTCAGGTGCTTCGCCGGAATCCAGCCGGTTCCCTTGGCCGTCGTGACGCGGTTCCAGCCGTTGGCGGTGCCAATGGCGGTGACCTTCTGGCCCTTGGCGAGGGAGCCCAGCGATGCCGAGCTGCCGTTGTTGGACGCGCGCAGCGTGGTGCCGGCGGTGGTCCAGTAGGACGTGTTGGACACCGGCTTGTAGGCGGTGGTCACCAGCGAGGAGGTGGGAACCCAGCCGGCGCCCTGGGCGGTTTTGACCTTCGACCAGGAGCCGCTGGTCGAGTACAGGCTCAACTTCTGGCCGGCGTAGGCGGTCCCCAGGGACTTGGCCTTGGTCGAGGCGGTGGCGCGGACGACGGTCTTGTCGATGGTCCAGCGCGATCCGATGACCTTGTCGAGAACCGGGGCCTTGCCCAGCAGGTTCTTGGACGGCACCCAGCCGGTGCCCTTGGCTGACTTGATCCGGGTCCAGCCGTTGGCCGTGCCGATGGCGGTGACCTTCTGCCCCTTGGCGATGGTGCCCAGGCTCTTGCTGCCAGCGGAGTTCGCCGACTTCAAGGCGAGATTCGCCCCGGTCCAGTAGGACTTGCTGGCTACCGGCTTGTACGCCGTGGCCACCAGCGAGGCAGCCGGCACCCAGCCGATGCCCTTGGAGGTCTTGACCTTGGCCCACGAGCCGCTGGTCGAGTACAGGCTCAGCTGCTGACCTGCCGGGATGCTTCCCATCGATTTCGCCTTGGACGACGGGTTCGCGCGGACCACCGTGGTGTCAATGCTCCAGCGCGAACCGATCACCTTCAGCGGTGCGGTGGCACCCAGGTGCTTGCTCTGGATCCATCCGGTCTTGCCCGAAACCGACACCGAGCTCCAGCTGCCGTAGTTGCGCAGCCACTGGACCTTCGCCCCGGAGGCGAGGGTCGCGACCTTGGCGGAGCTGGTCGAGGTGCTCTTGTAGATCGGCTGCTTGGTCTTGGCCCAGCGATACGCAATAGCCGGCGCAGTGTTCGACAGCTGGTTCGTGGGAACGAACCCGGTCTTGCCGCCCGACTTGATCTTGGTCCAGGAACCGGTTGCCCCCAGCCGCTCGACCTTGGTTCGGCGCTGCAGCTCCCCCAGCGATTTGGCCGTGGCCGACGGGTTCTGCCTCAGCACCTGGTAGGAGCCCAGGTAGCGGTAGGTCTTGGTTTTCGCGGTGGAGGTCGCTGGAACATTTACCAGGAACTTCGCCGAGACCCAGCCGGTCTTGTTGCCGTAGCTGGTCTGAGACCAGCCGTTGCTCGTGGCGCCGACCTTGACCGTGGCGTTCTTGGGAATCACGAGCAGCGATTTGGACGAAGCGCTGGCGCTCTGGCGCAGGTTCAGGTTCTGTATGGTTTTCTTGCTGACGGTTTTGACCGCGGCGGCAAGGGCGACTTCCTGGGCGGGATCGATGCTCGGCACGGCGGCGGCCGGGATCACGGGACTCAGGCATAGTGACAGCGCCAGGGCAAGGCCTAGCGCGCGAGTGCGACGGGGCATCTGGGTTCTTTCGGTCTGAGCCTCACTGCTCGGTGAGGTCGGAAACTGGATGACAGCTGCCCGTCGGTAGTCCTCCAGTTACGGCTGCCACTCTTAGAATGTCATACCCAGAGAAAATACAGTATCTTCACACTCTAAATTCACCTAGTTGTTTCGCATGTATACAAATGCGGTTTCCGAGCCCGGCTCGATTTCCGTACGCCCCGCGTCCTGGATCACCGGACCGGCAGCCTGCGCGCTGAGCCGCTTGAATTCCTCATCCGACAAATGCTGGATCCCGACCGGAGCATGGGCGGACAACCAGCGTTCGATGCGATCGCCCTTCTCCTCGGTTAGCCAGGCGAACAGCGCATGCGCGCTCTGCGCCGCCGCCTTGCCGGTCGACATCTGCAGCGACTTCCTGATGCCGATAGTGACATCGGAGACCAATACCTCGGCGCTCTTGGGCAGCTGCGTGCCCGATACCTGCAGCTTGGCGATGAGTTTCGGCAGATCGTGCGCGGGCAGCGGCGGCAGGCCGACGGCTTGCGCCTTGCCGACCTCGCTCACCATCGCCTCGGGGAACATCTCCAGCACCTTGCCGAACATCTTGGGATTGGCACGGCGCACCGATTTGGCAAATGCCTGCCCGGCCCAGACTTGCCACTCGGGAGCCTGCGGGGCCCTGAGGTAGGCGATGACCGCTGCGCGGGCGACGGCCGACAGCCCCTCGTCCTCGGTGGATGGGTCTTCCTTGTCGATCCGCAGGATAATCGGCTGGACCAGTTCGTCCGGATCGCGTTCGCGCAGCTCACTCATGGAATCATTCTATTCAAAGCGCGCGTGGCCCACCGGCGGTCCCGGCGGCCCGCGTCCCGGACCCTAGCTGCTGAGGAATGTGACAGTGATGCGCGCCTGCTGCGCAGCGTAGACCGCATGCAGGACGTTGGCCTCAACAAAGATGGAGCCTCCGGTGCTCAGCGTGGTGGTTGCATCACCGACGGTGAACTGCACTTCGCCGCTGATCACCTGGACAATGATCGGCGTTCGCGCCATGTGGTCCGGAAGCTCCACCCCCGCATCGAAGGCGATTTCGGTGATCTGGGCCTTCTCCCCTGCGAAAATGCGCCTGGCGGCGTACTTGCCGGGCTTGATCGGATTTCGGTCGGCATAATCCTGGAGCGTCCGCGCGATCAGTACCGAATCACTCGCATCCGACGTTTTCTGGCTCATGGCTAGTTCCTTCCGTGTTTCATGGTGTGCAGGGAGCTCTCGGCCCGAAGGGATCCGCTAGTACCTTGACCCCCTGGCCTTATGGACAATCAGCAAGATGACGCTGGTCAGCATGGCGGTGGCGAGGCTGACCAGCACCGGGCCCTGCCATTCCAGCTTGGCCACGGCTTTCGAGGTGCCGCTCACGAGCGTGCTGAAAATGTTCCCGATTCCACGCTCCGCACCTTGGCCGAGCGCTGCAGCACTTTCGAAAAGCGCGGGCGTGATCCACTGGATCACGAGCGACAGAATCCAGATCAGCAGATTGGCGGCCTTCAGGAATCCCAGGACGCCCAGCACAAGCCCGAGGACTGCCGGCCCGGCATACCAAAAATATTGAGTGTAGGACTGCGCACCGGAAATCAAGGAGGCCACGACCTGCAGCCAGTAGCTGATGCCTACTGCGATCAGCGCAACCAACGGGGTTGCGGCAATAAGCTGGAGCTTGACGATCAGGTAGTACAGTATCTGGAACACCACAAACAGCGCGCCCAGGAAATACAGGTGGCGCACCGAGTCAGCGGAGATATCACCGTCGAATAACCCCGGTTCGAGTACGTACGTTGCTTGGAATGCCAGTGCAATGAATCCGAGCACCACACCGACATCCGTTACCACTGCGAATTTAGTACCACCCCGCCCGACCCTGCGGGCGAAGAAGGCACTGAGGAGCGTCGCCATGGAAAAGACGAGCAGCAGTCCAAGCGCGTCGTTCGAAGTGTAGGGAAGGATCGCCTGGTCATCGTAGCCGATCCACAACCACGGCAGCACGGCGAACGCCACGATCAGCAGCCCGGCCACCAGCTGCATCCACCAGTTCTGCCAAATGCCTGCGGTTGATCTCAACATTGCTCCTTCGAGTCCCCAGTGTTCCTCTGGGCTCATTCTTCCAGAGCGCGTGGCCACCTGCCCGGCTTCGGGGCCGCGTTTCGCGATGCTCCAGTTCCCCCGGACAGGACAAACGAGCGGCTCGTAGGCATTCCCTTAATGGTGAAATACCTACGAGCCGCTCGCGAATTCACTTCACCATGGCTCGATACGGGTGGTCGAAGCACAAACAAGGTTGCAGATGACTTTGGTCTGGAACTTGCTGGTGAAAGCCGTTCTTGGCGGTAGCCCTTGACGACTTCAACTACATTTATTCAACTACAAACCAGTCAGAGTGTGCAACACAAGCAATTCTAATTGACCAATCTGATCAATGAGTACCACATTCCCCTTGCATCGACCCGTCACTTTGCCACATCACCAATGCGGCACCATCGCAGCCGGTCTTGACCTTGACGCAACGTCAACGTATAGCGTGTTCACATGGACAGGATTAGCCAAGGGAAACACCCGGGCACTAGTTACAGCATCTCCGAAGTGGCCAAGTCGACCGGGGTGACCAGCAGGACCCTGAGGCACTACGACCACATCGGCCTGCTTCGTCCGGCATTCGTAGCTGGCAACGGCTACCGGCACTATGGCCAGCAAGAGCTGGTCCGCTTGCAACGGATCCTGCTGCTGCGCCAACTGGGCCTGCGGCTGGACACCATCGCCGAGGTGCTCGATTCGACAACGGATCAGATCCAGGCGCTGGAAATCCATGTCAAAGACCTGGACCGGCAGCGGGAAAACATCGACCGACAGATCAAAGCACTGCGCCACAGCATTAGCGCACTATCGAAAGGGGAAAAAATGAATCTCGATTCGGCATTCGAAGGCTTCAACGAGCAATACAAGGAAGAAGTCGTCGCCCGGTGGGGCTCGGAAGCCTACGAGCGTTCCGATCAGTGGTGGCGCTCGAAGAGCGGCGCCGAGCGAGCCGACATGATGGAACAGGTCAAGGAACTGAACCACGCGTGGGTACAGGCTGGCGAAGACGGAATCTCCGCCGACAGCGACGCTGCGCGCGTGCTGGCTTCCCGGCACGTGCAGTGGCTGGAGTCCATCCCGGGCACCCCGGCCGCTTCCGGCGACCCGGCGCAGTTGCGCGCGTACGTTTTGGGGCTTGCCGACATGTACGTCGCTGATGAACGCTTTGCCAAGAACTATCAGGGGCACGCCCAGTTCGTCCGCGATGCCCTGTATTCGTTCATGAATGAAGCGGGGAACTAGCATTCAGGTGCTTCGGCATGCGCCCCGCAAGGCGCGCCGGAGCACCTGCTAGGATTCCCTGTCGATTTCCTCGCGTGCCTGGGCATAGCGAGTCTGGATGTATTCCTCCAGCTTTTCGCGTTCCACTCGCCACACTCCCCTGCCCCCGATTTGGATGGCCGGCAGCTCTCCGCTCTTGATCAACGCGCGGATCTGCGGAAGCTTGACGTTCAGCTCCTCGGCAACATCTTCTAATCGCAAGAACCTCATGGCTTCAGGTTACTGTCATTTGCTGTCGTTGGATCTGATTCGGTGCAATCTGTGCACAACGTGTTCCCTACACCACAATTTGTGCCGTTGCTGTCCCTGCGAGCACCGCGCATGCAACAAACCGATCAGTCCGTGCAATACGCTTGGGAGATACTGGTCATTTTGACTAAAATCTATTTGTAGCACTCGCGATCTTCACGCACAGGCCGTCATAGGAGACCACACATGAATTCGGATACGTATCAGCTCGACGAAACCGACCGACGTATCCTTCTGGCCCTCGACGCCGATCCTCGTGTTCCCATCATGATGCTCGCCCAACAGCTAGGACTGGCACGCGGCACCGTGCAGTCCCGCTTGGAGCGGTTGGCGAACTCCGGCGCCCTGCGTCCGAATACGGCGCGTATCCTGCCGGCGGCCATGGGTCGCGGCGTCAGCGCCTTCGTCAGCGCCGAGCTGGACCAGGCCCGGCTGAACGAAGCCATCGCGGGACTGCGGCAAATTCCCGAAGTTCTGGAGTGCGTGGCCCCGGCCGGCGATACCGATCTGCTGATCCGGGTGGCGGCCACGGATCCCGACGACCTCTACCGCGTCAGCGAGGAGATCCGCCTCTGCCCGGGCATCACCCGTACCTCGACCTCGATGATCCTGCGCGACGTCATTCCGTTCCGTACCACCGAGCTGCTCAAGAAGCTGAGCGGCGAGAAGCACTAAGCCCGCAGCTTTTCCCAACGGCCAGGCACCTTGTGCCTGGCCGTTAGTCGTTCACGGACTGGAGGGTTCGTCCGGGCAGGTACTTCCGGGCCCTGAACACCTGGACCATGGAGGCAACGCAGCATCCGATGAAGCAGCACATGTAGAACCGCCCGGTCAGCTTGCCCAGATCTGCAGGGCCAGCCAGATCCAGCACCTGGCTCAAGCCCGCCACCAGCAGGATTCCGTTCGCGGCGCCCGACACCACCGATGCCGCCGTGCCCACGGCTTCGGAGCCGGTCAGCGCGACCACGATCATCAGCAGCAGGCCGGCCAGGGCAACGCCCAGTCCCCCGAGCAGCAGACCGACCCGGCTGACATCGTTGAAACGGCGGATCAGCGGCTGAATAGCTGCGCCCATGCCCATCGTGACCACCACGGCGATCGTGGAATACAGCAGGCTGGATTGGCCCGGTTCAGCGGTCAGAGCCGGGACCACCGCGAATCCCGTGGCCGCCATCCCGAAGACCCATGGGGCTGCGGGCAGCACCAGCCGGGTGAACCGCTTCATGTTGGCCGCGCTGGTGCGCATCGGGTACGCGGCAGGGGCAGCATCCGCCGGAGCCACCTGGCGCAGGACGGCTGGCTGTTCCTCCTTGGCGGTGAGCATGAGCAGCAGCCAGGCCAGCGTCGCGACCGCGTGGACCACGTAGGCCAGTTCCGGGCTCTGGCTGGCTCCGACAATTGCGCCGGAGACCGCCGGTCCGATGGCGAAGCCGGCCGAGGTGCATAACGCCGCCCGGGTGGCGCCCGCCGGCCCCGGGCTGATCAGCTTGACCCAGCTGGTGACCGCCACCATGGCAAGCCCCATGCCCAGCCCGGTGAAGACGCGTCCGAGATACAGGCCCGCTTCGGTGTACCACCCGCCCATCAGCGCCAGGGATCCGAGGATCGAGAATGCCAGCGCCATCAGGGTGAAGGGCTTTCGCCCGAAGCGGTCAGCCAGCGGACCGCCGAACATCAGCGCCGGGATCATGCCGAGCAGGTAGCTGCCCATGACCAGCATGGCTTCGAATTCGCTCAGCAGCCGCTGCTGCTGGTACCAGCTGATCAGGGAGACGTACTGGTTGGCGCACCAGCCGGTGAGGATCAGGCAGATGCCCGGAAGCCACCACGAGGTGGTGCGGTGTGCAGTCGTAGCGAGTGCGATGCCTACTTCTCCAGCTCGTGGAAAAGGCTGCGCACCCGGTCGGCGATTTCATCGCGGATCATGTTCATCCGCTCGGCGCCGGTGATGCCGTCCTCGCTCGGCTCGTAGGTAACCCAGCGTTCGACCTTCACCTGCGGATCGAAGCTCGGCTTGGCGTCGGTGCCGAGGATGACCACACGGTCCACCGAGGCGGCCAGCGACGGATCGATGGGCTTGGGTTCGCCTTGGGCCATGTCCGCGCCGCACTCGGCCAGCGAGGCGACCGCTTCCTGGTTGATCGAGGCGCCGGGGTTGGTGCCGGCCGAATAGCTGGTGACCTTGCCGTCCGACACGTAATCCATCAGTGCCGCGGCCATCTGCGACTTGCCGGCATTGCGTGAGCAAATGAAGAGAACCGAAGGTGTAGTCATGAAAACAATTGAACCACCCAAAGCGCGCTTTGGGTGGTTCAATGTGCAACAGTGACGCCGAAGCGCCGGGATTCTCAGAGGGTCAGGTTCTTGCCGGTCTTGATTGTCTCGCCCGTGAAGAACGCAGGGTGGCGGATACGGCTGTAGAGCATGACCAGCACGCCCAGCAGCAGCACGCCCACACCGAGGATGAAGACCATGCCGACGCCGCCGATCTCCGAGCCCGAACCGTACTCCGGGTCCATCGAGTCGACTGCGGTGACGAAGAACATCACCAGCAGGATGACACCGCCCACCAGCGGAGCCAGGAACTTGAAGAAGAAGTTCCGGGCGTTGGCGAACAGCTCGCCGCGGAAATACCAGACGCAGGCCAGCGCGGTCAGGCCGTAGTAGAAGCAGATCATCAGGCCGAGGGCCGTGATCGTGTCCCACAGGGCGTTTTCCGACAGCAGGCGGGTCGCCACGTAGAATGCGGCGGCGGCTGCCGCCGAGACCACAGTAGCCACCGACGGCGACATGTAGCGCGGGGAGATCTTGGCGAAGCTGCTTGGCAGCGCCTTGTAGTAGCCCATGGCCAGGATGGTGCGCGCCGGGGACACCATGGTCGACTGCAGCGAAGCCGCGGAGGAGGACATGATGGCCAGCGACATCAAGATGGCCAGCGGCCCCATGACCGGTCCGGCCAGCACCGCGAAGATGGATTCCTGGTTGTCCTCGTTGCCGGCGCCCAGTCCGGTGGTTCCGACGCCGGCGAAGTACAGCACCGCGGTGGCGACGGCCAGGTACAGCGTGATGATGATCAGCACCGTCCAGGTGGCGCCGCGGCCCGGGACCTTGTTGGGGTCGGTGGTTTCCTCATTCATGGTCAGGGTGACGTCCCAGCCCCAGAACACGAAGATCGACAGCGAGATGCCAGCGGCAAAGGCGCCCATCGGGTTGAACATGTCCAAGGTGATCGGGGTCGGATCATAGGGAGTGTCCGAAGTGAACGCCATGACGGCGAACAACAGCAGCACAACCACTTGGAAGCCCACCAGCACGTACTGGAAGACCTTGGTGGCGTTCATGCCGCGGTACGAGATGTAGGCGGCGATAGCGATGAACACCAGCGTGGTGGGGATGTTGATCCACAGGTTCTTGGTCAGCGCCGCAATCCATTCCTGGCCGGTGAGCTGGGCGATGAGGATGTAGAAGAAGTCCACCGCCACCGCGGCCAGATTGGAGAGCACAATCACCGTGGCGGCGATCAGGCCCCAGCCGCCCATCCAGCCGATCATGGGCCCGAACGCGCGGGTCGCCCAGGTGAAGGAGGTGCCCGAGTCGGGCATGGCGTTGTTCAATTCCCGGTAGCCCAGAGCCACGAGAAGCATGGGAATGAATCCGGCGATCAGGATGGCCGGAAGGCTGGTACCCACCTCGGCGACGGTCGCGCCGAGCCCGGCGGTCAGTGTGTACGCCGGGGCGATGCAGGAGATGCCGATGACGATCAGGCCCAGGACACCAACGGTGCCCTTGGACAGGCCTTTTTCATGAAGTCCCGAATCGTTTGTTTCGGGAAGGCTATCCCGCCTCATTTCTTGTGACATTGTCAAAAACCTTTGGGAGTGTGCTCACCATTGAGCTGCGGCAGTGCGCGCCACCATGAACGCTGTGTCAGGTGTGCGGCAGACCGGTCGTCGGTGAGTGCGTTTTGGAGAGGATCCAAGGGATACGAATTTTTGATCGGCTTTCTACCGTGTAGATGGCAAGTGGGGAACGACCCCCATGGGGACGTTGAGGTGGCCGAGGATGCGATGGGCCTTCGG
>SMEN01000117.1_pt1 | contig 42008 bp, 30 predicted proteins | sample 2456271 | NCBI WGS metagenome assembly SMEN01 (sample SAMN10132593, study PRJNA489261) | soil metagenome | isolation source: day1 control-loamy sand soil ammended with raw manure from dairy cow... | place: USA | collected 2015-04-01 | reverse complement strand
ATCGCGATGCGGGCGTCGTCGACCACGCGGTTGGCGCGGCGGCCCGCCGTGTGCAGCGACGAGGGGTTGCCGGTGGCGGCGAACTGCGCGGTGATGGCGGCCAGCGCCGCCGGGGTCATGTCCGTGGTTGCCGCGTGGTCCAGGTATACGGCGGAAGTATTCATATCCCTTCCATGGTACGAGCTTCGCGCTCCTAGTTTGAATGCCCGATCCGTGTGAATTGCCCGACCTCGATGGCTTCGAGGCCCGGATCCTTCAAGATCGCCTCGATCAGCGCGGACGGCCCGCCGACCAACGTGCAGTCGTCATAGGGTTCGGTGGACAGCATCCAGGAGCGGTCCTCCGGGAAGACCAGCGAGGGGCGCTGGCGCTGCTCCCCCGCCGCGGTTTTCGCCCACAGCGGGTCGCTCAAGAACGCCGCATCGGCGCGGAACAGGTGGTAGTTGCGGTAGCCGCCGCCCAGCTCCAGCGGGCCTCCGGCCAGGTCTTCGTCCGCGAAGGCGGGCTTCTGCGCCTCGGCGAGCGCGGCGGCATGGGCCGCGGCATTCTGCTCGTCGTTCAGCGCAGGATCCGGCTCCAGCTCGATCTGGATGCGCTCGCCGCCTTCAATGAAGGCATAGCCCGCCCAGAGGCCCAGCACGAACTCCTGCTTGCCGCTGGCCTGGATCAGCTGCAGGGCCAGGTCCTTCCACTGGTTGGCCGGCAGCTCGTCCAGCGGCAGGTCGGTATCCACCCAGGCGTCCTCGGCCACCGGGTTGCCCTGGGCATCCAGTCCGGCAACCGTTTCAAACGAATCGGCGGCGGTCAGCACGTGGCCGCGGCTGGCGGCCACGGTGGACCAGCCCACCTGGCGGTCGTCCTCATCCAGCGCCGGATGGAGGATGCGGGCGTAGCGTTCATAGCCGACCGGCACCTGGGCGGTGACCGTCAGCGGGTCTGCATCGGCGCAGGCGTCGATGATCCATTGGCCGTATTCTGCGGAGACATGGGAAAACTGCATGTCCTAAGACTACCGAGCCATTCCCCTGCCACCGCGGGTTTCGGCTGCCGCAGTGATATGAATGATGAAGTAGGTCCACACCGTCAGCCAGCCACCTCAAGGAAGCCGCCACCGATGTACATGCCAGATCTGTTGGTCCCGATTCATCAGTTCGCCCGCAAGAGCATCGATTTCTCGCGTCGCATCGCGGTCATGGCGGTGATTAACCGCACGCCGGATTCCTTCTACGACGCCGGGTCGACGTTCGGATTGGATGAGGCCGTTTCGGCGGCGCTGCGCGCGGTGGACGCCGGGGCGGACTGGGTGGATATCGGCGGCGTGCCGTTCTCCCCGGGCCCGGAGCTGCCCTGGCGCGAGGAAGCGGAGCGCGTGGTGCCGGTGATCCGCGAGGTGCGCCGGCACAGCGACGTGGTGATTTCGGCGGACACCTTCCATCCGCTGGTGGCGCAGGCGGCCATCGACGCCGGGGCGGATGTCATCAACGACACCACCGGCCTGGCCTATCCCGAGCTGGCGAAGGTTGTGGCCGCCAACGACGTGCATCTGGTGCTGACCCATTCGCTGGCCAAACCGCGCACCATCTACCCCCGCCCGCACTACGACGACGTGCTCGCCGAGGTGCGCCGCTACCTGCACGAGAAGGTGCAGCTGGCCAAGGGCTTCGGCATCAAGGATTCGAAGCTCATCATCGATCCCGGGCACGACCTGAACAAGAACACCCGGCATACCCTCGACTTGACCGCCGGGTTCCAAGCCATTGCCGAACTGGGCTATCCGGCGCTGGCGGCGGTGTCCAACAAGGACTTCATCGGGGAGACGCTGGACCTGCCGAAGTCCGAACGCATGCTGGGCTCCATGGTCGCGGCCACCATGTGCGCCATGGGCGGGGCGCGGATCCTGCGGATGCACAACATCCCGGAATCCATGCAAACCGTGCGCCTGATCGAAGCCGCCCAGGGCTGGCGCCAGCCGGTGAGGCAGATCCACAATATGGGGGACGTCAATCCCCCGGCGCATCCCGAACGCGAAGCCAGCGCCTAGAGCATCCAAGGAGATTCATGCGAGCCCTTCTGCCCCAGCCGATTGAGCAGGTCGACGACGACTACCTGCTCTCCCGCTACGCCGGCGCCGCCCTGCCGTTCGTCCGGTTCAACTTCGTGTCCAGCGCCGACGGCAGCGCCCAGCTCGGCGGGCTGTCCGGGGCGCTCGGCTCAAACGGGGACCACAGGATCTTCAGCCTGCTGCGCCGGCTGGCCCATGTGGTGCTGGTTGGTTCAGGCACGGTCCGCGCCGAGGGTTATGCCGGCCCGCTGGTCTCCGACGCGGACCAGGCCTGGCGCACCGCCCACGGGCTGGACGCCCACCCCGTCTTCGCCATCGTCTCCCACAACCTGTCCATCGCCCCGGACGCCGAGGTGCTGACGGCCTCGCCCGGGCCGGTGCTGCTGTACACCTGCGCACAGGTCGCCGAGCCGCTGCGCGAGAGCTATCCGGAGCATGTCCAGCTGGTCCAGGTCGCAAACAACGGCGAGGGCCCCGACCCGGTGCAGATCGTCGCCGACCTCGATGCGCGGGGCCTGCAGTTCATCCACGCCGAGGGAGGACCGCACATCTTCGGGCAGTTCATCTCCGCCGGGCAGGTCGACTCCCTGTGCGTGAGCTACTCCCCCGTCCTCGCGGCGGGAGCCGGGTCGCGTATCGCCCGCTCGGTCCGCGAGCAGCAGCGCAGCCTCAGGCTGCATACCCTGTTGGAGGAAAATTCGATGCTCTTCGCCGAGTACCGCGTCGACCGCTAGCGCATCAGCGGCAGGGCTCCGGGGACGACCCGCACGGTCAACGCCCCTCGACCCAGCCGTTCCCCGTCGGCATAGCAGTCCCCTGCGGCCCCCACCCTGAATTCCTTCGCCCTGGCCGAAACCCGGAAGGGATGCTCCCGCCCGGCCAGGATCCGCGGCACATGCCTGAGCACCGGGGCGATCCGGCCGCCGCGCACCAGCGACAGATCCGCCAGCCCGTCGTCGAACTCGGCCGAAGCGAACAGCGTGATGCCGCCGCCCAGCGAACGGATATTGGCGATGCTGGCGGCCAGCGCCGGTCCGCGGTAGTCCAGCCCCTTGGCGGCGACCCGGGTGTCGAAGGCCCTGAGCCTCGGCAGACACAGCAGCAGCGCCACGATGTAGCGCAAAGATCCCAGGCCGCGCGGCAGCCGGTTGGCCCTGGCGTTGACCGTAGCCTCGAATCCCCAGGAGATCGCCCCGACCACGAGCCGGGTGCGGTGCGGTGTTTCGTCGAACTCGACCTCCAGCAGATCGACCGGGTGCGCGGCAGTCCCCCCGCCGAGGAACGAGGCAACCCGGTCCATGGACTGTGCGGGATTCGCGTCGCGGAGCATACGCCAGGTGTCGTTGCCGCTGCCCGCCGGGATGATCCCGAGCGGAATCCCGGTCCCGGCCAGCACCTGCACCACGTGGTGGAGCAGCCCGTCCCCGCCGACCACCACCACCGCGTCCGCTTCCGCAAGCTGTGCGGCGATCCGCGCCGAAGGCAGCGACGAGACGTCGAGCAGGTTTGCCTGGATGCCCGCGCCAGCCAGCCGTTGGGCCAGCTGCGTTGCGCGGCGGCTTCCCCGGCCCCTGCCCGAGGCGGGGTGGAAGACGATCTTGATGCGCTGGAAACGGTGCTGGACGGACATGCCTATAGACAATACCCAGCTAACGTACAGATTCGGAAAGCATTGGCCACAGGTCTTTCGCTACGATAGTAAGGGTCGGCGATAGTGCGCCGCATCGAAAGGAACTTGCCTGACTATGAGCTCGCCGAGCCCCCACGAAATCCTTGGCGTATCCCGCACGGCAAGCATGGAAGAAATCAAGGTCGCCTACCGCAGGGCCGCGCGCGCCACGCATCCGGACCTGGGCGGAAGCGAAGACGCCTTCAAGGAAGTCCAACGCGCGTTCCAGCAGCTCAGCGACCAGCAGTCCGATGATTCCTTCGAACGCAGCTTCCAGTCCCCGGGCCAGGCGCCGCGGGCAGGCTTCAGCGCCCGCCAGTACGATGAACGGCTGCGCACCACGCCGCAGCAGCCCAAGGCCCAGCTGCCCACCGAGTACGTTCCGCCGCTGAACGATGCCCAGTTCACCGCCCTGGACTCCAAGCGGTCCGCGCAGCGGGTGCACGGGGAACCGCGCAAACGCGGCATGTTCAGCTCCCGGTCGCGCCTGCAGCGCGAGGCCACGACCATCAACCTGCTCAGCAAGAACGTGCTCAACGTGCTGCCGGCGGCACGCCTGGTCAACGGGCTGCGCTCCCCCAACGGGGGCCACTACGACCACGTGCTGACCGCCGGATACCGGATGGCGGTGATCAACACGATGACGCTGCCCGAGGGCTATTATGCCTTCGACGGCTCGGTGCTCCGCCACGGCAACAAGATGACGCAGCCCCCGGAAATCCAGATCTCCGGCATGCAGCGGGCCTTCATGCAGATGAATGTCGCCGCCTACACGCTGGTCCTGGCCTCCAACGGGAACCACCACGAACCGGTGATCGATTACCATCGCAACGCCCAGCCCTCGCTGGCGAGCTCCGCGAACGTGCTCAATGCAGCGGGTCTGGTGCGCGAGCTCAAGCTGTTCCTCGGCTCCGGACCCTCGCCGAATATCGTGGACCGCGAAGTCCTCGCCCGGCTGATCGGCGGCATGTACTAGGCCGATGACTCGATCTGCGTTCGCACCCCTTAAACTGGAAGTGTGTTTCGTATCGTTTTCAATGCCCCAGAAATTCCCGGCAACTCGGGCAATGCCATCCGACTATCAGCCATCACCGGTGCAGAACTGCATCTGGTCAAACCCCTGGGCTTCAACTTCGAGGACGCCAACCTCCGTCGCGCCGGCCTGGACTACCACGACCTGGCATTCGTGACCGTGCATGAAAATCTCGATGCCGCCTTCGAGGCTCTCGGTGAAGGGCGGGTCTTCGCCTACACTTCCGAGGGCGAGACCATCTACAGCGATATCAGCTATGAGCCGAGCGACATCCTGCTGTTCGGCAAGGAATCGGTGGGACTGAGTGCCGAGGACAAGCAGCATCCCCGCGTCACCGACCTGGTCAAGCTCCCCATGCTCCCGGGCCGCCGCTCGCTGAACCTGGCCAACGCTGCGTCGATTGTTGCCTTCGAAGCGTGGCGCCAGCACGGCTTTGCCGGAGCATAAAGTACCAGCGAAGTACGGCCACGTATACAGGTTTACCCAATCTTTATAAAGTAGGCTCGATATGTGCCCGCTGATCCGCAGGTATTGAACTTTGACCACAACCCCGGGAGAAACCAAGACAATGAACGGTAGCCATTCCCAGCACCGCGACGAGCCTCAGGACGAAGACCTGGGTCTAGACCTGGTTGACCAAGTGGCCAGCAGTTCACGCGCCGAGAGGAACTCCAGGCCGAAGCGCTGGATCCTCGGTGTTGTCGGCGTCGTGATCGTTGCGGTTCTCGCTCTCGTGGTCTTCTCGCTGCTCAACGGCGGCCCCAAGGCTTCCAAAGCCGCCAAAGCCGACGACGCGGTGATCCAGACCATCCAGCTCAAGAACGGCGGACAGGCCGTCCTCAGCTCCTCCGCATCGGAAGACGCCATCGGCGTGGACCTGACCAGCCTGCCGGGCCTCGCCGACGGCCAGCAGTATGTCGTGTGGGCCGTCCATGAGGAAACCGGAGTGTCCGTTGTCGCCTCGTCCACCGGCGACGATGTCGATGCGGGCTTGACCCCGGCCGGCGACGTCCTGGCCATCCATATCACCGTCGAAGGATCCACGATCCCTTCGGCCCCGTCGGAGGACACCGAAGCATCGGTGGACCTGCCGCTGGACCCTGGGGCATCCGAAGTTCCCGACGCCCAGGACAGCGGTGCCAGCGACACCAGCACCCCGGGCGCGGACGACTAGCAGCCGTCCAAGCCGCAAAACATGAGGCGCGTTCCCCCAAAGGGAACGCGCCTCATGTTTTGTCCGGTTCTGGCTTGCGGTCCTAGAAGCCGGAAATCGTGTCGTCCGCATTCACGGCGACCAGATGGAAGGACTCGGCCAACGCGGCGGCAGGCAGTCCCCCGCGTTCGGCATTCGTCCGGCACTGGTGCTCCACGAAACGCTCCATGGAGGCAACGTCGGGGTGCTGGGTGAAATGCGCCCGCAGCGCCTCCATCTTCTGCCCGAAGAACTGCGTGATGTCCACGAAACCGTTCTCGCGCTCGCGCGGAGCGCCGTACAGCCACAGCCACGGCACCTTGTAGGCGTCCAGGCCTTCCTCGGCCACCAGTTCCGGGTAGGCGAACGGGTTCTCCACCGCCGGGTAGATCGCCCGGGTGACCGCTTCGCCGCAGGCCAGATGGTCCGGGTGCGAGCGCTGGATGCGGTCCCAGTTCCGCTCGGGATGCATGGCCATCACAATGCTTGGACGCACCTGGCGGATCAGGCGCACCACCTTGCGGATGACCTCATGGGTGGGTTCCAGGTACCCGTCGCGCTCGCCGAGGAAGTGCACCGTGCTCACGCCGACCTTGGAAGCTGCAACGGTCTGCTCCTGGTGGCGCAGGCGCGCGGTTTCCTGCGGGTCGCGTTCGTCGAAGCCCCCGGCATCCCCGTCGGTCATGATGCAATACTGCACCTCGACACCGGCTGCGGTCAGCGCGGCGATGGTTCCGGCGGCGCCGAAGTCCAGGTCGTCGGGGTGGGCGGCGAAGGCCAGCACCCGCTCGGTCTGGGCCGTGATGAATTGGGTTGTGTCGATCATGCTCGGCGGCGCCTGATCTCGGCGGCGGCCTGCGGCAGCACCTTGGCCAGGTCCCCGACAATGCCCAGGTCCGCGATCTCGAAGACCGGCGCGTCGACGTCCTTGTTCACCGCGATGATGTACTTGCTGGTCTGCATCCCGGCCTTCTGCTGGATCGCCCCGGAGATTCCGGCGGAGATGTACAGCTGCGGCGACACGGTGATGCCGGTCTGGCCCACCTGCGCGTCATGTGAAATCCATCCGGCGTCGGTCGCGGCGCGCGAGGCGCCAATGGCGGCGCCCAGCGCGTCGGCAAGGTCCTCCAGCGGTCCGAAGTCGCCGTCGACGCCGCGGCCGCCGGCGACCACCACGCGTGCTTCGCCCAGCGACGGGCGCTCGGAAACAGCCTTCTCCTCCACCGCGACAACACTGACCTTCGGCGCCTGCTCGGCACCGAGGTCCAGCTCCTTGACCTGCACGGTTCCCGCGGAACCAGCCGGCGAATCCTGGATGCTGTTCGGCTTGACGGCGGCGATCAGCACGCCGGTGGTGGACTTGGCGCTCGCGCTGTAGCTTCCAGCCAGTTCGTCCTTGGTGGCAATCAGGTCGGCGGACACGTCGACGACGTCGGTGACGATCGCCGCGTTGCGGCGCACCGCGATGCGCGCGCCGAGCTCGCGGCTGAAGCTGTCGTTGCCCAGCAGCACCAGGTCGGCATCGGTCTGCAGCAGCGCCGCATCCAGCACTGCCAGTTCATGCTCGCCGAACCCCTGTCCAGGGTTGGCGGCCTGCAAGGCGGTGCCGATGCCGTAGCTGGCGATCACGTCGCGGGCCTCGGCGGAAATCTCGGTGGCCGCGGCCACCACCGCGGTCTGGAAGCGCGAGGCCAAGGTCAGCAGCTCACGCTGTGCCTTGCCCGGGGCGGCGCTGAGGTCGGAGAAAAATACAAGTGCAGAAGACATGTTCGAATAGGTCCTTAGATCAGCTTCTGTTCGGCAAGGAAGTCGACGAGGGCAATGCCCGCTTCACCGCTGTCATTGATGATGGTGCCGGCCGGCCGGGCAGGTCGTTGTTCGGCGGCCAGCACGGAAGTGGTGGAACCTTCGGCCCCGACGTCCTGCGCAGCCAGGCCGATCGCGGCCAGATCGACTTCCACGATCTTCTTCTTCTTCGCGGCCATGATGCCCTTGAAGTTCGGATAGCGGGGATCGTTGGCCTGGTCGGTGACCGACAGCACGGCGGGAAGCCCTGCCTTGAGCGTCACACGTTGGTTGAGGTGGTCTCGTTCGACGGTCAGCTCACGGACCGAGGCATCGAAAGCCACCGATGCCGCATGGGTCAGCTGGGCGAAGCCGAGCAGCTCGGCGAGCTGCGCCGGAACGACCGAGGTTTCGGCATCGGTGGAAGCCATGCCGGTGATCACCAGATCCGCATCGGGTACGTGCCGCACCAGCGCAGCCAAGGCCCTGGAAGTGGCCACGGCGTCCGATCCGGCGAGCGCAGCATCATTCAGGTGCAGCCCCGAGGAGGCACCCATCTGCAGCGCCTTCTTCACCGAGTTCACCGAACTGCCGGAACCCATGGTCGCCGCGATGACCTGGTGGCCGGCCGCGAATCCCCCGTTGTCCTCAACGATGGCGAGGGCCGCCTCGACGGCGTACTCGTCAAGTTCCGAAAGAACCGACTCGGTACGGTCCAGCCGCAGGGAATCCTGGTCGATGTGCCGGTCAAACTGGACATCTGGAACATGTTTGACCAGGACCACGATGGTCAGTGGCGTAGTGCTCGCGTCGCTCATTCGCGCCTTCCTCGAAGTTTGGGTAATCCGGCCGCACTGTGCGCCAGGCGCCGGAAGATCTCATCTGCATCTATCGTATCCACCAACGGCGATGCCATTGCCGTTTATCGCTCAGAGAACAACACGTGACGCGGTTGGTTAATCACCAGACCGCGTCACGTGTCTCACAATGACGATATGACGACTCTCGGAGTCATATTTACTTGCTGCTCAACGATCCCACGGTGGCCGTTGCGGTATTCTCCTGCCCGTTGCGCAGGTAGGTGATCTTCGCCTCGCCGCCAGCTGGCACCTCGCGGATTGCAGCTGTAACGGTCTGTGAATCGCGGACCGCGCGGCCGTTGACCGACGTGATAACGTCCCCGGACTTCAGGCCTGCCTTTTCCGCAGCAGACCCCTTGGTCACATCCACGATGGTGGCGCCCACCGAGAAGGACGTTGTGGCGGTGCCGGAAGAATCCTTGGCTCCGGCCGTGGCCTGGACGGTGGCGCCCAGCAGGCCATGGGTGGCGGTGCCGTTGGCGATCAGGTCGTTTGCGATGCGCTTGGCGTAGTCGATCGGGATGGCGAAGCCGACCCCGATGGAACCCGAGTCCTCGGTGCCGCCCGCCGAGGCGATCGCGACATTGACGCCGATGATTTCGCCCTTCGCGTTGACCAGCGCGCCGCCCGAGTTGCCGTGGTTGATGGCCGCGTCGGTCTGGATGACGTTGACGAAGATGGTGCCAGCCGAACTCTGCTGCTGCTCTTCTCCCGGGAACTGGAAGTTGAACTGGCTTCCGTTGTCGCCGTTGCTTTCCGGCGCGGTATTCTCAGGCACGGCGGAGGACGCGATGGAGATCGTGCGATTCAGTGTCGAGATGATGCCGTCGGTCACCGTACCGCTCAGTCCCAGGGGTGCACCGATGGCTACCGATGTATCGCCAACGTTCAGGTCAGCAGAGCTGCCGAGGGTTGCCGGCACAAGGTTGCTCGCCTCGATCTTGATCACGGCCAGATCCGACATCGGGTCGGTGCCGACGACCTTGGCGTTATAGACCTGTCCGTCGTTGGTTTGCACCGAAATGTCCGGGTTGGCGACCTTGCCGCCAAGCGTCACCACATGGGTGTTCGTCAGAATATGTCCGTCCTTGTCCAAGATGATGCCCGAACCGGATCCGCTGGATCCACTGCCGGAGACCTCGATGGTCACCACGCTGGGGCTGGCCTTGGCCGCCGCCGCAGTGACTTCGGTGACGGAGTCGGGATTGTTGATGACAACCCCTGCCTGCGGGGCGGGGGTGGTGGTGCCGCCGGTGCTTCCCGTATCCGACAGGAAGTAGCTCGTTCCCGCCGCGGTCAGGCCGCCAACCAAGGCGGCCGCGACCATGCCGGAGATCAAGGTGGTTCCGGTGAAGGTCTTCTTGTCCGATGGCTTGCGTTCAGGCGGCACCGGGTAGTTCACGTGCTGCGACTGCGGCGCGGAGTATCCCGAACCGTAGGCGGCGTTCGACGTGCTGTCCGAGGCATTCGAGTAGTTGTATGAGGCTCCTGGCCCGGCATGCTGGGCTGGCTGGTATTCCGAGGTAGCGTCCTCGCCGCGATTGGCATGCGGGTAGGCGGCGGTTGGCTGATCGTTGCCCTGCGGGGTCTGGCCGACCCGGGGAAGGTTGACTGTCGGCTCAGACGAAGCCGGCACGTTGGCATCGGGATTGTTTCCCGACTGTGCAGAGCCGCCTGCGTTGTTGTCGCGTGGCTCGTTCGGGTTCTGGCTCATTGTTCGTCTCTTTCAGCTCTAGGATCTCTTGACTTCAATTATTCCGTTGCGTTCTGTGGCATGAAACTGCGCAAACTTAGCGCCCCCTGTGAGTTAACTATTCTGGAAGCTGAATGTCATAGACGTGCTTCACTGGGGCAAATAGAATCAATTCGAAGTGTGAATACGGCTTCCTGTATTTACCAAATCGGGGTATCGCCCTTGGTTTTAGTACGACGTAGCAGTTCAGGTGGGAAAGCATGAGTAGCAAAGCTCGGCGAATATTGGCCGGAGCCCTATTGGCCTCGGTGGCTGCGGTGGGTTTGACCTCGCCGGCCATGGCGGAATCTCCGGTCACGATACCTCCCGGGGACTTCGTTGTCGACAATTCAAACGTACTTGGTTCAGATGTGCCACAGCTGGAAAACCAGATTGCGCAGCTGCGCAAGGCTACTGGGTACAGCCTGTTCGCCATCTACGTCGATGAGTTCACCAGCCCAGAGAATCCCCAGAAGTGGGCCGAAGCAGTTTTCAACAAGAAGAACATGGGCACGAATGATGCCATTTTGGTTGTCGGAACCGAAAGCCGCCAGGCATTCTTGGGTACTTCCGACAAAAGCCCCCTCGATGATTACCGCCAAGAGATCTTTTCGAATGAAGTACTACCGGCCTTGGGCGATGACGATTGGTTGGGGGCGGCAGAGGGTGCTATCTCAGGCATTGAGGCTTTCGACAACGGAACCTTGGCCGGCAGCGGTTCGTCCAGTTCCTCGTCGGGTTTCAGCTTCTTCTGGGTCATGATCATCATCGCCGGTGGCGCTGTCGTCGCGTTCATGGTGTTGAGCCGCCGCGGAAAGTCGAAGTCTGCGCAGTTGCCAACGGGACAGGGCCCCGGCTTCCCTGGCATGCCGCAGCAACAGCTCGTTCCGTTGGACCAGCTGCGCCGCCAAGCCGACCAGCTGCTTGTCGCAGCAGATGACTCGATTCGTTCCTCCGAGCAGGAGCTGGGATTCGCCGAAGCCCAATACGGCAAAGAATCCATCGAGGTATTCACCCAGGACCTGGTCCAGGCCAAGCAGCACCTGTCCGAATCATTCCGGCTGCAGCAGCAATTGGATGATGACATCCCGGACACGGAACAGGAGCAGCGCTCCTGGCTCGGCGAAATCATCAATCGTTGCGGACAGGTCAATGAGACGTTGCAGAAGCACGCCGACGACTTCAGGAAACTGCGCCAGTTGGAGCAGAACGCAGAAACCCGGATCACCGAAGTAGCCGCCGAGCAGGAACCCCTGAATCAGCAGCTCTCCGCACGGGTTGCCATCCTTGAACAGCTCACCGACAGGTACGACCAGTCCGCGGTATCGCAAATCCTGGACAACGCAAAGCAGGCCTCTGATCGCCTGAGTTTCGCCGCTTCGGCGCTGAAGCAGGCCTCCGAGCAGCTGGGCAGCGACCGGGCAAACGCCGCACTGCTGATCCAGAACGCGGAGGAAGCCCAGGACCAGGCGGAAGTCCTGCTGGAAGCCATCAACAAGTCCGCAACGGCACTGAGCCAGGCAGAATCCGATCTGGAATCGGCGGTTGCGCTCGCCTCGCGAGATGTAGCCCAGGCCCAGGCACTGGTGAATAATGGCTCCCAGCCCAACTTGGCCGGCCCCGTTGCCGGTGTGCTCAGCGCCTTGAACAACATCAAGCAGTCACTAGGCAGCAAGCACAACCCGCTAGCCCTGATTTCGCAGCTTAATGAAGCCAGCAAGCCGCTGGCGACGTCGCTGGCCAATTTGCGCAACCAGGCAGAGCAGGAGCAGGCCGCTCGCGAGCAGCTGCAGAGCCTGCTGCATACGGCCGAATCGCGGATCAACGGCACCGAAGACTACATCCGCGCCCGTCGCGGTGGCGTACGTTCATCGGCGCGAACCCGACTTTCCGAAGCACAGCGCGCCTACGACGACGCCCGTTCGCAGTCCAGCCGCAACCCTTCCGCCGCAGTGGCATCCGCCCAGCGCGCGATCCAGCTGGCCGATCAGGCTGCAAGCATGGCTGAACAGGACGTCAACGGCTTCGGCGGCGGGGACGATTTCGGTGGAGGCTATGGAGGTCGAGGACGCGGACGCGGCGGCATGTTCGACGGTATCGGCGGCGCGGTGCTGGGCGGCATTCTCATCGATTCCATCCTCCATGGCGGCCACGGCGGCAACAACGGCGACGGCGGCGGGATGTTCGGCGGCGGCGGCTTCGGCGGCTTCGGTGGAGGCTTCGGAGGAGGGGACGGCGGCGGCTTCGGTGGAAGCGGCGGCAGCTTCTAGCCGGACGGCCAAGAGATTTTGACAGTGTGCACGACCCGATTTCATAATCATCAATCAGACAGGACGAGCCAACCATGACCAAACAGTCAATTTTCGGACGTATCTCCCAGCTGGCGAAAGCCAACATCAACGCACTGCTTGATTCCGCAGAAGATCCCCAGAAGATGATGGATCAGATGGTTCGGGACTACAACGACAACATCGCCGAAGCCGAGCAGGCCATTGCCCAGACCATCGGCAACTTGCGAATGATCGAAGACGATTACAAGGAAGACCAGCAGGCCGCTGCGGATTGGGGCACCAAGGCCTTGGCCGCCTCCAACAAGGCGGATGAGTTCCGCAGCGCAGGAAACGCCGCTGACGCGGCCAAGTTCGACAACTTGGCCAAGGTGGCCATCCAGCGCCAGATGCAGTCGGAATCGGAGATGAAGACTGCCGAGCCGACGATCGCTTCACAGCGAGAAATCGTCGAGAAGCTGAAGACCGGCCTGAACCAGATGAAGGAGAAGCGCACCGAGCTGTCCAGCAAGCGCGATGAGCTGATCGCCCGTTCCAAGGCGGCCCACGCCCAGAACCAGGTCAATGAGGCGGTCAAGGCCGTCAACATCATGGATCCGTCCAGCGAAATCGGCCGCTTCGAGGAAAAGGTCCGTCGCGAAGAGGCTCGTGTCCGCGGCGCCGCAGAGCTCGCATCCTCCAGCTTGGATGCACAGTTCGAATCGCTGGAAGATCTCGGGGAGCAGACCGAGGTAGAGGCCCGATTGGCCGCGTTGAAGGCCAAGCAAACGGGCCAGCTGGAAGGCTAAGCGCCGGCCGGGGTCATCACCGGGAAAAGGGGGCTCCCCCTTGGCAAGACCGTTCGAGGTCAGCCAAGCGGGAGCCCCTTTTTTTCAGTTCCCGGCAAGTGGTGAAGCGCATTCCCGCGCACTGGTCCCGGAAGGAAGATTCACGGGGTGGCGGGGAGAGGATTTGAACCTCTGACCTCCGGGTTATGAGCCCGGCGAGCTACCGAACTGCTCCACCCCGCGTCGGTAAATACAACATTACCAACGCGTAACCATGAACGCGAATCCGGGGCACGTGTCGTTCATCACCACTGCATTCCGGCTTGGCTCTTTCTCGGGCTAACTGCGATAAAGGAGGCTTGAAAACCCGCTCCCGCCCCCGAAAGCCGGGAAAGGACCAAGTCGCCCATGGATGCCACCCCCGCACAGCAACCCCAGACGGAAAACCTCCAGCCAAGCAGTCCGTCAATCCCCGAAAGAAAACGGCAACGCGCAATGGCCAACAATGAGCGCGGCGCATCAACTGCAACACTTCAACCACCTACCGCCGCCCGGCCCGAGTCAAACATGGTCAATGGGCCACCCCGGACCACCGGTTGGCGAATAGGAAAACCCCAACAGATCACGGAGGCGGCAAGCCGCGTGGCTCTTCCGCTACTGAACCGCCTGCTGGCGGACGGTGCCCCCTCCCCCATGCCGCGTCGACGAGGTCTTCGACGGGGTCGGAATTGATGGCATCTGGATCCACCAGGGGATGGCGCCTGCCACGCGTCAATCGATGACGAGCCTGCGAACGATTCCGCCAGACCCGCAATAAGGAGGGCGAGCGAGCGGTGCCACCAGCTGAGGCCGCCGCCCCGTCGTACGCGCTGCAGTTCCTGGAGGCCTTGGAGGCAGCGTCCGGCCCGAAGCCTCGTGGGGCGGTTGCGATGGCCGTGGAGGATCCATGCGTCAGCGCTGATTGGATCCGAGGGGTGGGTGCATACGCTTCGGAAATAAAAAAAGGTGGCGGGGAGAGGATTTGAACCTCTGACCTCCGGGTTATGAGCCCGGCGAGCTACCGAACTGCTCCACCCCGCGTCGGTAAATACAACATTACCAACAAGGAAACTGAATCGCGAATCGAGCGCCCGTGGCCTTCGTCACCCCGGTCGCCTTCGGAGTTCATCGAAGCGGCAACCAGCCTCAAGGTAGCGGTAAAAACGGATGCTCAATGCTTCTCTTGGTCCAGCAGCAGGACACGACCGAGAGTTCCCCAGGCCGTGCGCCGAGCGGGAATTCCGAGCACAGGCGCCGAGGCCGAGTCGCACTTGTTATCGTGCGCGACGCTGGAGGCCGGCTGCGAGCCCTGGCTTCCTGGCCTTCAGGCTGTCGACGGTGCCATTCTTTGCCGGTTTGCGGCCGCTGGCAACGTCCATGCCCGCCGGGAGGACACTTCCCCGGCCGGCACGGCTGGGCAAGGCCCTCAAGCGCGTTACGGGCGGCGGTGGCATCGCAGCGGGCCGGATCAGCGCTCGATCACGGAACGCAACCTGGACGGACAAGGTTTCTGCCGTCAGACCGGCCGCAGGAAATTCACTGCGGGCTTCGCTGGCAAAGTTCATGGCGGATGAATGCTTCATCTGCACCCGCCCTGGAATCCACTCTCGGCTCGGATGCGATTCTGCATTCGTCACGGGACCTTGAGACCAAACTTGCGTTCGGACCGCGACGCTAACTTGAACCCGAGGAGACGCTGCCAGTGGCGGTCATTTGAACTTCGCAGGGAATGATGATGGAAAACCGCCGGCCAGCTGCAATGGGCGGCTGCGAACGGCTCGAAGGACAGCGTCCGAGACGTCCATAACAAATGAGGGGAAGCTGTCCTGCCAGATTCACGATCTTGACGTCAGGTTCAGGTGCCTGGGAATGCAAAAAGACGGAAGCTTTCGCTTCCGTCTTTTTGGCCTTCGTGGCGGGGAGAGGATTTGAACCTCTGACCTCCGGGTTATGAGCCCGGCGAGCTACCGAACTGCTCCACCCCGCGATGACTAGTCAATTATTGCATCATCGCGGAGTGAAACGCAAATCGGGCGTTCGTGCCAGTTGAACTATCCGTTGTTCCCGTCGGTTGGGGCAGGCGATTCAGTTCCCTGTTCGCTGCCCTGGTCCTGGGCTGGATTCTCGGTTTCCTTTGGAGTGCCATTAATCGCGGCATCGGCCTCGATGGCCTTCTGCAGCGCGGCTTCCAGGTCCTTCTGCGACTTGCCATAGGCGGCGAAGTCGTTCTTGGCCAAGGCTTCTTGACCGGCCTTGATCGCCGCATTGGCGGCGTTCAGTGCGTCAGAAAGCTTCTGGGAGTCGGTCTGCGTCGGCTTCGAACCGTTGTCGCCCTCACTCGGCTTCTCGCCAGCGTTGGCGCCGCTTTCACCGGTCACCGCACCCGAGTCGCCGCCAAAGACCTGGTCAAGGGCTTCGGTGAGCGTATCGGCAAATCCAACCTGGTCGCCGAAGGCCACCAGCACCTTGCGCAATGTCGGGTAGCTTGTAGCACCCGAGGACTGGACATAGACAGGCTGGACATAGAGGATACCGCCACCAACAGGCAGCGACAGCAGGTTGCCGTTCTTCACTTCCGAAGCACCCTGGCGAAGCAGGTTAAGCTCCTGGGTCACCCGTGTATTCGTATCGAAGTTCTGCTGTGCCTGGCCGGGGCCCGGCACGGCGGTGTCGGTCGGCAGCTCCAAGAGTCTGAGCTTGCCGTAGTCCTCGGATTTGGTTCCCGCTGCGGTTCCCGCATCCGCGTTCGCCGAGAGGAATCCGAACAGCACGTTGCGCTGCTGGCCGCTGGCCGAGCTTGCAGGGATGAAGGTCGAGGTCAGCGAGAACGCGGCTTCATCCTGCGTCGGCATCTTCAGCGACATGTAGTACGGAGGCTGCTTGACCTTTGCGTTGGCGGTGGTCGGGTCATCCGGGACTGCCCATGCGTCATTCGCCTCGTAGAACGTACCTGGATCATCCACGTGGTACGTCGACAAGACTTCGCGCTGCACCTTGAACATGTCCTCGGGGTAGCGCACATGCTCCATCAGTTGTGCCGACATATCCGTCATCGGCTGGATGGTGTTCGGGAAGATGCTCTGCCAGGACTTCAGCAGCGGATCTTCGTCATCCCAGGCGTACAGCTTGACCGAGCCATCATAGGCATCGACGGTAGCCTTGACCGAGTTGCGCAGGTAGTTCACGCGTCCGTTGAGCGCGTCGATGTCCTGGGCGTTGGTCAGGGAATCCGTGACCGCGGAGGACAGCTGCTGCTGCTGCGAGTACGGGAAGTTGTTCGACGTGGTGTAGCCGTCGATGATCCACTGCACGCGGCCGTCGACGATCGCCGGGTAGGCGTTCGAATCCAGGGTCAGGTACGGGGCAACCTTGCTGACGCGCTCGCGTGGATCGCGGTCGTAGAGGATCTGCGAATCGGCGTTTACGTCCTGCGAAAGCAGCAGGTCGGTCGAGGCGAATTTCAGCGAGTAGACGATGCGGTTGAACATGTTGCCCACGTTCGGGCCGCCGTTGCCGGTGAAGGTGTAGCGGGTGTCCTGGGCGTCGCCGCTGGCGCTCGGGCGGTCCAGCTCGCGGTCGTCCCAGCCCTCCTCCGGGCCGCCGACGATCGAGTACTGCGGCGAATTCTCGCCGAAGTAGATGCGCGGCTCGTAGTCCTTGTCGCTGGCCAAATCGCCGTTGGTAGGGATGCCGCCGAGCATGAAGTCCGGACGGCCGCCGGCGGCAACGCGGTTGCCGTAGGCGGCAACCAGGCCGTAGCCGTGGGTGTAGGAGATGTGCTGGTTCACCCAGGTGTCGGTCGGCGAAACGTTGACTTCGCGGGCCGCGATCACGGTGTCCTCGACCTTGCCGTTGACCTTGTAGCGGTCCACGTTGAGGGTTTCGGCGAAGGTGTAGTAACCGCGGAACTGCTGCAGCTGCGCGAAGGCGGCCGAGACCAGGTTGGGATCAAGCAGGCGGATGTTCGCGGTCGTCGAGGTTTCCTTGGCCAACGCGTTCTTCTCGGTGGTCACGGTCGCGTCGTACTGGGTGACCTCGATGTCGTCCAGACCGTAGGCCTGTCGTGTCATCTCGATGTTGCGTTCGATGTACGGGCTTTCCAGCGCACGCTGGGAAGGCACAACCTGGAACTGCTGCACCATGTACGGGTACACGCCGCTGGCCACGATCATGGTGATCACCAGCATTGCGGTACCGATCAGCGGCAGGCGCCAGCGGCCGGTGATTGCGGCGATCACGAAGGTGATGGCAATCAGCACGGCGACGATCGCCAGGATCATCTGCGCAGGGATGACTGCATGCACGTCGCGGTACAGCGCACCGGCCACGCGGCCGGACTGGTCGGTCAGGGTCTCGTACTGGCCAATCCAGAAGTTCACTGCTTGAAGCAGCAGGAAGACTGCCACCACAATGGCGGTGTGCACGCGGGCTGCCTTGCCAATGGTGATGCCGCCGCGCTCTTCAACACGGATGCCGCCGTAGAGGTAGTGGGTCAGCAAGCCGGCCACACCGCTGAGCAGCACTACCGAGATCAGGAATCCGGTGAGCAGTGCGATGAATGGCAGCGAGAACATGAAGAAGGACAGATCCATGTTGAACTGCGGATCGGTGCTCCCCCACGGGGTGCGGTTGAGGAACAGCAGGATGGTCTTCCACTGTCCGGCTACCGCCACGGCGGCGAAGATGCCGACCACCAGCGGAATGCCGATCATCAGGAAGCGGCGAACCGGCTCCAGCTGGGTCTGGTAGCGCGACATCGAGTCCGCACGGCCGCCGTCGGGTGCGTAGACCGGACGGTGCTTGTAGGCGCTGCGCATGGAGAACCACATCGGAACAGCCATGAGAACCAGGGCGATCAGGAAGATCACCAGCTTGGCAATGCGCTCGGTCCAATAGACCTCGGAGAAGCCCAGCTGGTTGAACCACAGGATATCTGCGTAGAAATTGGACAGGAAAACGAACACCGCGACCAAGATGACCACCGCGAAGATGGTCAGGGTCAGCGGAGACACCTTCTTGCCCGAGGGCCTGGACGGTTGCTGCGGTTGGCGGGGCCGCGGTGGGCCCCCGGACGGTGTATCCGATCCGTATGACACTATTTATTCCTTACCTTGTGTCCCCGACGCTGGTTTCGCGTCAGAACTCATGTACCTAATTCACGTGCGAGCGATTACGCACCAGTCTTGCTGCCTGCACCACATTCTTCCCGTGTTGCGCAGCTAAATCTATTCGCAGGTCGTCATGCTGGCCGGGTCCGCGCCGCTGGCCACCTTTTCAAGGACTTCGCGTGCTTCGTGCAGCGTCGATACCTTGACAACGTTTAATCCGTCGGGGACTCTCCCGACGACTTCCGGACAGTTCTCCGCCGGAGCCAGGAACACCGTTGCCCCTTCCTTCTTGGCGGAGACCATTTTCTGGGCGATGCCGCCGATGGGCCCGACGTTTCCGGCCTGGTCGATGCTGCCCGTTCCGGACACGTGGTGGTCCCCTGCCAGAGAACCCTGGGTGAGGCGGTCGATGATCGCCAGCGCGAACATCATGCCGGCGCTCGGTCCGCCGATGTTCTCGACGCCGAACTTCACGTCGATCGGGAAATCGTGGGTGGTGTTCAGCAGCACGCCCAACTGCCGGTTTCCGGTCTCGCCGAGCGTGGTGGAAACTTCCACGTCCAGCTGCTTGGCTGCAGCCTTGCCGCCGGGCCGCTGGATAGTCATCGTCGCCGGCGCATCACCATGCTCGTCGAGATCCGCCTTCAGCTGTTCGAGGGACTGGATGTCCTTGCCCTCGTACTTCAGCAACCGGTCGCCTTCCTTGAGGACTGCCTTGTTTGCATCGGTGGCGAACCCTGCGACATCCAGCCACGTCTTGAAGTCGTAGCCCAGCTCGGTTAGCGCCGCGGCCACCGACTGGTCCTGCGAGGAAACCATCTGCATGTCGTTCTGCTCCGACTGCTCATCGGTGCTCACGCCGCGCGGGATGACGGTTTCCTCCGGGGCGATGTCTTTTGTCGGGTTGAACAGCGCTTCCAGCACCACCGGGATGGTCACGCGATTGGATCCGCCGCCCTGGACGAACACGGTCAGCATGTCCAGCGTGCTCTCGGATTCGTAGGACTTGGCGCCCTCGATGGTGATCAGTTCGGTGCCATCGACTTCGCCGAGCGTATTGAGCACCGGGCCTGGCGAACGGATCACGAAGTTCGTGGGCAGGAACATCATCACGCCGATGAGCAGCAGGGCGATCATTCCGGCGCTGGTGCGCTGCACTCGCGAGAAACCCCTGCCAGGCGCACCGGTAGGAGCCGGGTCGCTGGCTGAAATGACTGGTTCCTGTTCGTACACGTACCCTGCTCCTGACGGAAAATTGGTGCAGCAATGCCGAGAGTGGCAAGGCTACTGTTAACCCTACTGAAGGCATGCTGTGAAATTCATGAGGAAGCGTGCATAATCTATGTGCCGAAAGCGAACTGGGACTATTCCGACTGCGAACTCCCAGCCGCAGGCGGTAGTTTTAACTACATGGCACAGAACCCCCCGAATAACCGCCCCGACGGTAACGACGACGAGAACAACCCGCAGGATCCGTTCTCTGCGATGTTTGGTCAGCTCTTCGGCAGCGGATTCGACCCAAATAATCTTCCACCGCAGCTGCGAGACGCCCTGGGGGCCCAGGGCGACCCGGCGGCGATGCAGAAAATGATGCAGCAGGCGCAGGCCATGATGTCGGCAATGATGAGCAGCAATGCGTCATCCGGTCCGGTGAACTGGAGGCTCGCCTCCGACACCGCCCTGCAGGCCTACGCCAGCGAAGACCCCGAGGTTTCGGTTGCACGCCAAAGCGCGATCACCGACGCGTCCTACCTGGCGGACCTGTGGCTGAACAACTCCACCGTTTTCGAAGCAGGTTCCGCCCCCATCGAGGCGTGGACCCGCAAGCGCTGGTACGACAAGACGCTGGGCACCTGGAAGAAGATCACCGAGCCGGTGGCTGAATCCGTGGCCCAGGCGATTACCAGTGCCATGAAGGACCAGATTCCCGAGGAGATGAAGGGCATGCTCGGCAACGCCGACGGCATGTTCCGCAACCTCGGCGCCAGCATGTTCGGCATGCAGCTCGGCTCCGCGCTGGGAGAACTGGCCAAGGACGTGCTTGGCGGTACCGATATCGGGTTGCCGCTGGCCGGCACGACCCCGGGCATCGTGGCAACCAACGTTTCCGCGTTCGGCGACGGCCTGGAAATTCCGGAGCAGGAAGTGCTGCTCTATGCGGTGCTGCGCGAAAGCGCCCACGCCCGCCTGTTCAACCGCGTACCCTGGCTGAGCTCCAAGCTCATCGGCGCCGTGGAGTCCTACGCCCGCGGCATCCACATCGACATGTCGCGCATCGAGGAAGCAGTTCGCGGGATCGACCCGTCGAATCCCGAAGCGCTGCAGTCCATGCTCGGCGAGGGGCTGTTCACCCCGCAGCGCACCCAGGCCCAGGACAAGGCCTTGGAAAATCTGGAGCTCACCTTGGCTCTGATCGAAGGTTGGGTCGACCATGTCGTCTCCGAAGCGGCCCAGAACCTGCCGTTCGCAGGCCACCTGCGCGAGACCATGCGCCGCCGCCGCGCATCAGGCGGACCGGCGGAGTCGACGTTTGCCGCCTTGGTCGGCTTGGAACTGCGCCCGCGCAAGCTGCGTGAAGCGGCGGCCCTGTGGGAGCACCTGTTCAACGAGCGGGGAATCGACGGCCGCGACGCCGTCTGGGACCATCCAGACCTGATGCCGACCCAAGCGGACCTGAGCGATCCCGCCGGCTTCACCAAGCGCCGTGAAGAGGCCGCCGAAGAATTCGACGAATTCGACGTGGCCCTGGGCAAGTTGCTCAACGGCGAATTCGACGGCATCGACCCCGTCGCCGAAGCGCCGAAGGATGAGAACAACGACGAGGATCCGCAGGATCCCAAGGCCTAGCCTGTTCTCCGGGACCGGTAACGTGGTGCGGGCGCCGAATCTTCTCGATTCGGCGCCCGCACCATTGCTGTCCCGGCTGAAAAACGTCGGTGCCCGCGTGCAGGAACAGACTATTCGTCCTCGTCGCCGTCGAACCCGCCCGCCTCGGCCGCATCCTGTCCGTTGTCCGCTGCGTGGGCCCGGTAACCTGCGCTGAAACCGGCCAGGTACTGGTCGGCCTCCGCGCGGCGTTCAAACCTGTCCAGCAGTGCCTGGAACGTAGCGCCGTGGCCGTCCCTGGGCGCCACCAGATGCGCAAGCTCGTGCACCAGCACGTAGTCCTGCACCCATTGAGGGGTGTGAAGCAGCTTCGCGGAAAGCCGGATCGTCTTTTGAAACACGCTGGCCGACCCCCAGCGCTTGTTCTGGTTGTTGACCCAGCGCACGGAGACCGGCTGCGCCAGGCCTCCGAAATAGCGACGGTCCAACTGCTCGGCCCGGGCCGCGAGGCCCGCGTCGCTGGTCGCCTCGGCACGCTGGACACGATTGCGGCGGTACTTCTTGACCATCTCGTCGACCAGCATCCGTTCCGAGCGTTCATCCAGCGCCGCAGGCACCTGGACGACAAGCCGGTCTTCCCTCCACTGGGAGGAAATCGTCTTCCGCCGTTTGGCCGACCGCACGACGCGCACCGGAATGTCGTCCAAGGCCACGAAGTCTATGGTCTTCGGCAAGGCAGGCATGGGCGCGTTCCCTTCAGGACTGGGGCAGGCATCCGGGGACCGGATACGAGCCGCGTGGCTTCGGTTCACCATAGGCCGGGGCCTCGCGGCTGTTGTGCCGCGGGCGCCGGTTGTGCAAAACCTAGCCGAGGTGGTCGGAGAGCACTTCCAGCACGGCCTGGCCGTAGCGTTCCAGTTTGCTGCGGCCCACCCCGGAGATCTTGCCCAGCGCCTGCTCGGAGGTCGGCCGATGCTCCGAGATGGCCATCAGCGTCGCATCGGTGAAGATCACGAAGGCCGGAACCGAGTTCGAGCTGGCTACCTGCGAGCGCCAAGCACGCAGCGCTTCGAAGAGGGCTTCGTCGTAGGTCGCCGGACAGGAGGAGCAGCGCTTGAGTTTGCGTTCCTTGGCGCTGGTGAGGAAGGAGCCGCAGGTGCTGCATACCGCCGGAGTCACCTTCTGCTCGCGGCGTTTGGCCGGGGCCTGCTGCCTGCTGCTGGCCTGGCGCACCGATTTGATGCCGTCCAGGAACCTCGAAGGGTAGCGGTGGGCACGACCGCCCGGGGTCCGGGCGAGCGACCAGGACAGGTACAAGCGGATGCGGGCACGGGTGATGCCCACGTAGAGCAGGCGGCGTTCTTCGTCGTAGCCGGCTTGGTCCTTGGCATAGGTGATCGGGACCAGTCCGTCGCTCAGTCCGGCCAGGAACACCACGTCCCATTCCAGGCCCTTGGCGGCGTGGAAGGAAGCCAGTGTCACGCCGTCCAGGGTCGGTGCGTGCTGGATCGCGGCGCGCTCTTCGAGCTCGCGGACCACATCATGCAGCGTCGCCTTCTCCCCCTGCGTCTTGCGGCCCTCGACGAGTTCGTCGGCCAGGCGCACCAGTGCCGAAAGCGATTCCCAGCGCTGCCTCACGGCGCCGGTGCCGCCGCTGGGCGCAGCGGCGGAATACCCGTGGGAGGAAAGCACGTCGCGGACGAGCTGCGCCACGTTCTCGTCTTGCGAAACGTTCAGCGCCGCACGCAGGGCGAGCATGCCTTCCTTGACTTCTCGTCGCGAGAAGAAGCGTTCGGCGCCGCGCATGACATACGGGATCGAATGGGCGGTCAGTGCCTGCTCGAAGGCCTGCGACTGCCCGTTGGTGCGATACAGCACCGCAACCTCTGAGATGTCCTGGCCCTGCTTGACCAGCATCTTGATCCGCTGGGCGACCTCGTCGGCTTCGTTCTCGTCATCGGTCGCCTCGAAGAATTCGGGGGCGGGCCCGTGGTCCCGCTGGGCCACGAGCTCCAGCGGCTCCGGCCAGGTGACGGTGCGGTCGGGCACCGCGGTTTCGATACGGCGGGTGGCAAGCACCTTGTTCGCCAGGGAAACGATTTCCGGGGTCGAACGGTAGTCGCGCACGAGCTTGACGATCTTCGCTTCCGGGAAGCGGGTTCCGAAGTTCAGCAGGTAGTCCGGGCGCGCCCCGGTGAAGGAATAGATGGTCTGCGATGCATCGCCGACCACGCACAGTTCGTCCCGGGCTCCAAGCCACAAGTCCAGCAACCGCTGCTGCAGCGGCGAAACGTCCTGATACTCGTCGACCACGAAATGCCGGTACTGCAGGCGCACGCTGGCCGCCACCTTTTCGTCCTCTTCCAGGATCGCGCTGGTCAGCAGCAGCACGTCCTCGAAGTCGATGACGCTGCGGTCGTCCTTGAGCTCCTCGTAGGTCTGGAAGATCCGGGCCATGCTCACGGGGGCCAGGCCATTGGGCATTTCGCGGCTTTCAACGATCTTGGCGTAGCTTTCCGGGGAATGCATGGAGACCTTGGCCCATTCGACCTCGGCCGCAAGATCCCGCACCATGGCACGGTCGCTGGAAATGCGCAGCCTGCGGGCGGCCTCGGCAATCAGCGGCGCCTTGTGCTCTACCAGATTCGGCAGGGTTCCGCCGATGGACTGGGGCCAGAAATACTGCAGCTGGCGCAACGCGGCGGCATGGAAGGTGCGCGTCTGCACCCCGGCGGCGCCGAGCTGGCGCAGCCGGGTGCGCATTTCCGAGGCGGCGCGGGTGGTGAAGGTCAGGGCCAGCACACTGGTCGGATTGTAGATGCCCGAATGGACGCCGTGGGCTATGCGGTGCGTGATGGCCCGGGTTTTACCGGTGCCGGCACCGGCAAGGATGCACAGTGGTCCGCGCAGGGTTTCAGCGGCTTCCCGTTGCTCGGCATCGAGGCCGGCCAGCAGGTCGTGGATTGGAGGGTTGTCGTACGCGCTCACTATTTGGATGCCTCCGGAAGGTCCTCGCCGTACCAGGACTTGATCAATGCATGCGCGATGGATGCACCGCGGGGAATCTGCAGGCTGCCGGCGCGCAATTCCGCGCCGAGCTGTTCACGGGTGAACCAGCGCAGGTCCTGGATTTCGGCGCCATCCGGGACCAGCTCGGTGCTCAACGCTTCCCCGGTGAAGCCGAGCATGAGCGAACGGGGCAGCGGCCACGGCTGGGAGCCGCGGTAGGCGACATCCCCCACATGGACGCCGGATTCCTCGAAGATCTCGCGGCGCACCGCGGACTCCAAGGACTCGCCGGCTTCCACGAAGCCTGCCAGGACCGAATACATGTGCGTTCGGAATGTCGCATTGGCTCCGAGCAGGATGCGATCCTCGGCGTCGATGATCGCGGCGATGACCGCTGGATCGGTGCGCGGGAACAGTTCGTGGCCGTTCGCCACGCAACGCTGGCCCCAGCCGAAGGTGGCGGACCGGGTTGCCGATCCGCACCGCGGGCAGAACTTTTCCGTTCGGATCCAGTTCGCGATGGCCTGGGCTTCGACAAAAAGCTCCGCTTCGATGCCGCCCAGGACGGTGAATGCCTCGCGCAGGCTGATCCACTGCTCGGGGGCGATCTGCGGGTAATGCTCGGAACTGACGATGGCCAGCACGAAGCTCTGCGCCCCATGGGATCCGAGGAACACCTGGCGGTCATCGGCCTGCGGCACGTAGGCAGGACCGTCGAGAAACAGCAGTTGGCCGCCGGTGACGGCGGCACCGGCCTCGGAGAGCAGCAGAACCCGGGTGGACGCTTCGGAGAGGGCTCGCGGCAGCTTTTCCGGATCGTCGCGTTCCGTCAAAGGTCGGTGAATCTGTGACCGGGAAAAGCTCAAACCACTAATCGGTGAACGGTAAATGTCTGCCAACGCCATACTTCTAACCTAGTGCACTTCGAGGAGACGGGAACGCGCCAGCAAGACGCTGTGGAAATAATTGACAATGATCTTCATCGCAACACCGGTATTTCGCTGGAAAACGGCGCATCTTCCGTGCGTCATTCAACGATGCCGAAAGGAATCTCGCATACGGTGGACATTGTGAAACGCACTGCCATGGAACTCGCCGCAATTGCCACCGCCGCTGTACCCGGATTGTCACCGGTGGGCTTTGCCGCGCTATCCGATGATGCAGAAGACTTCGATTCAGCCCTGATCGTCGACGCGCAGAAGCACCGCTGGCGCGTACGTTCGCCGCGCCATGACGAAGCCAGCATGAGGCTGGAAGCGGAGTTGTCGGCATTGCGCGCTTTCTCCGCGAAGGTCCGCGCTTCCCTGCCCTTCGCCCTGCCCAGCGTGGCCGGCACGGTGCGCCAGGGTTCGCTGCGCACCTTCGTCTACAAGGATCTTCCGGGCCGGGTTCCGAACTTGGACGAACTGGTGGACGAGGGCAGCCGCTTGGCGGCCGCCTTGGGACAGTGCATGGCGGCCATCCACCAGATTCCCGATGAGTCCGTGGAGATCGCCGGGCTTCCGACCTACACCGCCGACGAGGTGCGCCAGCGCAAGCTCAACGAGCTGGATACCGCAGCCGCCACCGGCAAGGTTCCCAGCCGGCTGCTGCGCCGCTGGGAGCATGCAATGGAAGACGTCTCCCTGTGGCGCTTCAACGCAGCCGTGGTGCACGGCGACTTCGACGAAGAGCAGATCCAGATTTCCCAGTCGAGCATTACCGCCGTCAAGGGCTGGACCGACCTGCATGTCGGGGACCCGGCGGACGATTTTGCGTGGCTGTCGGCCATCGAGGACCAGAACTTCAGCGAGCGCGTGTTCGCCGCCTACGTCGAGGCCCGCGGAAAATCCGCCGACCCGCACATCATGCGCCGGGCGGCGCTCGCCGCCGAGTTCGCCTTGGCCCAATGGCTGGTCAAGTCGCTGGACAGCAAGGATGCCGAACGCATCGCCGAAGCCGAGGAGATGCTCCAGGAACTGGACCGGAATATCGCCGAGTACGGCGGCCAGCCGCTGTCCGTCGTCGAAGCGCCGCGCCCGCTGGGCACCCCGGCGGCACCTGCCGCAAGCCCGGCCCCGCCGGCGCCGGCAAGCGAACGCCCCGTAATGGTGCCCAAGTCTTCGGCCCCGACCGTCAATTCTTCCAAGGTCACCGCGCTGGGAGGCAACGCTTCAGCTGCTGCACCGGCGGAAGCCCCGAACGGAGCCGCCTCGAATGGCGCCGAGCCGGACCCCCAGCCCAAGGCCGGGAATCCAGCCAACGCCGCGGCCCCCGGGACCGCCGCGAAGGCCGGAGAACGCCAGGCAGGTCCCGGCGCCTCCGATCCGGCGGCGCCGGAGGAGGAATCCGCCCCCTCGGCAGAGGACGGACCCGACTCCTCCAGGTGAGCCCTACCGGGTGCCGGCCGGTTCCCCGTCGGTCAATTGCTCAAAGGCAGCGGTGATCATTTCCTCGAGCTCTTCCTCGCCGGAAAGATGCTCTGCATGGATCGTCACACCCGCGGCAACGTAGTAGAAGGCAGCCTTGATCTGCTCCAACGGAATTCCGTGGAGCCTGGACCAGCCCAGCCGGTAGACGGCCAGCTGCACCAGCTTGCTCTTCAAATCCTTGCCTGAGGGCACCCGCCCGGTCTTCCAGTCCAGCATCAGCCAGGTGCCGTCCTCCAGGCGGAACACCGCGTCGATGCGACCGCGCACCGCGACCGGGCCGACCCGCGTTTCCAGCGGCACCTCCACATAGGCTGGCGACAGCTGCGCCCATTCGCTGGCGAGGAACGCCTCCTTCATGGATGCCAAATCCAGCGCGTCGTCCAGGTAGCTGTCGGCCGGCTCCATGAAGTCGCCCAAATCCAGCATCGCGGTCTTCTCGTAGTACTCCTCGATCCAGGCGTGGAACGCGGTGCCGCGGCGGGCGGCAAGCCCCGGGCGGCGGGGCACCGGCCTGCGCAGATTCTCCAGCACCTCGACGGGATCTTCCGCCAGCTCCACGAACAGCGAGGCGCGCACGTGTTCGGGCGCTTCGATGCCGCGTTCCCTGTTCGCCAGGAATTCCCGCTGGGCGACCAGTCGCTGCGCTTCTTCGGCCCAGGCCCGCCCGACATCGGTGCTGATCTCGCGGTGCTGGTCAGCAGACACAACGTCCTGCGCCAGCTGTTGCAGCACGCTGCGCCGCGAATACGGATGCGGGCTCTTGGCCACGCCGCCGCGGATCTCGGGTCCGGCCAGCGGGTCATAGGGCCAGTCGGCTTCCAGCGGCGTCATGCGGCTGGGGTTCTGCTCGGGCGCGTCTTCGTCCTTGACCCACACGCCGATCTGGGCCCGGGGATGCTCCCCTTCTGCCAGCGGCATCAACGCAGTGAAGAACAACGACGGTTCGGTCGGCTTGGTGCGGCTGTTCGTCCAGATGCTGCTGCTGCAGACCAGCAGGGTCTTGGCGCGGGTCACCGCCACATAGGCCAGGCGCCGTTCCTCCGCGATGTGGTGGTCCTCCACATCGGAGGTGAACACGGATTCGGCTTCGAGCAGCTCCTTGAGCGAACTCTGGTCGGTGTCCCACTGGGGCAAATCCCGCGCATCGCCGCGCAAAGGCCACGGCACGGCCTTGTCGCCGCTGGTCCAGCGGTCTGACTTGGAGCCGGGGAACACCCCGTCATTCATCGACATGACCGCCACGGTGTCCCATTCCAGGCCCTTGGAGGCGTGCACCGTCAGCAGCTGCACGGCCCTCGGGTCCGCGTCCTCGCCCGGCAGCGGCAGCCCCTTTTCCTTTTCGGCGGCTTGTTCCAGCCACATCAGGAATCCGGCCAGTTCCACTCGCGGCGCATTGCGGCAGTACTCGCGGACCACGTCAGCGAAGGCGTCGAGGTTCGCCCGGGACTTGTCGCGGTCCACCCAGGGACGGACGGCAACCTCGATATCCAGGTTCATGGATCGTTCGACCTCGCGGATCAGCGTGTCCAGGTCGTCGTTGGCCAGCAGCCGCAGCCCGGCCAGCTCCTCGCGCAGCTGCACCAGCCGGGAACGGCCTTCGGCGCTCAGCCGGCGTCCGTCCCCGCTGGTCCAGTGCTCCGGAGGGAGGTAGTCCAACGCTTCGACCAGGCTGGCCCCGTCATTCAGCTCCGCACGGGCCGCCTCCAACGCCGGCTCGGATTCCTCCCCGGTCCCGTTCTGGATTTCCTGCGGGTTCAGCCCGCGGGCGCGGCGGCGTTCGAGCTGGCGCGACCAGTCGGCGAAAGCCGTCAGGTCCGCGGCGCCCAGCCGCCAGCGCGCGCCGGCCAGCAGCCGCATGAGCTTGTCCGAGCGCAGCGGATCCACCAGCACGTGCAGGCAGGCGACCAGGTCGGTCAGCTCGGGGGTGCTCAGCAGCCCGGACAGGCCCACGAACTGGTAGGCGATGCCCCGTTCGTCGAGCACCTCGGCCATGGAGGATAGCTGCCCGCGGTTGCGCGAGAGCACGGCACTGGTGCGCACGGTGCCATCGGCGGCGACGAAGCCCTCGGCCTGGATCAAATCGGCGATGGCTTCGGCTTCCTGGCGCACCGTGGCGCAGCGGTTGAGCACCACGCGACCGGGCATGGCGAAGGCCGAGGGCTCCAGCGGCTTCACGGCCACCGGCCCGGTGGACTGCGCGGAGCCGGCGGTAATGGCGTTGGCGGCTTCCAGCACGTTGACCGTGTTGCGCCAGGCGATGGTCAGGTGGTTGACGTGCGCCAGCTCGCGGCCGTTGGGGCGGTGGATCGGGAACTTCTCCGGGAAGCGGAACAGCTGGCCGGCGCTGGCTCCGCGGAAGCCGTAGATCGACTGGTTGGGGTCGCCCACCGCGGTCACCGGGTGGCCCTGGCCGTAGAGTTCGGAGAACAGCACCATCTGGGCGTGCGAGGTGTCCTGGAACTCGTCCAGCAGCACGACCTTGTGCGCGGTGCGTTCGGCGAGCGCGGCGGCGGGAACCTGCTGGGCGATGGTGGCCGCGTGGGCAACCAGGTCGCCGTAGTCCATGACTCCGAGCTTCTTCTTTTGCGCCGCGTAGTCCTCGGCCAGCTGCGCAATGGTGGCGCGGGAGGCCAGCTTGTCGATGAGCTTGAGCGCGGCCTGCGTGGGCGCCTTGTTCTTCTCCGGATCCATCGGCAGGGTGCGCAGCCGGGCTACCAGGTCGTCGATCCAGCTGTGGGCCTCGGGCGCGGTGAGCAGGTGTTCGGCCGCTTCGGAGCTGAAGGACACGATGGCGTCGATCAGCGTGCTGGTGGCGCTGTTCAGGTGGTGGTAGTCCCCCGTATAGCCTTCCAGCACCGAATGGGCCAGCTGCCAGGACTGCGCGGCGCCCAGCAGCACGGTGTCCTCTTCCAGCCCCAGGCGCAGCCCGTGGTCCTGGACCAGGGTGTTGGCGTAGGAGTGGTAGGTGGACACCGCCGGGTCCAGGAAGTCCCGGGTGGTTTCCTCGCTGAGCAGGCCGGTGGCCACCAGCTGGGCGATCTTGGCGCGGATGCGCACCGACAGCTCACCGGCGGCCTTGCGGGTGAAGGTCACGCCGAGGATTTCCTCCGGCCGCACCAGCTGGTTGGCGACCAGCCAGACCACCTTGTCCGCCATGGTCTTGGTTTTTCCGGATCCGGCGCCGGCGATGACCAGCATGGGTTCCAGCGGGGCGCTGATGATCTGCGCCTGCTGGTCGGTGGGCGGGAACTTCTCCCCCAGCGCTTCGGAGAGCTCCTGCGGGGTGTACATGATAGTGCTCATGGCTCGGTCACCTGACGTCCTTCGTTGCACAGCGGACAGATTTCGGGAAGGGTGCAGCTGCCCAGCAGGCCTGCGGATCCGGCCACGTGCCGGGTGGTGAATTCGGTGTGGCCCATCAGTTCGGCGGCTTCCAGGATCAGCGTGCGGGCCCAGTCGTCCTCGCCCAGGGCCGGCTGGTCGCGCAGCGCCGGGCTCTTGGCGGAGGTTCCCACATAGACCAGCGACGCGCCGGCGGGGTCGTCCGACAGCCCTGCGGTGTCGGGGTGCTCTTGCAGGGCCCCGAGCTGGATGGCCGTCTGGTAGACGCCCAGCTGGGCGTGTTCCAGCACGTCGTTCTTGCTCGGCGCCGAGGCGCCGGTCTTCAGGTCCACCACGGTCACCCTGCCGTTGGCGTCGGCTTCGACGCGGTCGATGACGCCGCGGATCTGCACCGGGTCGCCCTCGGTGGGGACCTCCACGTTGAAGGGCAGCTCGCGGGCCACGAGCGTGCGCCCTTCCTGGCGCGCGGCCACGCAGTACTGGGCGAATTTCTTGAGCATCGAGTTGGCCCGGTCGAAGTCCCGCTGGCCTTCCCAGTTCTCCAGCTTCTCCAGTTCCGGCCAGCGCTCCTCGAGGATGCGCTCGTATTCGGAGCCGCTGGCCTCCGGGTGCTCCTCGGCGATGGAGTGGATCAGCGTTCCCAGCGAGGCGGCGAAGTCGTGGGCTGCGGTGCCCCCGGCGCTCTGCACGAACCAGTTCAGCGGAGACTTGACCAGCGTCTCGACCTTGGAGGGCGAGATCCTGCGCGGCTGGCCTTCCGGGATGACCGGGCCTTGGCTGCTCAACGGCAGCATGCCCCACCATGAGGAAGGGTGCGCCCCGCGGACGGTGCGCGGCTGGGCGGCCAGCCCGGCCAGCACCTGGGCGGCGTCCTGGTACAAGTCCTCGGCGCTGACCTGCGGAGGCGGGGCGATCGCGCCGAGCTGCGCGGCCTTGGCGCGTTCGGCGGTATTGCGCAGCTCCGCCACCAGGGCGGGCAGCGCGCGGATGCGCGGCACCGGGGTGGGCGCGCGGCCCTCGTCTCCGGGCGGTTCCACCAGGTCCATGAAGGAGGAGGGCTGGGAGTCCTCGTTGTCCACGGCGGTGCAGATCAGCTGCGAGCCGGCGCGGGAGACCGCGTTGCTGAAGCTGCGCAGCTCGTCGCTGCGGATCTGGCGGACCAGGTGGGTGGGGGTCCGGCTCGACAGGAAGCCGATGCCGTGCTCCACCACGTCGGCCAGCGCGTTGGAACCCAGCAGCTCGCCGCGCAGCCGCAGGTTCGGCCAGGAGCCTTCCTGCAGCCCCGGGATGAAGACAATCGGCCACTGCTTGCCCGCGGCGGCCGCGGTGGTCAGCACCGTGACGTGCTGGCCCCCGGCGCCGCGGCTGGCCAGCGAGTCCATGGGCAGTTCCTGGTGCAGGATGTGCTCGATGAACTGCTCCACGCTCGCGCCGGGCAGCTGGTCCACGAATCGCTCGGCGGCCTGGAACAGGGACAGGACCGCGTCCAGGTCGTGGTCGGCCCGGCGCGCGCTGGTTCCGGCGCCCAGGGCTTCCTCCCGCCAGGACTTGGCACGCCCGGAGGCCTCCCACATGACCCACAATGCGGTTTCCGGGGTGGCGGTGCCGGTGGCCAGTTCCTCGCGCAGCGCGGTGAACATCTTCAGCAGGCGCTGCAGGCCGAAGGCCGGTTTGCCCAGGTCTGCGGCGAGCTCCGGCTCGCTCAGGCAGGCTTCGAGCAGCTCCTGGCTGGAACGCCGGCCGCCGCGGGCCGATTCCTGCTGGCGCAGCAGCTGGCGCAGCCGGCGGATTTCCAGCGCGGTGCTCATGCCGTAGCGCGAGAGCAGCAGGTTCTGCATCAGCAGCGGGTCCTCGGCCGCGCCGTCGGCGAAGGCCAGGTCCAGCAGGTCCAGCAGCGGGCGGACGGCCGCCTCGTCCTTGAGCGGGATCTCCGCCGGCGGCACCTGCACCGCGATGCCCTGGCCTTCCAGGAAGCGGCTGAGCGAGCGCACCTGCGAGCCGTTGCGCACCACGATGGCGATGTCCGAGAGGTCCTTGCCCTCGAACAGGTTCAGCTGCACGATGCGCTGGGCGATGAAGCGCTCCTCCAGGGTGGAGTTCTCGAAGGTCAGCGCCCGGGCGGCACCCGTGCCGGCGGCGGCGACCGGTTCCACGGCGCGGCCCCTGGTTCCCGTGGCCACCGGGATGCGCTTGACGATGCGGCGCCAGGCCTCGGTGATCTCCGGGCCCATGCGGTAGCCGGTGGACAGCTCCAGGATCCGCGCGTCCGCTGCGCTGGTGTAGCGCTCGGAGAAACGGTGCAGCTGGTCGGCGCGGGCACCGCGGAACCCCTGGACCACGCTGTCCGGCGCGGCGAAAGCCAGCAGCGGGCGGTCGCGGCCCAGCAGCGCCAGCAGCCGGTGCTGGGACAGCGTGGCTTCCTGCAGGTCATCCACGAGGATCAATTGCAGGCGGTCCTGCTCGGCGTGCAGGAAGTCCTGGTTTTCTTCCAGGAGCTGCGCTGCCCGGGTGATCAGGCCCGCGGGGTCGAAGGCCTCGGCGTTGCCCAGGTCCAGCAGGTCGCGGTATTCCTGGTAGAACAGGGCCGCGGCAATCCATTCCTGCCGTCCCACCGCCTGGCCGTAGTCCGCGATGTCGGCCGGGTCCAAGCCAAGCTCAGAGACGCGGTCGAAGAATTCGCGCAGCTCCTTGCGGAAACCGCGGGTCGGAACCGCCAGGTCGAGGTCCGCCGGCCAGCCCGGGCCCGGGGTCAGCCCCTGGGCATGGCCTTCGAGCAGGCTGCCGATGAGGGTGTCCTGCTCGGGGCCCGACAGCAGGCGCGGGGAGCGCTCGATGAAGGGAAGCAGCCCTTCGACCCTGGCCCGGCGGATCAGGTCGAACGCGTAGGCGGACCAGGTGCGAACCACCGGTTCGGTGAAGGTGCGCTGGGCGCGGCGGCTGAGCTCGTCGCGGATGGAGGCGGCGCTCAGGCGGGTGGGCGCGATGACCAGCAGCGACAGCGGGTCCAGCCCGGCGTCCAGGCGGGCCACGGCGGTGTCGATGAGCGCGGTGGTCTTGCCGGTGCCGGGGGCTCCGGTGACCAGCAGGGGTGTTCGGGCGCTGGCCAGGGTGTCCAGCAGCGGGGCCGATTCCTCGGCGGGTACGTCGTGCATACTCATAGTTGATCATCCGCCTCGGACATTTTCGGGTTGCCCAATGCCGCACGCAGCTTGTCGATGTGTTCCCACTGCTCGGGGCCGGGCTTCCAGCGTTTGCTGTTCATGTCGATCCGCCGGCCCGGCGCCGCGAGCCCCTCGGCGGCCCAGTGCGGGCTGGCTTCCGCCAAGAGCGCACCGGTGATCGTTCCATCGGCCCGCAGGATCCGCCACCATGGTGTGCCAAGCGGGGCGGAACCCATGGCCTTGCCCGACTGCCGGGCCGAGCCTGCGCCCAGCAGTTCGGCCACGTCGCCGTAGCTCAGGACCGCGCCGCGCGGGACCAGCCGGGCCAGCTCGTGGACGGCGTCGGGATAGGCCAGTGAATCATCGCGCGGGGCTCGGGTCATGAATCCATTGTGCCAAGCCGGCCGCCGTGTTCCACATCCGGTGCGTCCAAGACCCGACATGTCTGCGCAGGGCTGTAGCGTTGAACCATGACTGAATGGCAGAACGGCCTCGCCGTAGGCTTTGACTTGGAAACTACCGGCGTTGACACCGCCACCGCGCGCATCGTCACCGCTTCGGTGGTGCTGCTCGATGCGCAGGAGAACATCGTCAACCAACGCGAGTGGCTGGTTGATCCGGGGATCGAGATTCCCGAAGCGGCCACGGCCGTGCACGGGGTCTCCACCGAGAAGGCCCGCGCCGAGGGCATTCCGGCCCCGCAGGCGGTGCGGGAGATCCTGGGCCTGCTCGCCTTCGCCTCCCAGCAGGCTCCGCTGATCGCCTTCAACGCCTCCTACGATTTCTCGGTGCTGCATTCCGAGGCGCTGCGCTACGACATGCCTCCGTTCATCCCGGGCAACGTGATCGATCCGTTCATCATCGACAAGCAGGTCGACAAGTGGCGCAAGGGCAAGCGGACCCTGGGCGCCGCCTGCGAGCACTACGGAGTGGTGCTGGAGAATGCGCACACTTCCTTCGCCGACGCCGTGGCCTGCGTGGCGGTGGCCCGGGCGATCGCGGAGAAGTACCCCCAGCTGCAGGTCGACCCGCAGGTGCTGCACGGCTGGCAGATCGGCTGGGCGCGCGAGCAGGCCGAGAGTTTCCAGGCCTACCTGCGCAAGACCAAGCCGGAGGCGGTCGTCGACGGCGCGTGGCCCATCAAGGACGACTAGGACCAGGCTCCCCGGCCGGAGCACCGGGGGTGGGTAATGCACTTCACAGCCCGTCCTGGCAGCCCTAGCACGCCGCGAAACAGGTCATTCGTTCATATATCACCGCCGTCGCGCGAAGTATATTCGACATCCACCCTGCCAATACCCGATATTAAGGACGATGACCAAGCACAAGGGGTCATTCGGGCGATTTTGTTCGATAGTGATTGAATGGGGGGTACTCTCTAACACCCTCTGAGAACCTGAAGGAACACGCCTAGTGATCACAGTTAGTGACCTGCGCAAGGTCTACCGCCAGGGAAGCAATGACGTTGTCGCCCTCGGCGGGGTCAGCCTTGAAGTCCCTACCGGGAAAATTCATGGCATCGTCGGACATTCCGGAGCTGGCAAATCCACCCTCGTCCGCTGCCTGACCTTGCTCGACCAGCCCACATCCGGGACCGTCGCGGTTAACGGCAAGGAGCTGACCAACGTCAGCGCGGACGAGCTGCGCGACGCGCGCCGCCGGATCGGCATGGTTTTCCAGCACGCTAACCTCTTCGATTCACGCACCACCGAGCAGAACGTCGGCTACCCGCTGGAGCTCACCGGCACCCCGAAGAAGCAGATCGCCGCCAAGGTCGCCGAGCTGCTGGAGCTCGTGGGCCTGACCAAGTTCGCCAAGGCCTACCCTTCCCAGCTGTCCGGCGGCCAGCGCCAGCGTGTGGGCATCGCCCGCGCCCTGGCCACCGATCCGGATGTCCTGCTGTGCGACGAGCCCACCAGCGCCCTGGATCCCAAGACCACCGACGAGATCCTGGACCTGGTCAAGAAGCTGCGCGACCGCCTGAACATCACGGTGCTGATCATCACCCATGAGATGCACGTGGTGAAGCAGGCCTGCGATTCGGTATCGCTGCTTGAGGGCGGGTTCATCGTCGAGCACGGCGATATCGCCTCGGTGATCACCAATGCCCAGGGCCGCTTGGCCCACACCCTGCTGCCGCTGCCCGGGGACGCTCCGCGTTCGGCCGGGGCCGGCACGATCCTGGACCTGCTGTACACCGGCGACCAGGCCACCGAGCCGGTGATTTCAGCGGTCTCCCGCACCTTCAACATCGACGTCAACGTCCTGGCCGGTTCGGTGGAACAGCTGGGCGACCAGCAGTACGCGCACCTGCGCATCCAACTGCCCCTCGATGCGGATGTCGAGACGATCACCAATTACCTGTTGTCGAACGGCATTGCCGTGACCGTGAAGGGAACCAAGTAAACCCATGGATTTCCTCACTCCCACCGTCCAGAAAGCCATGCTGACCGCCACCTGGGAAACCGTGGAGATGGTGCTCATCTCCGGTGTCGTCACGGTCGTCGTCGGCCTGCTGCTGGGCATCCTGCTCCACGTCACCGGCAAGGGCGGCTTGGCCCCCGTGCGCTGGCTGAACGCGATCCTCTCCGGGATCATCGTGAACATCACCCGCTCGATCCCCTTCGCCATCCTGATGGTGGCGCTGATTCCGCTCGCGGTCATCATCGTGGGAACCTCGCTGGGCCCGGTCGCCGCCTCGGTCTCGCTGACCATCGGCACCGTCCCGTTCTTCGCCCGCCTGGTGGAGACCGCCCTGCGCGACGTCTCCTCCGGCAAGGTCGACGCCGCGCTGGTCATGGGCTCCACCAAGATGCAGGTCATCCGCAAGGTCTTGGTGCCCGAAGCGATGCCAGGCATCGTCTCTGCCATCACCACGACCGTGGTCACGCTGATCGGCTACTCGGCCATGGCCGGCCTGGTCGGCGGCGGCGGTCTGGGCCGCATGGCCTACACCTACGGCTACACCCGCTACAACCCGGGCATCATGATCCTGACGATCATCATCATCGTCATCATGGTGCAGATCGTCCAGATCATCGGCGATCTGATCGCCCGCAAGGTCGACCACCGCTAGAAACGTCCGCCGGTCCATCCGGCGGTCGCCCGCAACGCTTCGGCTTCCGGGCAGAAAACACTCGCACACGCCGTTTACGGCACATCAAACTAAGGAATACGCAATGCGCAAAAAGCTCGCTCTTGCACTGACCGGTGTCGCAGCAATCTTCGCCCTCTCCGCCTGCGGCGGCAGCGATGCACCTGCCGCCGACGCCTCGGCCCAGCCGCTGGATCCGGCAAACCCGGTGGTCCTCAAGGTCGGCGCCAGCCCGGTTCCGCAGGCCCAGATCCTGACCTACATCGACGAGAACCTCGCCAAGGACGCAGGCATCGACCTGGACGTCGTGGAAATCGACGACTACGTCACCCCGAACACTTCCCTGGCCGACAAGTCGCTGGACGCCAACTACTTCCAGACCGAGAAGTACCTGGCTACCGAAGTTGCCGAGAAGGGCTACAAGTTCGCCCACGGCGCCGGCATCCACGTCGAGCCGATGACCGTCTTCTCGAAGAAGTTCGACAAGGCAGCAGACGTCACCGACGGCGCCACCGTGGTGCTGAACAACGACCCGGTCAACCAGCTGCGCGGCATGCGCGTGCTGGAATCCGCAGGCCTGCTGGCCGGTCTGGAAGACACCGACTCGGTGCTCACCGTTCAGGACGACAAGGCCAAGAACCCCAAGGGCCTGGAACTCAAGGATGTCAACGCCGAGCAGGTCCCGCAGTACTACACCAAGGACAATTCGATCGACATTGCCGTCATCAACGGCAACTTCATCGTCCAGGCCAAGCTGAACAAGGACGAGATCCTGGCTCAGGAATCCGGCGAGAACAACCCGAACGCCAACTTCCTGACCTGGCGTGAAGGCGAAGAGACCCCGGCCATCGCGAAGCTCGAAGAGCTGCTGCACTCGGACGAGGTCCGCACCTACATCAAGGACACCTGGACCGACGGAAGCGTCATCCCGGCCTTCTAGCCACCACGGCACCGCATGAACTGCTCGGCCGCTCATCCTCTTTGACCAGTGTCATTGGCCAGGATGGGCGGCCGTGTTTTTTTGCATCCGGTGATCCCCAGTCCGCCAGGCAAGCCCCGCGAGGCCGGCGGCGGCACCGCGGCCGCGCTCCCCCGGGCATCTCAGTGACCCGGCCACGATCAAGTCATCTAACGGCACAGGTCCCCAGGGTACTCCTCCCGGATGCCAGCGCACCAACACAAAACACCGATGTATTCCGCCTCGTCTGGATCACAGGGAAGGCGGATGCATCGGTGTTTTCAGAAACCCGGCGGGTCGGGCCACTTCAGCGGCAGGGCCAGCGGGTTATGCGGCTACCGGGCTGATGCCGCCGAGCTGTCTTCGAGTTCTGCGCCGCCCTCAGCGGCGTCGTCATCGTTCAGCCGTGAATGGCGACGGCCGTAGGCGAAGTAGATGAGTACGCCGGCTGCGAGCCATACAACGAAGTAGAGCCAGGTTTCGATGGCCAGGTTAAACATCAGGTAGGTGCACAGCAGGGCCGAAACGATCGGGATCACCGGGCCGAAGGGAACACGGAACGCGGGCTTCAGGTCCGGACGCTTGCGACGCAGCACCAGGATACCCAGGCTGACCATCACGAAGGCGGACAGCGTACCGATGTTGATCATCTCTTCGAGCACATCCACGCGAGTGAACCCGGCGGCCAACGCCACCAAGGTGCCGCAGATGACCGTAATGCGCACCGGGGTGCCGCGCTTGGCGCTGACCTTGGACAGCGAATGCGGCAGCAGCCCGTCGCGGCTGATGGCAAGCACCACACGCGTCAAACCCATCAGCAGCACCATCACCACGGTGGTCAACCCGATGAGCGAGCCGACGGCGATGATGGAGGCCGCGCCTTCGTTGCCTACCGCGGCGAAGGCGGTGGCCAGCGTCGGATTCTCCACGGCTGCCAAATCCTTGTAGGAAACCATGCCGGTCAGCGCGAAGGACACGCCGATGTAGAGCAGCGTGGTGAGCGCCAGGCCTGCGAAGATGCCACGAGGCAGCGTCTTGCTGGGGTTCTTGACCTCTTCGGCGCTGGTGGCCACCACGTCGAAGCCGACGAAGGCGAAGAACACCAAGGCGGCGCCCGCCAGCACTCCCGCCATGCCGTACTGGGCCGGTGTGGCTCCCGTGGCAAAGGAGAAGAGCGACTGCTGGAGCACGTCGGCAGTGCCGTTCCCGGCGGCCGGAACCGCCTCGGGGACGAACGGGGTCAAGTTCTCCGCGTTGAAGTAGAACAGGCCGGCGACAACCACGAAGAGCACCACGGCGATCTTGATGATGGTGAACACGTTCCCGACAGTTGCCGACAACTTGGTCCCCAAGACGAGCAGCACCGTGAACAGTGCAACAATCAGCAACGGCCCCCAGCTCATGGTCACGGGACCCAGGCCAACGGTCGGAGAGAGATGGATCCCGGCAAACTGGAATACTTCGGTGAGGTAGATACCCCAATATTTGGCGATCACCGCCGCCGCGGTGAACAGTTCGAGGATCAGGTTCCATCCAATGATCCAGGCGATGAACTCGCCCATGGTGGCGTAGGAGAACACATACGCGGAACCCGCCACGGGGATCGCGGTCGCGAACTCGGCATAACACATGATCGCCATCGCACAGGTCAGTGCGGCGATGACGAAGGACACCGTGACGGCGGGGCCGGCGAAATTGGCGGCCGCCCGCGCGCCCACGGAGAAGATGCCCGCACCCACCGACACCGCGACACCCATGATCATCAGATCCCAGGTGTTCAGGGTCCTTTTGAGCTGACGTCCGGGCCCTGCGGCGTCCGCCAGGAAACTCTCAACTGGCTTGGTACGAAATAGGCTCACTTTGATCCCTTTGGGAGATGAAATGCGAAAAACTTACCGCACAAGCCTAGCCGTACAACATGGGAGCGGTTTTCCGCATTTTCCCAGATCAGGAGGTAGCAGGGCACTGGTTTCGGCAGATTGGAGGGATACGGCCACCGAATATTGTTCAACAATAATCCGGTTGACGTGGGTTGATGCCACGACCCGAACCGCCCGGAGCAGGCAACGCCGGCAGGCAGAGCTCCACGAAGCCCCAGCGACTTGGAGCATCGTCCTGTGACTCATGACTCGTGGAGCGGTAGCGCGCAGTGCCATTAAACGCAGGAGGCTCCCCGCCCATCCGCGCGACACGTGGTGTGTCGGGCGGATGGGCGGGGAGCCGATGATGCCCGTGGCCGGGGCGGAATCCTAGGCCGTGGCAGCCGCCGCGGCCTTGGCCGCTGCCGGCAGGGCGGAGATGATCCGGTCAAGCGCCGCGTCGTCGTGGGCGGCCGAAACGAACCATGCCTCGAACACGCTTGGCGGCAGGTAGACGCCGGAGTCCAGCATGGAGTGGAAGAACGGCGCGTAGCGGAATGCTTCCTGCTTCTGGGCGTCGGCGTAGTTGTGCACGCCGTTGGCGGAGGTGCCGAAGGCCACGGAGAACAGGGTGCCGGCACGCTGGATCGAGTGGTCCAGGCCCTCGGCGTTGAAAGCCGAGGTGATGGCATCCTGCAGGGCCGCTGACTGCTTGGCCAGGAAGGAGTAGACCTCGTCGGTGGCATTCTCCAGCTGGGCGATGCCGGCGGCCATGGCCACCGGGTTGCCCGACAGGGTTCCGGCCTGGTAGACCGGGCCCAGCGGTGCCAGGTAGTCCATGACCTCGGCGCGGCCGCCCAGGGCGGCGGTCGGCAGGCCGCCGCCGATGACCTTGCCGAAGGTGTACAGGTCGGCGTTCCAACCCTCCACCCGCCCGGTCAGGCCCCAATAGCCGGCATCCGAGGCGCGGAAGCCGGTGAGCACCTCGTCCAGGATCAGCAGGGCGCCGTGCTGGGCGGTGGTGTCCTTGAGGAACTTGTTGAAGCCCTCCTCCGGGGTCACCACACCCATGTTGCACGGTGCGGATTCGGTGATCACCGCGGCGATGTTGCTTCCGTGCTCGGCGAAGGCCGCTTGAACGGCGGCGCGGTCGTTGTACGGCAGCACCAGGGTTTCAGCGGCGGTGGCGGCGGTGACGCCGGCGGAGCCCGGCAGGGCCAGGGTGGCGACGCCCGAACCGGCATCGGCCAGCAGGCCGTCCAGGTGGCCGTGGTAGCAGCCGGAGAACTTGATGATCAGTTCGCGGCCGGTGAAACCGCGGGCCAGGCGCACGGCGGTCATGGTGGCCTCGGTGCCGGTGGAGACCATGCGCAGGCGCTCCACCCCGCCCATGCGGTTCTTGATCAGCTGGCCGAGCTTCGCCTCGTCCGGGGTGGAAGCGCCGAAGGACAGCCCGCGGTCCACTGCTGCATGCACGGCGGCCTGGATGGCGGGGTGCGAGTGGCCCAGCAGCGCAGGACCCCACGAGCAGACCAGGTCCACGTATTCCTTGCCGTCCGCGTCGGTCAGGTACGCGCCCTTGGCGCCGACCATGAACGGCGGGATGCCGCCGACCGAGCCGAAGGCGCGCACCGGGGAGTTCACGCCGCCGGGCATGACCTCGCGGGCCTCGGCAAAGAGCTTTTCAGAGTTCGACATGCGTATTACTTGCCTTCCTTGAGCCAGCCGGCAACTTCGGCTGCGTAGTATGTGAGGATCTGTTCGGCGCCTGCCCGCTTGATGGACAGCAGGGATTCGAGCACCGAGGCCCTGCGGTCGATCCAGCCGTTGGCGCTGGCGGCCTCGATCATCGAGTACTCGCCGGAAATCTGGTAGGCGGAGACCGGCACCGGGGAAATCTCCGCCACGTCGCGCACGATGTCCAGGTAGCTCATGGCCGGCTTGACCATGATCATGTCGGCGCCCTCGGCGATGTCCAGCTCGGCTTCCAGGATGGCTTCGCGGCGGTTGGCGGCGTCCATCTGGTAGGTGCGGCGGTCGCCCTTGAGCTGGGAATCCACGGCTTCGCGGAAGGGTCCGTAGAAGGCGCTGGCGTACTTGGCGCTGTAGGCGAGGATTGCGGTGTCCAGGTGGCCTTCGGCATCCAGGGCCTCGCGGATCGCGCCGACCTGGCCGTCCATCATGCCCGACGGGCCGAGCATGTGCGCCCCGGCCTGGGCCTGGGCCACGGCCATCTGGCCGTAGATCGCCAAGGTGGCGTCGTTGTCCACGGCGCCGTCGGCATCCAGCACGCCGCAGTGGCCGTGCGAGGTGAACTCGTCCAGGCACACGTCGGACATGACCACCAGGTCATCACCCACCTCGGCGCGCACCGCGGCGATGCCGCGGTTCAGGATGCCCTGCGGGTCGATGCCCGCCGAGCCGTTCTCATCGCGTTCGGCCGGGATGCCGAAGAGCATGATGCCGCCCAGGCCCAGCGTGACCGCTTGCGCTGCGGCGGCCTTCAGGCTGTCCATGGTGTGCTGGTAGACGCCGGGCATCGAGGTGATCTCGTTGGGCTCGGCCAGGCCCTCGCGCACGAATGCCGGCAGGATCAGCTGGCGTGCGGACAGTTCGTTCTGCGCAACCAGCGCTCGGACGGCCGGATTCTGCCGCAGGCGGCGTGGTCGATGCTGAGGGAAACCCATGGCTTCGTATCTCCAGTTCTAGTCTTGCTTCTTCGAAAGTCTTGGTGCGGCCGTGCGCTGCGCGGCCTGGTCGATGCCCAGCACGCTACGCGCTGCCCGGGCCAGTCCTGCCGGTCCGGGGTCCTG
>SMEN01000050.1_pt1 | contig 42388 bp, 39 predicted proteins | sample 2456271 | NCBI WGS metagenome assembly SMEN01 (sample SAMN10132593, study PRJNA489261) | soil metagenome | isolation source: day1 control-loamy sand soil ammended with raw manure from dairy cow... | place: USA | collected 2015-04-01 | reverse complement strand
GAAAGACCGGAACCTAAAAAAGTTTATTTCGAAAAAACTTTAGATGTTTTAGGTAAGAATTATAAAAATCGCTTTTGGGAAAATCAGAATGTAATTCTTCTAAATCAGAAAGAAGAAGAAATGTTAAAAAAATAAATAATTAGTTTTTTAAGATTTACGTAACAAAAAATGAACTAATTTTGAATCAACATAAAATCAGAAAATGTTTTTAAATCAGTTACATCATCATCATTATCATATTCACGCTCAAGCGAGAAGATAATGTTGTATAGGTAAGTGAACCATATAAATTTTATTAAACCCGTTTGAGTACATCAAATGGGTTTTCTTTTTTTTTGGCTTTTTTGATGTACTCATTGCAAAAATAATTCAAATGAATACTTTAAAAATAGCCATTCAAAAATCAGGTCGATTAAACGAAGATAGCCTTAAATTACTTAAAGATTGTGGGATTTCTATTGACAACGGAATCGATCAACTTCGTGTTCAAGCACGTAATTTTCCTTTAGAAGTTTTTTTTCTTCGAAATTCAGATATTCCTCAATATGTAAAAGATGGAGTCGTTGATTGTGCCATCATTGGTGAGAATTTACTTATAGAGAATGAAATGACGTTGCCAATTGTACAAAAACTTGGTTTTTCAAAATGTCGTTTATCTGTTGCAGTTTCTAAATCTTCTGAAATTAATTCAATTCAAGATTTTCAGAATAAAAAAATAGCTACTTCTTATCCAAACACCGTTTCAAGTTTTTTCAAATCTAAGAATATTGATATCGAAATTCACGAAATTTCTGGTTCTGTAGAAATTGCTCCAAGTATTGGTTTGTCTGATGCTATTGTTGATATTGTTTCTTCCGGAAATACCTTATTTAAAAATAATTTAAAGGAGTTTCAAACCATTCTTAAAAGTGAAGCAATTTTAGTTTCAACTCCAAATTTAGATAGCGAAAAATCTACTATATTAAAAAAACTTCAGTTTAGAATAGAATCTGTTTTAAAATCAAGAAAGTCAAAATATATTTTGATGAATGTTCCAAACGATAAAATCGATTTAATCAGTACTATTCTTCCTGTTCTAAAATCTCCAACGGTGATGCCTTTAGCTGAAAAAGGCTGGAGTAGCGTTCATTCTGTAATTAATGAAGATAAATTTTGGGATATTATTGACGAACTCAAACAAGCTGGCGCCGAAGGAATTTTGGTAGTACCAATAGAGAAAATGATTTTATAAGTCGTAAGTCTTAAGGTATAAGTCATAAGTATGATAGAAACCTTTGAACTTAAGTCTTAGAACTTAAAACTAAAAAAGAATGCAAACTTATATAAACCCACAACTTTCCGATTGGTCAACATTAACTTCTCGTCCAACCAAAGAAGTGCAAGATTTACAAAAAATTGTTTTTGACGTTTTTGGAAAAATCCAAACAGAAAAAGATCAAGCGTTATTTAATTTCACAGAACAATTTGATAAAGTTCGTTTAACTTCTTTAAAGGTTTCTCTTGAAGAAATTGAAGAAGCAAAATCGTTGATTTCTGAAGATTTAAAACAAGCGATTAAATTAGCAGCTTCAAACATCGAACGATTTCACAGCGCTCAACGCGAAGAAATTAAAGTGATTGAAACTACGAAGGGCGTAAATTGTTGGAGAGAATCGCGTGGGATTGAAAATGTCGGGATTTACATTCCAGGTGGAACAGCGCCTTTATTCTCGACAACATTAATGTTGGGAATACCTGCAAAATTAGCCGGATGCGAAAACATTATTTTATGTACACCTCCAAATGCAGCAGGAAAAATTCACCCAGCGATTTTATATACAGCAAATTTAATCGGAATCGAAAAAATATTCAAAGTTGGTGGAATTCAGGCTATTGGTGCTTTAACTTTTGGAACAGAAACAATTCAGAAAGTAGATAAAATTTTCGGTCCAGGAAACCAATATGTAACGGCTGCAAAACAAGTGGCTCAAAATTTTGGAGTAGCGATTGATATGCCAGCAGGTCCGAGTGAAGTTTTAGTGATTGCAGATGAAACTTCGGTTCCGAAATATGTTGCTGCCGATTTATTGTCACAAGCCGAACACGGAATCGATTCGCAAGTGATTTTATTGACAACGAACGAACAAACTTTAAACGAAATAATTGTTGAAATTAATACACAATTAGAAGTTCTTCCAAGAAAAGAATTAGCATCTAAAGCATTAGAAAATTCGAGAGGAATCATATTAAATTCGATTGAAGAATGTGTTGCTTTTTCTAATATTTATGCACCAGAACACTTGATTTTAGCTTGTGAAACTGCCGAAGAATATATTCCTAAAATCATTAATGCAGGCTCTGTTTTCTTAGGTAATTATTCGTGTGAATCTGCTGGAGATTATGCTTCAGGAACCAATCACACGTTACCAACCAACGGATATGCAAAAAATTATTCGGGTGTTTCTTTAAATAGTTTTATCAAGAAAATAACCTTCCAAAAATTATCAGCAGAAGGAATTCAAAATATCGGTCCTGCTATTGAATTGATGGCTGAAGCCGAAGAATTATTTGCGCATAAAAACGCAGTTACTTTACGATTACAAGACTTAAGTTCTAAGGCATAAGACTTAACGGGAATTTATCCACACATATTTTAATCTTAAGTCTTACAACTAAAAATAATAAAATGGCAACATTCAACATAAACAACATCATTCGTCCCAACGTAAAAGCTATGAAAGCGTATTCATCTGCGCGCGACGAATTTCAAGAAATTAATGACGGTTTCGTTTTCTTAGATGCCAACGAAAATCCTTTTAACAACGGATTAAATCGTTATCCAGATCCATTACAACGCAATGTAAAATCGATATTAAGTAAAATTAAAGACTTTCCTGCCAATCAGATTTTATTAGGAAACGGAAGCGACGAAGTGTTAGATCTACTAATCCGTGCATTTTGCGAACCGAATCAAGATAATGTAATCGCTATTTCTCCGTCTTACGGAATGTACAGTGTTTTAGCCAATTTAAACGCTGTTGAATACCGTAAATCGTTATTAAACATCGAAAGTTTTCAACCCAACATCGAAGATATCTTCTCGAAAGTGGATGAAAATACAAAAATGATTTTCTTGTGTTCGCCTAACAATCCAACGGGAGAAATCATCAAAAGAGAAGCGATTTTAGAAATTGTAAATCGTTTCAACGGTTTGGTAATTATCGACGAAGCTTACATTGATTTTGCTACTGAACCATCTTGGATCGAAGAAATCAAAAAATATCCAAACGTAATTGTTACGCAAACGTTATCAAAAGCGGTTGGTTTAGCCGGAATTCGTTTGGGTATTTTATATGCTTCACAAGAGATTGTAGCTGTTTTAAATAAAATTAAACCACCTTATAACATCAATCAATTAACGCAATTAAAAGTGATTGAAATTTTAAGTGATTATGAAAAGGTGGTCGCCGTGACAAACGCAATTATTAAACAAAAAGAAGTTTTAGAACAAGCATTAACTGAAGTATCTTTTGTAGAAAAAATCTATCCAAGTGATGCTAACTTTATTTTAATAAAAGTTGATAATGCCAACGAGCGTTACAATCAATTGGTTGAAAAAGGAATTGTAATCCGTAATCGTAATAACGACGATTTATGCAAAAATTGCTTGCGAATAACGGTTGGAACGGAAGATGAAAATGGAAAGTTGATTGAAATGATGAAGAAGCTTGAGGCTTAAGATATATGACTTAAGATGTAAGGTTTGATGTTGCATAAGAATTTTGTAATTTAATATAGATAAAATTCTAACCTTAAAACTAAGCATTATGGCAACATTTAAAGACTTAATCGTTTGGCAAAAATCACACTTATTAGTTTTGAAAATTTATGAAATAACAAAACAATTTCCTCGTGAAGAAATTTATGGATTAACAAATCAGATTAGGAGAGCCGCTTATTCTGTCCCAGCAAATATCGTTGAAGGAAAGAAAAAGAAAACAATTCCTCATCAATTAAGTTTTATAAATATTGCAGAAGGTTCTTTAGAAGAAGTCAAATACTTTTTGATTCTAAGTAAAGACTTAAAATATATTGAAGAAGATAGATATAATGAATTATTAAAAGACGCTGAAGAAATAGGGAAATTATTAAATGGATACGAGAGATTCATTAAGAATTCAAATTCTTAAATCTTAAATCTTACGTCTTATCACTTACAAACATATAAGATGAAAAAAATACTTTTTATAGATAGAGACGGAACGCTGATTTTAGAGCCTGCTGACTACCAAGTGGACAGCTTTGCTAAATTAGAATTCTATCCGGAAGCATTTACTTATTTAGGTAAAATTGCTAAAGAATTAGATTACGAATTGGTTATGGTCACCAACCAAGATGGTTTGGGAACACCTGCTAATCCTGAAGAATTATTTTGGCCTATTCAAAATTTTGTGGTGAAAGCCTTCGAAAATGAAGGGGCGAAATTTGAAGACATTTATATCGATAAAACATTTGCACGCGAAAATGCACCAACACGTAAACCTGGAACGGCGATGTTAACAAAATACATCAACAATCCTGAATATGATTTAGTTAATTCGTTTGTAATTGGTGATCGTATTACGGATGTGAAATTAGCACAGAATTTAGGTGGAAAAGGAATTTTCATAGCCAATGACGAAGCTTTAGGAGCAGACGAAATCAATGATAACCAAGGTTTAAATGATGCCATTGCATTAAAAACAACTTCTTGGAAAGAAATATATGAGTTCTTGAAATTGCAAAATCGCACCGCTTCAATTGTTCGTAATACAAACGAAACAAAAATCAAAATCGATTTAAATTTAGACGGAACAGGAAAATCAGATATTTCGACTGGAATCCATTTTTTCGATCATATGTTAGATCAAATCGCGCGTCACGGTCAAATGGATTTAATTATAAAAGTAAACGGTGATTTAGAAGTAGACGAACACCACACGATTGAAGATACAGCTATTGCTTTAGGTGAAGTTTTCGCTCAAGCTTTAGGAAATAAATTAGGAATCGAACGTTACGGTTTTACGTTACCAATGGACGATTGTTTAGCGCAAGTTGCCATTGATTTTGGAGGAAGAAACTGGTTGGTTTGGGAAGCCGAATTTAAACGTGAAATGATAGGTCAAATGCCAACTGAAATGTTTTATCACTTCTTTAAGTCGTTTACAGACGGTGCAAAAGTGAATCTAAACATCAAAGCTGAAGGAACAAACGAACACCATAAAATCGAAGCAATTTTTAAAGCGTTTGCAAAAGCGATTAAAGTAGCTGTAAAACGTGATTCCGAAAAAATGATTTTACCATCAACTAAAGGAATGTTATAATGATTGCGATTGTAAAATATAACGCAGGAAACGTAAAATCGGTTTACAATGCAGTAACTCGTTTGGGTTACGAAGCGGTAATTACAGACGATTTTGAAACCTTGCAAAATGCCGACAAAGTAATTTTTCCAGGTGTGGGAGAAGCGAGTTCGGCAATGACTTATTTAAAAGAAAAAGGATTAGACGAAGTCATCAAAAACTTAAAACAACCAACGTTAGGAATTTGTTTAGGTCAGCAATTAATGTGCGCATTTTCTGAAGAGGGAAACACGGATTGTTTAGGAATTTTCCCCATTCAAGTAAAGTTATTTCCTTCAACGGAAATTGTTCCACATATGGGTTGGAATACTATTTACGATTTAAAAACGCCTTTATTTAACGGAATCGAAGAAAACTCGGACATTTATTACGTCCACAGTTTTTATTGCGAAAATTCGGAATATACGATTGCTAGAACCAACTATATTTTAGAATATTCAGCAGCTTTAAATAAAGATAATTTTTACGCGACTCAATTTCACCCAGAGAAATCAGCTGGAATTGGAGAAGAAATTTTAAAGAACTTTTTAAGTCTTAAGTCATAAGGATTATTATCCTTCACTTAAATAAAACCTTAAGTCTTACAACTCAAAATCTAAAGAAATGAGAATCATCCCAGCAATAGATATTATCGACGGAAAATGCGTTCGTTTATCTCAAGGCGATTACAATACAAAAAAAATATACAACGAAAATCCATTAGAAGTAGCGAAAGAATTCGAGGATTACGGAATCAAATATTTACACTTAGTGGATTTAGATGGTGCCAAATCAAAGCAAATCATCAACTATAAAACCTTAGAATTAATTGCTTCTAAAACCAATTTAAAAGTCGATTTTGGTGGTGGAATTAAAGCAGATGATGATATTAGAATTGCTTTTGAATGTGGTGCAAACCAAATTACAGGCGGAAGTATTGCAGTTCAAAATCCAATGCTATTTCAGGAATGGATTGCGCAATACGGAAGCGAAAAAATCATTTTAGGAGCCGATGCAAAAGATCGTAAAATTGCAACGCACGGCTGGTTAGAAACTTCCGAATTAGATGTTATTGATTTTATCCAAGAATACAAAGCCAAAGAAATCGATTATGTAATTTGTACAGACATCGCAAAAGATGGAATGTTACAAGGAACTTCTAACGAATTGTATGCAGAAATTTTAGCTGCTGCAGACGTAAAATTAATTGCTTCGGGTGGAATTGCTTCAATTGATGACTTAATCAAAGTAAAAGAATTAGGTTGCGAAGGAGCTATTTTAGGTAAAGCAATCTACGAAGGCAGAATTCAGTTAAAAGATTTAAAAATATTTTATTAGACGTAAGATGTAAGGTATAAGATGTGCGATTTTTTTGAAATATTCTTAAAAATATCGAATGTTTTAAATCTTAAGTCTTAGATCTTAAGTCTAAAGTCTAAATTATGCTTAAAAAAAGAATCATTCCGTGTCTGGACATCAAAGATGGAAGAACGGTAAAAGGAGTCAATTTCGTGGGATTACGCGATGCGGGTGATCCGGTGGAGTTAGCAAAGAAATATGTAGTTGAAGGCGCTGACGAATTGGTATTTTTAGATATTACAGCGACTATTGAAAAGCGCAAAACTTTAGCTGAAATGGTCGAAAAAATTGCAGCAGCGATTAATATCCCGTTTACAGTTGGTGGCGGAATCAATTCGGTGGAAGATGCTTCGGTTGTGATTCAAGCAGGTGCGGATAAAGTTTCAGTTAATTCTTCTACGGTTAAAAATCCTCAATTAGTAGCTGATTTAGCAGCTCGTTTTGGATCTCAATGTGTGGTTGTTGCGGTGGATACACGCGATGTAAACGGAACTCAAAAAGTGTTTGTCAGTGGTGGGAAAATTGAAACCGAATGGGAAACATTAGATTGGGTGAAGAAAGTAGAAGAATTAGGAGCTGGTGAAATTTTATTAACCTCGATGGATGGTGATGGAACGAAAGCTGGTTTCAAAATTGATATTACAAAAGCGGTGGCTAATGCTGTGAATATTCCCGTAATTGCTTCGGGAGGAGCAGGAAAAATGGAACATTTTGCAGAAGTGTTTACCCAAACAAAAGCAAGTGGTGGATTAGCTGCAAGTATTTTTCACTTTGGTGAAATTCCAATTCCAATGCTTAAAAAATATTTAGTAGAACAAAATATTCCGATACGATGGAAATAAATTTTAGTAAAAGTAATGACGGATTAGTTCCGGTTATTATTCAGAATTACCTAAACAATCAGGTTTTGATGTTAGGATATATGGACGAAGAAGCGTTTACTAAAACTAAAGAATTAGGAAAAGTAACATTTTTTTCACGTTCAAAAAACAGATTATGGACCAAAGGTGAAGAATCTGGAAACTTTCTAGTAGTTAAATCTATGGCGATTGATTGTGATAACGATACGATTTTAATCAAAGTCAAACCTTTTGGACCAACGTGTCATACAGGTTCTACAACGTGTTTTCAAGAAGTATCGAATCGAGGATTTGTTTATGAATTAGAGCAAACGATAAATGACAGAATTGACTTAGCAGAAGATAAAGATTCGTACACGTATAAACTATACAATAAAGGTATTAATAAAATTGCTCAAAAAGTGGGTGAAGAAGCCGTAGAAATTGTGATTGAAGCAAAAGATAGCAATGACGAACTATTCTTAGGTGAAGCTGCTGATTTGTTGTATCATTATTTAATTCTTTTAAAAGCGAAAGGTTTTAAATTAGAAAATGTAGAAAACGTTTTAAAATCGAGAGAAAACGGACCAAGAAGAGAATTCTAAAAAATTTACGTCTAAGTCTATTTTAGTATCAAATTATAAATCATTATATTTAGAAATTTCTATAAAAAGAACAAATTATCAATTACATTCTAATGAATAAAAGAATATTTACATTATTAAGCCTTTTTTCTATTTCCTTTTTATCGGCTCAAGAAAAAGCTTATTTTTTATCAAATCCATCCTTAAGTCCAGATGCTAAAACGGCTTATTTTAGCTTTGAAGGTGATATTTGGAAAGTTGATGCAAATGGAGGAAACGCTTCTAGAATCACAGCTTTGGAAGGTGAAGCAATTAATCCACGAGTTTCTCCAGACGGAAAATGGTTGGCTTTTAGTTCAAATCAATACGGTAATTATGATGTTTTTGTGATGCCAATCGACGGCGGAACAATTAAGCAACTTACGTTTCATCAAGGAAAAGACGAAATGGAAAGTTGGGGCTGGGATAGCGAAACGATTTATTATACATCGACTCAGAATAATAACTTTGGAAGTTTTAAAACGACTTTAAAAGGAGAAACACCACAACCACTTTTCAATCATTATTTCAATACAACTAACGGTTTGGTTGAAACTCCAAAAAGCGAATTAATTTTCACGAATTCGTCAGAAAGCGCGAATCAGGTTACGAGAAAACGTTATAAAGGCGAAAATAATCCTGATTTATTGGCTTATAATCCAAAATCGAAAACGTTTAAACAATACACAGATTACAACGGAAAAGATTTTAATGCTACGGTTGATAAAAACGGAATCATCTATTTTATATCTGATGAAAACAACGGAGAATACAATTTATATAAAATTGAAAACGATAAAAAAACGGCTTTAACAAAGTTTGATTCGTCTATTAAAAAACCGTTTGTCGCTGCAAATGGTTCTAAAGTAATTTTCGAAAAAGATTATCAATTATTTGTTTACGATGTTGCGACAAAAAATGTAAGTCCAATTTCAGTAAACGTCAATACAAATGACTTTTTAAGTAAAGAAAAAAGTTTTCAGGTAGAAGATGAAATCACAAATTTTGATGTTTCTCCAGATGGAAAAAAGTTAGCTTTTATCAGTCGTGGAATTGTTTTCGTTTCAGATATTGAAGGAAAATTTGTCAATCAGATTACAAACGGAAAAGAACGTGCTTTAGAAGTAAAATGGTTAAATGATAATAAAAATTTGATCTTTAATCAAACGATTGAAGGTTATCAAAATTGGTTTAAAATTACTGCCGATGGAAAAGGAAAAATAGAACAATTAACTACTGATTTACGAAATAATAGAGATATTACTTTTAATAATGATTTGACAGAAGCTGTTTATTTAAGCGGTCGAGACGAAGTTCGATTATTGAATTTAAAAACACTTAAATCAAAAACAATTGTAAAAGATGAAATTTGGGCTTTTCAGAATTCCGCACCATCTTTTTCTCCAAATGGCGAATATGTAATGTTTAGTGCAAAACGCAATTTTGAGTTAGATATTTTCATTTACAACATTAAAAAGAATGAAGTAATCAATTTAACCAAAACAAGTGTTACTGAGCAAGACCCATTTTGGTCACCAAACGGAAAATATATCTATTTCACAAGTGACCGAACCAATCCATCGTATCCGTTGGGATTACAAAATCCGAGTGTTTATCGATTTGCATTAGATTGGTTTGATGAACCTTATAAATCTGACGAATTCAATAAATTGTTTGCTGACGATAAAAAAGACGATAAAAAGGAAAGTAAGGACAAGAAAGATAAAGAAGACAAAAAGGATGATAAGCCAGAAGTAAAAACACTTGTTGTAAATACTGACGGTATTTTAGAGCGTGTTGAATTGGTTTCTGGACGCTTTGGAAATCAGCAGTTTCCACACGTTTTTGAAGATGGTAAAAAAGAATATGTATTTTATAATTCAAATCAAGAAAATGGACGTTATCAACTGTTTCGCAAAACGTATGTAGATTTCGATGAATCAAAAACAGATAAAGTTTTTGGAAGATCTGCAAATCAAATTATGTATAAAGATAAATCAGTTTATTTTTTAAGTAACGGCAATATTTACAAAACCAGTTTATCTGGTACAAGTCCAGACCAGATAAAAATCAAATATACGTTTACCAAAAATCTAAGTGATGAATTCACTCAAATGTATGACGAAGCTTGGGCTGGAGTTGAAGAGAATTTTTATGAAGAGAATTTTCACGGATTAAACTGGAAAGCCAAAAAGAAACAATACGCAAAATATCTACCTTATGTAAATAATCGCAATGATTTACGAATTCTTTTAAATGATTTGTTGGGTGAATTAAATGCTTCTCATTTAGGATTTTCTTCTTCTGGAGATGAAGAAACCAAAAAGTTGAGTTATTTTACCAATGAAACGGGAATCATTTTCAAGAAAAATAATCCTTTTGAAGTGGAACGAATTGTACGTAAATCACCTGCTTTTATAAGAACAGTTGATGTGAAATCAGGAGATATTTTAAAATCTGTAAATGGAGTAAAAATCGATGCTTCTAAAAATCGTGAAATGTATTTTACAACACCAACCAAAGCTGATGAATTGGTTTTGGAATTTGATAGAAAAGGAAATACAATAACAACAAAGATTCATCCAATTTCAAACGTTCAATTAAAAAGTTTACTTTATGATGAATGGATTTTAGAAAACAAAAATCGAGTTAATGATTTAAGTAAAAATCGCATTGCATATTCATATATGAAAAATATGGGTTCATCTGAATTAGAATCATTTTTGTTGGATATGGTTGAACAAGAAAATCATAAAGAAGGTTTGATTTTAGATTTGCGTTTTAATACCGGAGGAAATGTTCACGATAAAGTTTTAAATTTCTTGGCTCAACGTCCGTATTTGCAATGGAAATATCGTGAAGGACAATTTACGGTTCAACCGAATTTTGCGCCTTCTGGCAAACCGATTGTTTTGTTGATTAACGAATATTCGTTAAGTGATGCAGAAATGACCGCTGCTGGATTTAAGCAATTGAAACTTGGAAAAGTTATTGGACAAGAAACCTATCGTTGGATTATTTTTACGTCTGGAAAAAGTTTGGTTGATGATTCGTTTTATCGTGTTCCGGCTTGGGGAACATATACATTAGATGGTAAAAATCTTGAAAAAACAGGAGTTGCTCCAGATATTTATATTAAGAATACATTTTTGGATCGACAAGAAAATAAAGATCCTCAGTTAGAACGTGCAGTGAATGAGATTTTGAAAGATTTGAAATAATTTTAAAAATCTGAATGTTATATTACTTGAATTTGCGTTAGGGATTGCAGTGGAAATCCTTTTTTGTGCTAACAAAAAAGATTGAAACGGAAAGCCCGACCGAAGGGAACGCCCAAGTAAAAAAGATAACAAAAGAGAAATTTGCTTGCTTCTCTCCTATTGATGTTAAGAAACAAAAAACGCATATAAATTTTCTTTATATGCGTTTTATATTTCTAATTAAAAATTATCAATTTAAAGTTATGTCTTAGAAAACAAACATTGCGCGCTCGCCCATTAATTCGTTTACTTCTTCAGCAACTTGTTCGATAATATCTTCGTTTGTATGATTCATTAAAACTCTGTCGATTAATTCAACAATCGTTTCCATATCTGACTCAACCAAACCACGAGTTGTGATTGCTGGAGTTCCAACACGAATACCTGAAGTTACAAATGGTGATTTGTCATCAAAAGGAACCATATTTTTATTTACTGTTATTTCAGCAGCAACTAACGCTTTTTCAGCATCTTTACCAGAAATATTTTTGTTACGTAAGTCAATCAACATCATGTGATTATCTGTTCCGCCAGAAATGATATTGTAACCACGTTTTACAAAAGCTTCAGCCATTGCAGCAGCATTTTTCTGAACTTGTAAAGAATAACGGAAAAATTCATCAGTCAATGCTTCACCGAAAGCAACAGCCTTCGCAGCGATGATGTGCATTAAAGGTCCACCTTGATTTCCTGGGAAAACTCCAGAATCTAATAATGCAGACATCATACGAGTTTCTCCTTTTGGTGTTTTTAATCCGAATGGGTTTTCGAAATCTTTACCCATCATAATCATTCCACCACGAGGTCCACGTAATGTTTTGTGCGTAGTTGTTGTAATAATATGACAATGTGGAACTGGATCGTTTAATAAACCTTTAGCAATTAAACCTGCTGGATGAGAAATATCAGCCATTAAAATTGCTCCAACGCTATCAGCGATTTCACGGAAACGAGCAAAATCCATATCACGTGAATATGCAGATGCACCAGCGATGATTAATTTTGGTTGCTCTTTAGTAGCAATCTCTTGAATTTTATCGTAGTTTAAAACTCCTGTTTCTTGATCAACACCATAAAAAACTGGTGAATATAATTTCCCTGAAAAGTTAACTGGTGAACCGTGTGTTAAATGTCCTCCGTGAGATAAATCGAAACCTAAAATTTTATCACCTGGTTTTAAAACAGCTGCAAAAACAGCCGTATTCGCTTGTGAACCAGAGTGTGGTTGTACGTTTACATATTCAGCTCCGAAAAGTGCTTTTGCACGATCAATTGCAATTTGTTCAACAATATCAACTACCTCACATCCACCGTAGTATCTTTTGTTTGGATAACCTTCTGCGTATTTGTTTGTTAATACTGATCCTGCAGCTTCCATAACTTGGTCGCTTACAAAATTTTCAGATGCAATTAATTCAAGACCGTGAATTTGTCTATCTTGTTCATCTAAAATCAATTCAAAAATTTGTTCGTCGCGTTGCATTTTTTAATATTTCGTTAAAATGAATTCAAATTTACAAAATTCGTTTGTTAAATTGACAGTTAATTATATATTTGATTAAAATTTATTCTATAACAAACAAAACAAACAAATTATGCCTATTACTGCAAATGATCCAGCGTTAAAGTCTTGGATTGAAGTATCTAAAGACAGCGATTTCCCTATACAAAATATACCATTTGGCGTTTTCTTAACTAACGAAGATGTCGTTACTATTGGAACAAGAATTGGTGATTATGCGATTGACTTAAGCGCATTACAACAATTAGGATACTTTAACGGAATTGATTTACACGAAGAAATTTTCTTACAAGATACTTTAAACGAATTTATTTCTTTAGGAAAAGGAATGTGGAGAGTTGTTAGAAACAGAATCGCTGAAATTTTTGACGAAAACAACACAACATTAAAAGATAACGAATCACATCGAAAAGCTGTTCTTTTTCATATTGATGAAGTAGAAATGCAATTACCTGTTTTTATTGGTGATTACACAGATTTCTATTCTAGTAGAGAGCACGCAACAAATGTTGGTATGATGTTCCGAGATCCTGCAAATGCTTTATTACCAAACTGGTTACATATTCCGGTTGGATACCACGGAAGAAGTTCTACAATTGTTCCTTCTGGAATTGCTGTTAAACGTCCTTTTGGACAAACGTTACCTAAAGGTGAAACACAACCTATTTTTGGAGAATCTAAACGTGTAGATTTTGAACTAGAAACTGCGTTTATTACAACAGATGCAAATCGTATGGGTGAACGTATTGCTATTGAAACTGCAGAAGATCATATTTTTGGAATGGTTTTATTAAACGATTGGAGCGCAAGAGATATTCAAACTTGGGAATATGTTCCACTTGGACCATTCTTAGCTAAGAACTTTGCTTCGTCTATTTCATGTTGGGTTGTAACAATGGATGCTTTAGAGCCATTCCGTTGCGAAAGTCCAAAACAAGACAATCCAAAACCGTTTCCTTATTTACAACAAGAAGGAAATCATGCATTCGACATCAATTTACAAGTTTCAATCACACCAGAAAATGGAACAGAAAACGTGGTTTCGAATTCAAACTTAAAATATATGTATTGGACAATGAGCCAACAATTAGCACATCACGCTGTTAATGGTTGTCAAATCAATGCTGGAGATTTGTTAGGTTCTGGAACAATTTCAGGTCCAACAAAAGATAGTTTTGGTTCAATGTTAGAATTAACTTGGGCTGGACAAAATCCGATTGAAATGAATGACGGTTCAAAACGTACATTTATCAATGATAACGATACCGTAATTATGAGAGGATATTGCCAGAACGAGAATGTTCGTATTGGATTTGGTGAAGTTTCTAGTAAACTTTTACCTGCGATCCCTTTTGAAAAATAATCTTTTTTGAAATATTTTTTTTGAAACGCTTACTATTTATGTAAGCGTTTTTTTTTTATATATTTATAAAAATAGATTAATTATGAAAAAAGTTATACTACTTACAATCTTATCAATTATCGCAATTTCTTGCAATAATGATGATAGTTCTGACAATAATGACCCGCAGAATCCAATTGAAAATGAAACAACTATGAAGTTGAAAGAATTTAGAGCTTTAGCTACTTCAAAATATTTTTATCATGAAAATGGATTTGTAGATTCTACTTCTGTACTTAACGTTGGTTTGATACGAACTGAAATCCAAACTAAATTACATTACAGTTTAGAAAACACATTATCTTCAATGGAACAATGGATACATCTTGTAAATTCAGGAGAAAAAATCTATGAAAAAGTTGTCTTTGAATACAATTCGGAAAATTTAATTAATATAAAAAGAGTTTACGACGAAAACCAAAACTTAAAACGAACAATTAATTATACTTATAATATTGAAGGATATTTAAATAATGTAGGTTCTATATATTCGGAAGGAAATTTGGTACAAAACGGAAGTATTACATACAGTTATGATAATAAAAAAAATCCGTTTTATGAAATGTATCCAACAGCCTATGTTCGAATGAATCAAATCAATAAAAACAATCAAACATCAACAACTAATACAACAGAAACATTAGAAGTGATTAATTGGTCGTATAATCAGAATGGATATCCTGTTTCGTTTCAAAAAAGTCCTGTTATTCAAGACGATATAGATTACGCAGAATATATTTATTATTAATAACTAATCAGAAAAATTATAAAAAAAGTTATACTACTTACAATCATATCACTTATCGCAATTTCTTATGGAAATGATGATAATTATACAGAAAAAGAACCTGATTTTCCAGAAGTTCCAGAAACTGTAATGAATTAAAAACAAAAAGTAATAACTACGATTCTAATTACTTATACATCTCCAAATCAGAATCAAAGTAGTAAATATATTTTAAAATACAATACAAATCATTTTTTAACCTATTCTGTAAACGAAGAGATTTCTAATGGAATGGTTGGAATTTCTGCAGATTTTTACAGTTATTAAAATTCAAACCTTTGTTTAAAAGTTAGTTTTAAACAAAGGTTTGAATTAATTTATATTTATTAAAATCCCATAATTAGAAAATAAAAAATATTATTTAACAAAAAAATAATTATATTTATTAATTATTTAACACTAAATAATATTATGGAAAGAAATAGTTATTTATCAGAAAATATTTTAAAAGCAATAAAATACATCCCTTTTTTATTTGTCATATTTTTCATTGAAGAATTTATTACAAATTATTTTTATCCTGAAGATGGAGCTTCTACTTTAGCTAAAATTCTATTGTACACAGAAAAATTGATTTATATTATCTTTTTTTCATGGTACTTTATTGTAAACAAACGATTTAAATCTGCGCTAATTGCCATAATATTTTTGATTGTATTTTTTATATTCAGTAATAATATTCAGAATATATTTGACTATTATTTACCAGTTGAAAATTTTATAAATTCAGACACTTTAAAACGAATAATCTTTTTTATAATAATAATTTTTACATCCGTTGGACTTGGATTTCTTTACAATAAAGAAAACAAAGAATTAGATAAAAAATCTTGGCTTTATTTGAGTATATTAAATTTTTGTCTTCTTTTAATATTTAATAAAAGTCAATCTTTTTTTGAAGATATTATAAGAACAGTAACTTTTAATTCAGAAAGTAGTGAGTTTATATTTGATTTTATTTATTATTTTATAAAATCCATCCAATCCATTTCCTTTTTAGCTGCTTTCTATTTTTTAATTGGTATTATTTTTCAAAAACAACATATTTATAAATTAACGTTTGATGCCATCAGATTTACAAATCAATATTTTAAAACTGCTTTGTTTTTTGGAATTAGTATTTTTATTTTCTCCTTTTTTAATTTAATTAAATATTTTATTTCTATTCAAATTAAATCAATTTTTGAAAGCTATAATTTAATTGGAATTCTGAGTATTATCATATTTGCAACTTTATATATTCTAGTTTCTAGATTTATAGGTTTATTATTTTACGTAAGAGCAGAAGATAAGAATCATTACTACGGAATAACTTCAGGAACATCTTGGATACCACTATTAAATATTATTTCTTTAGGATTAATCATGTTTGAGGATAAATTGAAGTTTTTTAAACCAAAAAATACCACAAAAGCGCAAATAATTCATATCGCAATTGGAGTATTTTTAATTTTATTCTTTTTTAGAAAAGGAATAATAGATATGGAAACGGTAACATTAATTTTAGTTCTTTTTTATATCACAATTTTACTTGTTGCCAATTTCAATAAAAGTTATCATTGGATTACTTCTTGTTTATTTGGAATTATTTTGTGTTTGATTCTAAAGTACAACAGCATTGGATATTATGAAGGTTACGAAAAAATTGAAATGTTTCTTTCGATTAGTATATTTTTATCAATTATTATTTACGGGATTTACTTTATACTTCAAAAAAGTATGTGTGTTGAGAAATAGCAAATTAAAGTTTACGAATTATAAGACCAACTTTTGGAAAACTCAATTTAGAAGGATTAGATTCCATTAAAATTTTGTAATCAAATATATAATTTCCATCTTTCGGAATTTCGATTGTAATTATTTCTTGTTCAAAAGTCCAATCTTTAAATTCTTCTTCCTCAGTGGTGGTTGAATGACTATCAATTACAATTTTTTCATGATAATCTAATTTAGATGAAGAATTTATAATATGATTTTCTTTTTTAAACATAATGAGAGAATTATACGAAACAGATTCGTCATCAAGACTCAAATTATAATCTAAACTATAAATAGGCGGTTTATCATTTTTATAAAAAATGGCAGAAAAAACACCCCAAATAACTATTTTATCTCCTTTTTTTAGGTTGAGATTTTCAAAGGTTTGCACTAAATTTGTTTCTTGAGCTGATTCTTCTTGACTAGCAATTGAATTTCCGACAGGATCACAAGATATAATCAGAAATGCTAAAATTATGGTTCCTAAAATATATTGTATTTTCATATTATAATTTTAAATATTTAACAAAATAATCGTTCATAATCGTATTTAAATCAGTTCCTTCAGCGTTAGAATCAGAAAGCAAATAAAACTGCCCCCATTGTGTTTTAGCGGAACAAAGTGCAAAATATTCAAACGTATTTTCTTTGTCATAATAATCACTTTCTCTTTCAATTTGAAAAATAATTGAATTCGACGAAATTCGCTTTTTAAATGAAATTATGCTCGAACCTCCATTTTTTTGAAATAAATATTCAAGGAATTTTTGTGATTTAGAAGCATGATTGTACATACTTTGATTTTCTTCTTTAACTTCAAATAAGCCAGCGAAATTATCAAGATTAATTGGTTCATTTAAATTCTCAATTTCTTGAATTAGATTTGCATTAGAATCTTTAAATAAAAAAGTATTTATGGTTTCCAATTCAACAAAATCACCATCGTTCTTTAGAAATAATTTTATTTCTTTAGCAAAAGATTTATAGTTTTTATCAAGTGAATTCAGTTCTGCCAAACTCAAACTTGGTTTCAAATCAAGCCAGCTAATTTGTTGGTCATATAAAGTTTCTGCATCAAATAAACGATTTGCGATATTTAAATTTTTAAAAATAGTATTGTAAAGTTCTTTTTCGGACTCAACATCATCAATTTCGAAAATTGATAAATAATATCTATTTTCAATTGCATTATAATTTCTTACATAAACATAATATTTACCAAATTCTTTGTAAATAATAAAATTTTTATCTCGTTGAATTATATCCGTAATTTCATTAAATTTTATAATATCATCAATCTGATAAAGGGATGCATTTGGTGAATTTTCAATTAAAAGTTGACCTAAAGTTTGTCCTTGAAGAACATTACTTTTTAAATCAAAAATGTATTTAGTTTGTATAGCCTGTTCATCTGATTCAGAAACTTCAGAATTATATTCTTCAAGAAAAGCTTTAAAATTACTTGATGAATCATCATCAAAATATAAGTTGGTTGGCAAAGAAACTTCTAAAGAAGTTAGTGAATCCAGTTTGATAATTTCTGTTTTTAAAATAGGCTTAAAACTCAATTCAGCATTTTTGATTGAGTCTATTTCTGTAGCAGAAATGGAACCTTGTTCGATATCAAAGTTATCAGAAACTTTGTCCTTGCATGAAGAAATAAGAAAAATTCCGATTGTAAATACCAAGATAAAATTGAATAGTTGTTTTTTCATTTAGATTCACTAATTTTAAATTAAAGATAATCAAAATTTTACAAATTTATAAATAGATATAAAATCATTTTAACAAACAAACAAAACATTAAACAAAAATAAAATCTTACATAACTTATAAATACAAATAATTAACAACTCAATTATTTTTACTTTCCTAATTTAAAAAACTCAATTTCATGAAATTTGTAATTTTTGTTACCTTAATATTCTTTCCGCTTCAGGATATGAAATCTCAAAACATCATTGATTTGTTCTATGTCATTCCTGATAAATTTGTTGATGACTTAACTGTGATTGAACGAAAAGAACTTCTTAAGAATGAATCTATCATAAAAGATGATATGATTTATTACATAAATTTTGATAAACAAAATGGTTATTTAAGATTTGAACAAAATTACACGGAAGGTCAATCTGGATATGCAATTTTTGAAATCACTTTTTGGAATCTTAAAAATAAAAAACTAATTGCTGTTTCAAGTGTTTTTGGAAGTAATGGCGGTTTTCGTCAAAATGATTTTAAATTTTTTGAATATAAAAATGGGATTTTAAGCTTGGTTAAAACTGGATATTTAAAAAACTATTCTAACAATTTTGAAGATTTTATAAACAGATTAGTTTCTGAATTCACAAAAGTTAATGTTAATCAAACGATTAAAGAGGAATTAAAGTATATTGGTTTTACAATAGATTTACCAAAAGAAGGAAAAAATATAAATGTTTCATTTACCGAAAGTGAATTATACAATGAATATTCAAAATACCTTAATAAAGAATCGAAAATTTACATTTTCAATAAAGAAACTGAATTATTTGAATAAATGTAATATCGAAATATTATTCACGTTGTTTAAATATAAAACTAATCAATATGAAAAATACCATTATTGCTTTAACCGTCATTTTCTTTTTTAGCACAACTGTTAATGCACAGAAAACCAAGGAACAAATTACTAATGACGTTAATATTTAAATGAATTTGTTTACAAATTAAACAGAAGGTTTTTTGGCGATAAACTCTTCGACAGGCTTGTTATTGCAAACATTACAGCGTTATGAGTAAAAACGGACAATCAAAAAAAAACACCTTTCAATGAAAGATGTTTTTCTAGGTTTTTCTACCAATTCAATTCTTTTACGCCTTTTATAAAAATCCAACGCATATATATTTTTTGACCTTGCTGTGTATCAAAAACTTTAAATTGAGGTGCAAAAATAGTTGCTACAACTGCTCCAATCAAAGACCCCCAAATCGAAGTTAAATCTGTAAAATAATCAATTGGAATTCTTACGATTATAAATAAAATCGCAAAACATAAAAATTGTGCAATAAACACTTTTGTTTTCTTATTCATTATTCTTCGTTTTTTTGAAATTTCGTACGTTTACTTCCTGCATACATTTCGTATTTAACCAAACGTGATTCTAATTTTCCGTTAAACAATTTAATTTTTCTCGACGGTTTTAAACCAACAAATTTTAGAGCTTCAATGTTTCCTGTAATAAACCAAGAATTTGTTCCCGGATAACTTTGCTTTAACGTATCCCCAATTTCACGATAAAAACGTTCTAAATCAATATCTAAACGTTCTCCGTAAGGTGGATTGAAAACCATGTGTAACGTTCCTTCTGTTTCTTTTTCTGTATTAAAGAAATTTGCTTCTTCTATTTGAACATAATCATCTAGATTAGCATTTTTAATATTTGATTTTGCTTTCATCACAGCCGATGGAGCTTTATCAAAACCTTTTATAGTATAATGAAATTCACGTGTTTTGTTTAGTAACGAAGTTTCAACTTTTTCGAATAAATCATTATCCCAATCACTCCATTTCTCAAAAGCAAATTCTTTACGATTGATGTTTGCCGGAATGTTACAAGCAATCATAGCAGCTTCTGCCAAGAAAGTTCCTGAACCACACATCGGATCTAAGAAGTGAGAATTACCATCCCAACCAGACATTAATAAAATTCCAGCAGCTAAAACTTCATTAATCGGAGCCAAATTCGTTGCAGTACGATATCCGCGGTGATGTAAAGAAGCTCCAGAAGTATCTAAAGAAACTGTACAAATGTCATTTTGAATGTGAATATTGATTCGAACATCTGGATAATCTTTATCGATATCGGGACGTTTTCCAACCGCATCTCTAAATTGGTCAACAATTGCATCTTTCGTTTTTAATGCCACGAATAACGAATGGTTGAAATGTTCTGAATTCAAAGTTACATCAACTACAAACGTTTGATTTACTCTAAAAACTTTTGCCCAATCAATACTTTGAACACCTTTATATAAACTTTGATCGTTATAAACTTTGAAAGTTGCGATAGGTTTTAAAACCTTTAAAGCTGTACGTAAAGCTAAATTTGCTTTATACATAAAACCTTTATCACCATAAAAACTCACCATTCGAACACCTTGTTCAACATTTTGAGCTCCTAATTGATTTAATTCTTTTGCTAAAACCTCTTCAAATCCAAAGAATGTTTTTGCTACCATTTTAAAATTTTCCATACTCGATATTCCCTTCCTTCAGGAATCATAAATTTAAATTCAATATATCTACAAAAATAGCTTATTTTTGTATGTTATAAAAAAAATAAAACGCCCAATGCAAAAAGAAACAAAAACGTGGTTTGCTTCGTGGTTTGACACGCCTTATTACCACATTTTATATAAAGATAGAGATCACGCAGAAGCTCAATTGTTCATTGATAATTTAAATCAGTATTTAAATTTACCAGAAGATGCGCAAGTTTTAGATTTAGCTTGTGGTCGTGGACGTCATTCGGTTTATTTAAACAAATTAGGTCACAAAGTAATCGGCGCAGATTTGTCTGAAAACAGTATCAATTATGCAAAACAATTTGAAAATGATGCGTTGAAATTTGTTGTACACGATATGCGTCAACCGTTTGAAGAAAAGTTTGACACGATTTTAAATTTATTCACAAGTTTTGGATATTTCCCTGACGAAAAAGATAATTTAACTACGCTTAAAGCAATTCAAGAAAGTTTAACCGAATACGGCTTAGCAGTTTTGGATTTTATGAATGCTGAAAAAGTAATAAAAAATTTAGTTCCTTCGGAAGTGAAAACAGTTGAAGGAATCGATTTTCATATCACAAGAAAATTTGAAGACGGATTTATTTATAAAAACATCAAATTTGAAGACGATGGAGAAAGCTTTGATTTCACAGAACGAGTTCGAGCTTTAACTTTAGAAGATTTTGAAAAATTGATGGATGAAGCAGGAATTTTCTTATTAGATATTTTTGGAAATTACAAACTTCAAAAATTCAATAATGAGGAATCTGATCGTTTAATTATGATTTTTAAATAAAATGTTGGTTTATATTTTACCTTTTGTATCGATTGTTTTAGGTTATTTAATTGCTATTTTTTTTCAACCTAAAAACAAACAGAATCTAAAATTACTTTTAGCATTTAGTGGTGCTTTTTTGTTAACGATTACAGTTTCGCATTTACTTCCTGAAGTATATTATCACGAAATTGAAAAGGAGATAAAAACAGAACTTGTTGCAAAACAAGAAAATCATAATCATCACGACCATTCGCACGATGACCACAATCATAGCCACGATTTGCATAATCACGATTCGCATCAAGTAGCAGAAGTTGACAACCATTCTGGTCACAATCACAACCACAATCACGGTTCTCTGAAAATTATCGGATTGTTTATTATGATTGGAATTGTTTTTCAGATTGTTTTGGAATATTTTTCTCGGGGTGCAGAACATGGTCACGTTCACATTCATGAAAAAATGTCAAAGATTCCGTGGGCTTTATTTATCAGTTTAAGTTTGCATGCGCTTTTGGAAGGAATGCCGTTAAGTCATCAAAATAATTTAGCATTAGGGATTGCAATTCACCACTTGCCAATTGCAATTATATTGACTTCGTTTTTTATGCAAGCAGAACTAAATAAGAAAAGTATTTTTCTGTTTATGATGTTTTTTTCTGTGATGACACCTTTAGGAACAATTGCATCTGAACAATTGAGTTTCTTGAATAATTATTACACCGAAATATCAGCTATTGTTGTCGGAATTTTATTCCATATTTCATCAACAATAATTTTTGAAAGTAGCGAAGGTCATAAATTCAATTTAGCTAAACTAATCGCAATTATATTAGGAATCATTTTAGGTTATTTTGTATAATCTGAATACTATAACAAAAAATGTCTGCTTTTAACGAGCAGACATTTTTGTTTTAAACACTTTTTAAAATATAATTTAAAGAAGTTTAATGAGGTAATTTATTTCTTATTTTTCCATAAATAAAAGTTCCTAAAATTGCACCAATAATTACAATCAACATTGGGAAAATTCCAGCACCAACAAGAACAAACATTGGGCCAGGACAAGCACCAACCAAAGCCCAACCTAATCCAAAGAAAATACCTCCAATTAGATAACGAGCAATAGATTTCTCTTTAGGAGCAATTACAATTTTATTTCCATCAATGTCTTTTTTTTCTGAACGTTTTATCCATTGCATTCCAATTAATCCAACGGCTAAAGCACTTCCAATAAATCCGTACATATGAAAAGATTGGAAATGAAACATTTCATAGATTCGAAACCAAGAAGCGGCTTCTGCTTTATACATTGTAATTCCAAATACAATTCCGATTACGATATAAATGATATTTCTCATAGCTTAAAAAATTAAAGGATAAATTAAAAACGACATAATCAAACCACCAATAAAAAATCCTACAACAGCGATTAAAGAAGGTAATTGTAAATCACTTAATCCAGAAATAGCGTGACCTGAAGTACAACCACCTGCATAACGCGTTCCAAATCCTGCTAGAATTCCACCAATCAACAAAAGTGAGAAATTTTTAAAATTCCAAACATCAAATAATTCTGTTGGAGCATAAGCTTTTCCGGCGCTTTCAAATCCTAAAGCATTTAAATCAGTAATCGTTTGCGAAGAAATTGCAGGAATTTGGTCGTTTGATAAAAAATGAACTGCAATAAAACCACCTATCATTGCTCCTATTAAAACCAAAAGATTCCAGCGTTGGGCTTTCCAATTAAAATCAAAAAACTCACAATTTTTTCCACCTCCTAGGGCTGCACACATGGTTCTGAAATTAGACGAAACTCCAAAACTTTTTCCTAATAAAATTAGTAAAATCATTAACAAGGCAACAATTGGTCCACCAACGTACCAAGGCCAAGCTTGATAAATCATATCCATATTCAAATAAATTTTGAGCAAATATCAAACAATAAACTGTATAACTGTGTTACCAAAGTTACATTGACAAATAGTTAACATAGAAATTGATACATTTTAGTTAACTTTGATAGAAAATACACATTATGTTTAAATATTATTCAATCATCGGATTATTTTTGGTTTTATCTTGTCAGACCAAATTACAAGATTTAAATGTTTTATTTTCCTTTCCAGAAGATAATAAAGAAGTTTCGGGTTTGGTTTATCATCCAACGAATCAATTGCTTTACGCCCTAGAGGATAAAGGAAATGCAAATGAAATTTATACTTTTGATTTGAATGGTAATCTGACTCAAACAGTTACTATTAATGAAGTTGAAAATACCGATTGGGAAGATTTATCAATGGACAGCGAAGGGAATTTATACATTGGAAATTTTGGAAATAATGATAATACACGGAAAGATTTGGCTATTTATAAATTAGATGTTTCCGACTTAAAAAATAATGTTGTAACGCCTTCTCAAATAACTTACTTTTCGTATCCTGAGCAAATTGATTTTCCTCCTAAGAAGAAAGAATTATTTTTTGATTGTGAAGCTTTTGTAGCAATTGATGATTCGTTTTATCTTTTTACCAAAAACAGATCAAAAGGTTTTGATGGTCGTTTTTATGTTTACAAAATTCCAATTCAATCAGGAATTTTTAAGGCTCAAAAAATTGCAGAATTAAACAGTGGAGATTCTTATGGAAAAGCAGCTATCACTGGCGCAGCTTATCATCAAGAAAGTAAACAAATTGCTTTAACTACGCATACAAATGTAATTATGATTCCATTTGAAAATGAGAATTCTTTTAAACAAGAAAATTTAAAATTTGTAGATTATAATCATGACTCACAAAAAGAATCACTTACTTTTAAAGACAAAAACACCTTGTACATTGCAGATGAAAAAAATAAGAAAAAAGATAATGGTGGAAACGTTTACGAATTTAAAATCTTGAATTAAATTCCAACTTTAAATCCAAATGTAAACATCATTTCCTCATCACTTTTATATACATTAACTTTTAATCTCAAGGTTTCTAAAACATTGAACCAAATTCCACCACCATAACTGATGTGCCATTTATCGGATTTCTCGAAATCTTGCCAAATTTTACCATAATCAAAACCTGTTGACAAACCAATAGAAAGAGGGAAAAGACCTTTATTGATTTCAGCTATTTTAAAATTAAAATCTGATGATTGAGCAAAAGCTGCACGTCCAATAAAACGATTTTCTCTAAATCCACGTAAATAATTATTGCTCCCTAAATCAGCAGCTTGATAAAAATGATAATTATTTCCAATCATGGTTTTACCATACAAATTAGTTTCAAATGTAATACTTTCAGACTGATTGATTGGAACTATAAAACCTAATGAACTTGCAATAAACGAATGATTTTCACTGAATTTTTGCGTAAATGCTCTAAATCCATAATGCATCATAAAATGTAAACCTAAAGTTGGATTACTTTTACTGTTAAAATTTTCAAACTCATATTTTGCTTGAAAACCGTAATATTTTTGAGTTTTATAATCATCATTTTCAGGACTAGAATCTATAAATCGATCATAGGTATCAATAATTTTTGTCGATTCAAAAGTAGGACCAACTAAAAAAGAACCTCCATTTCTGCCTGCGTAAGCGTAGGATGGTTTAACAAAAAATTGTTCGGTTCTTACTCTGTTATAATTGGTTTTAAATAATTTTTCATTGTAATCGCTATTGTTTCCAAAACCAAAGAAATTTTGTGTATAATTAGAAGTTGTTGCAGTTAAATCGAATTGATAAAACCAACGTCTCGAATTATCTTTATACTTTCCTAAATATTCAAGTGTAGCTCCACTTGTAGCAAAATCGAATTTTGCACGAATCTGATGATCGTGTGAAAAAGGTTGATGATAATATTTCTGTTTTTTAATTCTAAAATTTACACCAACCATGATTCCATTATCTTTATTATAGCCTACATCAGGCATAAAAGTCATAATATCCAAAGGAACATTTCGATAATCATATTGATTTAATTCATAGTTATTACGTAAAATCTTATCAGTGTTTAAAGAAGTTTGAATCGTATTTAAATCTGATTTATAATCATGTATTTTTATTCTGTTTTTAGATTGAATATCATAAGTATCGTGATCTTCTCCACCCATTAAGCGAATTAAAATAGGAGATTTATCACCTGTAGCAACAAATAAATCTTCATTATCTAAACCATAAATCCAAATTTCTTTAGTTACATTAGGATCGTAATTATAGCTTTTAATTATTTCATTATTCTGACTTTTCAATTTTGAAATAACAACTTGAACATTGTCTTTAGTTGAATTAATCTGAATTTTATTTTTCTTATTCGTACCGTGAACAATAGCGAATTTCATTAATTCATTATAATATTTTTCTGAAAAATCAACTAATTTTGAACGTCGTTCTTTTAGGACTTCTTGAATTTTATGAGATTCTTTATTTTGAACCTCAATAGGTAATTTTGAAAATGTTTCCAAAATCAATTCATCAGAAATTCCTTCAACCACTTCTTGTGCAACTTTTTTCCATTGCTCAACAGAAGTTCCTTGAAGAAAAGCTTTGTCCAATGGAAAAGCAGTTTTTGTTATCCAACGTGGATGACCGAAATTTTTACGAAAACTTTGCATATGACGTAAAGCAGGAGTTTGTTTCAATAAAAACAATAAATTTCCGTCAATTTTAGCAAACGCTTGATCTCGATCACGAGGAATTGGTTTATAGATTATCTTCCCTTCTTCTTCATATACGCTCCAACGCCATTGATCTGCATGTCGATCCCAATCGCCAATTAAAAAATCAAAAATTCGAGCACGTAAATACATTTCTGTATCTACCGAATATTTATCATCAGACTCTAAATTAAACAAAACATCTTGAGTACTAACAATATCATCTGGTTTTCCGAAAGATTCAAGTTCCAATTGCGTATCTCCAGGTCGTTCTTCAATCATATACATTTGATCTCCAAAAGATTCATTGTATTTTCCTAAAACATTCTGTTTAGGAATGTAATACAATTTAGCATTAGAATGATTAATACCTAAAGCATTGGTGAAATTCCCAATAATAAATGGTGTATATGGATGTCCGGTTGTATAAAAATCATTTATAAAAGGAATAATGTAGGTATTTTTTACTTTGTCTTTTACATATATATCTTTGAAAACTGCCGATTGCAAAAATTGTGTTGGACTTTTTCTCAAACCTCTCATCACAAATTCTTTACCTTCTTTATCTACTAATCTCAATGATAATGATTGATTTCCACCTCCCGAAATAGTTGGTGTTAATCCTCCATAAAGTGTATCTAAATATGCAACAGGAACTTCAATTTTAGTACTGTAAACATCTCTAAAATGTTTTCCAAATAAAAACTTATATATTTCTCCTTTACTAGTTTCACTCTTTGAATAAATTGAGGTCGAAATTGTATCTTGATTTAACCTTGGATATATCTCTGAATAATTTTTTTCTTTATAAATTGAACGACGAAAAGCTAATTCTTCTTTTTTATTTTCTGTAGTATAAAAATTAATTTCCGTTTCTTTATCTTCATAGACATTCAAAACTCCATAGCCAAATTTTCCGACAGAGAAACTCAATGGTTCAACTGCGCGAGCTTCTTCAATTTTAGAGGCTGAACCACTAATAATTTGTTTTATTCCATCTTTTTCAATGTATTGTAAATTGTGATCATGACCTGATAAAAAGATAACCTGATCTTGATTTGTAGCAATTGTTTTCAATCGATTTATTAAAGATTGATATACTTTATATTGTGTATCAGCTGGACTTCCACCAGTTGTTTTACGAAGATAATTGATAACTGAACCAAAAACTGGTAGAGGTATGTTTTTATATGGAAAAAGATGTTTTCTCAAAGAAAAATATCCGCCATGAGCTCCACCTGTAAACAAAGGATGATGAATTGCTACTAACGTTATTTTATTCTGATTTTTATTAATTAAACTACGAAATTCTTCAAAAAAATCTTCTCGTGAACGAAATTCACTACCATGATTCATTTTGTTATATTTATTCCAATCTTGAATAAACCATTCGCTATCAATCGTAATTAGAGTTATTTCGTCGTTAATTTCAACTTTATCAATCGATTCATACTTTCTAGGCATGAATCCTTTTTTACTATTTAAAGCTGAAGCAACGTAATTTTTCTGTTCAATTAATCCATCTAATCCACTATACCAATCGTGATTTCCAGCTAAAAAAAAAGTTTGTCCTTTAAAATCTTTAACTAAATCTAATTGTTTATTTAAAATTTCTAAAGCTTCATTTCTATTTACGTTCAAACTATCTGGTAAACCTTTTGGGTAAATATTATCACCAAGAAAAAGAACTGTTGTATTTTCATTCGAATTAGAAATTCGATCTTTTAAAAATTTAAAATTAGGTTCTGAAATTGTATCATTTGCATTTCCACCATCACCAATTAAAATAAATTTATGATTCAATTTTTTGTTTTCAATCTCATCTGAAATCGAATTGGTCATATCTTTACCTTTTTGAGGATGAAAAGTAGCACAAGAATTCAATAAAAATAATCCAAAACATAAAATTGGAAGTTGATAAACTTTAGTATTAAATTTCATAAATTTATATCTTAAAGAAAATTATAATGGAAATACTTTTAAATGCGGAACAATTTGTTTTTAATTTATTCAAAGATAAACTATCTTCGGAATATCTGTATCATAATTTTACGCATACTTTAAATGTAGTTTTAGCTGTAGATGAACTAATTAAAGGTGAAAACATTAATGACAATGATGCAACACATTTAAAAATGGCAGCTTGGTTTCATGATACGGGTTACATTATGGGAAATGCTAATCATGAAGAAAATAGTATTTCTGTTTTAAGAGATTTCTTAAATCAAATTCCGAATCACGGTTTAAATATCGAAATTATTGCATCTATTATTCGTGCAACAAAATTAGAAAATGTACCACAAACGCATTTAGAAATGTGTTTACGAGATGCCGATTATTATCATTTTACAAAAGAAAACTATTGTGAAACGAATATTCTACTTAAAAAAGAAATCGAGCAAACTTGTAAAGTCGAAATTTCTGATGAAAAATGGTGTTTCGAAAATTTGGAAATGCTTTCAAAAAAGCACTTATTTTATACAAATTATGCAAAAATTCATTGGCAACCTAAAAAGGAAAAAACCATTTTTGAAATTTATAAACAATTAGAAAACACCCAAAAAAAAGATAAAGGAACTAATAAAGAAATTAAAAAAAAGAAGTTAGAAAAACTTGAACGACCAGAACGTGGTATTGATACTTTGTTTCGAACTACATTAAACAATCACACACAATTAAGTGCAATTGCTGACAGTAAAGCTAATATCTTACTTTCTGTAAATGCGATTATCATTTCGATTGCTTTAACTGCAATTATTCCAAAATTGGATAGCGCCAGGAATGCTCATTTGATAATCCCAACTTTTATTTTATTAATTTTTAGCGTTGTAACGATTGTTTGCACGATTTTATCTACCAAACCCAAAGTTACAAGTGGTACTTTTACAGACGAAGATGTAAAAAAGAAATCGGTAAATCTATTATTCTTCGGAAATTTTTACAAAATGCCTTTAGAAACTTATACTAAAGCAATGAATGATTTGATGATTGACCGTGATTATTTATATGATACTTTGATTAAAGATTTATATTATCTAGGTTTAGTTTTAGATCGAAAATATAAAATTTTACGAATTGCTTATACGGTATTTATGATTGGAATTATCGTTTCTGTATCTGCATTTATCATAGCTTTTGTAAGATTGTAGTAATTTTAAGATAAATCTGAATAAGAATAATAAGCTTTGTTTTCAATATTTTCTTCAATATTTATTTGAATACGTAAAGCTCGTAATCTTGAAATATCTTGAAGATCTTCAATTTCAATATCAGCAATTTCTCCAATAAAAAGTTGCTTTTGAATAAGAAATTTCAAATAACGTAGGTATTCCAATTTATCATTTTCGTTCAAATACACAATTGTCAAAAATCGAGGTTTAACAATTCGCTCATCTTTATCCTTAATATTTGCTTTATCAATTCGTTTTTTAATCATTTGAAAACGAACATCACTACTAGAAGCTACATCAAATCGTTTTTCATCAAAACGAAAACGAATATTTATCGGATAATTATAAACCAAAATCAAGGAAGTTAATTCAATTTCTAATTCAGCATTTAACGTATAATGATTACGTACCATTTCGCACATTGTCTGAATTTGCCACAAACGCAAGTTGTATAAATACAAATTATCGTAAATCAAATCTGGACTAATACTCGAACCAATATACGCATTATGCTCGATTCCATCCGATTTGAATCGTTCAAAATAATGTGGAAAAACGTGTTGTATTTTGTTTTGTGAAGCATCAATTACTTCAGCTAAATTTTTATTTATTTTAATAATTGCAGCATCGTATTTACTTCTTGATGGACAATATTTAGTCAACGTTTGGTCAAGTTTTTTTGAATAGGATTGTACCAAAGGTTGCATTAATTCATATTCATCAAACTTTTTTAGAACGGGATGAATGTTCTGATTTATATAATTTTGAATTTGAAATTCGGTATAAGTATTTAAATCATCTAGAAAATCATTTTTGTAAGAATTTAATTCGGTAAAACGTTGTTCAAACAATAAATTTGAGCTTAATTTTCGAGCATAATCAAACATATCAATCAATTCATTCAATTGATTTTCAATATCATTTCTGGTAGCGATATTTCTAAGATAAGTCGAACCTTTGATATCCGTTTCTCCAAATAAAGGGTAAACTGAATCAAATTCGATTTCGTTAAAAACATAATTGGTATTTTCGGTTGCAAAACGAAAATAATTTTTAGCTTCTTCAAGAAATTTCCAATAAACACTCGGATGAATCGTAGTAAATTCCCGCTGGATAATTGCTTCAAATTGATATTTAATATCGCTATCAATACGGTCAACAGTATCATTTATAAAAGGTAAAACCGAATTAATTTTTTTAGAATTAACCGAATGAAGCGCATATTTTTTATCACTAACAACTTCGATAAATCCTTGAAAAGTATCAACTTTATTTAGTTTTGCTAAGATAAAGCTTTCTATATTTTTACTTTTTAATAACGATGCGTATAAACTAAATTCAGGATTTGCAATTAAATCATCAATATCAGAAACACAATAAAATTCTGGAGCCTTAACTGCTTCTTTAAATAACAGAATACTTTGCAATTTTAGATCAAGATTTTCATCTAATTCTGGATAATTAAAAAAACTTGAAATATTGACGTTTCTACTCATTTCAAAAAAACCATCAATCGAATTGTTCAAAAAAACAATACCAACTTTAAGATTGGAAATTTTGAAAATAGATTGAAAAGAACGTTGAATAATTTCCATTAAATTATTTTCTGAATCTGATTTAATCAAATTACTTTTCAGAATAGAAATCGAATTTTCAATCGTAACATCAAAAAGAGTAACAATACCAAATCCTTTTAAAACCCAGCTATGTTTAGGAAACTTTTCTTTCCAAATTTGAACATTATCGTAATTATTTTTTAAGAGTTTGATATCATCTTCCGTAATATGAATTGCATTTTCTGTTGGAATAATCTCAACAAAATCGGCATTATACATAATTCTATAATGTTTAAGAATTCCATCTTTATCAGGAATATCATAAAAAAGTGGACGAGAAATGTCTAAATTTTGATTGTAATGCGAATTTAAAATCAAGCAACAACTTAATATATAAAAATCATCTGAAGCAAAATCGCGAATATTTATCTCAAAGTATTCTCCGGCATTAGCTAAAATCTGTTGAAAACGCTTGGTGAAATTGAAATTGAAATTATGAAAAGGTAAACTAACCGCTTTGATTTCGTTATTTGTTAAAACAGTCGGAAACAAATCTGCCAACAAATTATGTATCAAATCAGCATTTTCGTTGATTGTTTTTTTTGAGGTAATTCCCGAATATAATTCTGGAACTTTTGCAACTTCTTCTAATAAAGATTTTGCATATTCAACTCTATATTTAGCGCCATCTTCATTTGCAATTTCTTGTAAAGCTTCGATAACTTTATGAAAAGAAATCACAGAATAATAGGGACTTTCTTCAAAATAATCAACGTTCATTTTCTCATTTTTTAAGATTCACTAAGATACAGTTTTTATTAATATTCTCACTTTTTAATAGTAAAACAAAATCTATGTTAACTATAATTTAGGAATAAACTTGTTCATTAAACCTTTTAAAATTGATTTTAGAATTATCTTTGTAAAAGATAAAATTTCCGATAAAGAATATATCCAAAATACTACCTTAAAATCAGAACTTACGATGAAATCCTATAATCGAACAAATTTTTTTAAACATACTTTTTGTATTTTCGATGAGGTTGATCCGAATCAACTTCCAAAAGAAAAGCCTGATTATATGAGTAAATCAAAAAGTTCGTACTATTTTACTGATGAAGGAGTTTTTAGAAAATCGAATCATTGGGGACGAGCCGCAAATTGCCGTTGGAAATTAATTTCTACAACCTATAAATCTCAGAATGAAATTGTAGCTTTTGCAAAATGGACCGATTTTTATCCAAATAACGAAACTGAAAAATTATATTTTATTCGAATAAATTCCGATTTCGAACCAACATTTCATCACAAATACGAAAATATATTTACAGAAACCGATGTTTTACGTACAGCTTTAGAAACTTCAAAACGTATTAAACTAATAAACGAAGTATTAGAAACAGGAAATTGGAGTAAATATATTAAACACACAGATTTTGAAAAATTAGAAGAACTAATGTTAAACGAATTGCTATATTCTAATAAATCATTTCAAGATATAAAAAGAGAATTAAATGGGAAGACGTAATGAAACCAATCGATTGGCTTTTAAAAAGAAAGTAGATAATAAGAAGGAAAAAGAAAAAAATTCACAAGAAACAAGAAAAGAGAAATTAAAACAAATCATTTCTAAATTCAATAATGAAAAAAAATAGTTAACAAAACATTTTTTAATCTCGTTATTTTTTCGTCTATTTATTCTAGTACTTTTTGACATCAAAAAAAATGGTACTAAAATTGCTTAGAAATAAATATACACCCTAAAAAAATTTATAATGGACGATAATTTTTCACCAAGAGTAAAGGAAGTCATAACTTTCAGTCGTGATGAAGCACTACGTTTAGGGCACGATTATATTGGTACAGAACATATAATGCTTGGACTTTTACGTGAAGGACAAGGAGAAGCGATTACAATTTTGTTAAATCTTGATATTGATTTGGCATTTCTTAGAAATCGTTTTGAAGCGTTGGTTCCAGAAAATCCAAACGCAGCTTTCAATGCTGAAAAGAAAAACATTCATTTGACTAGACAAGCTGAAAATGCCTTGAAAAGAGCATTTTTAGAAAAAAAACTATATAAAACAGATGTAATCAACACTGGTCACATTTTAATGTCTATTTTAAGAAATTCAGATGATCCAACTACAATACTTTTAAATCGTTGTAAAATTGATTATGAAGTTTGTAAAGATCAATTTATTTCAATTCTATCTGATAACGAAAACGACAATCAAAACGAAACTGAGTTTCCTAAAAATGATGCTTTCGATAATGATGGTGACGAAGACAGACAAAATGACAGTTTTTCTGGTGCAAATTCACCTGCAAACAAATCAACAAAAAAATCAAATACACCTGTATTAGATAATTTTGGACGTGATTTAACAGAAATGGCTGAACTTGGAAAACTAGATCCAATTGTTGGACGTGAAAAAGAAATTGAACGCGTTTCTCAAATCTTAAGTAGAAGAAAGAAAAATAATCCGCTTTTAATTGGAGAACCTGGAGTTGGGAAATCTGCAATCGCAGAAGGTTTAGCTTTGCGAATTGTACAGAAAAAAGTTTCTCGTATTCTTTTCAACAAACGTGTAATTACTTTAGATCTTGCAAGTTTAGTTGCAGGAACTAAATATCGTGGTCAGTTTGAAGAACGTATGAAAGCAGTAATGAATGAATTGGAAAAAAACACCGATATCATTCTATTCATAGATGAAATTCACACTATTGTTGGAGCTGGAGGTGCAACTGGCTCATTAGACGCATCAAATATGTTTAAACCAGCTTTAGCTCGTGGAGAAATTCAATGTGTTGGAGCAACAACTTTAGACGAATTCCGTCAATATATTGAAAAAGATGGTGCATTAGAACGTCGTTTTCAAAAAGTTATTGTTGAACCAACATCAGTTGATGAAACTATTACGATTTTAAATAACATCAAAGCAAAATACGAAGATCATCATAATGTAATTTATTCACAAGAAGCGATTGAAGCTTGTGTAAAGTTAACAAATCGTTACATGACTGACCGTTTTTTACCAGACAAAGCTATTGATGCACTTGACGAATCTGGATCACGAGTTCACATAACTAATATCGAAGTTCCTCAAGACATTCTTGATCTTGAAGCTGAATTAGAAAAAGTTCGTGATAGTAAATCTGCGGCTGTAAAACTTCAGAAATATGAAGAAGCTGCGAGTTTACGTGATGACGAAAAACGCGTAGAAAAAGATTTAGCAATTGCTCAAGAACGCTGGGAAGAAGAAGCTCGAAACAATAAAATTACTGTTACAGAAGATAATGTTGCAGATGTTGTTTCGATGATGACAGGGATTCCTGTAAACAAAGTTGCTCAAACTGAAACTAAAAAACTAGCTAATCTTCCAGATGCGATTAAAGGAAAAGTAATTGGTCAGGACGAAGCGGTTGCCAAAATTGCAAAATCTATTCAAAGAAATAGAGCCGGATTAAAAGATCCTAATAAACCAATTGGTTCTTTCATTTTCTTAGGGCAAACTGGAGTTGGAAAAACTCAATTAGCAAAAGTTATTGCAAAAGAAATTTTTGACTCAGAAGATGCTTTAATTCGAATTGACATGAGTGAATACATGGAGAAATTCGCAATTTCAAGATTAGTTGGCGCACCTCCAGGTTATGTTGGATATGAAGAAGGTGGTCAGTTAACCGAAAAAGTTAGAAGAAAACCGTATAGCGTTGTTCTTTTAGATGAGGTTGAAAAAGCGCATCCAGATGTATTTAACATGATGCTTCAAGTTTTAGATGATGGTCATTTAACTGATAGTTTAGGCCGTAAAGTTGATTTCAGAAACACAATCATCATAATGACTTCTAATGTTGGTGCACGTCAATTAAAAGATTTTGGTCAAGGTGTTGGCTTCGGAACCAAAGCGAAACAAGATCAAGTTGATGACAACACAAAATCTATAATCGAAAATGCACTTAAAAAAGCTTTTGCTCCTGAATTTTTAAATAGAATCGATGATGTTGTTGTGTTTAATGCATTAGAAAAAGAACACATTCATCAAATCATTAATATTGAAATTTCAAAATTATATCAGCGTGTTAAAGATTTAGGTTATGAAGTTGAATTAACAGAACAAGCTTTAGATTTTATTGCCGATAAAGGTTTTGATAAACAATATGGTGCGCGACCTTTAAAACGAGCAATTCAAAAATATGTAGAAGATTTGTTAGCTGAAGAAATTATTAATAACAAAATTTCAGAAGGCGATCATATCATCATAGATAAAATAGAAAATGAGGAAGCTTTAGCTGCTTCAGTTGCAAAACAAGAAAAAGAATCTACTAATTAGTAGATTCTTTTTTTTATTATAATTTTGTTAAATAAATATCATATTCTTAAATTTAAACTACATTTACAGTACAAATAAACCAATCACTATGAATGTAAAATTTTATTTTTTTATTATAATTACCTTTTTCGTCTCCTTAATTTTCTTATTAAGCTGTAGCAGACCCGAACGACACTACGAATCTTCTTATGAAGTAGTTAAAATGTCTCGTACAGATTTTGAAAATGCTGTAAAAATTACATCTCCTGTTAAAATGAAAAAAGCAGGTAAAATCTATATCAAAGATAATTATCTTTTTATTGGCGACACAAACAGTGGTTTTCATATTTATGACAATTCAAATCCAGAAAAACCAATATCAATAGCATTTTTAGAAATGCCTGGAGTTACAGATATTGCAATTAGAAATGATGTCTTTTATGCGAATCAGGCAGTCGACTTAATTGCATTCAAACTGGATATTGACAAAAAACAAGTTCAAATATTAAAACGTATAAAAAATACATTTCCAAAACTTGAATCCCCTGACCGTTTTGATGGATATGTAAAAGACGATGAAGTAATTGTAGATTGGAACGAAAAAGGTAAAAGTGATGAAAAAAATTAAATATATCTTATTGAGCATCTTCGTTGTTTTATTAACAATGAGTTGTTCTAAATCTGGTTCATCAAATAGTCAAACTGGAAATGGTTCATCAGATGGAAAAGGTGGATCTTTGGCAACATTCGCGCTTAAAGATGATTATTTATATACAGTTGATAATCAAAAACTAAACATTTTCAATGTTAAACAAATTGAAAATCCCGTAAAAGTTAATCAAACAGATATTGGTTTTAACATTGAAACCTTATATTCATTAGATAATTATCTATTTGTTGGTTCCCGAAATGGAATGTTTATTTACGATATAACCAATCCTGAGAATCCGAAGAAATTATCAGAAACGCAACATTTTAAGGCCTGCGACCCAGTTGTAGCAAACAAAACACACGCATTTGTAACCTTACATTCTAACACAAATTGTGGAAATAACACAAATGTTTTATTAATTTATGATATCAAAGATCCTATAAATCCAGAATTAATTCATCAAAGAAACTTGAATTTCCCAAGAGGTTTAGCACTTCACGAAGATTATTTAATTGTTTGTGATGATGAATTGAAAATCTTTAATGTAAAAAATCCTTCAGAACCCTTTTTAGTTTCATCTTTTAATGCAAATTTTAAAGATGTTGTCGTTTATGATGATGTACTATTTGCGTTTGGTGAAAAAACTATCAATCAATTCAAATGGACGGGTAATGATTTTTCTAGTTTAAGACAAATAAGCTCGATTTACTATGAACCTGCAAAATAATAAATATTTTAAATTTTAAGAAAAAACACTATTTTTAAATAATATTTTAAAATACATACACATGCTTAAATTAACTAAACAAATTACAATTCTTTTTTTACTTGTTTTCACATTAAGTTCGATGACATGTGAAGGAGAAGATAATTGGAGAAGCCGTTCTAATTATAAACCGACGACAATGTCTAGAGCAGACTTTGAAAATTCAATCAAAATGAGTGCGCCTCAAACGATGAAAAAGGCTGGGAAAATTTATCTTAAAGATAACTATATGTTTATTGGAGATTCGAATCGTGGTTTTCATATTTATAAAAACGATAATCCTGAAAATCCAGTTTTAATTGCATTTATTGAAATTCCTGGAGTGACAGATATTGCCATTCGCGATGATATTTTTTATGCAAATCAGGCAGTTGATTTGATTGCTTTTAAATTAAATGTTGAAAATCAACAAGTTCAAATTGTTAAACGAATTCCAAATACTTTTCCAGAATTGGTTTCGCCAGATGGTTATGTGCAAAACGTTGGACAAGATCAAATTGTAGTAGATTGGAACTAAAACGAAAAAAAATGAAAAAAATATCTTATACTTTATTGTGCATCTTTTTTGTTTTAGTAACAATAAGTTGTTCTAGCGATAACTCTGGAAGTCAAGATTCTGGTGCGCCATCACAATCAGATGGAAAAGGTGGCTCTTTGGCGACATTTGCATTAAAAGGAAATTACCTTTATACTGTTGATTATCAAAAACTAAATGTTTTTAGTATTCAAAACAAAGAAAATCCTGTAAAAGTGAATCAAAAAGATGTCGGTTTTAATATCGAAACCTTATATTCTTTAGATAATTACTTATTGGATCTAGAAACGGCATGTTTATCTATGATATAACTAATCCTGAAAATCCAAATTTACTTTCAGAAGCACGACATTTTACAGCTTGTGATCCCGTTGTTGCAAATCAAACTCATGCTTTTGTAACACTTCATTCTAACACAAATTGCGGAAATAATTTAAATACGTTAATGGTTTATGATATTGCTGATCCAAGAAATCCAATTTTAATCCATCAAAGAAATTTAAGTTTTCCTAGAGGTTTAGCTTTACACGAAAATTATTTAATTGTTTGTGATGATGAACTAAAAATATTTGATATTACAGATCCGGCAGAACCAATTTTAGCCAAATCTTTTAATACAAATTTTAAAGATGTTGTTGTTTATAACGATGTGTTATTTGCATTTGGAGAAAAATCAGTTTCTCAATATAAATGGAAAGGAAACGATTTTTTAACTTTAGAACAAATTAGTTCTATAGGCTATTAAAATAAACTCCTTCGGGAGTTTATTTGTTTTATATATAGATATAAAATTTATCAGAAAAGGCTTTATTAGATTTTTTTTTGATTAAGCAAAATTAGCTAAAATCAGGGATTTCAAACAATTCAAAATAGTAAGTTAATTGTATCATCAAAAGGAAATAAAAAGATTCCGCTTTACGCGTTAACGCAATGCGCTTCCATTAAAAAATGGATTTTTAAAATAATTCAAAAAGCACAACCAAAAGAAAAAGTTGATGTGCTTTTTGAATTTATAAAAGTTATTCGTCTCCTAAACGATCGTGTAATATTTTAAAATATTCAAAGGCACGAACCAAACGAACACCGTGCCAAGAAAACATTTCGCCATCGACGAAAACCGTTTTGGCGTGATGTGTACTTCTTCCAATTTCGAAAGCGTGTTCTTCTTTAAACGGATAAGGTTCTGATGATAGAAAAACTACATCCGGATCTCCTTGAATACGCATTTTACGGACTTCAACCTCTGGATAACGATCTTCACGATTGGCGTAAATATTGGTAAACTTATTTAATTGAAGTAACGTATTTATAAATGTATCTTTTCCGGCTGCCATATATGGTTCTCTCCAAATCAAATAAGCCGATTTACGTGTTGGTTTGTTTATTATGAAATTTTGAAAATTTGCTAAAGCAAACTTTGTTTTTTCAATCCAATTTTTAGCATCGGTTCTTCTATTGAAAATTTCTCCAAAATCGGCAATCATCTGAATACTATCTTCAACCGAACGAACATCTGTTACCCAAACTGGACAAATATCACGTAACGATTCAACGATTTCTAATGTATTTTCTTCTTTATTGGCTACGATAATATCCGGATTCAAAGCACGAATCTTTTCGATGTGAACTTTTTTTGTTCCACCAACTGATAATTTTGTAGCTTTTAAATGATATGGATGCACACAAAACTTAGTAATTCCAATAATTTTATCTTCTAAACCTAACTCAAATAAAGTTTCGGTTTGCGATGGAACTAAAGAAATAATACGTTTTGGTGTACTTTCAAAAGTGTGTGTTACTCCTATTTGATCTGTGATTGTAAGCATATTTATTAATTGAATGAAAGAATTACTTCCATTTCTTTTTGTAGGATTAAAGCTTCATTACGAGCTGCGTTTGCGAAATCTTCTCCGTTTGAAGCGTAAATAATTCCACGTGATGAATTGATTAATAATCCAACTTGGCTATTTAAACCGAATTGACAAACATCTTTTAAACTACCACCTTGAGCTCCAACTCCTGGAACTAACAAGAAATTATTAGGAACAATTTTACGAATTTCTTTAAAATATTCAGCTTTGGTTGCACCACAAACGTACATTAAGTTTTCTGAATGTTTCCAAGATTTCGAAGTTTGTAAAACTTTTTTATACAATTCTTCGCCATCAACTATTTTCGTTTGAAAATCAAAAGCACCTTCGTTTGAAGTTAAAGCCAACATTATAGTATGTTTATCTTTGAATGCTAAAAAGGGTTCAACAGAATCTTTACCCATATATGGAGCGACAGTAACCGAATCAAAAGCTAAATCTTCAAAGAAAGCTTTTGCATACATTGTTGAAGTATTTCCGATATCGCCACGTTTTGCATCTGCAATGGTGAATATTTCTGGATATTTTTCGTTGATGTAATTAATGGTTTTTTCTAAAGATTGCCAACCTTTGATTCCGTATGCTTCGTAAAAAGCTGTGTTTGGTTTATACGAAACACATAAATCGTGAGTAGCATCGATAATGGCTTTATTAAACTCGAAAATTGGATCTTCGGTTTGTAATAAATGTTGAGGAATTTTATTTAAATCGACATCTAAACCAATACATAAGAATGATTTTTTTGTACGAATTTGTTCTACTAGTTGTTTTGTTGTCATTGTTTAAAAAACTTTAAAATAAAACAAAATGTTTACTTATAGCCCCGATTGAGCGTTTAGCTTTTGTGAAACAAAACTAGTAGCGAAAGCGGGACGATCATAAAAATAAACCTAAAGTTTATGCTTTAAAAAATAGAAAAAAAGCCTCTAAAAAAGAGGCTTCTATAATTAAAATACGTCAGATTCTTTTAATTTCTCAGTATTTGCAACTAACTGTAACTCGTCGATAAATTTTTGAATTTTACCACTCATTACACCGTCCATATCAAAAATATCCATTCCGATACGGTGATCTGTAATACGTCCTTGTGGATAATTGTATGTACGAATCTTAGCCGAACGGTCACCAGAAGAAACTTGAGAAGAACGTTTTGTTGCGTCTTCAGCTTGCTTTTTAGCCAATTCCATTTCGTATAAACGAGAACGTAAAACGGTTAAAGCTTTATCTTTATTTTTATGTTGCGATTTCTGATCTTGACATTGCGCCACCAAACCAGTTGGAATGTGCGTTAAACGAACTGCAGATTTTGTTGTGTTTACCGATTGACCTCCAGGACCAGATGAACAGAAAAAGTCTACACGAACATCGTTCATATCAATTTGTACGTCAAATTCTTCAGCTTCTGGTAAAACCATAACGGTTGCAGCCGACGTATGAACACGTCCTTGAGTTTCTGTTTGAGGAACACGTTGAACACGGTGAACGCCAGCTTCATATTTCAAACTTCCATAAACATCTTCTCCTGAAACTTCAAAAATAACCTCTTTGAAACCTCCAGAAGTTCCTTCGTTTAAATCTACAACAGAAGTTCTCCAACCTTTTGTTTCACAATATTTTGTGTACATACGGAATAAATCACCTGCGAAAATAGAAGCTTCATCACCTCCAGTTCCAGCACGGATTTCAACCATTACGTTTTTAGCATCTTCTGCGTCTTTAGGAATCAACATAAATTTGATTTCCTCTTCTAATTCTGGTAAACGAGATTTAGCTTCTTCTAATTGCATTTTAGCCATATCAACCATTTCGGCATCAGAACCATCAGCAATAATTTCGTTAGCTTCTTCAATGTTACCAACTAAATTAATATATTCTTCGCGTTTTTCTACCAACGCTTTAAGATCTTTGTATTCTTTGTTTAATTGTACATAACGTTTTTGATCTGCAATAACATCAGGCTGAATAATCAAATCTGAGATTTCATCGAAACGTTGTTTTACATATTGTAATCTATCTAACATCATACTGTTTGGATTTTCGAATTGCAAATGTACAAAAAAAGAGGAACTTTAAAAAAAGTTCCTCCATCTGTCTCAATAATTTTTTTTAGCTTATTTTTTAGCTATTTCTACATTTAAAGTAACTTGTGTCCAAGTCTTATCCATATGTAATTCTTTACATAATTCGTGGATGCTATTAAATGCTTTTGTCCCGTTGAAATCTTCAATAATGTCAATCTCTCCGTTCATTTTTAATACATTATCAACTACTGTATAAGTAAAATCTTTTGTTTTTGTAACATCATTCATTGTTAACTCAACCACAGCTTTTCCGTTTTCGAATGAAACAAATTTACCATTGATATCTCCAGCTAACAAAGCAAAGAAACCTGCTTTTAACTTGTCATCACGACCAGCATCTTTAGTATTTACAGATGAAGTTGTGATTTTAAAAGTAGATCCTGTATAATCTTTATCTACAACTCCAGAATCTTTTACTCCAGAAACTTCGATTGTATTGAATGTTCCGTTTACTCCAATTTTCTCAGGAGTTTTATAAGCAGTCCATTCTAATTTGTTTGTGTAAGCAACTTCTTCTAAAATTACTTCTTCTAAAACTTCTTCATTTGCAGGCTTTGTTTCTTCTTTTTTACAAGAAACAAAAACTGTTGCGATTAACGCTAATGCTAATATTGATTTTTTCATTTTCTTTTATTTTAAGGGATAAAATTAGTATAAAACTTAATTGTAAAAATTAAATTCTTGTTAATTATTATCCGCATTTAGATGAACCACAATCTTTACAAGTTAAACAACCTTCTTGATACATTAAATTGGTTGATTGACAATTAGAACATTTTTGACCTTTAGCTTCAGTTCCATCTGGTACAAAACGTTTTAATGCACGTGCAACTCCGTTTT
>SMEN01000048.1_pt1 | contig 42602 bp, 33 predicted proteins | sample 2456271 | NCBI WGS metagenome assembly SMEN01 (sample SAMN10132593, study PRJNA489261) | soil metagenome | isolation source: day1 control-loamy sand soil ammended with raw manure from dairy cow... | place: USA | collected 2015-04-01 | reverse complement strand
TACCAATTCAAAGTTGCATTTGCACCTTGCCCTAAATCAATTTCACTTAAATATTTATTTCCACAGAAAACCTGAGCTACATTAACTGGAGCAGCAGGAACAGAACCTACTGTAACTGAAACCTCAGCCTTAGGTGACCAACATGATCCATTATATTGTGAAACATAATAATTACCTGTAGCTAAAACTGTAGTTACAGCTAAAGGCGTAGTAGATGTTGCACTATCAAACCATCCAATTGTATTTCCTGTTAATGGAGTAGCAACTAAATCTGCAACTGTGTAACTACCACAAAATGTTTGAGTAGCGTTTGTCACAGGAGCAACATTAACTCCATTAATATCTATATCTACAGAAACTCTAGCAGACACGCAACCATTTAACTCTTGTTCTACAAAATATGTTCCTGATGTAGCAACAGAAGTAATTTCCGAAGTAGCTGTTGCAGAATCAAACCATTTCATATTTGCTCCTGCTAAACCAGTTACAACGATATCAGCCACATCTGTTTCATCACAGAAAGTCTGATCAGCAGCAACAGGGGTTGACACTTCTGTAACATTAACTGTAGTTGTAAGATTTGCTGAACAACCTTTATCAGTAACCATATTTACAGTATAAACTGCACTACCAGTTTGCGAAGATTTAACATAAACTTTAGTAGCATGACCACCTGTATAAGGCTGAGTTGCTGCTTGATCTAGATACAAATTAGTTTGTGGAGACCAAGTTGCTGTAGAAGAACCATCTTGTTTAAATCTTATATTTAATCGTTTTGTAGTTAAAGTACCCGAAACTGCACTTAACACTGAAGCTCCTTGAGCACCTAACCCTTTATTATCAGTTGTTACTGAATAAAACGTTTCTGCATTATTAGAAGAATCAGCACCAAGATGAGTCAATTCAATTAAAACATTTGAATTTCCATCCCAAATAAATGGTGTTGTTAAATTAAATTCTTGCCAACCAGTTGCAGTATGCGTATGTGTCACAGGTCCATAAACGGTCGTAAATCCACCAGTCAAAAAGTTTGAGTTAGCAAAATTGGACTCCGCTACTGATTTCATCTTAATCGTGTAATTATTATTAGTAGCACCAGAACCCAAAGACGAAATTCTAAATGCTAAATAATCAATATTTCCACCATAAATTCCAATCGCATTTAATTCATCTTTTGTATAAATATATTGTTGTTTGGTTTGAGGCCAACGATTCATAAACGCAGTAGGAATATCAGATGTTGACGTTGTTGTTGTACCTGTACCAATTACATATTCTTTTATTGCAACCAAATTTGTAATTAACTCTTGAACTACATTAGCACATACATCATAAGTTGTATCTAACGGAGTAAACTCTGGCAATGAATTAACACCTACATTTACACCTGTTGTAAACACACATTGAGAACCTCCTGTTTGTGAAGCTGTCAAAACATAAAGTGTTGATACCGTCGGATTAAACGTCCAACCTGTAGTAGCATTTCCAGTTACTCCTGTAGTTGGCGACCATACAAAAGTATTATAATCTGAAGCACCCGCAGTAACAGTAACCAAAGACGAATCTCCTTCACAAATTTGAACTTGATTAGTAGATAACGTTAACACTGGAGCTGGAGTAACCGTTGCAATTACTTCTGTTCGTGGAGAAGTACAATTCGATTTAATTGACCAATTATAGAAATAATAATAAGACGTTGAAGCTCCGCTTAGATAACCACCTGTAATGGAACCTAAACTTCCTAAAACATATGGAAAAGTATTACCAGTCGTATCTCTTACTAAACTAGGTGAAGTGATCGCCAGTAATCTATAACCAACTCCAGCTGGAACATTTAAATCTAAAGTTATGGTATGCAAAACAGGAGTTGTAGCGTTTCCTGCAGGAACAGCAACTGTACGAGTTTCAATTACTGTACCTGAACTATTTGTTAGATTAATCACAATATTTCCAGCAGTTGCAGAAGCTAAATACACATCTACAGTTTCTAAAATAAAACCTGAATAAGCATCAAACACCAATCCATAAGTTGATGCAGTTGTTGAAGACACATCGCCTGGTAAAGCTTTCCCTCCAAAAACACTTGTCCCTAGTAAACTTGAATCAACCCAATAACTTGTCGTTGAATTTATAACAGGCGTTGTAAAACTATTACCTGTACCCAATGAAATTCCACCAGTTTGTGAACCATACCAATTTAAAGTTCCCGAATTAAAAGAAGCTGAAAGATTTACTGTTCCTTCTCCACAGATTGATGCAGGTGTAGCCAAAACTAATTCTGGATAATCACATAATGTAGTAAAATTGAGACCAAGCGACCAGATTCCAAATTGTGTAGCACTACATACAGATCTTACATAAACAAAATATTCTGTTGAAGGAAGTAAATTAATTAAGTCTTTAAAGTGAACACCGGCAGCTACTGTTCCAGATTGAATTGCTCCTGGAGTTCCTGGTAAACCAGAAGTTCTAATTTCATAAGCATAACCACTAGCTGGTTCTGGTGTTAAACCATTCCAAGAAATTGTCACTGAATTTTTTGTTGTATTTGAAACTACTACTCCCGTCATATCAGGACAAGAAGGTAATAACTCAACAACGACATCATCTAACCAATAATACCAACTAGAAGAAGCGGAAACATGCTTAAATGCAACATATCTATTAGCACCAGTAATCGTAGAACCATTAAATGGAATTACATATTCATGAGTATTATTATCTGTTGGATTGATACTTTGAATTAAAACAAAAGTAGATAAATCACTTGGATCAGACATTAATCCAACTTCAATTTGACCTGAACTCGTTCCTTCTCTTTTCAGATTAAACTTAACACGTAAAGTCTCGATATTTTGAGAAAAAGCAGGAGTAATCGCATAAGTTGGAGCAGTAGTTAAAGACTGAAATCTTAAAGAATTTGGCGTACTTGAAGAATTTGAAGCTACAATTGAAGGATAACCAGAATACAATATCGGCCTTAACCAACATGTTGGGAAAGCACCAGCTGAATAAGAATCAAAATTTTCAGTATAAGGAGCTGTAAATGGTAAACAAAGTGTTCTAAAAGCTGAAACATTACTCCAACCACTTAAATCACCAGCTCCACAATTAGCCCTTACATAAACATTATATTGTGTATTCGCAGACAATGTTGACACATTTGCAAATGTAACACCAGCACCAGTTGCACCTGAAGCAATCAATGCTGCACCTGGTATACCAGGATTAGTATCTGTTCTCACTTCATAAATATAACCATTATTAGGCAAAACTGAAGGTGCTGTCCAATTAATTGTAGCAGAATTTGACGTTACTGCTGTCATCACAATATTCGTTGGGTTAATACATGTAGGAGCAGGCCCTTGAGAAATTGAAACATCGTCTAGATATACATAATTATCTCCATCTTCACCTGCTTGAAACACAAATCTTACATAAACATCTCCACTTGCAGGTAGTCCAGAAAAAACAACACTTTTTGAAGCACAAGAAGCTGAAACAATATGATTAGAAGAATCTATTGTTCCACCTGTTATCCAAGGACCGCTAGTAGAAGTAGCCCACTCAATTTTCAAACTACCAAAATCAGCCAAGGAAGCTCCCGATGAATTTGAACTAAATTGAGTAATTTTGTACAAAAATGAGACAGTTAGTTCACCACCATTCGTCCCTGTTAAAGCAGGCGATCTAAAATTAGATATCCCTTCATAATAATTATTTGCACGTACACTTCCTAGACCTGTACAAGGAGTCGTTGTTGATCTAGAAAAAGAACCCGACCCTCCTCCAGAAACCCAATCACCAAGACCTGTAGGTTCCCAACCGTAGTTGTAACTTATTTGTCCATAATGTACCAGAGGCAAAAAGAGCATCAGATACAGTAAGTAAATTTTTTTCATCTTTACAATTTTTTAAAAGTTTAACAATTTTTTCTATTCTATGACTAACGAATATAACTTAATTAATGTTAAAAAACTAAATTATATTAAAAAATAAACGTCGTTTCGATTAAAAAAATAACAAATAACAAATAAATAGATGTTATTTTTATAAATATAAAAAAACACAGATTAAAAATTTACAGTATATATTAAATTCAGATAATTTTTAAAATTCAAAATGTTTTATATAATATCTGAACTATTGAAGAAACAAAGGGACTTTATACGATTTGAGGATTGCGTTAGGGATTGGAGCGATATCCTTTTTTGAAGCGAAGCGTAAAAAAAGATAAAGCAAAAAGCCCGACCGAGCGGTTGGGCTTTAATATATTACTTAAGAAAAAATATAATGAGCGAGGGAACGCCCAAAATTTATTTATTGAAATTTATTTTGATTTCTATCTCAGCAAATGAACGGAACATGTGCATAACTCCACAATATTTTTCTACTGATAAATCAACTGCATGGGCTAATTTTTCTTCATTTAGATTATTTCCAGAAAAATTATAACTAACGATAACTTTTTCATAAACAGCTGGCTCTGTATCGGTTAAAAAACCTTCTGTTTCGATATTAAAATCAGAAACTTCAAGACGCATTTTCTTAATCAATGAAGCTACATCTAAACCTGAGCACCCTGCAAGTGCAGATAACATCAATGCTTTGGGACGTAACCCGTTACTATTTCCGCCTAAATCTTCAGCTACATCAATCTGTAAAGAACCGCCAGGATTTGAAGATTCAAATTGCATATTTCCTTTCCAAGTTGTACTAATCTTGTGTGTTACCATTTTTCTCTTTTTTAGCTTTTTCTTTTCCGCCAACGATGACAACAATTTCACCTTTTGGTGGTTTTTCTTCGAAATGTTTTAAAACTTCTGTTGCAGTACCACGAACGGTTTCTTCGTGTAATTTAGATAATTCGCGCGAAACAGAAACTTGTCTGTCTGGACCAAAAAACTCAACAAATTCGGCTAAAGTTTTCACCAATTTATGCGGTGAAACATATAAAATCATGGTACGAGTTTCTTCTACTAAAGCCAAAAAACGGGTTTGTCGTCCTTTTTTATCAGGTAAAAAACCCTCGAAAACAAACTTATCATTCGGCAAACCACTATTCACTAAAGCAGGAACAAAAGCTGTTGCGCCAGGTAAACATTCCACAGGAATTCCGTGTTCTACACAAGCGCGCGTAAGTAAAAAACCAGGGTCGGAAATCGCAGGTGTTCCAGCATCTGAAATCAATGCAATCGTCATTCCTTGTTGTAATTTCTGAATGATATTTTCAACCGTTTTGTGTTCGTTGTGCATGTGATGACTGTGCATTTGGGTCGTAATTTCAAAATGCTTTAACAACTTCGCACTGGTTCTTGTATCTTCTGCCAAAATCAAATCAACTTCATTTAGAACTTTTATAGCTCTAAAAGTCATATCGTCTAAATTTCCGATTGGCGTTGGTACTAAATATAATTTACTCACTCTTAAAATCTTTTTTGAATTAACTCCATAAATCGTTCTTCATATTCTTCTTTTCCTTTCCAATAATTGAAATCTGGTTTTACCAAATCTTCAATAAAATCCTTAGCTTCGGGGAATGTTTCAATGGTATTTAACTGCGAAATTACACGGTTCAAATCTTCAGAACTTCCGTTAAATAGATTTTTCTCAAATGCGATTCGATCGTTTAAACCAACGGTAATCATGTGCGAAAAAGCATCGTTAATGGTTTTGTTTAATGGAATTTCATGAAACGGAATTTCATTCTTTTCTAAGACATCTAACAAATGTTGATTTTCAAAATTTGGATGCTTCTCTTCTTCTGGAATTACATTTTGACTTTCAGTTTCCGATTGAACTTTTTCGAAAAAAATCTCATCGATTGGCATATCAAAAACAGGATCAATTTGAACCGTTTCAATAGTTACATTTTGTACTTCTTGTGCTGGAATATTTTCAATTGGTGGAATTTCTTCTTTTAATTCTTCAGAAATCTTAACAGTTTCAATTTGGATTTCAAAAACTTCTACTTCACGATTTTGTTTAATAGAATTTTCTTCTACAGAAACGAAACTAAGATTATCTTCGAAAGATATAATTTCGGAATTTTCAGAATCTTCAATCAATTCATTTATCAAATCAAGATTCATCGAAGTGTCTCTCATTTCGATATTTTTCACTTCAGATATTTCAGCATCAGAATCATCACCCTGTTGATTAAATAATGCATTTTTGATATTTTCTTCAGTAATCAAAGGATCTATTCTAAATTTATTATCTTCATAAAACTTTAAAACTGAGATTTTTTCAAATACGTTTTTAGATTCATTATACAAAGCATCGATGTCGGCTTTATCTTTCAATTTAAGAATTCGATGGGCAATACTGATTAATTCCGATTCAATTATTTTCTTCATAACTTTTTTTAGATTTGAAATAATACCAATCTTTTTTTGATAAATTTGTCTTTTACAAAGTAACAGAAAATTCTGTTTTACACAACCCGAAATTAAGAAAATGTTTCTCGAAAATACCGTAAATCATAAAGAACAATTTGGATGGATTGAAGTCATCTGTGGTTCGATGTTTTCTGGCAAAACAGAAGAATTGATACGCAGATTAAAACGTGCCCAATTTGCAAAACAACGCGTTGAAATTTTTAAACCTGCTGTTGACACACGTTACGATGACGTGGATGTGGTTTCACATGAAGGAAATGCAATTCGTTCTACTCCAGTTCCTGCTGCTGCAAATATTCGTATTTTGGCAGACGGCTGTGATGTTGTTGGTATTGACGAAGCGCAATTTTTTGACGATGAAATTGTTCGTGTTTGTAATGATTTAGCTAACGCAGGCGTTCGTGTTATTGTAGCTGGTTTAGATATGGATTTTAAAGGAAACCCATTTGGGCCTATGCCCGCATTGATGGCAACAGCGGAGTATGTTACCAAAGTACATGCGGTTTGTACACGAACTGGAAATTTAGCTCATTTTAGTTTTAGAAAAGCTCAAAATCAAGACATTGTAATGCTTGGCGAAACCGAAGAATATGAACCTTTAAGTAGAGCTGCTTATTACAAAGCGATGCAAGAACAACATAATGAAAATACGAAAAGACCGACAGAATAGTTGGTCTTTTTTGTTTCTATTTAGATAATTAAAAATGATTTTATTTGTAGATTTACGAATCTAAATATTTGAATCTGATGAATGACTATAGCAAATTAATCTTTGAGAAATCGTTTGTAAACGGCGAATGGATAAATGAAAGCGATTCTAAGTTTGAAGTAATAAATCCTTTTGATTTAAGTGTGATTGGTCAAGTTTATAACGATGATCGTTTACTTGTAAAAAAAGCTATTGATGTAGCACATTCAGCATTTAAAACTTGGAAAAAAACATCTGTAAAAGAACGTAGCATTTTGATGATGAAATGGTATGATTTAATCGTGCAAAACAAGATTGAAATTGCAACTATCATGACGTTGGAATCTGGAAAACCATTTGCAGAAAGTTTAGGAGAAATAGATTATGGAGCCAATTATATTCAATGGTTTGCTGAAGAAGCCAAACGAAATTATGGTGATGTGATTCCAGGTTTTACATCAGAGAAAAGAATCATGGTTTTAAAAGAGCCCGTTGGAGTTGTTGGAGCAATTACGCCTTGGAATTTCCCGATTGCAATGATTACTCGAAAAATTGCACCAGCTTTAGCAGTTGGTTGTACGGTAGTTATCAGACCGAGTGAAGAAACGCCACTAACCGCTTTGGCAATAAATTATTTGGCACATGAAGCTGGTTTTCCTAAAGGAGTAATCAATACGGTTGTTGGTACAAATGCTTCGGAAATGGGAAAAGAACTTTGTGAGAATTTAAAAGTTTCGAAAATATCATTTACTGGTTCAACAACTGTTGGAAAAATCTTGATGCAACAATGTTCGGATTCGTTAAAGAAACTAAGTTTAGAACTTGGTGGAAATGCGCCTTTTATTGTTTTTGAAGACGCCGATTTAGATTTAGCAGTCAAAGGAGCAATTTCAGGAAAGTTTCGTTTTAGCGGTCAAACCTGTGTTTGTGTAAACAGAATTTTAGTTCAAGAAAATGTTTACGATGCATTTGTAGAAAAGTTTACAGCTGCTGCAAAGAATTTAAAATTAGGAAATGGATTAGATTCAGAAACGCAGATTGGACCATTAATCAATCAAAAGGCGATTGATCGAATGCAAGAAATGATTCAGGATGCAACATCGAAAGGTGGAGAAATTAAACTTGGAGGAAATTTTGTTACTCCACAATTTTTTGAGCCTACAATTATAGCAAATGCCAACAGTGAAATGTTATTTGCTAAAAACGAAATTTTTGGACCTATTGCACCTATATTTAAATTCAAAACCGAAGAAGAAGCTATTGAAATGGCTAATGATACGATTTATGGTTTAGCAAGTTATTTCTACACAAAAGATTTAAACAGAACTTGGCGTGTTCGCGAAGCTTTAGAATACGGAATTGTAGGAATCAACGATGGTTTAATCTCTTCCGAAATGGTTCCGTTTGGAGGTGTAAAACAATCCGGTCAAGGACGAGAAGGATCTAAGTATGGAATGGATTATTACCTTGATTTAAAGTATATTTGTATTGGAAATGTAGAATAAAAATCCATTTAATTAAAAAATAACAGATAAAAAATTAACAGTACATATTAGAAGATTCAGGGTAAACCCTGATGTTCAATAAAAAATAGTGTTCTATTTTTGAAATGTCTTTAAAACCAAAGAAGACAGCCAAAAAAAACACAATTGAATTCAAAGGGCATTATACATCTTACGTATAATGCCCTTTTTTATTTTTTTATAAATCCGTAATAATAAACTCGCTTCGTCGGTTTTTTTGATGTTCTTCTTCTGAACATTTAACACCATCTTCGCAATCATTTACCAACATGGATTCACCATAACCTTCCCCTGATAATCGAGATGGATCAATCCCTTGTTCTATTAACCATTTTATTGTTCCTTGCGCACGTTGTTCTGACAACTTTTGATTGTATTTATCTGAACCACGGCTATCTGTATGTGAACGCACATCGATTTTCATTTTTGGATATTCAGCTAATACTTCATAAACTTTTGCTAGTTCAACAGCCGCATCCATACGAATATTCGACTTATCATAATCGAAATAAATCACATTTTCGATTTCAAAAACTTTTGCTAAATCGTCTCCTTTTCCAACTTCAACAATGCGTTTATCCATTTTGATAAGTACTTTTGTATCACCTGCTTTTTCAGGTAGAATCATTCGTTTTTCTTCTGTGATATAATCTGGATGTTCTGCTTTGATATAAACAACATCTCCAGGAGAACCAGCTATTTTTGGAAGTTGGAATGTTCCATTAGCAACAGAAAACACATCGTAAAGTGGATGGAAATTTGCATCTAAAACAGAAACTTTAACCTTGTTTATTGGAACTTCGGTTAATCTATCCATAACGTTTCCTGAGAACGAGTGCAAATACGGAACGGGTTTGGGAGTGCGAACGATATCATTAATCGAATAAATATCATCATACCCTAAACCTTTAGGTCTGTTTGAAGCAAAATATCCTGTTTTATTATCCGTTTTTAGATAAATCGCAAAATCATCGAACGAACTATTTACTGGTTCTCCAAGATTGACAACCTCAGCATTTTCGTCCTTTAAATCGATTTTATAAATATCTAAACCACCTAATCCTAAATGACCATTACTCGCAAAATACAAAACATTATCTGAACCCATAAATGGGAAAGTTTCCTTACCTTCTGTATTGATTTTCTTACCTAAATTCTCAGGCAAACCATATTGATTATTGCCAAAAATCTTTACTCGATAAATATCGCTATCGCCATAAGTTCCTGACATATCAGACGAAAAATACAATGCCTTTTCATCTTGACTTAAAATAGGATGCGCACAACTATAATCATCATTATTAAATGGAAGTTCTGTTATATTTTTCCATTTTTCGTCAATATAATCAGCTCTAAAAATTTTTAGATTTGATGTAAAACCGTGATTATTTTTATTTTTTATCAAATTATTTTGAGTAAAATAAACCGTGTTTCCGTCTTTTGTAAATGTTGGCGTTGAAATATTATATTTCGAATCTAATGCGTCAAAGCTTTCCATTTTTTTTCCGTTCAAAACATACAAAGATGCAAAAGGTTGTCCATCCCAAGTATTGATTTTACTAGCTTTTGAACTACCCGGACGATTTGAACTTAAAATTAATTTATCGTTCCAAAAAGTAACTGCATAATCCGAATATTTAGAATTTACGTTTGCATATCCAACCAAATATTTATCTTTTTGTTTTTCTATTTCTTTTAAATAATTTGGATTGTTTTTGAATTTGACTGCACGAGAATCATTTTCGCTTAATTGAATAAATTTATCTAAATATTGATTCGCTTTTTCAATTTGTCCAATGGATTTTAAAGCATTCGAATATCTAAAATAAATTTCAGGTTCAACATTTGTGGTCATTTCAAAAAGTTCGTTATACCATTTAGCTGCTTCTGGATAATTTGCCGAAAAATAATGAGCATTTCCTAATTTTCGTAATATATTTTCGGATTTATAACCTTTATTGGCAAGCTTTGTATAAATAGAAATTGCATCGATATACGCATAATCTTGGTAATTTCGATTTGCTTTTAGCTCTTGAAGTTGCTGTGCATTTGATGTCATCACACAAAAACCGAAAACCAAAAGTGCTATTTTTTTCATCATATTTTAGAAGAATCTTGGAGTTGTAAAACGCTTGTATTTATTAAACAATTCAAAACGTAAAAATATCTCGTGAGAACCACTGTTATAATTCGCTAACTTGGTTACATTGGAATCGTATGAATATCCAGCAAAGAGTTGTTCAGTGATTTGAAATCCAACCAATGCACTTACAGATGATGAAAATTGATAAGACGCACCAGCCGTAAAACGTTCACTAAACAGGAAGCTTGCAGATAAATCTACTTGTAAAGGTGCACCTTGTACAACTTTTGTCAACAAAGTTGGTTTAAACTTAACATCTCTTGAAAGATCGAAAACATGTCCAAAAGTTCCATAAAAATGCATAGCTCGTTTCATTGTTGCATATATTTGATCTCCTCCACGATCGTATTCTAACATGTTTGGAGCAGAAATCCCGAAATAAGTTCGTTCCGAATATAGATAAAGTCCTGCACCAACATTCGGATTGAATTGATTTTTTAGATTATATGTTCCTTCAGTTTCATCGTAAATATCAAGTTTATTATAATCAACACTTAAGAAACTTCCTGAAACTTTAACCCCAAATGCTAATTTATAATCTTGATTAAAATCAATAGAATAACTTAAATCTAAAGCTAATGTATTATCATTCATAGCTCCTAACTTATCACTAATTACAGAAACTCCATAACCAAATTTGGAATATGTAAATGGTGAATGTACCGTCAAAGCAGCAGTTTGTGGAGCACCTTCCATCCCAACCCATTGCGAACGAAATTGACCATAAATCGTCAAATCTTCACGCGAGCCAGAATAAGCAGGATTTATTATCGAAGAATTGTACATATATTGACTAAAATTAGCTTCTTGTTGTGCGAAAACAGAAGCAGTAGAAATACCCAATATGAACATAATTAGTTTAAAATCTATTTTCATGTTTAATGATTTTCTAAATGAATATATCCTACTTTTTTAATCACTTGAGTTTGCCCAGATTTATCATGCTTTGTATAATTAAGAATATAATAATAAGTTCCTGTTGGAAGTTTTTCATTCTTATCTACGGTTACTTTAGCTTGAGAATATCCTGTAAAAACATTTCCGTTTATACCATAACCATCCGTTTTATAAACTCTAACTCCATATCTGTTATATATTTCTAAATTATTTTCAGGAAAACGTTCTATGTTTTCAATAATTAAATAATCGTTTTTACCATTGTCATTTGTAGTCATATAATTATATACAATAACTTCAAATTCTGGAGCTACAGCGCCTTTCAATTTTCCAAAAGTAAACACACCATATTTCGAAATTTCGACCGGAGAAGTAACCGTTTTATTAGCAAAATCAACAATTCCACCTTCATTTATCCAAGAATTTTGTTCATCGTCCCAACGAACAATTACTAAATTTTGAGCATCATCGGTAAACTCTTGAGGTGTTGTATTTTCGTTCCAACTTAAAGTCAAAATCACACTGCTGTTAGATTCATCTCTTGTAATAAACCAATATTCTTTATCGTTAATACCAACAACTTCTTGACTTTTATTTGTATGAGGATGAACGCGATTTGAATTTTCTAAAAAATATTCAGTTTTGATTAAAGTCAAAATTTCTTTTGGAGCACTAATTGAAGCTGGACGATAAAATTCACTTTTCCCAACAGGAAAACCAAAAGGTTTATTTCCTACTTTCTCTACCATTCCTTCGGCATAGCTTTTATCAGAAGTATTGATGTGTTTTGAGTTTTCTGTAAACAACATCGCTCCTTCTTGATTACGATTGATTTTTACGATACCATTTGCAAAATTTGCTGTTCCGTCAATCATAAAATCGTTGTTTAATTGAAAAGCGTAAGCCGTTGAATTATTATTAAACAAGATATCGAAATGTCTAGAAGGTAGTGAACCCGAAATTATTTGTGGATTATTTCCTTGAAAAACGGTATAACCAGTAGTTGAATTTGTGGTATGCGTGAACATGCCATCATTTTTATAATTCTTATAGAACTGAAATTCTCCATCATTGAACACGATACCAGAAGTTGAATTTTCAAAATTAGAATGTGTTGAAATTAATGTATTTGGTAAAATATACATATCTCCGTTGTTGACGGTAACGTTGTTTTGTGCAAATCCAAAAACAGAAGCTAACAAGACTGCACTACCCATAAGATAATTCATTTTTTTCATATTTCTGTTTTTAGGTTAATTACTTTTCAATCTTGTACGTATCATCGGATTAGAGATTGTACCACATGACGCTAATTTAACTTTTAAATATTGTGCATCACCATATAAACAACCTTGACGAGTGGTGACTACTTTCATATATAATGTGCCATTGTCATTATATTCATTCAAAAGTTCCTTCAATTGTAAACGATATTGAATCTTATCTTGTTCATTTCTCACAATATTAATTTCAGAGCCAACGATATCATTCCAAGCTGTAATATCTCCGTTTACGATTGTTGGATAGGCAAACGAAATTTCATAACTTGTACAAGGGTCCATTTTTTCAATTTCGAAAGGAGCTGATGTACATAAAGTAGTAGTTTCTTCATTAGAATCAAAAGCAAAATAAGGTAATAAAGAAACATCATAAATTCTTAAATTAGTCGATAATAATTGTAAAGTAACAATATTACCAGATCTAATTTCAACCCTATCAAACGGTGCCCCAATCGGATCTAACACATAAACATATTTAGAAATTCCTTGCGGATTAATCAAACCTAACAAGTCTAAATCGATCAATGCATTTGCGTTAACAACTACTTGCTCACCAATTGCTATTGTACCCATATATCTTTGAATTGTCAAAGCCTCTCCTAATACATTTGCGTCCAATATAGCTCCATTCTCTCGCCCTAAAACAAATCGCACCTTATCGCCTGGTCTAGCTATTTCTTTCAAGTTAACTGTCAAAGACATTTGATTAAGCGCACCTACTGCTGCATTAAATTCAGCATAAGTATCATAATTGGGAGTTCCATGATTTGAAGAAGCAGGATTATTAATTGCATCAGTTGCTTGATATGCATACAAAGTCGTACTTAACATGGTTGCAACACCTAAACCAATATCTTGAGTTCCCCATAAAATATCATTGGTAGAAGTATTCAATAATAAAGTTGCAACAGTATTTCCTGGTATTACAGCACCAGTCACAGTTATATTAGGATTACAAGTTGCATCTACTAAAGCTTTTCGTTCATCAATAAAAGCACCATAAACTTTTATGCTATTTCCTAGCCCTAAAACTGAACCTAGATTTACTTGAACACCACTGTAATAAATTGTGTCTCCGTTTTCATCTTTAGGAATAAAAGTAAATTCAAACACATTATCACCTACTAATAAATTTGCTAAATCTGATTCGCCTATAGGTAAAACAGGACCTACAAGATTTCCGAATGTATTAACAGCCTGTACGGTAACAGCACCTACAACTTGTAATAAACTAAAATCTTGACCTAACTTTATAGTTAATGGTGTTCCTGGAGGAATTTGCTTATTCGTTGCACCTTCTAAAAACATTAATTTTTGTGAAGTAGTTCCAATTCCTAATAATGAAACTACATTAAAAATTGAACCATGAGTTGACAAATCAGAATCAATAGCTAAAGCGCTTTCTGAAGTTCCTCCTAAAGGTATTCCAAGCAATGTAGCAGAACTCGAACTTTCATTATTTGCCATCAATTGTTCGTAACGATATTCACACTCTGCCTTATCATAAACATACACTGTAACCCGACGTACTAAATCACAATTAGAGTTTACATTGCTTGTTGCCTTAATATAAAAGTTATAACTACCTATTGCAGGAAAAGCAACAGTTGTACCCATCAGATTAACCAATGGATTGTTTTCTGAAAAAATTTGTATTGGTGTGTATTGATTTGTTATAACCGCATTTTGATTACCCGTATTAATTACGTTATAATCAGCTAAATTAAATGTATGTTGCGCATCTGCATTTCCATCATCATTGGCATCTAAAGGCATGCTAATCGATAACTTACCAGACAATCGAAATTGTGTATCTTGTATTGCTTTAAAGCTAACATTATCTTGGGGACAATAAACAGAAGAACCCGTAATTCCTTTAATAACATAAGAACCCAAAGGTTGCCAATAGTTTGTATGTGGATTTATAGAATTTCCGTTTGCATCTGAAACTGAATATGTATTTGAGGCAATATAATTTGGTATTATAGTTCTAATATCAAATTTTAATTCCCGAATATCAACTCCTGAAACTTGAGTAATAAATTCTTTTGTACAAACTTTTACATTTAACGCACTTTCATCTACAAAGGCAATGTCGTAAATACGAATATCTTGAGCGTTTGCTAAACTTACATCAACACCTTTTTTAATACGTATTCCTACTTTATCGAATGGAATTATATTTCCTGAAATATCTCTTGGAACTGCTGTAAAACTAACCTTTTTATCATTCTGATTAACTAATCCAAGCAAGTCTAAACCAATAAGATTATTGTCTAACTTTACTGTTCCAACTTGAACGTTGTCTTTATAAAAAACAATAGAAGATTCTTGTCCTACAGGAACACTCAATAGTCCAGAAGGAAGTTGCACTACAAATCTAGTTACCTTATTATTTATTGCATTTGGCAGATGAACAAATTGTTCTATTTCATTTCCTGCACCAAGTGCCAATAAAGATGAAATTCCGATTGCAGAATACGAGTTAAGATCATCATCTATTGCTCTATAAGCATCAACCACTGGAACCGATGATAAAGCTGACAAAATTTGCTCGGAATTAATTGTATAAGAAGTTAATAACGGAACATCACACCTTGAAACATTATTATAGTAAAATGCATCATAGATATCAAAGTAATTAGTTGTCCCTAAAACTGAAAAAGTAGTTCTATCTTGAATATCAATCGTTTTTATAGCTTGTGTAGGATAAAAAATCCCATAAAAATTAGTTCCTGTTTTATCTACTGCAAAATTAACCTTGTCTTGATTAACTGGAGCATTATTGGTGTTTACGGCTATTACATTCGTGCCTGATGCATTTTTTAAAGTAAAATCAGTTACATGCTCCCCGCCAATAACAATACCCAAAACTCCATTTAATAAATTCCCAACACTACCACCTAATAATCCATTTAGCAAACCAGATTCATTAGAATTCACTTTTAAATAAAATTTAGAATTTGCAGGTACATACTCGATTATATTTGAATACTCCAACCTTAAAGTACTTCTATATCCACCAATTAAAGCTAAACCAGCATAACTATTCACTCTTGCCAAAGTTGATTCTGAATTATCTTTTGCATTTCCAACGTCATCAACACCAGCATTATTAGTTGTAATATTAAGATTACTTATTCTAAAGCTTGAAGCGTTATCAGGTCTTTTCTTTGTGGTTTGCGCAAAAGAGTTCACTCCGATTATCATAAAAGACAAGAGCAACACACTTTTTAATATGTTTAATTTTTTCATCATTTTCTAAGTTTAAAAGTTAAACAACTATTTCACTACGAAAACAATGTTCACAAAAGAATAATCTGTTCCTGAACCAATTACATCATAAGTTAAAACACCATCATTACTTATAGATAGATTATCTAATGCTGTTTTATCATAATCAGTTATATAATAATACAATCCAGTTGCTATTGGAATATTGGGAATTAATGCAGGTGCATCTGGATTTTTTACGAAATCAGGATTATTGCTAAATGTCTCAGTGGCTTCATTATACAATTGCCCTGTAAATTGCGCTTTGTATTCAGCATATAAATTGCGATTACGCCCCGTTCCATTTGTAGCTGTACTAATCACAATCGACGGCATATAAAAAAACTTCGGCATTGATGAAACCTCAGAACCTAAGGCGATCCAAGAACCATTATCTATGTTATTCTCAATTTTGGCTTTCCAATAATAAAATCCTTGTGATAAAACAGTTCCAGTATTAAACACCAATAATGCATTGGCGTTATTTGCCGTTGCATTTAATTTTTGAGTTGCAGAAGTTAAATTAATTCTCGGTACCAAAATTCCCTTATCAGAAGCCTGAATTTCAATAGCCGCAGATTTATCGGGTGTAGCAGTTCCATAACCTACTTGGGCTTGAACCCTCAGAGCGATTACAAAAAACAATAGAGTTAAGTATATTTTATTCATAATTTGGGCGGTTATGTTAGTATTGTTTTGTTAGATATTAATGAAACAACAACACCAAAACAAAGAATCGTTTCGGTGTTGTTCATTACTGTTTTTATGGTGTAACAAAAGCAGGAACTGTAGCCGAAGCAAATTCCACAATAACATCTGCAGTTATATTAGCTGCTCCAAGTACATTATACATTTTTCCAGTACCAATTTTAAAATCAAGTGTAGCTCCAGTCAAAGTCACATCGGTTACAGAAGCCACCATACCTCCATCATATCTTAAATCAATAGATAGTATTTTAGATCCACTTTGTCCTAAAGTAACACCTGAAGTATTTGCTTCATTTGCAGTAACTATAGTAGAATAAACACCTCGATAAATATAATGAGTAGCACCTCCTACTGTAATCGTATCACCAGTAAAAGATGTATTTGATAGATTATCTCCTAGTTTTAATTTAGTACTATTAATTTGGTTTGCTGTAAACTGACTTATACCTTGATAAACAATATCATTCATAGGAATTGCAATTTTAACACCTGCAGTTGTAATATAATATAATGTATTTGCTGGTATTAAATCCCCATTCGGATTCTGAGCAGCAGGTATTATTGCCGTTGTATATCCTGTATTACCCATATGTAATTCATAAACACCTACAACACCTGTTGCTGTTGCTTGAGCTGCTGTTGTAGTATCAGCAGGAACTATAGAAGATGTTTCAGAAAAATAGAAAGTTCTTCCATCTAATGTTTTTACCACAGTTTTTGTTTCATTGTCTTTCACTATTGTTTTGAAAGCAGAATTATCAACATCAACCCAAGCTGCCGGAGTTAAAGTGGTATCCCACCTTTGAAGTTTAGCTACATAAGGATCTGCTGGAGTACCAGCACCAGTCAATACAATCTTAGTATCGCCGTTAGCGTTAGTATTTTGTGCTAAAAACTCAATATATTCCTTAACATTATAGAAACCACCTCCTGGTTTTGGTATATTAGTAACAGTTGTTGAAAGTTCTAAGAAATTATTAGAAATTCCTTTAACAAACTCAATCATAAAAACACCTGTTGGCGGTGTGGCATCCCATCCATCTATTGCAGTTTGTGTTGGAGCTGTGTAAACTCCATTTGCTGCAAGTTTAATAGCTTTAATATATTCTTCCGAAATATAATATTGATATTTTTTATCAGTATCGCTAATCAAAGAAGTATTTGATTCATTAGCATTAATCAGACTTGAAATTATGGATGTAATATCAATTTTTTCATAACCTCCTGTAGTAGGACCATTCAAGGTTGGATTCCACTTTACATATTCAATTTTCGCTGGAGTACCTGTAGCACCAGGTGCAAATACCATTCCTCCAAATGTTCCTGTTGTAGGTGAATTTCCTAAATTATTTGAACCGTATGCTGCATCCAATAATGCTTTAATTTTTGCTATATCTGTTGTTTGTCCTGCAACTATAGCATCTAAATCTGCTTGATTAACAATTCTAATCCATTTACCTATGGTACTTGCTGTACTACCAGTATTACTCCAATAATAAAAACCATCTTTTACTTCTTTTCCTGTAGCACCTCTCGCTCCAACATTATAAACCAATAAACTATTCTCTTGATTTACACCTGTTGCAAGAACAGTTTCGGAATCTGTCAAACTAACTCGAGGAATTAAAACCCCTTTATTTGTTCCAGCGATTTCTAACATTGCTGAAGTACTTGGCGTTGCAGTACCGATTCCAACTTGGGCATTTGAAAAATAAACTGTGCCTAATAAGGCAGCTAATAATGTAATCTTTTTCATCTTTTCTAAGTATTTTAGTTATTCAAGACAATATTAAGAAAAACTTTCTGTAAAAACCAATTATTAACAAAAAAATTACTGAAATAAATTTTATTTTCGCAATAATTAACAAATAAACCAAAAAAAACAATTACTACATTAACAAAAAAACACCGAAACCATCAATAAAACCACACATTTACAACAAAACAAATAAATCAACATAATAAACACAAAATAAATAGATTATATTTAAATAATTTAGTTAAAAAATAGACCATATAAAACAACAACATTTTAAATCACACAAAAAAAACCAATCCTTTACGGATTGGTTTTATACTTTTGTATAGAATATTTTAATTTAAGATATAACGAACATTAATATTTGAAGCCTTAGATGAATCGGATTTTAAAATCTTATACCTCAAAACACCTTGCTCAGATATTTCAATAATTTCGATTTCATCTTTATTAAAAGAAGTTAATTGATATTCCAAATCAGATTTAGTTAATTGAATTTTTGTTGGATTACTAGAACTACTAACAACAACATTTGCAAAATTTTTCTCGTAATAATCGAACAAGTCAAAATCTAAAACTCTTCCTTTTCGAGCAGAAATAGCAAGTTCAATATTAGGAGCAATAAAAAAACCAGTTAACAATTTTGGCAATTCTTTTCTATCAGAAACTACAGCTACGACATCAACATTATTTTCAATTACAACATCTTCAACCACGACCAACTCCTCCTCTTTGACAACAACATTAATATTTTGAACTCCATCCATAGGAAACAACATCGCTTCAGCATTTGCAAGATTCACCTCATTTGAAGAAAGATTATCAGTATGATATATTTCATCTTTAGTATCGAATTCATCTTTATTTTTTGTCTTTAACTCAACCGAAGCAATCTTAATTTCTTCAGATTTTTTAGATTCATTTAAAACAGAAACAGGTATTGATTCTGCTTGAGCAATATTTTTAATTACATCTAAATTTGTTTTATAAATCAATTCAGAAACCAAATAACTTTCCAATAATTGAACCTTATAGGAATACACAGACCCAACAGAATCTTTAATCTGTAATTCCTTTTGATTGGATTTATCAATTTTAAAATACAATGGCGATTTATCCTCAACTTTGAAAATTTCATTATCATTTGCAATTTTATACCACGTATTTTCAATCCATAAATAATAACCTAATTCAATAGACTTAGAAGCATCTTCAGAGAAATTATATCCGAAATCATAATTCTCATTAGTCGTTAATGTATTTAAGTCAGAAATATTTAATTCATAAACTTTGTAATAATCAAAATTACTTTGAGAATTCGCATTTATAAAAAACAATCCTAACACAATAGAAACTAAACCTTTAATCATAACAGCATTTTTTTTTAATTACAAAGTTAAATAAATAGATAATAATTTAACATTAATTTTAAAATGATTAAATTCGTCGCATTAAACAACTCAAAATGCAAACAACAGGTACTATAAACACTACAATTACAGAAAAAATTGCAACTATAAATTTTTATCATCCAGCTAGTAATTCATTCCCAAGTGAACAATTACAAGCGCTAACAAATGCAATAAACGAACTAAATTCTAACAAAGAAGTTACACTTATCATTTTGGCAAGTGAAGGAGAAAAAGCTTTTTGTGCAGGCGCTTCATTTGATGAACTTTTACAAATTAATGATTTAGAAAACGGAACTAAGTTTTTCAGTGGATTTGCAAATGTTATCAACGCGATGAGAACTTCAAACAAATTAATAATTGGACGTGTTCAAGGAAAAACAGTTGGCGGCGGTGTTGGATTAGCAGCAGCTTGTGATTATTGCTTTGCAACAGAAAACGCTTCAATTAAACTTTCAGAATTAGCAATTGGAATCGGACCATTTGTGATCGAACCAGCTGTAACAAGAAAAATTGGTTTCCCAGCAATGAGCGAAATGACTTTAGAAGCCGAAACATGGAAATCAGCGCAATGGGCAAAAGAAAAACAATTGTTTACGCAAGTTTTTTCTTCTATTCAAGAAATGGACGAAGCTATTGAAAAATTCGCAAACCGCTTATCAAACTACAACCCTGAAGCACTTTCCGAAATGAAAAAAGTTTTATGGAAAAACACCGAACATTGGGATGTTTTATTAAAAGAACGCGCTGGCATTTCAGGCAAATTAGTTCTTTCTGATTTTACAGTAAATGCGCTAAATGCATTCAAAAGCAAATAACACTTACAAAAGCATCTATTCAAGATGCTTTTTTTGTTTACATTAAGATTTAGTTCGGCTTTATTTAGTAATTTTGCGTAAATTTTTTTACAATGAGTAATATTAGAATCACCAAACAATTTACATTTGAAACTGGTCATGCCTTATATGGTTACGATGGAAAATGCAGAAACGTTCACGGACATAGCTATAAACTTTCAGTTACAGTAATTGGTTCTCCGATTACAGATTCAAGCAATGTAAAGTTTGGAATGGTGATTGATTTTAGTGATTTAAAGAAAATTGTACGAGAAGAAATTGTAGAAGTTTTTGACCATGCAACAGTTTTCAACAAAAACACGCCACATGTTGAGCTAGCAAAAGAACTTGAAGAAAGAGGTCATCATGTAATATTGGTAGATTATCAACCAACAAGTGAAAATATGGTTATTGATTTTGCACAGAAAATTAAAAATCGTTTACCACAAAATATCAAATTATTTTCTTTAAGACTTCAAGAAACTGAAAGTTCGTACGCAGAATGGTATCAATCTGATAATTTATAAGATTTGAAACTAAACATTCCTACAGATAAAAAAGTATATTTCACATCGGACCATCATTTCGGTGCACCAACTCGTGAACTAAGTTTACCACGCGAAAAGAAATTTTTGAAATGGTTACAACTTATCGAAAAAGATGCTGCCGCTTTATTTATTGTAGGAGATTTGTTTGATTTTTGGTTCGAATATAAAACCGTAGTTCCAAAAGGTTTCGTTCGTATTTTAGGGAAATTAGCCGAAATGCGTGACAACGGAATTGAAATTTTCTTTTTTGTAGGTAACCATGATTTATGGATGGAAGATTATTTCCAAACCGAATTAAACATCCCTGTTTATCACGAACCAAAAGAATTTGAATTTTTCGATAAGAAATTCTTCATAGGTCATGGAGATGGTTTAGGTCCAGGTGATTTTGGATATAAACGCATGAAAAAGGTTTTTACAAATCCGTTTTCTAAATGGCTGTTTCGTTGGTTTCATCCAGATTTAGGAGTAAAATTAGCTCAATATCTTTCTGTAAAAAACAAATTAATTTCGGGTGATGAGGATGCAAAATATCTAGGCGAAGAAAAAGAATGGTTAATTCTTTATGCTAAGAAAAAAATGCAAACCCATCCAAATGATTATTTCATTTTTGGACATCGCCATTTACCAATGACTTTAAACATTGGAAATAACATAACGTACGTAAATCTTGGTGATTGGATTCAATATTTTACTTACGGAGTTATAACTTTTAATGGTAAATTTGAATTAATGACTTTTCGTGATGATGAATCTTCAGAGCATTTCAAAAGCAAAATCCAATCATGATGTTTAAAATGACTCCATTCAACCGTAGTTAAATCAACTTCTGGGTCAATTAATTGACAACCTGGTTTTTTATTAATAGAAACATAACTTGAAACTGCAAAAACAGAAACATCTTTTCCTTCTTTTGCATATTCACTTTTAATATATTGTGCAGCTTGCCAAATCATATCTGGTGTATTAATACGTTTTCGTTGCTTTTTATTATAAAAGTCATCTAATTTAAACAGCACTCTTTCTCCAGTTGCTTTATCAACTACATGAAATCTAGCATATCCAGTACGACTTCTAAGCATCATTCGCCAACTTAAACGATGACCTTCTTCTGTCCAAAGCACATCTCCTTTGATAAACCAATGACGAATTGGTAATAAAATTTGGATTATCAAATACGGAACAAAGAAATATTGAAATATCTTTTTTGATTCAAAATCTAGCGCAGGAGTTTCATCATTTAAAGGTTTTTTATTCCTAAAGAAAAGCTTTCTAATTTGATCTGGGGGAAAAAAGAAAACACACAAAGCCAAAGCAAAATAAGGAAAAACTCCAATTTCTAAAGTAATTGAATTACTGATATGGAAAACCAAAGATAAAAGCACTGCAAAAACACGAGTACGTTTCCACAAAAGAGCGGGCACAATTAATCCGTCAAATGCAATACCAATATAGGCAATAGCTAAATGGAAATAATGATTCTTAAATAACTCAGAAAAAGCAGGAAACTTTTTCATTGAAGTGTACATATTTGAAGTTACCGTTCCATCTAACCAATCTGGATAAAATTTGGCAACGGTAGCATAAAAATAAACACAAGTAATTTGAATTATAAAGACCAAAAGAATCCAATTTGGCATATAATTCTTTTTGATAGATGGATTTAATTTCGCGTCAATTGAAGCAAATTTATGTGCTGGTAAGAAACTCATTATCAAACCCACCAACATCATTAAATAATAATGATTATTGTATGATGTTTTCTGCATAAAATAAACTGCAGCCCACATGATTGTCATTGCAATAATACTAAAACGATATTTAAAACCAAATGTTACAAACAAGGCAAAAACTCCCATTATCGCAAAATGAACATACATATATTCACCCATCAAATTTAAAAGAAACTCAAATCCGATAAACGTAAAATTTGTACGCGGTTCAACAAGATTATGTTTAACCCAGCCAGTTGAAAGTGCACCAAAACTTTCAAAAACAAAAACAAGCCCGAAAAAAATTCTAAACAAAACCAAAGGGGCATTATCTACAGATTTAAAAAGTCTTTGTACCATATTTTCTACTTTATTACATTTAATGCAAATTCTTTATCTTTAGAAAGTGCAAGTTTTAACTCATCTAAGGAATTAAATTTTTGTTGATTTCGAATTTTATCAATAAAACCAATCTCAATCTCTTGGTCATAAATATCTTCATCGAAATCAAAAATATTCATCTCAATTGTTAATGGATTATCGCCTATTGTTGGATTTGTACCAATGTTTAGCATTCCATAATATTTAACATCGTTTATAACAGCATAAGCAACATAAACTCCAATCGCAGGAATCAATTTATATTTATCACTCACAACAATATTAGCTGTTGGATATCCGATGGTTCTACCAAGCTGCTTACCTTTCACAACTTTTCCGTTGATAAAATAAGGATATCCTAAATATTCATTTGCCAGTTTTATATTTCCAGATTGTAAAGCTGTTCTAATTTTTGTTGAACTTATGGAAACATTATCAATTTCTTCAGCAGAAATCTGTTCAACTTCAAAATTATATTTTTGACCAAAAGCAATTAAATCATTAATATCCGCAGCACGATTTTTCCCAAAACGATGGTCGTAACCAATTATTATTTTTTTAACATTAAAGATATCAACTAAAACTTGTTTTACAAAATCTTCTGGGAGTAATTGAGAAAAAGAATTATCAAATTTTTGAATAACCAAATTATGAATACCAAGTTCCTTTAGCAATTGAGCCTTTTCTTCGATTGTATTTAAAAGTTTGATATCAGAATCTTGTTCTAAAATCATTCTTGGATGCGAAAAAAAAGTCAAAACAAGACTTTCTTCATCAGAATTAGTAGTTGACTCAATTAATTTATTTAAAATCGATTTATGACCAAAATGTACACCGTCAAACGTACCAAGGGTTACAACTGTTTTTTTATCTGATTTAAAATCGAAAATGGAATTAAATACCTTCAAAGTTTTTTTTGGCAAATTTAAAATATTTAACAAATCTAAGCGTTAAAAAATTTATTTATAAAATAAAAAATTCGCAATTTTGAAAAAAATAAATTATTTTTAATGGATATAATCCAACAAACAAAATAAAATGATTAAAAAGCCTCTTTTATTCGCGTTCATTTTTGTATTATTTTCAATTTTTACAAATTTCGCCCAATCCTCACAATGGAAAGAAATTAATGAAAATCAGATTTTAATTAAAGAAAAAATGAACCGAGGTAATGTACCTCACACCTATCAATTGTTTGATGTTAATCTTACAGAATTAACTAGCAAACTAATTATCGCCCCAGATGATACAACAACGGATTCATCAACAACTTATGTAAATTTCCCTGATGGAAACGGAAATATTTCAAGTTTTGAAATTTTTAAATCACAAATGTTAGAGCCAGAATTGGCAGCTCAAAATCCAAACATCCACAACTTTACAGGAATCAATCGTAAAGACCCTTCAAACGTAATCAAAATAAGTATTACTCCAGCTTTCGGAATGCATATTATGGGTTATAACAGAGAAGGAACAACGTATTACGTTGACACTTATACTACAGATTTTAATACTTACATTTTTTACAAAAGAAGTAATATTGAGAATTCAAATAAATCGTTCAAATGTTTAGTTGAAGATAGAGAAGATCATTTAACTTCTGACAATCAAATTAATTCAGAAAATCAAATTTTAAGCACAGATAGTAAGTTTAGAAGATACCGCTTTGCGATGGCTTGTACAACTGAATATGCTGCTTTTCATGTAAACGCTGCACCAAACAACGTTCCACAAACTACAGAAGCACAAAAAAAGCAAATCGTTTTGGCAGCGATGAACGTTACTATCAATAGATTAAATTCAATTTACGAACGTGATCTTTCAATTCGTTTTGTTTTAGTAGCTAACAATACTAATATAATTTTTATCAATTCAGATAATTTTGCAAACGATGATCCAGAAATATTAATTGATCAAAGTCAAGCTGTAATTACAAATATTATCGGAACACCTAATTTTGACATTGGCCATACGGTTAGTACTGAAGGTGGTGGATTAGCTTCTCCATCGCCATGTGATGCTTCTTCAAAAGCAAGTGGAATAACTGGAGTATTTTTTCCAGTCGGAGATCCATTTGACATTGATTATGTAGCTCACGAAGTTGGTCATCAATTTTGGGCAAGTCATACTTACAACAATTCATGTTTTGGAAATAGAAGCAACGCAACTGCTGTAGAACCAGGAAGTGGAACAACAATTATGGCATATGCAGGAATTTGCGCTCCAAACATACAAGATAATTCAGATGCCTATTTTCACCAAATAAGTATTCAAGAGATTTCGGAATTTTTACAATCTAACTGGAACAATTGTCCTACAATTATATCTACGACAAATCCTTCACCAACAATCACAAGTACATCAGGAAATAAAACAATTCCTTACGGAACTCCATTTATTTTAACTACAAACGCAACCGACACTAACAACCCAAATAGCTTAACATATACTTGGGAGCAAATGAACAATAATATTTCAGAACAACCACCTGTAGCAAATGCAACAACAGGTCCTAATTTCAGATCTGTTATACCAACATCAAATCCAAGTAGATCATTCCCTTCAACAGCAACTGTTTTAGCTGGAACTACAAATGCTAACGGAATTGTATCGTCAACTTGGGAAAGACTTCCTACAGTAGCTAGAACAATGAAATTTGCAACAACAGTTAGAGATAATAATGGTATTAATGGAGGTCAAACTAAATCAGCTGAAGTTAATATAACTTTTGCTAATATTGGTCCATTTGTGATCACATACCCAAACAACAGAACTAATACTACAGAACCAAACTGGTCTGTAGGAGAACAAAAAACAATAACTTGGAATGTTGCTGGCACAACAGCAAACGGAATTAACACTTCTCAAGTAAACATTCTAATGTCTCAAGATAACGGACAAACATATCCATTTGTTTTAGCTGCTAACACTCCAAATGATGGAAACCAAACTATTACAGTTCCTGCATTAACAGACGGAAGCAGTTCTGCACGTGTTAAAATTGAAGCTGTAGGAAATATTTTCTACACTGTTTCTAAACCTTTTGGAATTAACATTACAGCTTCTAATGACAATTTTGAATTTGACAATTTCTCATTATATCCTAATCCAACTTCAGACATCGTTACCATATCATTTACATCAACATCTGGAAATGAAATTAACATGGAAGTTTTTGACATTAGAGGTCGTAAATTGAAATCTGTTAATATAGAGAACATCGGAACAATTTCAAGTGAAATTGATTTGTCTCAATATGATTCTGGAATCTATCTAGTTAAAATCAAAGATGGTTCAAACCAATCAACTAAGAAGATTATCAAAAAATAATTAAATAAAAAAGGCGAACTCTAATGTTCGCCTTTTTTATTATAATTCACCGTCCCACTCTGAATAAAATTGAGAAAGAAAACCTATCATATATTGATGTCTTTTTTTAGCAATTTCTTTCCCTGTTTGCGTATTCATCAAATCTTTAAGTAACAATAACTTTTCATAAAAATGATTAATCGTAGTTCCTTTATGATTTTTATATTCTTCCTTTGACATATGCATCTTAGGAGCATTTTCAGGATCATGAATCAAATTATTTTTAAATCCTCCATAATTAAATGTTCGAGCAATTCCAATAGCTCCAATCGCATCTAAACGATCAGCATCCTGAACAATAAACAATTCTGGTGATTCGAAATTACGTTCAAAATTACCTCCTTTAAAAGAGATATTTTCGATGATTTTAACCACTTGTCCCACAATCGATTCATCTACAGAAATACTTCTAAGGAATTGAGCTGCTTTTTTAGGACCAACAGTTTCATCCCCATCATGAAATTTACTATCTGCGATATCATGCAATAACGCGGCATAAATAACAATTTCTTTATTTCCTTCTTCAGAATTTAAAATATTTAAAGCGTTTTTATAAACTCTTTCTATATGAAACCAATCATGACCAGATTCGGCATTTTTTAGTTCTTGCTTAACAAAAGCAATCGTTTGTTCAAACTTATTCATTCGATCAAATTAAAAAAAGCCGATGAATTCATCAGCTCTTTATTTATATCATTTAATAATCGCAGGCGTCACCCATTTGAAAACATGAGATTCTTCAGCAATTTTCATTCGGTCTGCTAATTTCGCCATACGATTAGGTAACTTCATAAGATAATCACGAGCTTTTTCAGCATCATCAGTAAGATTATTAATCTTATCAATTTCCCAACGCTTGATTAATTTTTCAAGAATATCAACATAATCCATTGAAGTATAAACACCAATTCTTTGAGCTGAATCTGAGAAATTATGAAAAGCATCTCCAATTTTACCACCCGATTCACGGATTAAATTTGCAGGCATCGTAATTTTTTTCTTCATCATATAATGGAAAGCTAACATCATTTCAGATGGATCAACTTTAAAAATACGATCAACGAACTCAGAATATGCATGATGATGACGCATTTCATCACCAGCAATTAATTTACAAATCTTAGATAATTTATGATCACCTCCTTTTTTAGCTAATTGTGCCACACGATTATGCGAAACATAAGTAGCCAATTCTTGGAAACTTGTAAATACAAAATTTTTATAAGGATCACTATCTGTTCCTGGATCAAAACCATCGTTAATTAAATGATGTGTTGTAATTTCAACTTCCTTCATATTTACACGACCTGATAAATATAAATATTTATTCAACAAATCTCCATGACGGTTTTCTTCACCCGTCCAATGACGAATCCATTTTGCCCATCCATTTCCACTTCCATCTTCTCCACCTCTTTGATCAACACCTTCAACATCTAACAACCAAGATTCGTAAGTCGGTAGAGCTTCTTCTGTGATTGTATCTCCAACAAGAACAACCCAAAAATCGTAAGGCAATTCTTTGGCATACTCACGTAATTCTTTTACTTCTTCTAAAAAATTTTCACTTTCCGAATCAGGTAATAAATCCGATGGTTGCCAAATTTTTTCAACTGGAATCAAATAGTTTTCTACAAAACTATCTATGTTTTTTTCCAGAAATTGCATTACTTCTAAACGCACATTTTTTATTGACATATAATCATTTTAATTCGTTATCTCAATGATAACATTATTTTATTCAATTTTTGAAATTATCGCTTCATGTGTTTTATCAAACAGTGTTTTAAAATCATAATCCGATACTTTCATTGGTTCATGAACGAACAAAGAAACCTTTGCTCCTAAACCATTCGGAAACATTCCAAATTTGAATAATTTCCAAGAATTGTTTATAGTTAAAGGTACAACATATGCATCTGGAGCATATTTTACCAACATTTTTAATCCGTTTTCAGAAAAACTTCTTGGCACACCTGTTTTAGAACGTGTTCCTTCAGGGAAAATCACTGCCGAGCGATTGTATTTCTGAATATATTCTCCTAAACCTTTAATAGCAGGTAAAGCTTGTTTTGGATCTTTACGATCAATCAAAACAGAACCTCCATATTTCAAATTAAAAGAAACACTTGGAATTCCTTTACCTAATTCTTTTTTGCTAACAAATTTGGGATGCGATTTTCTAAGAAACCAAATCATTGCTGCAATATCAAACATCGATTGATGGTTAGATACAAAAATGATAGGTTTGTTTTCTGGAATTACATTTACATTTTTAGCAGTAATAGTTGTTCCTAAAACATTAGCGCATCGTAATAAAAACCAATTCAAGACCACAACACTTTGCTTATGCGCCTGATATCCAAAACATTTATAGCATATCCATTGAATAGGTTGAAAAACAACCAAACATAATCCAAGCAATAAATAAAAGACCGCACTTATTGGGTAAGAAATAATTTTTTCCACTTTAATGAATATTTTGGTTCAAATATACGATTTTACAAAAAAACCACCTCAAAAAAGGTGGTTTGTTTTTGTTTTTAAAAAGAAGATTAACAATTTTGATTATAAGCTTCTTTCAAATTTTCAGCAATAACCTCTGCAGGATGCCCTTCAATGTGGTGACGTTCTAACATATGAACCAACTCTCCATCTTTGAATAATGCCATACAAGGTGATGATGGAGGAAAAGGAAACATCTTTTCGCGAGCTGCATTTACAGCTTCTCTATCAACTCCAGCAAAAACAGTTACAATTTGATCTGGTTTTTTGTCGTTATCTAAACTAAAACGAGCTCCTGGACGTGCGTTACGTGCTGCACAACCACAAACCGAATTAACAACTACTAAAGTTGTACCTGATTTAGCTAAAGCTTGTTCAACATCTTCCGCTGTATATAATTCTTGAAAACCAGCTAAAGTTAATTCTTCACGCATTGGTTTTACCATTTCTTCTGGATACATAATAATAAAATTAAGTTATAGCACAAAGTTAAAAAACTAATTTAGAAATAACTACTCCAAATACTCTTAAAGAAATGTTATTTACAAAAAAAAGGTTGCCCATAAATGAGCAACCTAACCAACCACTTATAAAATGAATCAAATATTCATTTTTGCCTCTGAAATAGTTTATATTTCATCGACAGTTCAAATATAAAACTTTTTTTTAATTAAAAAAGAAAAAGTTGCTAAAAATAGCAACTTTTTTTATTTTACATTTTCATTAACCAATTTCTCATTGAAACTTCATCATTAATAATGTTTCTTAATTCCGAAATTGCAACACGATCTTGCTGCATCGTATCTCTATGACGAATGGTAACTGTCTTATCTTCTAATGTTTGATGATCGACTGTAATACAGAAAGGTGTTCCCAACGCATCTTGACGACGGTAACGACGACCAACAGCATCTTTCTCATCATAAGCGACATTGAAATCCCATTTTAGATCTTCGATAATTTCACGAGCAACATCTGGTAAACCATCTTTTTTCACTAAAGGCAACACTGCAGCTTTTGTTGGAGCTAAAACTGCTGGTAATTTCAGAACAGTTCTTGTAGATCCATCTTCCAAAGTTTCTTCTTGTAAAGCTTTTGAGAAAACAGATAAAAACATACGATCTAAACCAACTGATGTTTCAACAACATAAGGAACATACGATGAATTTGTTTCGTTATCAAAAAACTGTAATTTCTTTCCTGAAAATTGTTCATGTGCTTTCAAATCGAAATCAGTACGAGAATGAATTCCTTCTAATTCTTTAAATCCGAATGGGAAGTTAAATTCAATATCCGAAGCAGCGTTTGCATAATGTGCTAATTTTTCATGATCATGGAAACGGTAATTTTCTTTTCCTAAACCTAAAGATAAATGCCACTTTAAACGAGTTTCTTTCCAATACTCGTAATATTTCATTTCTTCACCTGGTTTTACAAAGAATTGCATTTCCATCTGTTCGAATTCACGCATACGAAAAATAAACTGACGTGCAACGATTTCATTACGGAAAGCTTTTCCGGTTTGTGCAATTCCAAAAGGAATTTTCATACGTCCTGTTTTCTGAACATTCAAGAAGTTTACAAAAATACCTTGAGCTGTTTCTGGACGTAAATATAAATCCATTGCAGTATCTGCAGAAGCACCTAATTTTGTACCGAACATTAAGTTGAACTGACGTACATCTGTCCAGTTTTTAGAACCTGTTTCTGGATCTGCAATTCCTAATTCTTCAATTAGCAATTTCACATCTGCCAAATCTCCAGTTTCTAAACCATGAGCCATGCGTTCTAAAATTTCTTTCTTTTTTGAAAGATATTCTACTACTCTTCCGTTTGTTGCAATAAATTGTTCTTCATCAAAAGATTCACCAAAACGACCACGAGCTTTTTCGATTTCTTTTTGAGCTTTTTGCCAAAGTTTTTCGCAATAATCTTCAATTAAAACGTCTGCTCTATATCTTTTCTTAGAATCTTTATTATCAATTAATGGATCATTAAAAGCATCAACGTGACCCGATGCTTTCCAAGTGGTTGGATGCATAAAAATTGAAGCATCAATACCTACAATATTTTCATGCATTTGAACCATTGATTTCCACCAATATTCACGGATGTTTTTCTTTAATTCTACTCCATTTTGAGCATAATCGTAAACCGCGCTCAAACCATCGTAAATTTCGCTAGATGGAAAAATATATCCATACTCTTTTGCATGCGAAACTACATTCTTAAAAATATCTTCTTGTTTTGCCATGATGCAAAAATAGCAAATAGTTTATAATTATTTGTTCTTTGTAAAAAATTAAAAATTGAATTAAACTATTTTTTGTAACTTAACATTGCTAAAAAAAACGCTTATGTTTCAACATCTTTTCAATTTAGTTTTTCCAAAAAAATGTCTGGGTTGTAATGAAACAATAATCAACACCAAGCATTATATATGTCCTGAATGTTTGCATAGTTTAGATTTTGTAACTGTCGGTAACCATTCAAATCCTACTTTACTAACTCGTTTCTTTGGAAAACTTCCTTTAGTTTGCGCAAACGGTTTGATTTATTATGACAAAAAAGAAACTTCTCATAACTTAATTCATGAATTGAAATATAAAGACCAACAAAATATCGGATTTTTATTTGCGGAATTGACCTTTGAAAAATATAAAAATCACATCGCGTTCAAGGAAGTTGATGAACTAGTGGCAGTTCCACTTCATAAGAAAAAAGAAAAAGAACGTGGATATAATCAATTGGATTCGTTTGGAAAACGATTATCTGAACTAACGGGAATTCCTTATAACAAAGAAAGATTAACTCGGAATTTTTATACAACTCCCCAAGCGATGAAAAAAAATCTATTCTTACGTAGTTCTTTAAAATCGGATTTATTCACAGTAAATTACAACGAATCTGATTACGGAAAACATTTTATGATTTTGGATGATGTTGTTACAACAGGTTCAACCTTAGAAATATTAGGAAAAGAATTACTTAAAATCCCAAACAGTAAAATAAGCACTTTTTTTATGGCAGTTACAAAATAACAAGTTGCTAAAACATTTTCAAACTCTAAAATAAAATAGTTACTTTGTAGAAATTTGTAATTAATGAAATTTCTAACATACACACTTGCAATCTTTTTTGTTTCATGCTTACTTCTAACAAGTTGTGCAAAACGCGGCTATATCACTGGAGGTTTAGCTGACACACTTCCACCAGTTGTTTTGAAATGTATTCCTGAAAATTTTTCAACGAATTTTGACGCAAAAGAAATTAAAATCACATTTGATGAATATATCAAATTAAATAAAATCAATCAGAACTTAATTATTTCTCCTCCATTTGATACGCAACCTGAAATTATTCCTGCGGGAGCTGCTACAAAAACAGTTACAATTAAGCTTCTTGATTCTTTAAAAGCAAATACAACTTATAGTTTCAATTTCGGCCAAAGTATTGCAGATAATAACGAAGGAAATGTTTTAACAGATTTTAAATACATTTTTTCTACAGGAAGTTATATCGATTCTTTAAAAGTTCAAGGTTCAATTAAAGAAAGTTATAATTTCAAGAAAGATAATTTTATTTCGGTAATGCTGTATGATGCAACAACATTTAACGATTCTACGGTTTACAAAGAAAAACCAATCTATATTACAAATACTTTGGACAGCTTGACAACTTTTTCGATTGAAAACGTAAAAGAAGGTTCGTATTATTTGGTTGCAATGAAAGACCGAAATAACAACAATAAATTCGAAGCAAAAACAGAGAAAATTGGTTTTTATGCAACTCCAATTCAATTACCAAACGATTCTTTAAGAGAACTTGTTTTATTCAAAGAAGAAAAACTTCCGAATGCAGTGAAACCATCTATGGTTAGTCAAAATAAATGGTTGGTTCCGTTTGAAGGAGATTATAAAAATTTAAAAATAGAAGCTTTAGCGAACAATGAACCTATTGATATAAGATTTTCTAAAATTCAAGAAAAAGATTCACTTCATATTTTTGTTCCAAAAGTTGCTTACGATTCGATTCAATTTAATTTTAAAAATGGAGATTACGAAAAATCATACGTAAATAAATCTCGAAAATTAAAAGAAATTGACTCACTTAGTATTTCATTTAATAAATCGGGAGGAATTGATTTTACAGATAAAATTGAACTTTTAACAACCACACCAGTTTCAACTTTTGACAAAACAAAGATGAACTTAATTGATAATGATTCTGTTCAGATTCCGTTTAACATCATAAATGATGAATTGAATTTGAAAATGTTTATCGATTTTGAAAAGCTAGAAAATCAAAGATATTCATTTGAAATGTTACCAGGTGCAATAATCGATTTTTACAACAAATCAAACGATAGTTTATCAACGACATTCCAAACTGAAGCTTATACAAAATATGGAAATCTTACTATAAGTTTAGGAAATACGTCGCAATTCCCTTTGATTGTAGAATTACTAGATGAGAAGGGAAAAATTATCATATTTAAAACCATTGAAGAAAACATACCAATTGAATTTCCGTATTTAAAACCTAACAAATACTTTGTAAGAATCATTGTTGATGAAAACAAAAATGGGAAATTTGACACTGGGAATTATTTGAAAAAAATACAACCAGAAAAAGTTTATCTCTTTGAAAAACCAATTGATGTCCGAGCCAATTGGGAAGTTAATGAAACATTGGTTATACCGAATTAAAACAATAAATCCGAGCTTGAAACTCGGATTTATTTTATTTTATAATAGTTTAAATTTATCAGCATCATTCAAAAAAGCAAATCGATTACGTGCTTTTACCAAACCTTCCTTTTCTAAAGTTACAACAACAATTTGCACATCAATCATCGGTTCTTGAAGAAATTGCCCCATATAATCAATTACCTGCGAATGCCCTGAATAATTGTTATTGAAAGCATCTTCTCCACTTCTGTTAACCGCAACCACAAAACTCATATTTTCAATCGCACGTGCTTTTAAAAGCGAATCCCAAGCATAAATTCGTTGATCTGGCCAAGAAGCTACATAAATCAATAAATCATAAGCTTCGTCAACAATTCGAGAATAAACAGGAAAGCGTAAATCGTAACAAATAAGTGGACAAATATTCCAATCTTTATAGCTAACAATTAATTTTTCACTTCCAGGTTCATAGATTTTTTCTTCTCCAGCTAATGAAAACAAATGCTTCTTGTTATACGTTTTATAACTTCCGTCAGGAAAAACAAAAAACAAACGATTGTAATAAGATTTATTTTCTTCGATAATCAAACTTCCTGTGATTGCAACCTGTTTACTTTTTGCAATTTCAATCATCCATTGAACCGCTTTACCGTTTTCGGTTTCTGCAATTGGCTCGGGTTTCATAGAAAAGCCAGTCGAAAACATTTCTGGTAAAACCACTAAATCAACATCAGATTCTAATTGGTTTATTTTATAAGTAAGCGTTTGTAAATTAGCATCAATATTTTCCCAAACTGGGCTGTATTGAATCAAGGCGATTTTCATAGTAATTATTTAAGATGTAAAATTACGAAATAAATAAAACCTTAAAAAAATAAAGTTTTAATTCAAAAAAATCAAGATTCACAACCTAATGAAACATATTTTTGATACAAAAGATTAAAAAACAGTCTTCTGTTATTTACCTAAAACAATTTCTTCATATTTTTTTCCCATATAATAAAACATAAAATTATAATGATTGCTTATAGATTTCACCCTAAATTCAATATCGAATATTTCATTAGTCAAATTATTTTCATCAATATTATTTTCCTTCAAAAACTTACTTGTAATAGCTTTACCAGCTTCTTCAAACTCTTTAAACTCGGGAGTTCCTTTTTTTTTTAAACGATCGATATAAGTCGTATATTCAACATTATCTGGCGCAAAAATTTTAAAATATTCTAAAAAATAAGCTCTATTAACCAAACTAGACTTTGAGAAAAAATAGGTCATATCGCTATCTCTTAATTTCACAAAGAAAAAGTATTGTTCATTTTCTCTCCCAGTTGAATCTTCGGACAAATAGTATTTAGAATACATTTTAAACACATCATCTACCTGCGAAATAGCAAACATCATTTCGGGCTCATCCTTTTTTAATTCAAAATTTTTCCTTTTAAATCTATAGACTGTAATCCTGTCGTATGAAAGGCTATCGCTTGAATTAAAACGAACTTGCTTAATGTTTTTCGCATCGATTTTATTAAAATCATTAGAACCTTCTTCTCTAAATAAAATATGATCAGCTATGGTATTTGTGTGCTTGAATGCATTAAGATCTGTTGTCAACAAAGATAAAGCACGACCTAGGGTAGCATTTGTTTTATCGTTCTTAATATATCCAGTTTTTGTACCACCATCATTAAACACAACCAAAACTTGTTGATCATCTTCTTCATTATTTTTAAGATGTGCAAACTGTGCATTTGTCTTATAAGCAAAAAGAAATAAGATAACAAAAAAATGTATTTTGAAATTTTTCATAATTATTAAAATTAAAAAAGGCTCTCTATGAATATAGAGAGCCTAAATATAAATAAAAAACATCAATAAGCCTTATTTTAAAAATAAGCGTTTTTATATTAGAAATACTATTTTCCTAAACTGGGCTGTATTAAATCAAGACGGTTTTCATAGTAAGAATTTAGAACGTAAAACTACTAAAGATTTTTTTGAATAGAATAAATTATGATTTACAATTAAAATCCAAATACTTTTGATACATATAATCGAATAAAAACTCGAAATCTCTGGTACTCTTTTCTTGATAAATATATTCATTATCAATTTTCTTTTTCTTATTTTCTTTAAACGTTTTTTTTATTTCTTTATCAAAAGAACGTCTATATTCTTTTCGAATTTTTTTAAACTCCTTAAATTCATCAGAGTTCCTATCTTCTGATCTCACAAGATAATCTAAGAAAGGCTTACAATCACTTCCTAAAAATTTAAAATAATTTATCACACGATTATAAGATAGCAAACTCCAAGGATTAAGCGCAACCAATTCATTTTTAGTTGGAGATTTAATATAATAATATGGAGTGTACATAACAGTTTTTCCACGTTCCGTCATTCTTGTAAAAATAATATAACGTTTAAAACCATTTAAATTATTCGCCTGAAAAAAAATTTGCTTTGGGTTTGAATAATCTATCTCAAGAGTTTTTTCATTAATATCATACAAGACAAATCTATCATAAACTAATGAATTGTTTCTAGAGAATATAACATGTTTAATAGTTGTTACATCAATATTAGAATAATCAACAGCATCCTCAGATGCTTTAAACAATATATAATCAATACTTAATTCTGGGTTCGAAAATGCACTAGAATTACTATTAAAAGAAATTGCGCGTAGCACTTTATTTTTGGGCTCATTATTTTTAATAAAGCCATTTTTTTCAGAGCCATCTTCAAAAATAATAGTAACTGGATCTTTAGATTCTTGACCAGCTCTCAAATGTAAAAACTGTGCATTTACACTAAAAACAAAGAAAAATAAAATAAGTGGTAATAGTTTGTAAAGGTTTTTCATAAATAAATTTAGATATAATTAAAAAAGGCTCTCTATTTTCATAGAGAGCCTAAATATATAAACAAATATTCTGTTTTATTTAATAGAAGCTGATAAATATTCACGGTTCATACGAGCGATGTTTTCTAAAGAAATTCCTTTAGGACATTCAACCTCACATGCACCAGTATTTGTACAATTTCCGAAACCTTCGTTATCCATAGCTTCAACCATGTTTAATACACGTTCAGTAGCTTCGATTCTACCTTGTGGTAACAAAGCAAACTGAGAAACTTTTGCAGAAACGAATAACATTGCTGAAGAGTTTTTACAAGTTGCCACACAAGCACCACATCCAATACAAGTTGCAGCATCAAAAGAACGATCCGCATCATGTTTGTTAACAGGAATATTGTTAGCATCTTGTGTATTTCCAGAAGTATTTACAGAAATAAATCCACCTGCATGTTGGATACGATCAAAAGAAGAACGGTCAACAACTAAATCTTTAATTACAGGGAATGCTTTAGCTCTCCAAGGTTCGATATAAATTGTATCATTTTCTTTGAATTTACGCATGTGCAATTGACAAGTTGTAATTCCACGATCTGGTCCGTGAGCTTCACCATTGATGAATAAAGAACACATTCCACAAATTCCTTCACGACAATCGTGATCGAAAGCTACAGGTTCGTCACCTTTCTCAACAAGCTCGTTGTTTAATACATCAAGCATTTCTAAGAAAGACATATCTGGTTCAATACCGCCGATTTTATAATCGACCATTTGACCTTTATCTTGTGCGTTTTTTTGACGCCAAATTTTTAATGTAAGATTCATGTGTACAGAATTTTTACAGTGAAAATCGATTCGACTTGATAAAAAGCCGAATCTGACTTTCAAATATTATTTATAACTACGAGTTACCATTTTAATGTTTTCGTAAACTAAGTCTTCTTTATGAAGAACAGCTTCTCTTGGGTTTCCTTTATACTCCCATGCAGCTACGTAAGCGAAATTTGCATCGTCACGTTCTGCTTCTCCTTCAGAAGATTGGTGTTCTTCACGGAAGTGACCACCACAAGATTCTTCACGGTGTAAAGCATCTTTAGCAAATAACTCACCTAATTCAAGGAAATCAGCAACACGTAAAGCTTTTTCCAACTCTTGGTTGAAAGAATTTGCAGTTCCAGAAACTTTTACATTTTTGTAGAAGTCTTCTCTAATTGCTGCAATTTCATCCATAGCTTCAGTTAAACCTTTTGCATTACGAGCCATACCTACTTTATTCCACATAACTTTTCCAAGTTTTTTATGGAAATAATCTACTGAATGCGTTCCGTTAGAGTTCATTAAATGATCAATTAACGATTTTACATTTTTCTCAGCTTCATCAAATTCTGGAGTATCTGTAGGAATTTTACCTGTACGAATATCATCAGCTAAATAGTTTCCGATTGTATAAGGTAAAACGAAATAACCATCAGCTAAACCTTGCATTAAAGCAGAAGCACCTAAACGGTTTGCTCCGTGATCAGAGAAGTTAGCTTCACCAATACAGTAACATCCTTCGATAGTTGTCATTAAGTTATAATCAACCCAAACACCACCCATTGTATAGTGAACTGCAGGATAAATCATCATTGGAGTTGTATATGGATCCTCATCTACAATCTTGTAGTACATTTGGAATAAGTTACCATATTTATTCTCAACCACTTTTTGACCTAAATCATAAACTAATTTAGCATCATTTTCATTTAAATGGTTGATACGAGCTTGCTCTTTTCCGTAACGCTCAATAGCTGCTGCGAAATCTAAGTAAACTGCTTCTCCTGTTGCATTAACACCGAAACCAGCATCACAACGTTCTTTAGCAGCACGTGAAGCAACGTCACGAGGCACTAAGTTTCCGAAAGATGGGTAACGACGCTCTAAGTAATAATCTCTATCTGCTTCAGCTAAATCAGTAGGTTTCTTTTTCCCTTCACGAATAGCTTGAGCATCTTCTAATTTTGCAGGAACCCAAATACGTCCATCATTACGTAAAGATTCAGACATCAAAGTTAATTTTGATTGGTGATCTCCAGTAACCGGAATACAAGTTGGGTGAATTTGTGTATAACAAGGGTTTGCAAAGTAAGCTCCTTTTTTATGGATTTTCCAAGCAGCAGTTACGTTAGAACCCATTGCATTTGTAGATAAAAAGAAAACGTTTCCGTATCCACCAGTTGCAACAACAACAGCGTGAGCAGAATGACGTTCAATTTCACCAGTAATTAAGTTACGTGCAATAATACCACGAGCTTTACCACCAACTAATACAACATCTAACATTTCGTGACGGTTGTACATTTTGATTTTTCCACGACCGATTTGACGGTTCATTGCAGAATAAGCTCCTAATAATAATTGTTGTCCTGTTTGTCCTTTTGCGTAAAAAGTACGAGAAACTTGTGTTCCTCCAAAAGAACGGTTATCTAATAAACCTCCGTATTCACGAGCTAAAGGCACACCTTGAGCCACACATTGGTCAATAATATTTACAGAAACCTCAGCTAAACGGTGAACGTTAGCTTCACGAGCACGGTAATCTCCACCTTTTACAGTATCATAAAATAATCTGTAAACAGAGTCACCGTCACCTTGATAGTTTTTTGCTGCATTGATACCACCTTGAGCAGCGATTGAGTGTGCACGACGAGGTGAATCTTGGTAACAAAAAGCTTTTACATTATATCCTAACTCAGCTAAAGTAGCAGCAGCAGAACCACCTGCTAAACCAGTTCCAACAACAATAATATCAATATTACGTTTGTTAGCTGGATTCACTAAGTTGATGTGATCTTTATAATCTGTCCATTTCGTATCGATTGGACCTTGAGGTATTTTATTATCTAAACTCATAATCAATTAACTTTGGTAGATTATTTAATAAAATGAAGGTAAAGAGGAATAATTGCAAATAAAGCTGGAACTAAATAAGCGAAACCTAAACCTAATACATTAATTAATCCGTTATATTTAGGATTATTAGCTCCTAATGATTGGAAAGCACTACGGAATCCATGAGACAAGTGGAAAGCTAAAACTATCATAGAAAACACATAGAATAATGTGAATACTAATCCATAAGTTGGATCTTTGAAGAAATCTACTGTGATTTTGTATAAATCTTTATATCCTTCTTTGATTTTCACACCACCTAAATAGAAATCTCTACCATCTTGCAATTCTAATTGACCTAAAGCTGGATCTCCATAAACTGTTTTTCCTTCTTGATCAACTTGGATTAATACAAAAGCACCATCAGTTGTGTTGTGGATATCAAATTGTTGTTCTCCCATTGGAGTTGCAATCTTGATAACTTCTGTCTGTAATGGCATTTCTTCAAAATGCATTTTCGCCCAGAAATTCATCATGTGAGTAGCGATGAATACCAACAACAATGTTCCTAATACAGCCATATTTCTTGATGCCCAAGTACTATTTGCTGCCGCATTGTTTTTTGCATAACCAATTGGTCTTGCTTTTTTGTTTTGTACAGCCAACATAATTCCATCAATAGCGTGGAATAAAATTGAGATGTAAGTAACATAAGATAAAACTTTTACTGCTGGATTTGTTGTCATAAAGTAAGCATATTGATTGAACTGTAAATCAGTTCCAAAAATCAACTGTAAGTTACCTGCTAAGTGACCTAACAAAAACACGCATAAAAATAAACCCGTAAGCGCCATCCAGTATTTCTTCCCGATTGACGACTTTAAAAGTGCAGATTTTGCCATAATGTAATTTTAGTAGTTTTTTTCCTTAAAAAAATCATACAAAAGTAAGGCTAATTACAAATAATACCAAAGTAAATTCTTTTAATTATCATGTATTTAAAATGATTATAAATAAAAACAAAATCAACCTTAAATATTAAAAAGTTTTCGTCATATCTTCATCTACAATAATAATATAATCAGCAAGTTGCTTTTCTGTTGAAGAAATCTCATAAATATTAGCTTTTTCTAAAACAGTGATTGTTGCGATTTTTATCTCAGGATTATATTTTTTTACATACCAATAAATCCCTTCATAATCGTTTGAATGATACGAACCATTGAAATGAACAAACAAATTATTAGGTTTAAAATTAGAAACAATCGAATATCCCATCGTTGCATCTTTTATCGCTTGAGCTTTAGGAAAATTAGGATTTGCGTGATCGCTTTCTTTAAACATTTCCATCATTTTTACATACGCAGGCAAAGTTGCATCATAAGGAAACGGTAGTGGCGCTATCCAATTTTTCTCTTCTTCTGGTAAGTCTAATAAAGCTTCTTCACCTTGTTTATAAACCAAACTTGCATATTTACGTGGGACATTTGAAGCAATAACCTCAATTTGATTTTCTTTTGCAAAATCAACAATTGGTTTATAATCGGTTTTATAATTATTCCACAAACGAGCTGATTTTGCAAAATCTTCCTCAGACAACTTCCCGCTTAAATATTCATTCAAGTAAACCTGATTATCTCTTTCAAACATTTCCATTCCTAAAATCAATGGCTTTTTATCAACCAAAGCTTTTACTGTTTTCAATTGCAACCAATGTACAATTGAATTATCGTGAAATTCTCCAAACAAAACCAAATCTGATTTTTGAAGTTCTTTTACCATTTTTTCAAATGTTATTTTCTTTCCTTTTGAATTATAAATTTGATAAGGTTTTAATTCTTGTGCAAAAGTCGCAATCCCAAAAAAGACCAAAAAAATCGTAAGTATATTTTTCATAATTGAGTTCATAATCAATTTAAACAATATCGTAAAAATACAAATCGATTTAAAGAAAGCAAGAAAAAACCCAACAAACAAATTGATGTTTATTGGGTTTAATAATATTTAAGCTTTAAAAATCTACAATTATACTCTTCCATAACCGAAACCTGGATATTGATAAGCATACATTCTCATAAATTTATCATATTGATATTTAGTTAAAACTTTTGAGATTTTTAAATCATAAGCTTTTTCAATTTTTCTAATCTGCGCCTCAGGACGACGATAATTACGTTGTGCAATTTTTATATCTTGATGCATTCGAAACATAATATCATCTAAATCACGTTTCTGACTGTAAGACAAATCCAATCCGCGGTAATCAAAATCTTTCGAATCATATTTGTGATTGTAAGAATCGAAACGTTGCTCACGTCCTATTTCTCTTCTTTCTTGTTGGTATTTTGGAGGCTGCCCAACTTGATATACCGAACGTTGCTGTGCTGAAGCTCCGAATGAAAGAGCCATCATTGCGATTACATATAAACTTTTCATAATTTTTATTTTTATTTGGTAAGCAGAAGGATTAACTTCTACTTACCTTTTTCTGTTTCATCTCTTTTTTTGCAGTAAACTTTGCGTATTGTTCTGGAGTTAAAATCGTTTTGATTTTTGCGTCACGTTCTGCTCTTTTAGCTTGCATTTCTTCTTTTGAAGGTTTAGTGTTTTGAGCCAATTCTCCTTTTGATTTTCTTTCACCTTTCAAAGCTTTCAATTGTGTTTTTTGAGCTTCAGTCAAATTCAAATCAGCAAATTTATCGCCACCTTTTTTCTTATCACCACGTTTTTTATCACCTTTTTTATCGC